>Ga0210399_10001185_pt1 | contig 20480 bp, 19 predicted proteins | sample IncBWC14MmetaG_FD_150865 | JGI IMG/M metagenome (GOLD analysis project Ga0210399, IMG submission 150865) | Forest soil microbial communities from Barre Woods Harvard Forest LTER site, Petersham, Massachusetts, United States - Inc-BW-C-14-M | ecosystem: Environmental > Terrestrial > Soil >... | reverse complement strand
GAGCAGGCCCGGAAGAACTGGGCGGTTTTGGCGATGCCCTGGGTCTTGATGAGGAAGGCCACGAAGGAGCCGGCCACCGGGTAGGCTGTCTGGGGGTCCATGCGGTCAAACTGGGCGACGAGGGCGGACACGCTCGTGACCTGGCCGGCCTTGACCACGTCCTTGGCGATGGAGTTGACGCTCTTTCCGCCCCACCGGGCCTCGTCCCCGACGGCGACCGCGAGGCCCTCGTGGAAGAAGGTGCCGGGGTTTCCGAGGCGCTCGGCCACGAGGTGGACGATTTCGTGGGGGTGGAAGGCCTTCATGGAGTGGATCTGGCCGGGGCCGGAGGTGGCGACGGTCAGGCCGGCCGCGTACTGGCCGGTGGCGAACTGGATCTCCTCGGCCGAGCTGTAGCGGTAGTAGTCGGCCCGGCCACTGAGGCGCTGTCCGAGGAGCTCTTCGACCTTGGCGACGTACTGCTCGGTCTTCTGGGCCTCGACCGCCTGCTTGGACCGGGTGTAGAAGGAGAAGTGCTCGGTTTGTGCGGTGAGCGCGAAGCCGGGGAGGGGAGCGGCCTGGAGGACGGTCGAGGAGAGGATCGCCACTGCCAGGGTGGCCGCTGTCTTCTTCAGTGCGCTCATGCCGTACTAACAGAGCAACACCGAGACCGCAGCGTAACCGCATTAAAATCAGTTACTTATCTTGAGAAGGGTTGAAATAAGCCGGGCATTCTTCCCGATCAAGCCTCTGCTCTAGCAAGGAACTTATTGATTCAGTTAGAGTTCGGTGAAGAGAGAGCGGCTCCCGTGCATCGGGACTGAGACCCGGTGACAGGGGGTCATGTTCCCGGGAGAGTCACGCAGGACAGACTTTTGTTGCGAGAGACGGCTGGCGAGCGGAGCGTGGGACTCGCTGGGAAAGGTCACTCCCCCCTAGCAACCACGATTGATTCGCCTGGCCACCCAACGGATGCTGTAGTAGCATTGCCGAGACCTACAGGAGATATGAACAGACCACGTCTTTCAAAGGCCGAAGCCCGAATCCTGGAGCAGTATTGGAAACTGGGGACGTGCTCTGTCCGCGAGATCCTCGACAGCTTGCCCTTGGAGGAGCGTGTCGCCTACACCACCGTTCAGACCCTGGTTTATAGGCTTGAGGCGAAAGGCGCTCTGCGCAAGGTAAAGAAAATCGGCAATGCCCAACTCTTCGAACCCGCGATCGAGCAGGCCGAATACCGGAGCGGGCTGGTTCGAGATCTCCTGGACCTATTCGGCGGGTCCTCACGTCTGCTCGTGTCCAATCTGCTCGAGAGTGGCACGATCACGCTGAAGGATTTGAAGGCTCTTCAACATGCCGTGGGCGGCAGCAATAGCAGGCGGGGCCGTGGAGGGAAAGGGCATGCATGAACACATCGCGCGCGCGCTGTACTATTGCCAAGTTCACCTCCTATACGCCTCCATGGTCGGATTCGCGGCATGGGCTCTGACGTCGATCCGGGGTGGAAGCGCGACCACCAAATATTGGATTTGGGTGGCGACATCGCTCAATTTCATTCTGCCCCTAGGCGCCGTTCTCGACAAACTCTTCGCGGTGCACCTTTCGTGGGCCGCACCGCTAGGTGTCGTCGGCGACTTCGCCAATACGCTCTCTCGAGGCCCAGGCGCGGCCCTGCTTTCGGCCGTGTGGTTGCTCGGTGCAGTCTCGATGCTCACGCGGCTTGGTTTGCGGATACGGGCTGGGCGCCCTGATGCCCAGGACAGGGCAGGCCGGGGCGCCCATGAGCTGAGGCCGCGTTTCCTCGCCCATGGCGTCCCGGTGAGGTTCGGCGGGAGCGGGCAAGCTCCGGGCGTCGACGGCGTTCTGCGTCCCCACATTTCACTTCCCGAGGGAATTGACCAATTGCTCACTGAGCATGAGCTCAACGCTGTCCTCATCCATGAGCTGACCCATGCGAGAAGACGGGACAACCTAATACGACTCATCTATGAAGTGGGTCTCTGTGCGCTGTGGTTTCATCCGCTCGTTTGGATCACGGGCTCCCGCCTCGCCCTGTATCGGGAGCTCTCTTGTGACGAGTCCGTCATTCAGAGCGCCTGCGGGGGGGACTTGGTGTCTGCGCTCGCGAAGCTCGCGAATCCCGGAAGGGCGTTCATGCTCCAAGCGACAGCCTCGTCATTCCTAAGCCATCGTCTGGCCCGGTTGGGGGCTCAGCCTCAACCGACGTGGCGCTCAGCGAGCGTGGCGCTGACCATCGCTTTTGGCGCAGTGCTCCTGTGGGCCGTCTTTGGAACGGTGGCGCATACAGCCTGTTGTTTCGTCGTCAAGGCGTAGTCTCCAGGAGATCAGCAACGAACGGGCCGTAAACTGCTTGGCAGTCTCCTGCCCGGCCCCGGGGAATGGAGAGTGGCGGCCCGCCACGCGCACGCGCTCAGAGCTCGAAAACCATTTCTTCGGCAACGGTGGCTGTAGTAGACTGGACGCACTGTGTAGTAGGCGTTCAAGGGATGGGATATCGAAGCGGTGCAAAGACGGTCTAGAGACGTGAGCTGGCTCTGCGGTCAGGCTCTTCCGGGGCTGCCTTGTTCCCTCGGCATGGATGCCGAGATGGTCACCGATGAGCAGATCTCATGACCTATGTGCCTCCGACCGGCTTCAGTAGCTGAGGGGAGTCTCCGAGTGCCGCCGATGCCTATTTTGCGGGGGGACAGATGGATTTGGCCCGGCAGCATGCTGAAAGGCGTTGGTATTGCCGGACTCCCATACGGTGCCGGCGTCCTCATGGTCCGATACGGAACGGCGGGGGAGTGAGATTCGACGCGGCGCGCAGCGGATTCGACAAGCGGTCGTCTCCGATCAATTGTGAAGTGTCAAACCCTTCAAAGGAGTCTTCTGATGAAGCACGTCGCTGTCTATTTCGTCGTCATGGCTTCCCTCTGTAGCGTCGTGAATGCGCAGCAGGCCGCGGCGCGGGGAACGGCTGAAGCAGTTGTGGGCGGCAAGAAAGTTACCGTGGAGTATGGACGGGCCGAACTCAAGGGTCGCACCATCGATTCCTTGATCGCGCAGTTACCGGCGGATCGCGTGTGGAGGACGGGCGCAAACGAGCTCACGACCCTCACAACCGCGGGCCCTCTTTCCGTGGGAGGCAAGAACGTGCCCGCAGGCACGTACTCGGTCTATGTCTACGCACCGGCCACGGGTGACTGGTCCTTGATCCTGAACTCAGACCTAGGGATAGAGCTCGGCGCCTTGGGCAAGTTTTTTGGCGTTTCCTTCGCAGAGGCTGAGGCCAAGAGGCTATGGCCCCACAATGAAGGGTATGCGCCTGACCCGGCGAAGAAGATTCCCGGGATCGCCGACAAGGAGGTCGCCCGAGGGTCGATGAAGGCAGGTACCGCAAACCCGGCGGTCGATTCGTTCACGATGAGCCTGAGCTCCTCGGGGAACGGCGCCATCCTGACCTTCGCCTGGGGCGAGAAGACCTGGTCCGCGGATCTGAAGCCGGGCAAATGACCCGGTCCGGCGCCGGAGCCGACCCAGCCACAATTACACAAGTTCAGGGCGCCCGGATAAGTGGGCAGGCTCAGTTCATCGCGGCGCTCTACCCTAGGATGTACTACTCCGTAGGGAATGCCAGGACCCGCTCCCGGCAGTTCCGAGGGCACTCAGTAAATGCCGGCAGCGGCTGTCTCATATTCGTTGACACGTACCGGCTCAAGAAGGTGAGTTAGAAACAGCAGTAAGCGTCGCGTTCAAGCAACGCTAGGCCCCGGCGACGTGGGCTCGAGAGGGATGGCGTTCTTGTGCTTTGCAAGCCAAGTCTTGAAGTCCTGCAGCGATGGGTTCAGCGACCTCGCAAACGAGGGGCTGCGAGCGCCGCAAAAGTATTCCTCGAAGTCGCGCTTGAACTGAAACATGTTGCCCAAATCGTCGGCGCCCGGGAAGCCGAGCCCGCGGAAGAACTCCGGGGACACACTGTTGTAGCGGACTTCCTCGCCCAGAGCTTCCGTGAGCGCGGCCGCCATTTGAGCGCAAGTGGGGTGTTCACCCGCGATTCCGACGGTCTTGCCGATGAATTCCCGACCCTTCTTGAAAATCCCGTACGCGCATTTGCCGATGTCCTCGGCCGCGATCCCCGGCAGCTTCCGGTCCCCCATGGGGAAAGTGATAACCAGCTTTCCATCGGGGCCTCTTCGGGGGGCAGTACCAGGGTAGAGGAAGTTGTTCCAATAAAATGAAGTCAGCAGGAACGTCGTTGGTACGCCGAGATCTCTAAAATACTGATCGGCCTCGCCCTTGCCGTCAAAGTGTGGAGTCTTGTATTTTCCGTGCAGAGTCGGCATGCGGCCATCACTAAGAGGCACCCACTTGCGCGTATCTTCGAGTGTGGACCAGATGGCGTGCTGCAGACCGGTCGCCTTGGCCGCTGTCGCCATCGATTGAACTTCGGCGATTTCCCTCTCGGGCGTGAAGTGGGTCCAGAAAAATGTGACGCAAAAGGCTCCGTACGCGCCGTCGAATGCCTTCTTCAAGCTCTCGACGTCGTCAATGTCAACGGCGACGACTTCTGCACCCAGCCCAGCTAATTCGCTCGCCTTCGTGCTGTTGACGTCTCTGGTGAGTGCTCGTGCCGTGAATCCGCCGTTCGGATCATTGATGATTGCCCTGACTAGGCCGCCGCCTTGGGCGCCCGTCGCTCCCAGCACCGCAAGAATTCTTTTGCCCGCCATGAGTTCCGCACCTCACCTCTTAAGTCTGCTTGTTGATTTTCCGGAGCGCCCTCGACCGCAGCATACCACCTCGGGCATTGGGCCGAGTCCGGGCAGGGCCGTGGCCGAAGTGACAGACACCCGGTCCATTTCTCCTTCGCCCTGGGGAGGGAGCGCGTTCAAGACGGAGGGCCACCTGATAGAGCCTGTCTTGCCCAACGCTTGGCGATTGCCGTTCTTGCTGCTATCATCACAGGGTTTTCGGTACGAAGGTCGTGTGGGTTCGGACGCCTACAACCCTCGAGCGAGTATCGACCGGATCGAGTAGGTTGCTAAAGGGGCAGAGCTGAGAACGTGAAGCGGAATCGGACGAAAGCGCTGGCGTTTGGCCTTTCCCTGCTGGTGCTTCTGTTTGTCCTCCAGGCTGCCCCCCACGCGCACCAGAATGGCCAGGACGAAACCGCCTGCCAACTCTGTCATGCCGCCCACATGGGGCTTCATCCGGCCGTCGTTGGACCGGCCCTTCCCAGGCCCCTTCTAAACTCTGGCAGAGTCTCGCCCCAGAGTCTCGCCTCCCGCGACCCTCGGTTCTCACTCGACTGTCCTTCCCGCGCACCGCCCTCCGCTTAGTACTCAAGCACCGAAGCTGATTTTGCGGCGTGGCGCCGGCTCCGCTCGAGCCGCACGCCGCTGACCCGTTCAGCCGAGATCAAACAATTAGCGGAGGATCGCCCCGCAAGGGGCGGGAGGACATGATGATCCCCTTCTCAGGCTACCGCCTTCTCGTCACGGCTTCGTTTCTCATCGTGTTTGCTGCAACCGGTTGGGCCCAATCCTCGGGGTCGATCGAGGGGGCCGTTAAAGACCCCTCCGGCGGGGCAGTCCCGAACGCCAGAGTAGAAGTGAGCAACATGGTGAGCGGCTTCAAGCGCACGGCCACGACCCGAAATGACGGTGGATTTCGTTTCACGAACGTACCCTTCAACCCCTACCACCTTGTAGCGCGAGCGGAGGGCTTTGCTCCCAACGCACAGGATGTGGATGTCCGGTCGGGGCTTCCCGTCGTCGTCCAAATCAGTCTTCAGATTAGCGCCCTAGCCGTCGACGTAACGGTTGAGGCGCATGGTGGCGATCTGGTAGAGAACGATCCAACCTTCCACACCGATGTGGACCGGGGGCTGTTTGACAGACTTCCCCTGGAGAGCCAGTCCTCTTCCGTGAGCTCCCTCGTGACCCTCGCGACGCCGGGAGTCGTCGCGGACTCGAACGGCCTCTTCCATGCACTTGGGGACCACGCCGACAACTCGTTCTCGGTCGACGGGCAACCGATCACCGATCAGCAGAGCAAGGTGTTCTCCAACCAGATTCCGATCGAATCCATCGACGCCCTCGAGGTCATCTCCGGCGCTCCCCCTGCGGAGTTCGGAGACAAGACCAGCGTGATCATCAAGGTGACGACCCGCTCCGGCCTGGGCCAGAGCCCGCCCAAGGGGTCCGTGAGGGCCTCGTACGGGACCTTCGGCTCGGTGAATGGGTCCTTCGACGTGGCGTTTGGCGGTCCGAAGTGGGGCAACTTCCTCGCCGTGAGTGGCCTCAACACCGACCGGTTCCTAGACCCCCCTGAGCTTCAGGGCCTGCACGACCACGGCAGCGAGCAAAACGTCTTCGATCGGCTGGACTATCAGATCTCCTCCGGGGACACGATCCGCGTGAACGTCGGGTACACACGGTCCTCGTTTCAGACCCCCAATAGCTACGACAGCATGAACGACGGGGTGACCGACCCCAACGGCAACCTCGTCGGACCCCAAAATCAGAGCTCGCTCATAAAGACGTTCAACGTTTCGCCGGCCTGGACGCGTCTCGTGAATGCGACGACGCTCTTCACCCTGGGCGGGTTTTTCCGTCAGGACCAGTACACTTACTCCCCGAGCGCCAACGTCTTGGCGGATCAGCCGGCGACCATCAGTCAGGAAAGAAAACTGGCGAACGCCGGCGTGCGGTCGGACATCTCTTACATGAAGGGAATCCACAACCTCAAGGTAGGATTCACGCTCCAACAAACCTCCTTGACGGAGAATTTCAACTTCGGGATCACGAGCCCCGCCACGAATCCGGTCTGCTTGAACGCCGATGGGAGTCCCGACTCGGACCCAAGCCCGACCGACCCCAACCAATGTACCGGGAGCCTTCAGGCGAACCCAGGGTTCCTCCCGATTCTCCTGCCCTACGACCTCACGCGGGGAGGGTCCCTGTTTCCCTTCAACGCACACAAGAACATCAAGCAGGCTGCGTTCTATGTACAAGACACGATTACGAAAGGCGGTTTGTCCCTCAACCTGGGACTTCGTGCCGATCTCTATCGGGGAATCACGGACGACTCTCTTTTCGAGCCTCGCGTGGGCGCTGCCTACAACATCAAGCAGACCAATACCGTACTCCGTGCCTCCTACTCGCGCATTCAGGCAAGCCCGTACAACGAGAATTTGATCCTGGCCAGCTCGGGCTCCGCTGACCCGGTGATCAATGCTGTTTTCAATGGCCAAAACACCCAGACTCTTCTGGGGGCGATCAAGCCGGGGCACCGCAACCAGGTCAATGCCGGGTTCCAGCAAGCCTTTGGAAGGTTTCTAGTGATCGACGCCGACTACATGTGGAAGCACACCCTCAATGGGTATGACTTCAGCGTGTTTGGTAACACACCAGTCACCTTTCCTATTGCCTGGACACAGTCAAAGCTGGACGGGGTGTCCGTGCGCGCGAGCCTGCCGAATTTCCACGGGTTGACCGCATTCGTGGTTGTGGGCCATGTGAATGCTCGATACTTCCCACCGCAGATCGGAGGCTTGGGAGCGACCGTCACGGGAGGAGAAGTCTTCCGGATCGACCACGACCAGAAATTCCAACAGACGACCCACATCCAGTACCAGCCCTCGAAGGACTGGCCTTGGATCGCGTTCAACTGGCGCTACGACAGTGGCCTCGTGGCGAGCAACCCGAACCTCATGTCCTTCCAGACGGCGCTCGCCTTCCTCGACGGGGATCAACAGGCCGCCGTGGGGCTCTTCTGCGGGAGCCAGGTGGGGACGCTCGCGAATCCTCTGACTCCCGCTGGTTGCGCCAAAGAGACCAACGTGGGGGCCACCCGGCTCGTCTTCGCGGCCCCCGGCACCTTCGACGTCGACCACAACCCGACCCGTGTGAGCCCGCGCCACCTTTTCGATGCGAGCCTCGGGGACGACAACCTCTTCCACGGGGACCGGTACAAGGTGAGCCTGCGGCTCTCGGTCACCAACCTCACGAACAAAGTGGCGCTCTTCAACTTCCTCTCAACCTTCAGTGGGACCCACTTCGTAGCTCCGCGTGCCTTCAGCGCGCAGTTGGGCTTCCATTTCTAGAAAGAGCTCGAGCAGGGGGCCTCGCGGGACGGATCCTGCCCGTCCCGTGAGGCCCAGGCGATACCGGCCTCTCGGGGGGTCCATGGCGAGGTAGTCGGAGGTACGGCTTCGGCCTCGACCGGATGCCCCGATTTCGTGGACGCGTTGACTAAGTCTGTAATCGTTGTGCCGGCACGGTCGCCGCGGCCCATCCGCTCAGGGGGCTTTGAATGCCGCAATCGGCACAGCTGGTCTGCGCGAACTGGGCCCCACAGTATGGACAGACCGCGTGTGTTTCGAAGGTGTCGAACTGCTTGTGACACTGGGCGCACGCCCAGAACGTGCCGATGGGCGGCGCGCTCCCACAGGAAGGACAGGCAAACCCCTCGCGGCGCGGCAGCGCGGCCAATCGAGCGAGGACGCGGGCACGTTGAAAGCCGCGCCAGCAATTCAGGGCCATGAAGGCCGCGATAATGCCGATCCAGAGCCTTACCCCTATGGGGTAGTTGCCCAGGACAGCGAGAGCTACGAGCCCCAACACTCCCAGGAAGCCGACAAGGGTGGCCACAGTCAGGCTGCGCGCGCGTCCAAGGGCGAACCAGAGCAGGGAGCGGAGGATTTGGCCGCCATCGAGGGGATAGACCGGTAGTAGGTTGAAGATCAGAAGGACCAGGTTCATCTCCGCGACAGCCCGGACAAATACGCCGAGATCCGGGATCACTATTTGCAGACCCAGGTATCGGATCAGCAGGGCCAGGCACACGATAATAGGGATGAGGATGACGTTGACGAGCGGCCCCGCCGCGGTGCTCCATAGGGTGGCGCCCGGGCGCTGCGGCGGGTTGACGTAAGCCAGTCCTCCAAGGGGCCAAAGCAGGACTTGATTGGCGGTGCCCCCCGACTGCCGGCAGGCCAGGGAGTGCCCAAATTCGTGCACGGTCACGATCAGAAACAGTGTGAGGTACTCCAACACGTTCCACACGGGTGAGTGGTAGTGGCCCCTCCCCCCCTGGACTTCGTAGAGCGCGACCACGAACCAGGACCAGTGGAGAAACACGTCGATGCCGGCCAGTCGGAATAAGCGAAAAGCACCTGGCTTGCTTGGCGGCATAGGGACCCTGTTATCACACCCCCAGCGGGAAGGCCAGGACGATACGGTCGGGATGGCAGGACTGTCGAAGATCGCGACATGAAGCCCCGGGACCGTTTCGAGCGAGCCCGTGCCGGAGGCGTCGGGGGGATCCGGGAGTAGAGAGCTAGGCGCGCCGCTCGGCTGCTGCCCGCCCTGCGGCTGGGCCCTCCCGGCCGAGCGCTGTGCTCAAAGCTCGACGGCGAGGGGTCAACGGGAGGAGCATGCGCGCGCGTTCTATCACCCCGGGGGGCATGGGGTCTCCTTCCCCGGACGGCGCGCCCACGCCTTGGGGCCGCTTCTCAGCCCACAACGGGGCTGGTGTTGCCGGTCGGGATGGGCTGAGTGGGGTGGAACCCGAGGAATAGAAGGGCGGCCGCGACCAGCCCAAGCAAGGCGGGGACGAGGAATAGCCTTGAGAAGTCGACCCCACCGGCAGCCGTACGAAAAGCGTCGCCCAGGGTCCCCCAAAGCAGGCTCCCGGCGAAGGGCCCCAGGCCCAGGATCAGGAAGTTGAAGAGGCCCTGGGCGCTTGCGCGGGCGTCCTTGGGGAACTGCTCATCAACGAAGATGTAGACCGACGCGAAGAAGAAGGCATAACAGAAACCGTGAACGATGTTGCTGCCCACGACAAGCCAGGCCGGGCGGCCCAGGGCGTAGATGAGGAAGCGGACAACGTGGCCGAGGATTCCGAAGACCATGGTCCGGCGCCAGCCCAGCCGCGCGAGGAAAAAGCCCAAACTGGCCATGGTGGCGATCTCGGCGATCTGCCCGATGCTCATAGCGGGCATGATGAGGTTCTCGGGGACTCCGATGGCAGCGAGAAGCGGGCTCGTCCAAATGAAATAGCACTGATGGACCAGCGCGTCGATGAAGGTGACAAAGAAGAGCACGAGAACGCTCGGGACAGCCAGGAGTCGGATCGCCTCCAGGGGAGCACTCCTCTTCTTGACGTCGCGCGACGGGGGAGTGGGAGGGAGGAGCAGGGAAAACGCGGCGAGGGCCAAGGAGGCGCCGCCCGCGACAACGAAGATGCTGGTGAGGGCCGATTCCAAGGCGGCCCCTTCCTTTCCTTTTAAGATGAAGACGAACGGCCAGCTGGCGGCGATCCAGCCGATCGTCCCCCAGAGGCGCACACGCCCGAATTCCTTCTGGGAGTCCTTCAAGTGGTGGAAACAGATGGAGTTAGTGAGGGAGAGCGTGGGAACGTAAACCAGCATATGGACGAGCATGGTGAGGAAGAACGGCCAGAAGGTCTTTTGAAAGGGGAGAGCAAGCATGGCTAGGCCGCCGACAACGTGGCTGACGAAGAGGAACCGCTCGGTGGAGAGATAGCGATCCGCGATCTGGCCGCTCACGAACACGGCCGTGACGGAGGCCACCGCCTGGGTCGCGAAGATCCAGCCGATATCGGTCCCCGAGAAATGCAAGAAGTCCTTCAGGTAAAGGGCCACCAGCGGCAGCCACGAGCCCCAGATGACGTACTCCAAAAACATCATCACGCTCAGGCGCCAGCGGGCGCTGTTGGGCATGCTCTCCTCCAAGGTTCGGCGACCATCATAACCGGGTCGGGATGTCCCGGACAGGCCGTGATGCCCTATTCAGCCGCGCCGCGGCTAGGCTTGCTGGGCCAGCCCACCGGGGGAGGTTCGACGCACACGAGTGGCGCCCTGGGAGCCTGGCCGCCACTGTCCGGCAACGGTCAAGAGCAACGAACGATGACCGCAGAATGCCCCCCGCACCGCGGAAGAGTGCTTCTCAGGAGGGGTAAGCCCGTGCGGGTCTTACTCGATCAAGAGGGCGGTCCGGAGCAAGATCCGGGCTGCCACCGGCTTGTCTCCCTGGCGGGCGGGATCAAGGCGCCAGGCGGCCAGTGCCCGCTTCACCACGGCTTCGTGCCTCTCCTCGAGTCCGGTCTTGAGCACCGGACTGCGCAGGCGGCCGTCGCTGCCCACGACCGCGACGAACTCCACCTCGCCTTGCTGATGGATCTTACGGTTGGGGTCGCGAAGGACCGGCTCCACCGAGAGGAGCACCTTCGGCCACGTCGTGACCGAGCGTCCCAGCCGCCTCTCACTCTCGCTCGCATCGGGCTCCTTGGAAGCCACCGCGGTTTCCTCGCCCACCGCCGGCCGATCAAAGCGGATACCGTAGGCCGCCAGATAGGCCTCGGGCGCGGGAAGCACGAGGCTGACGCGAGCCGCGACCTCCTCCGGAGGGTCCTGGGACTGGAAATCCGAGACGGTGAGGCTTAGGGTGGGCGCGGCCGTTCGGCACCGCTCTTTCCGGCGTGCCCGGCCCGAGACATTGGGCTCACCCAGGACCTCGAGGCTTAGGCGCACCCGCCCGTTCTCGAATGCACCGTCCGCCACGTGAACCGCGACGTCGCAGTCTCCTCCTTGGCGGGCAACGTCCTTTTTCTTGAGGGATACGCTCTTTTCTTTGCCGTAATAGCGCAGAACGCGGTCTTGACCGATAAAGGATTTGAGAACGTCCACCGGAGGCCGGGGAGCCGTGGGGCCGCCTTTTTGGGCCCCTGAGCGACACCCTGCGCCGGTCGCGAGGACCACCGTCAGGGCAATGGTCCCCCGCCTCCAAAGCCTCGCCGCCGCTTGTCGATTGCTCGTCGTCTGAGCCATGCCCCCTCCTCGCCGCGGGGCCAGGATACCAGGATCCGGGCACCTACAGGAGGGATTGTCGCAAACCAGGCCGATCTCCGATCGGCATGCTGGGGGCCGCGATATGAGCCGCAAGATCCACTGGCTCGGTTCAGATTGGATGATGCGGAGCCAGGCTTTCGCTGCCTCGACCCTCATGCCTAGATGAGAGACGCTTCATCGATGGAGTTTCGAGCGGCTGCGCCCTGGGGGGAGGCGCTTGGTTTTCCCGGCCGAAGGGATGAAGATCGAGGGGTGGAGACGAGCTCGGCAATGGCACCTGGATCCGCGGTTCGGGAAGGGACTACCGGCCGCTACGTATGGCTCTGGCTCTTCGGCCTGGCCGTGGGTTGGTTTGAGGCCTCGGTTGTTGTGTATCTGCGGCAGCTCTACTATCCGAGCGGCTTCCATTTCCCCGTGCTCATCACCTGGGACCGTGTCGTGGCGGTCGAAGTCATCCGTGAGGCGGCCAGCATTCTTCTCCTGGCTGCCGGCGCGCGCTTGGCAGGACGCCACTTCCTCGAGCGTTTTGCGGCCTTCCTGCTCCTTTTCGGGATCTGGGACCTCGTCTACTATGGGGCGCTAAAGATCGTGCTCGGCTGGCCTGAGGGCCTAGGGACCTGGGATGTCCTCTTCCTCATCCCGGCCCCCTGGGTCGGGCCCGTGTGGGCTCCCTGCGTCGTTTCGCTCGCCCTGCTGGGGGCAGGCACCTACCTCTACTGGACCGCGGATCGGGCCCGGCAGGTCCGGCCCCTTGACTGGTCGGTCGAGATCCTCGCCGGCCTCATCGTGATCTCGTCGTTTCTGGCGGAGTCACGAGCCGTCGTAGAGGCTCGCACCCCCGAGCATTTCCCGGCCTGGCTTTTCTGGGTGGGGTGGGTGTTGGGCCTCGCCTGGTTCATTCGAGTGGAACAAGCCTAGGCGCAAGGCAGGCGAGCGGTGGGGCCCGGGCGGCCCTGGAAGAGGCCAGACGAGCACTAGCCGGCTAGTCCCTGACGATGCCTCCATCCAGGTTGATCGCTTCACCGGTCATGTTGGACGCGCCGGGTGAGGCCAGGAAAGCGACAAGGCTCCCCACATCCTCGGGCGTCTGGAGCCGGCCGAGGGGAATCGAGGAGAGGACCATTCGCCGGTAGTCGGCCGCGCTCAGTCCCGCCAGGACGCTTGATTCCCTAAGGGCCTGCTCCAGCATGGGAGTGTCTACGGCCCCGGGACAGATAGCGTTGACGGTGATGTGGTGGGGGGCGAGCTCTAGGGCGAGAGCCTTGGTGAGGCCGAGCACCGCTGCCTTGGCCGCGCAATAGTGGGCCTGGAAACGGAAGCCCACTCGCGCGGCGATCGAGCTCACGTTGACGATCCGCCCGCCGCTTCCCCGGGCGATCATGTGGCGCGCTGCCGCCCGGGCGCAGAGGAAGACACCGCGGGTGTTTACGGCGAAGGCTTCGTCCCATTGCCGCTCCGTCAGCTCGACAAAGGGGGCGAGGCTGACGGCCCCCGCGTTGTTCACGAGTAGGTCGAGACGGCCGTACTCCTTCAGGACACGCGCGAACACACGTCGCACGTCGGCCGCCGATGTGACGTCGAGCTTCAAGGCTCGGGGCATCGGTCCGGGCGCGCTCCCGGTGGGTAATCTGGCCGGCGGCGCCAGGTCGGTGGCGATCACCTGCGTGCCCCGGGCGCGCAGGGCAGCCGTGATCGCGCGTCCGATGGCCCCCCCGGCACCGGTGACCAAGGCGACCGGGGGGATAGCATCGGGTTTTGTTCTCGGTCCTCCCTTGCTGTTTTGATCAGGCCCAGGCATGTGATTGACATCCTCCCGCGATCATGGAGTATCACACACGCGATGGTGCGGAGGAGCGGCCCGGTGTCCTTGCTGTTGGCCGTGGTGGCGGCCGCGGCGACGACGGAGGGCGCCTACCTGCTCGTGGTGTCCCGGCCTGCCTTCAGAACCTGGCTGAAAGGGGAGCTGGAGCGGAGCGGTAACGGCGCCTTGTCCTTTGGGCCGATAGGGGGTAACCCCTTCCGGGTCGAGCTCGTGGGCGTGGCCTTCGAGTCTCACGGATCCTCGAACGTCAAAAAGCTGCACGCCCCTGTCGCCTATGCCGCGCTGGAATGGTGGCCGCTGCTGAGGGAGCGAACGGTCGTTCTCAAGAGCCTCATCCTCGAGGACGCCCAGGTCGAGGTCAGGCCAGAAGGCGGGCGGCCGGAACAAATTGCCTTCCCCCTGCCCGCGCGAAGGATCGTCCTGCGACGAAGCGTCGTGCGCGTGTTCAAGTTGAGCGGGTGGACGGTGGTCCTCACCGCCGTCGAGGCCGCTCTGAGCCAATCAGGCGCCGGCGACTCCCTGTCCGTGAGCGGCACCCTGGAAAGCGGTCGGGTGCGGGTCGGGAATCTGGTGATCCAGGATCTCAGGGGCGACCTGCGGGTGGGGAATGGTGCGCTTGAGCTGGTTGTCCGGGAGGCGGCGGTTCATGGGGGAACGTTGAAGGCGAGCGGGGTACTGCTTCTCGATCCCCCGCAGCCTCTGCAAAGAATGGTGGTGGCCGTCTCGGGCAGTAGCGTTCTTTCCGCGCTGCGGGGGCTGGGCTACTCCGACCACTTTGGGGGGAGAGCGTGGCTGGAGGCGACCTTCCGGGGCCGCCTTACGCCACTCGCGCCCAGCCTGGCCGGGACGGGGCGGCTGAGAGTGGATCGGTTCGCGGTACGCGCGGATCTGCCGCACATCAACCTGTTCAACATCGCCCCCGTCCTCAACCAGTTGAAGCGGGTCGAGCACTTGGCGGGGGGGGCTCAGCTTGAGTTGAATGGTCAGCGGGTCGGCCTGACGGGGTTGGTCCTGGTGAGGCCGGACTTGAGGATAACCGGCTCCGGCTACTTTACCCTTGCCGGAGACCTCTCAGCCGACTGCCGGGCCTTTCTTCGGGGCGACCTCGCGAAGGGTGTGCCCCCCATGGTGAGAGCTTCGCTCGAAAACAGCCAGACGGGGGAGTTGATCGTGCCTTTCAAGGTCGGGACCACGCTGGCCGACCCCAAAGTGGACATTGGTGGGGTCGTGAAGGGAACCTTCCTACACCCGTTCAAGAAGGTCTTTGACTGAGGACCTAAGATCAGGACTCCCTCGGGGCGCGGTCACCCTCGAGCCCAGGGGAGCGTGGCATTGGCGAAAGCCGCGCGACCCCGCAGGAGATGGTAGACGTAGGCCCCGAGGCAGAACCGGCCGAAGAGAAGCGCCGCGAAGGCCACAACCAGCAACCCCTCCAACACCGCCGAGACCAGCGGCGCTCCCACCAGAAGGGCGATCGCCGCTCCCAGCAAAAGAGTCGCGGCCATGCCTTGGGCGAAACGTCGGGGGCCGGGAGCAGGATCCAGGTGGGGCATGCCGCGGGGCGTAGCCCGGAAGCGGTTGTAGGCCAGCTCGAAGGGGTTGAGCCGGGGCAGGCCCGCGTTCCACGAGAGTACCGCGGCTAGGACGAGGAAGATGACGCTGCCGACGAGGTGGAGCCCCAGCCAGCCCAGGGTGATCCCCACCAGGATGAGGGGGAAGACGATTCGAGGCTGGAAGTAGAGTCCAGCAAAGTGCATGTTGCAAGCGTCCGGCGGCTCCGCCGGGAACCCCTGTTGCTTCATGAAGTTCGTCACAATTGGTGAAGCCATCGCCACCCCACGGTCCTCGATTCACTCATAATAGCCGATGAACGGTTGTCGCGATGTTTGGCAGGCCTCGAAGTCAAACCGAGGACGTTGTCGGAGTCGGCGTCCTCGACATGCCGTTCACGCTTCCCGCGGCGGCCGCCGACGTCGGCGGGGGTCTCGAACTTCCACGTGCTTAACTTCCGGCCCTCCCGGCCGTAGCGCCCGTCAAGTGGGCGAGCCAGGATGCCACGCTACTACGAACCGACGCCGAATCAGGTCCATATCAGCCTTGGGCGGCCTTTGCTCGGTGGCAATCGGCTGCCGGAGGTCGCGTTCGATCAAGCGCTCCGATGAGAAACGCGCAGCCACAAGCTACGGATGGGCGGGCAGAAGTAGTCCAAATAAGTAGCCGATGCCCGCGGCGCCAGCGGCGATGCTGAGGAACTCGAGCCCCGAGCGCCATCGGTTCCGGCCCGCGAGCACGGCCTTGGCTGCACCAATGCCGAAGAGCCCAAGAGCAGAGAGAACTAGAGCCGCTCCCAGGGCGGGGTAGGCAGCAAGGAACATGTAGGGCGCCAGGGGGACCAAGGCCCCCAAGGCGAACCAAACACCGATGACGAGCGCGGAGGTGACGGGTGCGCTGGGGTCGAGGGCGGAGAGTCCAAGCACTTTCTCCTGAAAGGTCTTCAGGAAACTCTGCTCTCCCTCTTGGAGGAGCTTCACGATTCGGTAAGCCTTGTCTTTGGGCAACCCTTCCTCGACCATGGCTTGGAGTAGCTCCTCGCTGGCGAGGTATGGCTCCACCGTCCACCGCCGGCGCTCCTCTTCTATCTCGCGCTGGTAGACCTCGATTTCCGCCTTGCCGGAAAGGTAGGCCCCGGCCGCCATCGACACCGCCCCCGCGAACATCTCCACCAGCCCGGCCAGGAGAACCAGTCGACTGTTCGCTCCGGCACCGTTCAGGCCCGCCACGAAACCGAGCGTGGACAGCAGGCCGTCTTGCACGCCGAAGACGACCTCGCGGATGCGCCCCTTGCGCTCGATGGCTCCTCTTTTTGAAGCAATCTCGGACATTGAGCGCTACGGCCTTTTCTCGGTGGGCTCGCCCGGCCGCCAGTCGGCCGGACAGGCGCGGCCGCTCTGAAGGGCACGCAATACGCGAAGGGTCTCCTCTACGCTCCGCCCAACGTTGCGGTGGCTGACCATGGCGTACTCGATGACGCCGCCCGCATCGATGATGAAACTCGCGCGGAGTGCACGCTGGTCCTGGGGATCCACGACCTCGTAGGCCCGGCAAGCCGTGCGCTCGGTGTCGCTGAGAAGGGGGTAGTCGACTCCACCGAGTTCGCGGGCCCAAGCCAGGTGCGTCTCCGGCGGGTCGACGCTGACGCCCAGGATCTCGCAGCCGCTGGCGCCGAACTCGGGCAGCAGCTTCTGGAACCCCGTTACCTCGGTGGGGCAGATGAAGGAAAAGTCGGCCGGATAAAAAAACAGGACGAGCCAGCGCGATTGGTAGTCGGCGAGCCGGTAACGCTGGGTCTGGCCTTGGCGGACCCCGATTAAGTCGATGGGGGCCGCGGTGGCGCCGATGGACAACATGATGGCCGACTGTATCTTCGGGCCAGACTCGAAGGCAAATCGGCTGGGTGCGCAGGAGCCCCGGTCCCGCGTGGTCCCGGCGGACTGCCGGCTGCCCACTTGTAGCTCGTAAGGCCGGTCGCCCCGGGGCCTCGCCGGCCAGGATCAGCCCATGTCGAAAGACTCTCACTTCCGGTACAGTTGGGTCATCGCGAGGGATCTTTGGCGGTTTCCCAGAGGAAGTGCTTCGCCTGTAGTCAGGGCTTGCCCAAGCGGGGTCGGCGGCGGTGTCCGGAGTGTGCCCGGGTCTTCAGAGGGGCGGGCTGGGACGGCATCGATGCGCATTGGCGGGCGAAGCACGAGAGAGTCATGTCCTACGAGGAATTCTGGGCCTCGCTGTGCCGGGCGCACCGGGAAGCGAAGTCCGGGATGTGCCCCTCTTGTAGGAAAGGCATCCCGAGGATGTGGCCCTGCCAGTGTCCCGAGTGCGCGCAAGTCTTCAAGGGCCGTGGGTGGGGTGGAATCGAGGCGCACTGGAAGTCCCGGCACGCGGACGTCATGAGCTGCGAGAACTTTCTAGCCTCGCTGTGCCCCGCTCACCGCGGAGCTGGAGATCGCTCGACCGGGTTTCTTCCCCTGGAGGACGAATAGTGAGGGGCGGTGGCGGAGATGGAGAGGCCGAGGAGGATCGCTCCGACGTCATTGTCGACGAAGCGTCGAACGACTCGTTCCCCGCCAGCGACCCACCGCCGTGGACCCTGGGCCGCGACCCAGTTCCGTCTCCAGGGCCGGATGGGGGGACGCGGGCAGCAATGAAGGAGGTGCGAATGCGGCAACGACTCTTGAGGACGGAGCCCGACGTTGCCCTGCTGATTCTGCGGGTTCTGGCGGGCGTGGTCTTCTTTCCGCACGGCGCTCAAAAGGTCCTGGGTTGGTTCGGCGGGCATGGGCTGGCGGCGACGATGGGTTCTTTTACGGGGAGGCTCGGCATTCCCGCCGTCTTCGCCGGCCTCGCCATCGTCGCTGAATTCCTTGGATCCCTGGGCCTGGTGGTGGGCTTCTTGACCCGCGTGGCCGCTTTCGGGTTGGGCTGCGTGATGTTGGTGGGGGCGCTCCTCGTCCATGCGCGAAACGGGTTCTTCATGAACTGGAGTGGCAGCCAAGCCGGTGAGGGCTTCGAGTACCACATCCTCGCTCTCGCCATCATGCTCGCGCTGATGATCAAGGGAGGCGGTCTCTTCTCCATCGACGGGGCGCTGGCCGGACGCCGCCCACGCTGAGCGCGGTGGGGTAGCGCGGTTGGGAGTAAGTAGCCTGGGCTAGGGTCGCCCCAAGGCAAGGAGGGCGGCTTGGATAGCCCGGCTCCTCTCCGTCGTGGGGCCGGCATCCAGCGCCTCCAAGAAGCTAGACCGGGCTTCCTCGGCGCGGCCGCAAGCCCAGTGCGCCCGGCCCAGCCCTTCGAGAAGATCGGCTCGAGCTCCCACGGGAGCGGGGCCCACTCCCACCAGGGCGGAGGTAAAGGTCTTTTGCGCGTCGGCGCATCGACCCCGTGCGAGTTGGATCCGGCCGAGCGTGTCGAAGGCCACCGGCTGATCGGGTCCGGCCTCCCGCGTGGCCGCGAGCGCCAGCTCCTCGGCCTCCTCGAGCCGGGCGCCTCCCCGCAGCAGGAGCCAGGCGAGGTTATTGAGAGCGTCGGCCAGATCTGGCGACAGGACGAGGGCCCTGCGGTAGGCTTGCTCTGACTCCTCAAAGCGGTCGAGTCGCGCTTCGACGTTTCCGAGGTTGACCCAGGCCTGAGCGGCGTTGGGCCAGGCGGCGATGATCGCGCGATACCGGGCCGCGGCCTCAGTCCAGCGCTCCACACCCTCTAGCTCAACCGCGCGTCGGAGCTCGAGGCCCAGCTCCCGTCGCGGACGGACGAGCAGCAAGGCGTGACTGGTGCCTCGCCAAGCCCGTTCCAGGCGCGCCAGGGAGGTCCAGCGGACCTTCCCATCGCCAAACTGCACGCGGAAGAGCCGACGACCAGGATCGAAGCCGTCTACAACTACATAGTGGTAGATGTCCCTTCGCTCTCCCGGCACATCAAGCAGCTTCAACATCAGGATCGAAGGGTGCTTCTCCGCGATTTCCTTGCTGATCGTCTCACCGTCGCCCGGCACCAGGGAGGCGTCAAAACCACGCTGGCGGGCGGCGAGCAGCAGATCGACGGAGAGCACGCCCCCCCCGGGAGCCTTGGGCAGGTCGGCTCCTAGCTGGGCCTCCGAGACCATGTCGCCGTACGAATTCAGCACTAGGGAGAGGCTGCCGGGGCCGCAGCGATCGGCGTCGAAGGCCCGAATCGGAACCTGATCCAGTACCTGAGCGTTTGGGCTAGGCGGGCGCGAGCGCGGAGGAAGCGTCACACAGCCGCAGAGCGTCCCGAGGAGGAAGACCCCGGCGAGGGGCCGTCTCAGAACAGGGTCACCAGAATCCAGACCACGATGGCGACCGCGAGGAGCACCCAGATGTAGCGGGGCACGTCTCCGGCGGCCTGGATCTGATTGACGTGGGAGGCGAGCGAGCGCAGATCTTCGTCGGAAAGCTGGGCCAGACGTTTCTCGACTTCGTTAGGCAGCAGGCCTCGCGCGGATAGGGCCTTGCCTACCTCGCTGCGCGCGACGGCGTCCCGCAACTGCGCAAGGTCTGCCTGGCGGGAAGACGTGCCCGAGGAGTCGGTAGCCTTTGAGGGTATGGTGCCGGCGAGGCAGACTCCGGGCTGCGACAACGTCAGGAGCGCCGCCGACATCAGGGACACCAACCGAGTGCACTGCTTGGCCATCACCTGGCCTCCCGAGAATAAGGGCAGCCGCATTAAGGTCTCAGAAATGATGCCCAGTCGCGGCAACGGTGTCAAGCATCTGGGGCACGGATCGAGTTCGGTCTTCGCGTCCTTTGAGTCTCGGCCCGGGTTTAGCATTTAGCCCGGGCCTCGGACTCCTGCGATTCACGCTTCCCTAGGCGTCCCGACGTGAGCGGCACGCGCCGCCCCGCCAGGGGGGTTTCGCCCTCCACGCGCATGACTTCCCGCGGACCTCGCGGTAGTTCCAAAATCCTCAGCCCCTCTTGCCGGATGTTGATGGCCGCGTTCACGTCGCGGTCATGCTCAATCCCGCACTCTGGGCACGTCCACCTCCTCGCGGATAGAGGTAGCTTCTCCACTACGAAGCCGCAGGCCGAGCAGCGCTTCGTGCTCGGAAACCACCTACTCACACGCACGAAGGTCCGCCCATACCAGAGGGCTTTGTACTCGAGCTGCCGCTGCAGCTCGGCGAGCGCCCCGTCCGCTAAAGCCCTGGACAGGTGGCGGTTACGCAGCATTCCGGATACGTTCAGGTCCTCGACGCAGATCAGTTGGTTATCGTGAACCACCTTCGAG
>Ga0210399_10001184_pt1 | contig 20492 bp, 11 predicted proteins | sample IncBWC14MmetaG_FD_150865 | JGI IMG/M metagenome (GOLD analysis project Ga0210399, IMG submission 150865) | Forest soil microbial communities from Barre Woods Harvard Forest LTER site, Petersham, Massachusetts, United States - Inc-BW-C-14-M | ecosystem: Environmental > Terrestrial > Soil >... | reverse complement strand
TCACGGTGTGCGCAACCTCGTCAAAAGTTGCGGCCGTGACCTGCGTCGCCTGAAAGTTGACGCCCGAGCCGGAATCGCTGTAGGAGGCGCTTCCAGTGGGTTGGGTGGAGTCGTCATAACTGAAGCGGAAGGCTGCCTGGCTGCCATGCTTGCCGTTTACCTGGCCGTTGCCGCCAGCTTCATGGGAGGTTCCGGCGCACTTGCCTTTGGTAGAGATGCCGCCGGCCACCGTTTTTTCCCGCGTGAAGTACGAGACAGAAGGACCGGCATGATTATCCGCAAAGGCGATGTTGACGAGATGGTTCGGGTCAATGCCAATCTGGAAGAAGTCGGCGAGGCTGCGGTCGGAGGCGCCCGTCAGGCCCCCGGTTGAGATCTGCCCCGTGTGGTTGGAGTGGTCGGTGGCCTGGCTGAACGTGAAAACCGGCGAAAGGGCATGACCGTTGACGCTCTCAGCAACGAACACGTTCCAGTGTGTGTTGGTTGCCGAGACCGTGTTGGAGTTTCCGACTTGATCGGCGCCATACCAGGCTATGGCCACGTGGCCGTTGCTGTCAGCCGCGATCCAGGGGAAGACGTTCGACTTTCCGGCTTGAGACGTGTTGCGGGTTACCTTGATGGCCGGAGACCAGCGCGTCCCAAGAGTAGTCGAGTACGAGTAATAGACGTCAGTGTTATCCGACCAGGTGGCGTACACGTAACCGAAGTTGTCGACGGCGAGCCCCGGGAACAGGTTGCCGAGACCGGCCCCCGTAGGACATGTGGAGCCCGCACCACAACTGAAAATCTTGTGGTCGGTGAAGGTTAGCGTGGGACTGGTAACGCTCACGCCCGTAGCCACGCCCACGTAGGCAGTGTTGAAGAAGGCGCTGCTGTTATTGGCATTGTCCACGGGATTGGCGGGACCGACAAAGATCTGGTACAGATTGCCATGGCTGGAACAACTGCTGTTGTCCACCTTGATCTGTCCCGCGATGTTACCGGAAGGAGGGCCGACGCTGGGCTCGGTCGCAGCGTCAATTGCCACGCCGAGGGCGCCGCTGTAAGTTTCGCCTCCATCGCTCGAGCGTTGCACAAAGATTTGGGACGTGGTCCCAAAATCGTGGTACTCCATGTAGACGTGAGAGGTATCGTTGAGCCCATCGATCCACATGCGATCGTCAAAAGGAATGCCGGTGGTGGCGGGATCTGGAGTACTGAACGCATCCGCGCGGTTTGTGGAGTGGCTGCCGGTAACTTCCGCTGTGCTGAGGCTGACGACAGCTAAGTTGGGAATGTTCGCGTTCGATGAGTCAGGGGCATTCACGGCGACGTCGCCATCGCCTCCTCCCGGCGCAAATCCGCTCTCACTGCAAAACGGGGTTACAAACATTCCACAGTCGGGTTGGCCTTCGTACTTGAAGGGCAGGGTTCCGTCAGCGTTCGGCCCGCCGTCTGCAGTTTTAAACCAGCGCCACAGGTCGAGACCGCCGGGGACTCCGCGGATGGATTCGATGTAGATGGTGCCCTGCGAGTCCACAGTCATGCTGGGCTCGACAGCCTGGGCCGCGCCCGCGGGGAGACACAGACTCTCGTTGGGAGTGTAATTCGCGGTTCCCGGGCCAACATATGCAGCGGTAGTCTGACCATTCGGGCAGTTGTGCTGAGCGGTGGGATTGCTGGGTGGAACGGCCGTAGCCGGATTGATGCGGACCGGGAAATTGGAAACTCCGGTCGTCGCGTTGAAGCCAACGGTATTCCGCAGAAAGTCTCCGTTGGCGGTGGAAATGGTAAATACCGGGATTGTGGTTCTCGAAAATGTCATCGGAGGCGAGGAGCTAACGAATCAGCGACATCTGTATCAAAGTTTAGTTGGGGTTTTAGGAGGACAAGGGCATGTAACATTGTTACTTGAGAGGTGGAGGAGACCTTTGAAGGCCAGCCGGAGTTTTCGGTAGGCACAGGCCTGCCGTTCGCTTCCAAAACTGGAGCACTCGCGACCATGCCGAATATTCCGTCATTGCGTCGCCTCTGTTGGTCGGCGTTTCCTGCAATTTCCTTATCTCCTATTGCTTCAATAAATCCATCGCCGAGTAAGCTTAGGGAAACACGACCTCCTGCAGTTTGCGTCTTGGGATTTGCACTTGTGGCCGATTCTCCAAAACGATGACGAATTCCTCCTTCGGCAACCGGAGTGAAAGCTTCGCGGGACGTACTGCCGACTCTTTCGACCGTCATCAAACTGCTACCGAATCTGCGAGGAACGTTATGGCAGCGTTCGCAGGCAACAGCGTTGTGCGGATAGAGATTGGTCTGCCCAACGATCGGACAGCGTAAAGTGATCACGATTAGGAGGATTAACTTGGAGGAGCTGCTATCGAGCCTCAGGCTTTTGCGCAAGGGTTTCCCAACGATGTGCTACCTTCCGATTGCTGCTTCTTAAAAAGCTCCGGTTTCCCGATTCCCGTAGCGTATTCGTCTAACCAATCACAGAATAATGAGAACGCACTGTTTTTGCAGGTATTGCAATCTCGAAACTGGCTATTGTAAAGAATGATCTTGTGCCAAGGACGCGGCAATCCCAGACTCTTTTCGTTTTCGATCCAGCGTTGGAAATTTCTGAAGCCCATTCGCTGCTCGTCCGGAGATAATTCCAAATCTTCATACGCACGCTGGTCACCCATGATGTAGGCACAGAAACCACGAAAAGTGCGGACCTCCAAATGATTGCCCGGCAGCTTCGTTTCGGGATTGGGGCGAATGATATCGATTAGAGTCTTCACAGTTTGGGGCTGCGTTTCACGCGATCCGATGGCCGGCAAGAGATCTGAATGAGACCACAAATGATCAGTGTCGCTCCGAATCATGTGAGCGAATGCTTGTAACGGAGATTGCGACTCCTGCACTCTTCTAAGACTCTCGGGAGAAGGTTCCAACTTCTCTAGGTCAAGGCTATTGAATTCTTCAAGCAACTCGAAATACTTGTAGAAGGCATCTCGCTCGTCGTCGGAAAAGCAAAGAATTACCGGTTCCGACAGCTCAATGGCGCTCGGCGGCATTTGAAATCTTCTCCGAACCCAAGGACCAAACCGATTCATCTTTTCGCCCCAGCGATGCGGGCGGCCGTGCATCTTATGTCTCGCAGAGTATGCCCGACGAAACAAAAACAATAAGGAAAGCGATGCCTCCGGAAGATATGCTAGCGGCGCATCACGAATGGCTAATAGAAGCTCGTTCATAGCAATACCCTCCTCAGCCTAGATGCTGCTATGGGAAGAGCGGCGTAGTGCCGGGGGTCAACGGATTACCCGCGCCATCCGTGAATGGGCCCCACTCATTTACCGGGACTCCGCCCGGATTAGCAGCATCGTATACCAAGCCGTTACTCTCAACCCCGACATGGTAACCGCCGTCTTCAGTAGCACTTATGAGAGGACCGTTATCTCCATAGTATATCGGTCCATCTGGATTTGTGACGAAGATCGGTTGAGATTCGGCACCAGTCTCTGCTATAGCGTTTTGCATTTCGATGGCACACTCCACGCAACGGCCGCTCTCTAACGGATATCTTGCAGCTATTTCGCAAAGGTCATTATGGACGAGGATCCCGACCGCGCCCACAAAGTAGTCGTGATTGCCCTCGACCTCAAAATTATAGACAGTCTCTTCACGTTCCAGACGTGAGATCGCAGTGACCTTAGTCCACGTCCCTTTTCTCGTCAGGATCGCATCGCCGACGTTAAGCCGTGAAGCGGCGATCCACGCCCCTGTGCCGCTGGGGGATTTTACAAAAAGCTGATGATCTTCAGTTGGGCTGAGCGGCAGTGGTTCTCCTGCTATCTGAAGTTGCAGCAGTTTGTCTTTGTGCGGTTCCGTCAGCCGGACTACTTTCTTGTATTCGAGTTTTTCGGTCGTTTCGTTTCGGGTAAGAACTTCGTCACCAATCCGAATCTTCTCGATCGGCACTAGACCACGTCTTGTGCGCACTGGCGTTCCAGCACGGAAACAACACGTCACGCCAGCTTCCGCAGCCCCCTCGCCCGCCCCAGCCAGTCCCGTAACGCCATCGGCGATTGCGCAACCCGTAGCCGCGGCCTGAGCTGACCCGGAGATGATGCTCCATGCTCCGGACCATCCGGCATTCGGAACCTTCCTCCCGTTCATGAAGGCGCTGACTTCACGCCATATCTGATATCCGTTGTAGATGATTACGCCAGCGGCAGCTCCGACAACGCACGGGCTCTGCCCGTTCGGATCCCTCAGGTTGGTTGGACTGTTTCCTGCGTACGCGTACAGATTCGCTGCGCCACCTGTGAATCCGAGGGGATCTTGGCTGACGAACCGATGCAGGCCCGGACTGTAATATCGGGCACGGTAATAGTAGAGACCGTTGCCATCGTTTTCGCGCCCCGTGTACTGAGAGCTGTTGGAGTTCGCGGAACCCGAGGAAGAGGTGCCTCCAAAAGGATCGTAACTGTACTGAGTAACGATAGTGCCGGAAGAGTTTGCCAGCGACAGAACAGACCCGAGGGCATCCGTTATAGGTGTGTACGCCCCGGTCGAGTCTGTCCGGCTGAAAAATTCGTCGGTTGCTCCGATGACTTTGTTAGCTGTTGGAGTAGTTCCAGAGAGTTCCTGCACAACATCAAACCCATCGTAAAAGAGGTTCTTGCCTGCAGCATTCAGTGTGCGCCTGCCAAATGGATCGTACTGAAAGCTCGTGGACCCTCGACTAATCAACTGGTTGCGGGCATTCCAGGTGTACGTCGCGCTTCCATCATTCTGGATATTGCCATTGTTGTCGAACGAAATTGTTGTTCCGTTCCAGTTCGTGAGTTCATTGTTGACATCGTAAACAGCTGAGCTCACTGCAGCCGGGAAGCCCGTCGACGCAAGGCTACCTCCGACTTGGATCCTGCGCCCCGCACCATCGTACTGGTACGTTAACGCTCCGATTTGCGTCGTACCGAGCTGATAGCTGAGGCTATTAATCCGTGAATCGTTGTCATACCCATATGTCAGCACGATACCGTTGGACAGGGTCATGGTGCTGCGACGGTTGGCGTTGTCGTACGTAAAGCTCGTCGTGTACGTGCCGACGGGACACGTTCCCTGGCCGATACCTACAAGCCGGTTGGCATTGTCGTAGCTGTAGCAATTGCTGGTTTGGCCTGACACCGTCGTGCTCAATCTGCGGCCGCCGTTGTCGTACGTGTAGTTGACACTGCCTGTAGGTGTGGTCTCGGAAGTTAAGCGATTCAAGCCATCAAAGACCGGAGTGATTGTGCCGGAAGAAGAATCTACGAGGCTTTGGAGACGGTTGCCGCCGTCATAGGTGTAACTAACCGTACTCTCGTACGTCGGCCCAGGAAGGGTTCCATAGCCCACAAATGTGCGCCGATTGATTCCGTCGAATTGAAAGGTCGTCACCTTGCCGCGACGATCGGTATATTTCGTGAGATTCCCGAGCTGATCGAAGACGTAGGACTCTTGTCTATTGAGCGGATCAGTCCGCATTAGCAGATGGTCGAAGTTGTCATACGTATAGGTCGTCTTGTTATTTGTGCCTTGCTGCCGCGCATCTAGCACCGATTGGAGATTGCCGTTCGGATCGTAGTTAAAAGTTGTGATTCCCTGGAGCGCATCCGTTATTTGGGTGATCCGATCCAGTGGGTTGTACTGATACTTAACAGTGTTACCCAGAGGATCAGTCCGTGTTACGACTCGGCCAACCGTATCGTAGAACATCGAAGTAGTGTTCTGCATCGGATCAGTGATACCGGTCAAGTCAGCGAAATCGTATGTGAACTGCGTTGTGTGTTGAAGAGCATCCGTGGCCGAGGTGACTTGGCCGATACCGTTGTACCCGAACGTCATTTGATGGCCCAGCGGGTCGGTCAGTGTCGTAAGATTCCCGTAGGTGTCATAGGAATACGTTGTGGTATTGCCCAGAGGATCGGTCGCCGTAAGGGGCTTGCTGAACAGGCTGTCGTATTCAGCGGTCAATGTGACTGCGTTCGATGTCCCGCTCAGTCGGGTTATCGACGTGGGATTCGCGTTCACGTCGTAGTTGTAGGTCGTGACGCGACCCAATTGATCCGTTACGCTGGCAATCAGATTGTCGGGAGAGTAGGTATACGTCGCTGTCTCTTGTTCCGTCTGCCCGTAAGCATGGGTGTCGCTGCTCGTATACCCGTACTGATTGAAGATGACGCGGCGAGTATATCCGCGGGGATCGATCACGTCCACTTGGGCGATTAAGGGCTGGAAGCTCTCGCTGCAGGATGAACAGGAGCGGAAACCAAGTACCTGATAAGAGGAGGGACCACCCGAGCCGCTGCTCGCGGTAAAGGTGACGTTCTGCGTGTTCGAGGTGGGCGTCCAGTTGAACTGATAGTAGCTGGTCCCATCTGCCAAATACTGGTAATGGACTCGACCGGAGCTGTCATATACGTTTGTTAGGTATGTGATCAGCTTCGGATCCTGAATCGTGGTCATTCGGTTCTGGGTGTCGTATCCGTAGGTCCAAGTTCCGCTGTTTGCGTCGGTCACGGTCCAAAGACGCCCGCTTGCGTCGTAATTGTAAAGCACTTGGCGACCGATATTATCAGTGGCCACCTTGACTCGATAGGAGCTGTCATATTGGAACTGAAGATAGCGCCCGCTTGGCGATGTGATTTGAGCGATCGTGCAGTTCGCGTCGCCGTTCCGGGTGATCTTGAGCTGATTGCCGTAGCGATCGGTGATTCCGACCAACGCCTGACATCCAGGGTTGATCAAACCGTCGGAGCTCAGGAAGCTATAGATCGTTCCGTCTTTCGTTTGTAAGTGCCAAGCACCCGGGAGGACATAGCCGTTTGGGTTTATTGGTGCGCTGGAAATAGTGGAGTCGTACCACGGCGTTCCGGCAGCAGAATGAAGGTAGCTTGTGTACGAAGGTCCTGGCCCGTTCCCAACGTAGTGGATACGGGTGCCATCAGGCAGAACTAGATCGATGTATTTCGTGATGCCAAAACCATTGCCGTCGCCTCCGATGAACATCTCGTAGGGATGCGTAGCGCCAATTCCAAAGGGACGCGACCAGCTGTCATTGGGGCGATAGGTACGGGTCAGGGAGATTGGAATTACGTCTGGCAGAACCAAATCGGTCTTGTTGTAGACGAATAGGCCGCTCGATAGCTGAACTGGTTCACCGTCCGACGAATTGTCTCCCGGTGTGCCTTGTGTATTCGGCCCTGCACTGCCTGATCCCACCATGGCTCCAGAGAAGTCGTATATGACGACTCGCGGATCAGGCACAACTTGATTCCCTTGCTGGTTGACCCGCCCCTGGCCGTACACAGACCAGCCGTTCCGGTCGGCATTGTAGTTCCAGAACGCATACGGCACCCCTGGTCCCTTATGCTCTGTGTTCGGATAGAACAGTCGTGCTCCTCGTGGGCCGTTCCCGCTAACGGATATGTAGGCACCGCCCGGCTGGATCGTAAAGTACGTCGGAACGACAACAAACGGCAGCGGAAATGGTGGCCGGTCCACGGGGATGGGCGTGATCGTGATCTTTCTCACGATCTTGCCGCTTGCATCGGTGATGACCGTGCCAGCCGGTAGACGAAGCTCCAAGCCTGGCATGGTGGGCGTGGTAATAGTCGTTTCCTTCGCAGTTGGCGAAGGGATTGTGACCTCATGCATCATGTCGAGCAACGACATCCAAATCTTGAAGTCGAGCTTATTCGTCACACCCGCTTTGATCTCGTCCCCAAACTCGTACCGACCGTAGCTCTTGCCGGGAGTATTCGCCGTCGCGCCTTCGATCACCAGAATTTGGTGGCCAGAAGGTATGTCGGTAAGCAGAAATCGACCGGTGCTGTCTGATTCGGTCCTGCGGTTACCCATCTCCAGAGTGACATGGGGCAGAGGCTCTCCGTTGAGCTTGAGAACCTGGCCTGCGAGCGAGGTCGTTCCGCGAGGTCCTTGCAAATCGGTTAACAGCTCATATTTGGATTGCCCTCGGTGAGTTCGCCAATCGGAGGTCGGGGTCCAGTGCTCATCACCTTCTGAACCTCCGGGAACTCCGCCGGCTGTGGAGAATGAGAACTCGGCATAAGCCACACTCTGATTCCCGATGTCCACAGCTCCTGCGATCTTAACCGTGTAGCTTGAGGCGGGCGCGAGCTCCGATACTGGCGTGAGGAACGCGAGCATCCCACCCTCAGCAGCGATCGTCTTGGCGCTGATTATGCCGTTTGGCCCTTCCAGGGTCACAGTCGTCGAGCTAATCGAAGCCATCTGCACGGGCCTCGAAAATCTAATAGATATCAGAGTGTCGAGTTGAACGTTCTGGGCACCGTCCTGAGGAGAGGATGCGCGCATCTCTGTCAACGCACTGCTTGCTTCCGCAAATGACTTGGTGCTTGCGATCGCCGAAATCGTCTGGCTCTGTGGATCGTAGACTTGAGTAGAGGAACTGGTGCTGTCGTGTTGGTCGATGCCGCCGGAGAACAGCACGCGCCCGTCCGGTAGGAGATTAGCAGTGTGATTGCGCCGGTCCATCGTTACCCGAGGCAAGAGGGTCGTGTTTCTTTCGGCTCGTGGATCCCAGAGTTCGATTGTTCTGGCCGATCCCCCTGAATCAAGTACGCCGCCTACAATGAGTACATGCCCGTCAGTAAGAAGAGTCGCGGTATGAAAAGCCCTTGCTGTGGGCGGTTGGGTGGGCACTAGCCTGACGGATCCCGTGACTGGGTCGAATATCTCCGCAGAACCAACAAGACGACCGTCGTCGCCGATACCACCAAGAACTAGAACCGTTCCATCGGTGAGAACTGTTGCTGTATGTCCAGCGCGCGGATAGCGCAACTCCGTGTCGAGGACGGTGATCTCGCCCGTGAGTGGATCTAGCGTGGAAAGGCTAGCCTCCACTTTTCCGCTGCTATCCTGGCCGCCTGCGATCAGGATTCGGCCATCAGGGAGCAATGTTCTACTAGCGCCTACGGCCGATGCGGGCGTCACGCTAGGCGGGGCGAACTTGGCGCTGTGCCGCATCTCGGCTGCAGCATCGGTTACGATCACCAACGTCGTCGTAAGTACAAACAGCAGCGAAAAAACGCATTTCCCACTCTTCTTCATCTTCTTCTCTCGCCTAGGGAGTTGTTACCGTCAAGCTCATTCCGCCGGTGCCTTGAGCCTGCGGGTCCACCAGAATGTTGTAAGTTCCGGAAGCAAGGGTGCCCAGACTGACAGTACCTGTCGCCGTGTTGCAATTACCAAACCCAACCTGATTCGATGACGGACTCGGTCCGGTCACCCTCATATAGCAGTTCAGCGTGCTTGGGTAAGTGCCGCTAGTCCAGTGCACAGTGACTGCCTCGCTAGCGCTAATTGAGAAGCCGATATTGGCGTTCTGGCCGGCAGATGTAGAGAACGTGACTGCAGCGCCGTTTACGGTTGCTGTGCGAGCTACGTCGGCAGGCACATTGAATATCTTCAACGTTTCATTGCCGAAATTCGCGCCGCTGTGCTGCACCCAGAGTTGGTATTGCTGGTTCGCGTTGACGGACTGGGTATCTATAAAGAATGTCTGTCCTGATGGATTGTTGTTGATAGAGATGTTGGCTTGGGTCGACGTACCGGTCCACAAGTTAAGAGTGGCGGATGCATTTGTAACGCTGGTCGCTTGTATCGCAATCCTAGGTTGCGCTGCCGTCGGGGTGAAGCTCAAACGTACGTCTTGCCCGGCCACAGTGGTCCTTGCGGTAACGGCGCTACCACCGACGGTTATCGTTGGTGTTATTACGTCTTGAGCGTTGTTGATGGAGATCGACACGCTTCCGGTAGCCGCATTTTGGGGATCGATGAAGAAAGTGTACGTACCAGTCGACGGAATGGTCACTGTATCGATGTACCCGGAGTTCCCATTTCCGCAGTATCCGAATGTGATTTGAGTCGTGCTAGGGCTCGGACCGGTAACGGTTACGAGGCAATCCGTGTACACAGAGCCTATGGGTGTAACCGAGGTTACGTTGAAGCTCAATCGCTGGCCTGCTGAGGCACTGAAAGTAAGGCTTGCGTTTTGGCCAGGGGAGAGGCTTCCGGTCGTCGGAACTCTTACCGCTGTTCCTTTAACGCCGGCGGCTGGGACTGTTAGCGTCCCCGTGAAATCTGTCGGAACGCTATTGAGTTGCAGCGTTTCGCTGCCGATATTCGAGCCGATGTGCTGGATCCATAGTTGATAGGTGCCGGTCGTTCCCAAGGCTTGCGTGTCCATGTAGAAGGTCTGACCGCTATTGCTCAAAGCTACATACGAACCCTGGACGCTGCCGCTCGGCGTCACTAAATACAGATATGACTGGGGATTCGTGACGTTTGTCGCAATTCCGAAGATTCGCTGGCCACTCGTGCCGGAGAAGTTCAACCGAGCATCTTGGCCGACAACAATCGTCGAAATCGGGACAGGCGTGCCGGTCGGATTGCCAATCGCGATGTTTCCCGTCGCATCGGCATCGTTGTTCAGCGATACCGATACGCTGCCGGTGGAGGTGCCTTGAGGGTCTACAACGATGCTATATGTCCCGCCAGTGAGCGTGACCGTATCGATGTAAATACCGGCCCCAGTGCCACAATAGCCATAGGTAATCTGGGTGTGATTAGGGTCGTACAGAGTGAGGACGCAAGAAGTGTACGAACTACCTATAGTCGAGTTAAGGACGTTGATGCTGACCTTTTGACCGGCCGTTGCGCTAAAACTCAACGTGCCGTTTTGGCCGATGGCAAGGTTTCCGTTCGTGGGCACCCTTACAGCTGTGCCAGTACCTGCGGAGCCTGGCAGAGTGAGCGTACTTGTGAAATCAGCGGGCACGCTGCTAATCTGCAGGGTCTCACTTCCGCCCCCGGTGCCGTTGTGCGGTATCCACAATTGATACGTACCGGGCAGCAGTGCCTGGGTGTCCATGAAGAATGTCTGTCCCGGCGGGCTGTTGTTAATTCCGAGTTGTGCCTGTTGCACTTGGGCGGGGGTCAACATGTAGAGGGTCGTACCGGCGTTCGTAACGTTCGTCGCGTATACCACGACTCTTTGACCCAGCGACTCGAACGTCAGCCTTGCATCTTGGTAAGGGAGGGTGGTTGTGACAGTTACCGGGGGCCCGTCAATCGTTATCGTCCCCAACACGTCTCCAGAGAGGGAGAGCGTTATGCTGCCACTACTCGTCCCGGGATCAATCCCGATTGTGTAGGTCCCACTCTTGTTCAACAGAGTCGCCGGCACGGAACTGACTGAGGAAGTACAACTGCTGGTCGTAACTGTCGTATTGTTGGGTGCAATCAAGTAGAGACTGCAGGTTGAAAATGTGGAACCGCTCATCCCAATGTTGATTCGTTGCCCCTCGACCGCATCAAACAAGACGAGGGCAATCTTACTGGCTGCGAGAGTGACAGGTTGGCTGCCGCCGGAGCTGATTCGCGCTGTAAATCCGATATCCGCTGGGACGTGGGAACCAAATGGAATGTAGAAATCCTGGGTGCTGATTGCGCTCCCGGCGGGAGTCAATAACGTGAAACGCCCAGATGAGGTCGCCGCTGGAACTGCTGTCGTCATAGTGGTAGCCGTCACAGCGCTGACTGCCGCAGGACTTTTGTTCAACCGGAGTTTGTCGTTCGCAAGCGTCAGGTCGAAATTTGTGCCAGTTAAATTGACACTTGTTGCAGCGACTCCACTCCCCGGCGTGAAGCTGGTAATGGTCGGAACCCCATTGCTCGCGGTTACGGTAAAGTTTGAAGAGCTGGTAGCTGAACCGTTGGGAGAAGTTACCGAAATGGGACCGGAAGTCGCCGAAGATGGCACTGCAGCCTGAAGTTGCGTGTTCGTAGACGACGAAACCGTGGCTGTCACGCCATTGAACTTCACTGTGTTCTGACTTGGCGTACTGCTAAAGCCTGTGCCATACACTGTTACCGGAGTGCCGACGGGACCGCTTGCAGGCGTGAACTGTATGATCGATACTTGTGTAGAAGTGAAGCGGGAAATCGTCAGGATATTTCCAACGGCATCATAGGTGTACTCGGCCGCATTGCCATTAACGTCGATGACTCCGACCAACCGTCCAAGCCCGTCATAAACGTAATTTACCGGTCCGTTATTCAGAGTGAAGGGATATCCTGTGCTGGAATGACCTCCGGAAGTCACGATGATATTCCCATTGGTCGCGCCCACTGGCACGGTCGCAATGATGGATGTGGAATTCCAAGCGCTAGTCGTCGCCGTCAACCCGCTAAATGTGACCGATCCCGAACTTCCAAAGTTACTTCCGGAAATCGTAACGGACTGGCCAATCCCCATCGGATTTGGCATGACCGACGTGATCGTGGGTGTCTGCGTGTATGCGAGACCACATCCAAAGACCAGAATCGCACAGGCCCTAACACTGAACCTCAGCATGGATTGCAGCACGCTCATCCTCCGATTTACGTTGAGTAGCTGGTCCCTTTTGTCGGCCGGATCAGGAAGCCTCGTCCCGGTCCACAGAGACACGTAATCCCCGCAGTTCTAAATGAACTGACACCTTTCTGTTCTCAAACCTCAGGGAAAGTTCAACGAAGAGTAAATCGCCCCCGAACCCCTCTTTCGGATCTCTTCGTGTGGGAAAATTGAACGCAGAGATTAGTGGAGGCGTGGCGCTATGTCAACTGTGAATTTCTCGTTGTTACAAAAACCGAACAACATACAACCGTTAACCTATCGTTCACATTTACCAGATAGGCGCAACGAGCGGGCATACAAGTTAAGTGCAAGCACTACTTGTGCCAACATTACTGACTGTTAACGAAACGTATGACAAATCGAGGATGTTGTTGACCCAGATGGTGCATTTTACCAATCTCGCAGTTAGTACCTACATCATTCACAGGCTTGATACCTATGTCTTCCTTTTGCCGCGCTTTCGCATAATCTCGACAGTGCGGGCGACAGTAGACTCTCGCGGCGTAAGCAACTCCTCGCGGAATACTTCGACGCCGTTCCAAGCGAGGACGAGTGGAACCCCAGCTGCAACATTGCCCCGCGCAGCCAGTCCCAGTCTTTCACCATCACCGCATTGAAATTGCTCGTTCCGTTTGCCGGGCCGTGCGTCGTTACGCTCTGAGCACTCGGGTCAACCAGGTGCAGAAACGACACGGAGTGCGCGAGGCCGGTCGAATTTGGAATCGCCTGCACCAGGCCAGCTTTTTTTGGGTGACATTGGCACGCGAAACCCGCAGAGACTCCGTCCGCGCAAGAGATGAAGACTTATTCGTCCGTTAGAGGAGGATTTTCGGCGGAGTCTAATCGGCTTTTCAAAACTTATGCTAAACCCGAGTCGAAACAATTGAGGTCCTGATTTCAACAGTCACCGTCAAGGCGCCGGCCCATCTATCGAACATTTGCATTCGTGCTGAGCGATCCGAAGCCCCTGTTGTTACTGGGAAACTATTGGACGCTGATGGAAAGCCAGCGCCATGGACAGAGGTCATACTTGTCGAACATGATGTGAAGCACCAGACATACACGACAGAAGGTCGAATCCACAGAACTTTCACAAATTCGCAGGGCGAATACGAGTTCTTCGGCGATATTGTCGGGCCGGTGGTGCTTCAAGCGGGCCGTTCCACTACGTCATTGACGTTGCCGACGAAGACTGCGACTGTGCTAACACTGAAATGAATGATGGAATCGAGAACGGGACCACAACGACGGCAAGCTCTGCGGGGAGCCCTAGGGAACGAACCTGTTATAGGGACGAGTTTATGACCGGACACTAGATCAAAATGCTTACTCTGGATGATGGCGAAGCCCGACTCCCACAAAAGAGATTCAGGGGTGCATATTCCCTCCAGAGAACATGTTCTGATTGCGCGGACCGTTCCGGCTACAGTGTTATCAATTGACTGTGAAGAGGCCTTCCGTCGCCGTTCCACCGGCCGTTGTAATTGCAATCTTGCCGGTTTTTGCTCCAGTCGGCACGGTAGCGGTAATTTCCGAACCCGAGACCACCGTGAACGCTGGCGCCTTTACTCCTCCAAAGGTGACCGTTCGAGTCCCCAAAAATCCTCCGCCTTTGATTGTGACCCGAGCACCCACCGGTCCATTCAGCGGACTGAAACTGGCTTCTACAGGAATTACGTCGAATTGCGTGTTGCTCTTTAATACTCCTGCCGCGACATTCACGGTTATATTCCCGTTCGTACTGTCGGCTGGCACGAGGGCAGTTAGAAAGGTATCCGACACGACTGTGTATAAGGCAGGGACGCCGTTGAATGAAACGCCGGACGCGCCGGTGAAGCCCTGTCCGAGAATTTCTACAAGTGTGCCAACTTTACCTCTCGACGAAATTAGCGACACAAAGGGTGGGAGGCCCGCGGCGACACTGAACACCGTCCCTTCGCCGTAGGTCCCACCGGACGATGTTGTTCCGTAGAGAATGCCATTCGTCGCTTGCAGCAGCTCACTCGCCGGCTCGCTGCCGTCAGGACAATTTGCCTTGAGGCAGAAGTTGTAAATGGTGATCAGTTGGCCATCAAGAGTGATTTTGAAGATTGTGCCAAGAACGCCCGGTCCCCCTTCGAACGTCGTGCCATATAAGTTCCCGTCGCTCGCCTGCACGAGTCCGCCTTGGGGGCTAATGCCATCAGTGCCGTTGAAGGAGTGAAGAACGGTGTAGGCACCCTTGGGAGTAATCCTGAAAATTGTGCCGTCGTTCGCCGGTCCTCCGGAGCTCGCAGTCCCGTAGAAGTTCCCATCAGACGCTTGAATTAACGGGGAGACGATCAGAGAGCCGTCATTTTGACTTAGTGTGTGGAGCGTGGTGAGCTTACCCGCCGGAGTAATCTTAAAGATCGTGCTCGGAGTTGTTCCGTAGAAACTTCCATTGGAAGCCTGGATCAGGCTGGCATTTGGGAAACCGCCATCAGAACATTGGGGATTGCAGAAACTGTATATCGTCGTCAGTTTCCCACGCGGCGTGATTCTAAAAATCGTGCCTGAGCTAGTTCCAGCAGTTCCCCCGTTCTGGGTCGTTCCGTAGAAGTTACCATCCCTGCCTTGGATGATAGCAGCGTCTGGCTGGGCGCCATCCGGGCACACGACAGGCTGGCTACAGAAGGCATGGAGAGTCGTCAGTGTACCGTCAGGAGACAATTTGAAAACAGTGCCTGAATAATTCGGCCCTCCTCCTTCTTCGGTAGTCCCATAGAAGTTGCCGTCCGAAGCCAGTAGCAAAGCGTCAGTGGGATACGCACCCCCAGGTTGTCCATTAAGGCTGTACACGACGCTCTCTGCGCCGCCGGGGGTAATCCTGAAGATTGTGCCGTAAGGGCCATTAGCTCCGCCCACGGCGGTCGTTCCGTACAACGATCCATCCTGACCTTGAATCAAGGGTGCGAGGCGCGGGCTCGCTCCATCGGAATAATCGAAGCTGAAGAGCGAGGTGAAAGTTTGCGCTTGCGAATCCGGCGCAGTAAGCAGAAAAGTTAGCGTGATGGCTGTAAGCCATAAAGCTGTGTAGGTCAGTGAACAGAACCAAGTCGGCCGCCCCTCGACTCTCATATCTCGTATCTCCTACTTCGTTCAGTTGCGAAAGTGGAGCGCACCTGGCATCTTGCTCGGAGCGCCGCTATTGCTGATAGCCCGAGTTCCAATCACATGGATCGGCGGGATAAAAGGCGAGACATTCTCTACTGTCCGAGCGTCGAGGTCAAGATGCAATCTTTTTCATCGAAACTCATAATCGCACGCACAACCAAAGCGCAGGCGGCAATGTTCCCAGAAGGGGTGCATATTCCCTCCCGTCATGTTCTCACCCCCTCAATTGTTTGACGGGGTATTACGCACGGAGGGGAAAATGCTCCACCTAATGTCGAGTGAATCGGTGGGGATTGTGGGAAGGTCGAGAGGTTTTGAGTGAAATGGACTGCTTACAATAGTTATCGGGACAGCCCGTTTTTACCCGAGTCCGCGCGGGTTGTCATCGGACATAGTTGGAACGCACAACCTTCAGATCCTTCTTGTCGATTTCTACCTCGAACGCGGGATAGCTTCCGCTGCTTCCTCGCGTCCCTTTAACGGCATCCGGCGCTGAGAGGCTTACCACTACCGAATCGTCTCGTTCAACGACACGGACAGTGTAATTATCCAAGTTCAACTTTCTTCGTTGAAACTCGGGTTCCGCGACATGTAACCACTTCAGAGAAGCACCCGTGAACTCCGCAATCACTCTGGGAGGGTTTGATTGCGCCAAGGGTTCTCTCCATCCTAGAATTGAGATCACTAACGCCGTGGCCCACATGAATCTTTTCATCACACGTTCCTTCTTTGCAGTGAACGGATTGTAGGCCCAGAACTTGCGCGGTTTTTCAGAGATTGCTGTTGATCGCGGTAGGGACAGCCGTTGCTGGCTGCCCCCCGCACAGACCCGGACGGGCGCTGATTAGCGCATCCGGTTCTTATCTCGGATGAGTGGCGGCGAAACGTGCATCAGGAAAGGGATGGAGCGCACGCGGTTGAGGAAGCCATCGCTGAGCCACAGCGAGAGTGCGTGTCCATGAGATCCGGCGTTTCTGGCTCCGGCGACGAATAGTTCGCCACCAGAGCGCGATCACCCGATCCCGAAACACTCCCAGACTCTTGAGGTTTCCTGGTACCGCGTAGTAGTTGAAGTAGCCTTGCACGACCGACTTGAGCCATCCTCCGGTTTGGGGCACGGGATCATGCATACGCTTGCGGAGTTGCTGCTTAACCTCTCGCAGTTTGGCTCGCATGCGTTTGCGGATCGTCGTGCGCCGCACCATGAATCGCCCTAATCCGTTCTTCCCGCAGATGTGCGTGAAGCCGAGAAAGTCGAACGTTTCCGGCTTGCCTTCCCCTCTTCGTGCCCGGTTCTGTTCGGCAAACCGTCCGAACTCGATCCGGCGCGTCTTGTCGGGATGGAGCTCCAGCCCAAACGCTTCCAGCCGTTCCCGAAAGTTTTCCAGGAAACGATCTGCTTCTGCCTGATGCTGGAATCCTAGGATAATGTCGTCCGCATAGCGGACGACTACCACGTCGCCTTGCGCCCATTTCTTGCGCCAGACGTCCACCCAAAGATCGAACGCGTAGTGCAGGTAAATATTCGCAAGGAGCGGTGAAATCACCGAGCCTTGCGGACTACCCGTTTGCGTGTCCGACCATTTGCCTTCCTCCATCACTCCCGCGTTGAGCCATTTCTGGATCAGCCGCAGGATGCGGGGGTCAGCGACGCGATGCTCCACGAACTTGACCATCCAACTTTTGTCGAGGTTATCGAAAAACCCTCGGATGTCGGCATCAAGAACGTAGTTCACCTTCTTCTTCAAGAGCGCGTACGACAACGCATCCAGCGCTTGATGCTGGCTGCGCCCCGGACGAAACCCATATGAGAAGCCGAGAAAGTCTTCCTCGTAGATCTGGTTGAGGATGGTAACTACGGCATGTTGGACAATCTTGTCTTCCATAGCCGCAACTCCCAGTGGACGTTGTCGCCCATCTGCTTTCTCTATGTACACTCTTCTCGAGGGCGTCGCGCGGTATGCTCCGCGATGCACCCGGCTATGAAGATCGACCAAGCGATCTTCCAACCCGGGTTCATACTCCTGCCACGTTACGCCGTCCACTCCGGGTGCCGCCTTCCTCTTCAGTGAGTAAAAGCTTTCCCGCAGCAGTTCGGTCGTCAGATGGTGGAGCAAGGCGGTGAACTTCATCTCCTTATTTTCTTTTGCTGCTTTCCGCACACCCGCCAGCCCCTGGGACACGCCCTTCCCGCTCTGCGTCGGGTACGTGTTAGGTTGACGAGCGTTCTCCTTGATCAGCGGCCTTTCCTCCGCACTCTCCGCCAACGGTTTCCCGTCTTTGTTCGAATGGTTCATAGGTATTACTCCGCTGTGTGACTCCTCAGAGACGTGCATGCGGGCCGTGTGGCCTGGGCCTTCACCCGCCGACCTGTCGCCTGGTTGAGCCATAGGTGTCTCTGAGGTCTCCCGGTTCTCGTGCATGAAGTTTCTAGACGTGCCGTGGGGTCTTCGACTACGCCGGACTGATCAGGAACTCGCGCTATCGCTCCCGCACATGTTGCCTTCCGCGCATGTTAACCGCGTCGGCGTCCGGGTTGTATCTTTTCGGAGCTCAATGTCCCACCCCGCCTATCCTCTATCTACGCTTCGCTGGTTCCCTCACGGTAGCAGCGCAAGACTCGAGGCCAAGTGGATCGCTACTCCTTTCTTGTAAGGATTCTTCCTCCTCTGCTTCATGCCGGTTTAACCCGGCGCACTAACATCCCCATTACACTCAAAATGCCCTACGTCAGAACGTGCTCCGGTACAGTTGTCGCTGCCCGAAATATCGCCGTACCTTCGGCCCCATACGAAGGATTGATTTCAAGCCCGGAAAGGCCCTGCTCCTGCGCTTTGCGGAGGAGTTGGCTTGCCTTCTCGGCTTCGCCACTTTTCAGGTCGTAAGCCTGTTCGATGTCTTTTACGGTAAGTTTTTCTGGCGCGATGAGAACAAGGTCCAAGATGACATTTCCAGCCCTGAGACCGCAAATGTTTAGGGCTTCAACGTCGGTCAAAATAATTGTGGAACGTTCTCCCGCCACTGTGCGAACGAAGAAACGAGCGCGTTTGTCTGCCGAAAGCCACAGACCATCAAAGGAACCGTCGTGCAGATCAGGAAGAGTCATGCCGGTATTTTCTTACACGGAACTGCCAACTTGCGAAAAATCGCAATTTCGCCCACTGACCTCTGCGACCGGTGGTTTTGAGTGAAATGGCTCGTTAAGACAGCTACGCTCGTCAGAGCATCGTTCTTTACTGGGGCAACAACGCAACCGCACGCGGGATCTACAACGAACATCGGACCGCCGGGAACCCGCTCTACTGGGCTGGTGTCTTTAGTTGTAGCCTCAAGAGGCGCACCGCTCTTGGAGGGCGCAGGTGAAAGTACATCCTGTACAGACCGTGTCAGCACTTTTGTCTGTGTTGGCCTCACTTTGTCTCACACAAGCGGATCCGAGCCCTAAGAATGCGTCGGCAGTTGTCCTGCAGGCATTCGAGACACACGATATCGTTATGTTGGGTGAGATCCATAATAATAAACAGGAATACGAATGGCTTCAGTCGCTGGTCGCTAACCCTGAGTTCGCCGATCGGGTTGACGACGTCGTGATGGAACTTGGAAATTCGCTGTATCAGAAGTCCGTGGACCGATATATTGCAGGCGAAGCAGTTCCGATCAAGGAGGTGCAACGGGCCTGGCGTAACACACTTGGTCTGGGGCCCCCGCCACCGATTTACGGAGACTTGTACAAAGCGGTGCGCGAAACGAATATGCGCCGCCATGGCAAGCACCAGATGCGTGTTCTTTGTGGCGACCCCTACATCGATTGGGACAAGGTAAAAACCAAGGAAGACATCGGTCCATTCATGGGCCATCGTGACCAGTGGTACGCGCAAGTCGTAAAGGACGAGGTACTCGCCAAGCACCACCGCGCCTTCCTTATCGCTGGCGCAACCCATTTTCTGCGTGGGCAAGGAGATCCTAATCGGCCCCAAGGGGTGCGGCAAAGCCAACGGAAGCGGCACAGCAACTGGAGCAACCCGGGCTACATTGAACCTGAGTTGCGGCGAGCCGGGGCGAAGACGTTCCTGATCTTGGCTGGCACGAATGCAGTGAAAGGCTATGACGACCTGGATCGTCGATTCGATTCCTGGCCTCCGCCTTCGATTGCACTGTTGAACGGGAGCTGGGTTGGCGATTTGTCGGCGATGCCCGTCATCACGGGAGGGACTGGAGAAATCCAACCTCGTCTGAAACTGACAGATGCCGCCGACGCGCTGCTGTATCTTGGCCCCCGCGACAGTCTGATCAGCGTTGAGGCTGCACGCGAGGAGGTGGACGGTACCTCCTATGGGAAGGAACTCCTACGACGTATGACGATTTTGGGTTTCAACATACCTTTTGTCCCAGACAGCAAGGAGAGCGCGCAGTTTGACAGGCCAGAACCTCGCAATGGTCCGCCTGCGACATTTCCAGCCCCACCCAAAAACATGGACGCGCCTCTGCCTCCAAGACCGCTGAGCCAATAGATTGTTGGCGTTAAATCCTGATTTCACTCAAAATCCCCCCCGGCAGGCGCCGCGAGCATTCCCGTGGTTGAGCCTCTGCGTGCAATCTTGGACAAATACAAAGCGACTGTCGCTGGAATCGGTTGGCTGATCTGCGGAGATACCGCTCACCCGATCAATCTTGGCAATGTGGCTCGTCGCGAGGTTCGACCAGTGCTGAAAAAGTACGGAATCCAGTGGAAGACGTGGTACGGATTTCGTCGTGGAGCCGCCACAATTCTCTCGGATTATTTGAACCTCAGCGAAGACGAAGTGCGCGCGATCCTGCGGCATGCTCCGGGCTCAACTACAGCGCGAGAGCATTACATCGTGCGCCAAGACCGGAAGCGCGCGGCGGTCATGGAAAAGTTCGC
>Ga0210399_10001182_pt1 | contig 20511 bp, 17 predicted proteins | sample IncBWC14MmetaG_FD_150865 | JGI IMG/M metagenome (GOLD analysis project Ga0210399, IMG submission 150865) | Forest soil microbial communities from Barre Woods Harvard Forest LTER site, Petersham, Massachusetts, United States - Inc-BW-C-14-M | ecosystem: Environmental > Terrestrial > Soil >... | reverse complement strand
GCGCGTGCACCCTTCGAATTTCACGGTGTCCGGATTCACGGAAAAACCGGAAGTGGCGGAGTTAATCGCGCTCGGTCAGCGCAGCCGGCTTCCGGTGGTGGAGGATCTGGGTTCGGGCTGCCTGGTAGATCTTTCGTCCATGGGTATCAGCGAGCCGACGGCGCGGGAGAGCGTGGAGGCGGGATTTTCGCTGGTGCTTTTCAGCGGCGATAAGATGCTGGGCGGACCGCAAGCGGGCATCATCGCCGGGAAAAAGGAGTTGGTGCAGAAAGTGCGCCGCCACCCGCTGTTCCGGGCGCTGCGCGTGGACAAGCTGACGATTGCCGCGATGGAAGCGACGCTGCGCGCGTATCTTCGCGGAGCGTGGAAGGAGATTCCCGCGCTGCGAATGATGCAGATGAGCGTGGGCGAGATTTCCGCGCGCACGGACGCTTTTCTTAAAGTTTTGCAGGCGCAAATTGCGAGTGGGGATGCGGAATTCGAAATTGCCGACGGGCGCTCGCTTGTGGGAGGGGGCTCTACTCCGGCGCAATCGTTGCCAACGAAGGTCCTCCGAATTGCGAGTTGGCGACATTCCGCGAGCGATATGGAAGCCCGGCTACGAACGAGCACAGGCGCGGCTCCCGTAATTGCTCGAATTGAAGAGGATCGGTTGTTGATTGACCTGCGGACGGTTTTCTCCGAGCAGGAGCCAGCGCTGGCAGAAGCGCTGTCCCAGGTACTGCGCTAAAAGTTAGTTCAAAAACGCCGTGCGGTGCGGAGCCAATTCATCCTAACTCTCCGAAAAAACCCGAAGCGTAAAATGAAGATGACCTGCTTTGTGGTGCGGGGGAAGAAGCGGAGAATAACCCGCAAGCCTATTCCCGAGCTGCGGCCGGGTTGGGCACTCGTTCGCGTGCGGCTTGCGGGGATTTGCAATACCGACGTCGAGATATTGCGTGGTTACCACGCGTTTCGCGGCACGCCTGGGCACGAATTTGTTGGCGAGGTCGTCGAGGTCGCGGCAGTTTCGGTAAAAGCGAAGAAGCGGTGGGTTGGCAAGCGTGTGGCGGGCGAAATCAATGTGGCCTGCGCGGCTTACGGATTGCGGCCGGTATGCGATTTTTGCAAACGCGGACTGAAAACACATTGTGCACGGCGGACGGTTCTGGGCATCGTGGCGCATGATGGGGCATTCGCGGAATATCTGACTCTGCCGCTGGAAAATCTGCATCTTGTGCCTTCGAATGTGAGCGACGAGAAGGCTGTGTTTATTGAGCCGCTGGCCGCGGCGTGCCAGATTTTGGATCAGGTCGACATTCGAAAGTATCCCAACGCAGCCGTGTTGGGCGATGGCAAGCTGGCGCAATTGATTGCCATGGTCCTGCGGGCAGCGGGTTCGCGCGTTGTTCTCTACGGGAAACACGCGAGCAAGCTGGCTCTGGCGCGGAGGGCGGGCGTCACCACGAAACGAGTTCGCGGCGACGCGAGTGACTTAACACGCGTGAAGGAAAACTACCGACTGGTGGTGGAAGCGACCGGTTCTCCGACGGGCTTGGTGCTGGCGCAGCGGATGACCGAGCCACGCGGCACACTTCTGCTGAAATCCACCTTTCACGGCGCCGCACCTGTGGAAACCTGGCCCATTGTGGTGAAGGAAATCACCGTTGTCGGCTCGCGCTGTGGGCCATTTGCCAAGGCCATCGCACTATTGCGTTCTGGCAAGGTAGATCCCACGCCGCTCATCTCCCGTACTTTTCCGCTGAAAGACGCTCCCGCAGCTATCGCACACTCCCGAAAACGCGGCGTGATGAAAGTTCTGCTGAAAAATAGTTGATTACAGGCGATTGATGCAGGAAGCGACGCAGGCAGCGCCGAAACCGTTGTCGATATTCACTACCGTCACGTTTGAGGCGCAGGAATTCAACATGCCGAGCAGTGCGGCTACACCGCCGAAGCTTGCGCCATAGCCGGTGCTGGTGGGCACCGCGATCACAGGAATCCCGACGAGGCCGCCCACGACGCTTGGGAGCGCGCCCTCCATTCCTGCAACGCAGATGATAACTCGGGCTTCGGCGAGTTCGCTGCGATGTTCCAGCAAGCGGTGAATGCCGGCGACGCCGACGTCGTAAAGCTGCTCTACGCGATTGCCCATCATGCGAGCGGTGAGCACGGCTTCTTCGGCCACCGGAATGTCGCTGGTGCCGGCGGAAACGACGAGGATCGTTCCCTTCCCTGAAATTTCGTTGCTTCGCTCGATGGTAATTACGCCGGAGAGCGGATGAAATTTTGCGCCGCGGCTCACGCGTTTCACGGTGGCGAATATTTTGGCATCCGCTCGCGTGACCAGCACGTTGTGGCTTGATGCTTTCTTCGACACCATGGCCCGGACAATCTCCGCCACCTGCGCGGGGGTTTTGCCTTTGCCGAAAATCACCTCTGCATAGCCCTGGCGCAGCGCGCGATGATGATCCACCTTTGCGAATCCGATATCTTCAAACGGCAAGTGTTTCAGCTTGGCCAGGGCTGCTCCAGGGAAGAGTTTCCCAGACTCCACCGCCTGCAAAAGTTTCAATAATTCGTCGGATTTCATCGTGTTTGGCCGCTACGCATCTTAACATCGCCGCGACGCCGAGGCTAAGCTTGACTTGCCTGCGGGCCGCTGCGAGACTGAAAGAACCGCACACAATTCCATGCCTTCTAATAAGGGACAAACGATTACCGTGGGTGTGACCGGAGCCAGCGGCGCCGTTTTCGCGCAGAAAACGCTTGCCATGCTGGAGGACGATCCGCGCGTTGGGCGCATTCACTTGGTGGTAACGGAGACAGGGCAGCGGCTTTTCGCGGAGGAACTCCGCATCACCTCCGGCGATTTGAAGAAGCTGCCGGGGCGGGTGCTTGGCCGCACACCCAAGAAGATTGAGGTCATCTCCAATAAAGATGTTGGCGCGTCCATCGCTTCCGGCAGCTACAGCGTGGACGCGATGATCGTGATTCCCTGCACCGTGGGTGCGCTGGCGTCGATCGCTTGCGGAACGTGCGATGACCTGATGGCGCGATCGGCCGACGTGATGTTGAAAGAAGGCCGCAAGCTGATTCTTTGCGTGCGGGACACGCCGCTGAACCGGATTCATTTGGAAAACATGCTGCGGGCGCAAGCGGCAGGAGCGGTGATCATGCCGGTGATGCCATCTTTTTATCACCTTCCGAAAACTATCGATGATCTGGTGACGCAATACGTATGCCGGGTGCTGGCGCAGGCGGGGCTGCCGCAAGAAAAAATGTTTCGCTGGACGGGCAGCGCGGCATCGAAGAAAGCGGAGAGTTGAACTGATGGCGGGGCGGATTCGCACTGTTCTGGAAATGATCAAGTTTGAGCACTCCGTGTTTGCGCTGCCGTTTGCGCTGACGGGGGCGTTGCTGGCCGCGCGGGCGACTTCGCACGGCTGGCCTACGCTGCGGCAGGTTTTGTGGATTGTGGTGGCGATGGTGGCGGCGCGCTCCGCGGCGATGACGCTGAACCGCATTGCGGATGTGCGCTACGACAAGGAGAACCCGCGGACGAAGATGCGGGCGTTGGCCACCGGGGCGCTTTCCGTTTCTTTCGCGTGGACATTTACCCTGCTCGCAGTCGGGGTGTTTTTCGTTGCGGCGTGGCAATTGAATCCGCTGGCGCTGAAGCTTGCGCCGCTGGCCATTGCCATTCTGTTTTTCTATTCGTACACGAAACGGTTCACAAACTGGTCGCATCTGTTTCTGGGCTTTGCGCTGGGCATTTCTCCTGCGGCAGCGTGGATCGCGATTACCGGCGGGCTGGATTGGCGGATGCTGATTCTCTGCGGCGCGGTCACGCTATGGGTTGGCGGCTTTGATGTGCTGTACGCTTGCCAGGACGTGGAGTTCGACAAGAACGCGGGGCTTTATTCGATTCCGAGGCGATTCGGAATTGCCTCCGCGCTGCAGATCGCTCGGGTGATGCATGTTGGCGTAGTCGTTCTGCTCAGTTGGCTGGCGTACGGATTTGGACTGCCGTGGCCGGCATGGGCTGGTGTCCTGGTTGTGGCCGCACTTTTGGGCTATGAGCACTCGCTGGTAAAGGCTAACGACCTGAGCAAGCTGAACGCTGCGTTTTTCACCGTGAACGGCTATATTAGTATGTTGTTCCTGTTGTTCTGGGGCGCCGCGGCGGCTTTATGGCGCGTTTGAACTGTTTGATTATTTCGAAAAGCGAATTCGAGTGGCGGCGCAGAGAAAATTGCCCTCTAATAGATTAGGATGACCGTGGCTGAACTGACGATCAATGACGCAGCACTAAAGCCCATCGCCGACAAAGTGCTGGCCGGCGAGCGCCTCTCCTTTGAGGACGGCGTCGCGCTTTTTCGCTCGCCGGATCTGCTTGCGGTGGGCTGGCTTGCGAACCATGTGCGGGAAAAGCGTCACGGCAACGTCACCTATTACAATGTCAATCGCCACATCAATCCGACCAACGTGTGCGTGGCGCATTGCAAACTTTGCGCGTTTGGGCGCGATCCTAATGCTCCGGGCGCTTACACCTATGCTCTCGACGAAGTTTACCAGCGCGCGGCGCAAGGCGTGCGCGAAGGCGCGACGGAATTTCACATCGTGGGTGGCCTGCACCCCGATCTTTCGTTCGACCATTTTCTGGAGATGATCAGTGGCTTGAAACAGCGGCATCCCCACGTGCATTTGAAGGCGTTCACGATGGTGGAGGTGCACTATTTCGCGCGGATCGCGAAGCTGACCATCGAGGAAACGCTGAAGAAGATGAAAGAAGCGGGCGTGGATTCGTGCCCCGGGGGCGGCGCGGAGATTTTTCATCCCCGCGTGCGCAAGATTATCTGCGATCACAAGGTGAGCGGGCGGATGTGGCTGAGCATCGCGAAGAAGGCGCATCGGATCGGCTTGCGTTCGAACGCCACGATGCTGTATGGCCACGTGGAAACGGTCGAGGAGCGCGTGGACCATCTGGTGCTTTTACGGGAGGCGCAGGACGAGACTCACGGCTTTGTCGCGTTCATCCCGCTGGCGTTTCATCCGGACAACACGGCGCTGGCGCACATTCCGAAGCCAACCGGCTACGACGACCTGCGTTGCATCGCGGTGTCGCGCCTGATGCTCGATAATTTCGATCATATCAAGGCCTATTGGATCATGTTGACGCCGAGCATTGCGCAAATCGCGCTGCGGTTCGGGGCCAACGATCTGGATGGCACGGTGGTCGAGGAAAAGATCTATCACGACGCGGGTGCCAAGACATCGGAGTTCACGCCGCTTGGCGAGCTCGAGCGCCTGATCCGCGCCGCCGGCCGCGTGCCCGTCGAGCGTGACACATTGTACAATCCGGTCGACCGCTCCAAGCTTCCGCCCATCGTGCCTGCCACGCCGCCGGGCCTTGTCTCTCTCAGCCTCAACGTCTAGAGTGCAATCCCCTTATGCCTGAACTTGCGCACAGTGCAGGTGAGGTCATCTCTTACCTAGAAATGTGCCAAGGGTGGAGTGCGAGCCTTCAGCGAGGGATGAATTTCCGCCTCCGCCCAGATTGCAGCGTGATTTTGATGAGTCGCCGCGCCAACGCTCCTTACCGCGATAGGATTGAAGAAGATGGCCGTGTCCTCATTTACGAAGGACACGATATCCCTCGCTCGTCACAACTAACAAGCCCGAAGGTCGTCGATCAACCCTCGGTGACGCCAGGCGGCAAGCTGACGCAAAACGGTATGTTTGCGAAAGCTGCCGAGAAGACTAAGAGTGGATCGGCGCTCCCGGAACTTGTAGCAGTGTACGAAAAGATCCACGCAGGAATCTGGGCCTTCAACGGTTTTTTCCACCTCACGGATGCGTGGACTGAATCAGACGGTCAACGATCAGTTTTCAAATTTCGATTAGAACTCTCTGAAGATGCAGAAACTGTTCACACTTCTTCTGGCGATGAACCAATCCACAATCGACTGATCCCTTCTGCCGTTAAACTTGAAGTCTGGAAGCGCGACAAAGGCCGCTGCGTGCTTTGCGGCGGCCAAAAGAACCTTCACTTCGATCACGATTTGCCTTTTTCAAAGGGAGGCTCGTCCCTTTTAGCAGCGAATATCAGGTTGCTATGCGCCAAACACAACCTCTCGAAGGGCGCCAAAATAGAGTGAGGTAATTCACTTATCTTGCTTCTCATAATGAATAGATAGGGGGCTACGGGAATCGCATCGAATAGACCTTCTATCTTTTGAGGAGCCGACCGGGCGTATGCGCACAATTCTTCTTCTCACCGTTTCGAATATTTTCATGACGTTTGCGTGGTATGGCCACCTGAAGTATCGCAACGTGGCGCTCTGGAAGGTTATCGTTGTTAGCTGGGGGATTGCTTTCTTTGAATACTGCTTCCAGGTGCCGGCCAACCGGATTGGCTCGTATGAATTCAACGCGGCGCAACTCAAGACGATTCAGGAAGTGATTGCCCTCTCCGTGTTCTCGGTTTTCTCGATTACGTACCTCGGCGAGCCGATGAAGTGGAACTACCTGGTCGGGTTTGCCTTCATTACCCTGGCGGCGTTTTTCATCTTCCACAAGTGGTAGAATTCAGGCCGGGCTGCATAACCACACCCTACCCTGGTGAATCAAAGATGTCTGACCCGCAGCCATAGTCAGCAAGAAGGAGATACCACCCATGCAACGCAAAGCTTCCGCAGTCTGGCAAGGCGATCTGAAATCCGGCAAAGGATCCATCTCAACCGATAGCGGCACACTGAAAGAGACACAGTATTCGTTCTCGACCCGATTTGAAAACGGGGTCGGCACCAACCCCGAAGAGCTTCTGGCCGCGGCGCACGCCGGCTGCTTCACGATGGCGCTTTCCAAGCAACTCGGCGACGCAGGCATGGTTGCCTCGAAGCTCGAGACCACCTGCACGATTTCGCTCGAGAAGGTTGGCGAAGGATTTTCCATCACCAAGAGCCATCTTGACCTGGTGGCCACGATTCCCAATGCCGACAAGGCCAAGTTCGACGCCGCGGTCAAGGGCGCGGAGACCGGCTGCCCCGTTTCGAGGCTTTTCAAGGCGGAAATCTCGGTGAACGCGCGGCTGGTAACATCGATTTCCGCTTGAGCACCACCGCGGCCGCGATGAAAGAGGAAGGCACCGAATGATTCTTGCTCCAGGTGTGTTCATCGCCGGCGTCGCCATTTTCCTGATCGTGAGCTGGGACGCGTTCGAGGCCATCATCCTGCCTCGGCGCGTCACCCGAAAGTTCCGCCTGGCGCGGTTCTACTACTTTTTTACCTGGAAAACATGGAAGCTTTACGCGCGCCTCATCCCGTCAAAGAAGAGCCGCGAGTCTTTTCTTGGATTTTACGGGCCGATCTCACTGCTGGTCCTGATCGGGGTGTGGGCAGTCGGACTTATCCTCAGCTTCGCCATGATGCAGTACGGGGCGGGTTCGGCCTTAAACCTATCGGGAGGTACGCCCAGCTTTTACACCGACCTGTATCTTAGCGGCACCACATTCTTCACGTTGGGCTTGGGTGACGTCGTTCCGCGCTCCGGTGTTTCGCGATTCCTGGTGGTTGCGGAATCCGGTTTTGGATTCGGCTTCCTTGCCGCGCTCATTGGATATTTGCCATTTATTTACGGTTCGTTCGCCGAGCGCGAGACGGAGATTGTCCTTCTCGATTCCAGGGCCGGCACACCTCCTACCGCCGGCGAATTGCTCCTGCGCCATACATTTCCGGGAGGCCATGATGCGCTGCGGGACCTTTTCAAGGATTGGGAGCGCTGGTCCGCGCAACTGCTTGAGAGCCACCTCTCGTATCCGGTGCTGGCCTATTTTCGTTCCCAGCACGACAACCAGTCCTGGATCAGTTCGCTCACGGCAATCCTGGACGCCTGTGCGCTCACGATTTCTGGAATGGAGGATTTTTGCGCCCGGCAAGCGCAACTGACCTTCGCGATTGCCCGACACGCAGTCACTGACCTTTGCCAAGTTTTTTCGGTTGTCCCTCGCCCGCCGGACCAGGATCGCCTCCCTCCGGATACGTTACGCCTCATCCGCGAGACGCTGGCAAAGCACGGCACGGTGCTGGTCGCCACGCCGGAGGCCGATCAAAAGCTTGCGGAACTTCGCGGGCTTTACGAACCTTACGTTTATGCGCTTGCCGAGCGCTTCAATCAGACTTTGCCTCCATGGATCCCTGCGAAAAAAACGAAAGACAACTGGCAGACCACCGCGTGGGCGAAGACTACGAACGGCACAGCGGCGGCAGAACTGGTTCACGACGATCATTTCTGAGCCGTCCGCGTTTTTCTTTTCCCTTTTGGACTTGGCCCCTTTCCCACTATCTTATTGTTGCCAAATGAGCATGAAATGATCTAGCTGTTTCGGAATACCACGCCTTGGGGAGATTGGTTATGAAAGCGATACGAGTGCATCAGTTCGGCGGACCGGAGGTTTTACAATTGGAAGAAATTCCCACGCCCAAGCCGGGACCCGGGCAGGTTCTCGTGCGCGTCCACGCTGCAGGCGTGAATCCCTATGACACGTACATGCGCAACGGAACTTACGCAATCAAGCCGTCGTTGCCGTACACTCCCGGTTCCGATGCCGCAGGTGTCATCGAAGCTGTGGGTGAAGGCGTTACCAAATTCAAGCCCGGCAATCGCGTTTACACTACAAGAACGGTGAGCGGCGCCTACGCCGAATATGCGCTGGCGCTCGAAACTCAAGTGCATCCCCTGCCTGAAAAAATCTCGTTCGCGCAAGGAGCAGCAGTTTGGGTTTCGTACGGGACCGCCCTCACCGCGCTGCTTCATCATGCGCATGCGCGTCCCGGTGAAACCGTGCTGATTCACGGAGCGAGCGGAGGAGTCGGAACGGCGGCGGCACAATTCGCCCGCGCTATGGGCATGACCGTCTTTGGAACCGCTGGGACGCAAAAAGGCATGGATCTGGCGAAAAAAGAGGGCGTGCACCAGGCGTTCGACCATAGTAAACCGGGTTACGCCGAGGAGATTATGAAGGCGACTGGTGGGCGCGGCGCGGACGTGATTCTTGAAATGCTCGCCAATGTGAATCTTTCCACCGACATAAAACTGCTGGCGACGAACGGGCGCGTGATCATCGTCGGCAACCGCGGAGAAATTAGCATCAATCCGCGCGACTTGATGGCACGGCGCGGCACGGCCAAGGGCTTTACGCTTTGGGCGGTGACGGAATCCGAGCTGGTGGAAATTTACGCCGCCATCGGCGCTGGGCTCGAAAGTGGCACTTTGCGCCCGATCGTGGGAAAGGAACTCCCGTTGAAAGATGCGGCAAAGTCGCATGTGGACGTCCTCACCCCCGGCGCCCACGGTAAGATTGTTCTGGTTCCGTGATTCATTTCTCGGTGTGCTCTGCGTTGAACTCTTCCTGGTAAACCATTCCCGAAATCACCGCTTCCCTGCTGATTGCTGCCTTATGTTCTCGGGCGGTACCGGCGTAGCAGCCATTCGCCGACAAGCAAGGCGTAGAACGGTGTGTAGACCAGCCACTGCATCAGCGGATCAAATTTGAATTGGCCGAGGATTCCGTAGCCGATCAGCACGTTGTAGGACAAAAACTGCAGAATAGTGAGGAGCAGCCAGGCGGGATTTGGGAAGAAGCAGAGCAGCGGAACGATCCAAATGAAATACCAGGGATAGCCGTTGGGCCAGAACACCAAACTAGTTCCAATGAGGAGGTAGGCCGCGCGCGCTGGCTCCGCGCGTTTCCACGCGAGCCACAAGGCTAGACCCCAGATGATCGCTGCGGCGACCAGGGCGGGGATTCGGGTTCCGCCGCCAGTCAGCCAGTCGATTATGGTGTACAAGCTGGCGTGATAGTTTTTCCAGTTTGCTTCGTAATGGGCGAGGTCCGCGCCAAAAGCTCCACGCGCTTGCCAGTAGGGCAGCACCGCCAGCACACACGTCGCGCCCGCAAGCCCTGCGGCCCACCAGCCCGAGCGCTTCTCTGGCCAGCCCGCGCGGCGAATCCAGAGCGGCAGGAGCACTGCGGGGAAAACCTTGGCCATTGCCGCAAGTGCAATAGGCACGCTGGCGAGTGTGGGCCGTTTTTTCAGCAATGCAATCCCGCCGACAATGCCCAGCAGAGCCAGCACGTCGTTATGACCGCTACCGGCAAATTCCACGATCACCAGTGGATTCCACGCGTAGACGGCGACGCGAAACGCGCGATCCTTTTCTTCGCGGAAGATCCACGCCAAGAGAAACAACACCAGCACATCGGCGGCCGCAAAAGGCACCTTGAACGCCGTCGGACCGGGAAACACTTTCCAGGTCGCGAGGTAAATGAGCTCCGTCGCGGGCGGATAGATCGTCGGCGTTTCGCGCCCAGGCATGATTTCGTAATAATGGTCGCGCAGGTGTGCGAGTCGCGGATCCCGCGGCGCCACTGCGTAAGGGTTCCAGCCGTTCGCCTGCACCTTGGCGTCCCAGCGGTAGCGCTGCAAATCGTCGGAGAGGGTGGGCTGCATCGGCCAAAGGGTGGCGCGGAACACAAGCGCGGCAAAAATGAGTAAAATGAATGGCGCGTGCGACGCCCGTGTCTTGTCGAAACCATACAAGGCAATCAAGTAGACTATGCCGGCGGCCAGCGCCAGCACCATAAACGCAATCGCGTGGTTTTTCAGGTAATACAGGCTGTGCATCCGCAGGTAGAGCGCTTCCAGCAACGCGCCTGCTCCCAGTAGCCCGGCAAGTTTCAGTTTTTCAGTTTGAGTTTCGGCAGTCATTCGGAGAGACGCGCATCTTGATGAACTTCGCTCCACTTCTTTTCGCGGCGCTTGGCCAGGGCGGCCTGAGCCACTACTGGCACAAAATCACGGACAGGACGTTCACCGGGGTTTACAACGCCAACACGTTTGACCTGGCGATGATGATTCCCTACTTTATCGTGCTGTTCATGCTGGCGCTTTACGGGCTGCACCGCTACGTTCTCCTCTACGACTACTTTGTTTATCGCAAGAATATTCCTCCTCCGCCGCCACCGGTGGAAAACTGGCCCAAGGTTACCATACAGCTTCCCATCTTCAACGAACGCTACGTAATCGAGCGGCTGGTGGATGCGGTCGCACAGTTCGACTACCCGCGCGAGTTGCTGGACATCCAGGTGCTCGACGATTCGACCGACGAAACGCGGGAAGTCGCGCGGGCTTGCGTCGAGCGCCACGCGATTCAGGGGCTCCCTATCAGCTACATTCACCGGACGAATCGCGAGGGATTCAAGGCCGGCGCGCTTGAAAATGGATTGAAGACTGCACGCGGAGAATTTGTAGCCATTTTTGACGCGGATTTCATTCCGCAGGCTGATTTCCTTCGCCGAACGGTTCCGTATTTTCTTGATCCGTCGACCGAGGGCAAGATCGGCATGGTGCAGACCCGCTGGACGTATCTCAATAGCGACTATTCCCTGCTCACACGCGTCGAGACGATCCTGCTCGACGGGCATTTCGTGATCGAGCATGGGGGGCGTTCGCGCCGTGGCACCTTCTTTAATTTCAACGGCACCGCGGGTGTTTGGCGTCGCGCCGCCATTGATGCGGCCGGCGGCTGGGAGCACGACACGCTGACCGAGGACACCGATCTCTCCTACCGCGCGCAACTCAAAGGCTGGAAATTTCTTTATTTGCCAGAAATTGAGTGCGCTTCCGAGCTGCCCGTGGACATGAATGGGTTCAAGGCGCAACAAGCGCGCTGGGCCAAAGGCCTGATGCAGACGGCCAAGAAAATTCTCCCTAAAGTTTTCCGCTCGGACGTTCCCTTCTACGTGAAGTCCGAAGCATTCTTCCATCTCACCGCGAATATTTCTTATCCCCTGATGGTACTTCTCTCCACGATGCTGCTGCCCGCGATGATCGTGCGTTTCTATCAGGGCTGGTTCCAGATGCTGGTGATCGACCTGCCGCTGTTCCTTGCGTCCACCTGTTCGATCTCGAGTTTCTACCTTGCCGCGCAGAAAGAGCTGCGCCCCAAGACTTGGCTGACTACGTTTCTGTATATGCCGTTTGTTATGGCCACGGGCATCGGCATAAGCGTGCGCAACGCGCAAGCGGTACTGGAGGCCATCGTCGGCAAGAAGTCCGACTTCGCGCGCACCCCCAAGTTCAAGATTGAAGGCAAGTCCGGCACGTTTGCCGCAAAGAAGTATAAGAACAAGGCCGGTTGGATGCCGTATTTCGAAGTGGCCCTGGGCCTCTACTTCGCACTCACGGTGGTCTACGCCATCATCAACGAAAACTATGCCACTGTGCCGTTCCTGCTGCTGTTCGTGTGGGGCTACCTCTATACCGGATTCATGTCACTGAGCCAGTCGTGGTTCGCGCATTTGCGATTTGGCGTGAATGCGCCTGAAATGCGGCCAGCCTCCTCCGGAGCCCCCGGTTTCTAAGCTGTTAAGAAGTCGCGGTTGTCGAAAGTTTGTCGGCCTTTCCACTGAGTCCAGATTCCGGCTTTTCGCCAAACAGTTGTTTGATAAAATGCCGGAATGGCCATTCAACGCGAACAACTGGAAGCGGATGTTCTGATCGTCGGCGCGGGACCGGCAGGTCTCAGCTGCGCGCTGCATCTTGCAAATCTGATCAAGCAGCACAACGCCAGCGGGGCGAAGCCCGAGCTTTCCACTGAAAACATTTATGTCCTAGAGAAGGGCCGCGAGATCGGCGCGCATCAGCTTTCCGGCGCGATTATGAATCCCAAGGCGCTCGCGGAACTCGTTCCGGATTTTCAGAAAACCGCGCCGCTCGACACCCCTGTCACAGATTCCGCAGCGCTGGTCTTCACGGAGAAATCGTCCTATCGCATTCCCATCACGCCGCCGCCGTTCAACAATGCGGGCAACTTTGTCATCTCGCTCAACAAACTGGTGAGGTGGATGGGTGGGCTCGTCGAATCCGCTGGCGTTAATGTGTTCAAAGAATTCGGCGGCGCGGAACTGATTTACGAAGGCGATGGAATCGCGGGCGTGATTACCGAAGACAAGGGATTAGACAAGAACGGCAAACCCAAGGACAACTTCACTCCCGGCTACGAACTGCGCGCCAAGGTCACCGTGCTTGCTGAAGGCACGCGCGGCTCGCTTACCAAGCAGCTCGTCGCAAAAAAGAATTTAGACAACATCAATCCGCAGAGCTACGGCATCGGGATCAAGGAGCTTTGGGACGTTCAACCCGGTAAACTTCAGCCCGGCTACGTTGCGCACACACTTGGTTGGCCTATTTCGACAAAGATGTACGGAGGCGGCTGGATCTATGGCCTCAACAACAACCGCGTTTCGATCGGGCTGGTCATCGCGCTCGAATATGAAAATCCGCGATTCGATCCTCATGCCGCATTCCAAACATGGAAGACACATCCGTTTGTGCGCAATATTCTGGAGGGAGGAAAACTGGTCCGCTACGGCGCGAAATCTCTTCCTTACGGCGGATGGTATGCCATGCCACGCAACTATCTCGATGGCGGGCTAATTGTCGGTGACTCGGGCAGTTTTCTCGATTCGCAGCGGCTCAAGGGCGTACATCTGGCGATGAAGAGCGGCATGCTGGCCGCCGAAACCATTTTCGAGGCGCTCAAGAGGGGAGACTACTCCGCGAACACGTTGAAGCTTTACAAGGAAAAGATCGATCTGAGTTACATCAAGGAAGAGCTTTGGAAGGTGCGCAATTTCCACCAGTCCTTCCGCAACGGCTTGCTGGAAGGATTTTTCTATTCCGGTTTGCAGCAGATTACCGGCGGCGCCGGCATCATCGATCCCATGCGCGCGCACGCAGGCCACGAAGCCTACCGCCCGATTTTCGGCCGGCCCGCGCCGGAAAGATTCAAGGGCGACGGGAAGCTGACCTTTGATCGTCTGACGGACGTCTATCACTCCGGAACGCGCCACGACGAAGATCAGCCGTGCCACCTGAAGGTTCAGGACATGAACATCTGCTCGACGCGTTGCGTGGAGGAATTTGGGAATCCCTGCCAGTATTTTTGCCCGGCTGCGGTATATGAGATGGTGAAAGAAGGAAACGGACTGAAGCTGAAAATCAACGCCGCCAATTGCGTTCACTGCAAGACCTGCGACATCGCCGACCCCTACCAGATCATCGATTGGGTCGTTCCCGAAGGGGGCGGCGGCCCCAACTACGAAGGCATGTAGGTCCTTGCTCCAGTCACCGGCTCGGTCAAGATGGACAATGCTCCCCAGGATCTCTGAAAAGAATCGACTCTCAGGTAGGAAGGTCTAATTGGGCTTTAGACCGTATATATCTAATTCACCGGACACGCTCGTGGACCCAAAAACATCGCCGGTGTTATTGCCTCGGGTTCCCACGTAAACTTTCCCGTTCGCAACGGTTGGCACTGTGAATTTGACAGCGTTCCCTGCAGCGTCTCCGCTCACACTGGAACTATTCCAGAGTTCGTTCGCCAAGTTGCTTGCATCGTAGGCATGCAATACCGTTGGCAGGCATCCGTTCGACTGGGACGTGCAATAGTTGCCATTGTCCAGGGCCCAGGCAATACCATTGGAACCCCCCTGCGACGAGACGGACGGCGTGCTACCCGGGAATCCGAAGCTACCTGGAGATTGTGAGGTGGCTGTAATTCCAAACATTCGGGTCGTAGTATTAAACGGGAAAGCGCTTAAGTGACCGCCGACTCCAGCGAGATAAAACGTATTGTTCCAGAAAGCGCCGGTAGCAAAAATTGCTGCCGAGAAACTCAATCTTTGCCACGCGTTGATGTCTCCCGACCCGCCAAGCGAGTCTCGATTCAGGAGGTAAAGATACCCGTCTTTTCCGCCACCTATGACGAAGTGGCTCGGTGTTCCAGATGGAAGATCCACGAGGACCGCAGCTCCACCCGAACCGAAATCTACATCATTGGCATTGTCGTTCGACTGATCCGAAGGGGTAAAATAATCCAAGACACCCAGACTTGGGGAAAGCTTCAGGAACGAGTCACCATAGTCATTATTCGGGGCGGAAGAATTAGTTTTATCGAAAATGCCGTTGCCTGTCAGCAGATACAAATTGTTGTTGGAATCCACCGCAGGGGCGCCACCACCCATCCAGATTCCTCCGTATCCGACATTCGGTGAAATATTCAGCACGCTCTTCTGTGTCAAGGTGACCGAGTCGTAGCTCATGACCCATCCATAATAGGGGCTGCGATCCTCATGAGACGCCCACGCGATATAGACCGATCCATTGGCGAGGGCAAGACCCGGGCGCTGATTCTGCTGCTGTGCGTTGAACGTATCTACTGTTCCCCCGTCGCCAGTCCCAGGATAAGTACCAGCGATCAGAACCGGGCTATTTCCATTCAATTTTTCGTTCCCAGTGAACAGGTCGATCCCATGTAACCGCTGGTAAAAGGTTGTGCCCGTCGAATCGACCGATTTCGACACCACGTAGAGCGTGTTTGTAGTTGGGTCGATGACTGGCGTTCCAGTGACACCGACTTCGGGGGTGATGTCTCCATAGCCACTTCCAACGAGCCCGCCGGGGCCCGAAGGAACTGATTTTTCGCCAGTCGTTCCACCGTGCAGGCCGTCGATCAAACTGACCGTCCACAATGGCAAGCAGGGATTCGCATCTGCGTCGAACGCATACAAACTTTCGTGCTGCGTTGCCACAAAAATTACGTTCCGCGTCGCGCCTCCGATGTTCCGGTTAGCGACCCACAACGGCTGCGCATAAATGGCTCCATCCACCGTGCAGGAGAACAGCTTGCCGAAGCTTCCCGTATTCACGTTGGAAGGTGCCAAGGCATACTCACTTGGATTGCTGCCATCCCTCGAGAGATTGTTGTGATAGGTAAACATACCCGCCAAGTCGGTCGCTCCTACGGTTATCGAAGCGCTCTTCGAATTGTCGGCCACGCTGGTTGCCGTGATTATGTACACTCCCGCCGTCCCGGGCGCCGTGAATGTCACAGCTGCCCCCGTCGCGCTATGGCTCGGATTAAACGGGTTGCCGCTGACACTAGGGCTGATACTCCAACTCACTCCTTGGCCTGTCGCATCGTTTGTTACTGCGGCTGACAACGATGTCAGCTTCTGCGTTACGGTCAAGCTGCCGCGCTTCGGCGAAATCGAGACCGTAATGCCGCCCGCCGCGCTAATCGTGAGCGACAGATTGACAGTTTTCGTCTGCGCGGGATTCTCCGAATCCTGCACTTGGAAGGTCAGCGGAGTGTTTGTGACCGTTACAGTCGGTGTTCCCGTGATCGCCCCCGTCGCAGCCGTCAGCGTCAATCCCGTTGGCAGCGTGCCGCTGATCACGGTCCAGGTGTACGGTGCCGCGCCGCCGGTCGCCGCAAGAGTTGTATTGTAGGCAGAGCCCACCTGCCCATTTGGAAGCGACGTTGTCGAAATCGCCAGCGTGGGCGGTGCGGGTGAGATCGTCAGCATCAGACTTGCGGTTTTCGTTTGCGGCGGGCTGCCCGAATCCTTCACCTGAAACGTCAGCGCCGCATTCGTCGCCGTCGCTGTTGGCGTTCCGGTGATCGCTCCCGTCGACGCGTTTAACGCTAGTCCCGCCGGAAGTGTGCCACTGGTAGTGGTCCACGTGTACGGCTTCGTGCCACCGGTCGCTGCGAGTGTTGTGCTATAAGGCGACCCCACTTGGCCATTCGGCAGAGAAGCGGTCGTAATCACCAGCGTGGGCAGTGCCGGTGAAATCGTCAGCGTCAGAATTACGCTCTTCGCTTGCGCGGGACTCCCCGAATCCTTCACCTGAAATGTCAAAGCCAGATTACTCGCTGTGGCGGTCGGCGTTCCTGCGACTGCGCCACTCGAGGCGTTTAGAGCGAGTCCGACAGGAAGCGTGCCGCTGGTCAGAGTCCACGTGTAAGGCGTGGTCCCGCCACTTGCCCCGAGTGTGGTGCTGTACGCCGCGCCGACCTGGCCGCTGGGCAAGGAAGTCGTCGAGATAGCAAGGGGCGTAGGATTCTGGTTGCCGGGGGACGAGGTGGAGGCGCAACCCTGGAGGAGCATGATGCTGAGAAGCAGAAATAAAGGGAAGGCGAAGAATTGCCGGGTGAGGCGCTGGCTCGAGTTTTGCATCCGTGCGGGTTCACTCCAGGACTTGGACTTGTGAAATTATCCGTGATTTCCTGTGGAAAAACACTACCGGAAGTGCTCGGCTTTAAGGGTGGATTCGCGGAGTGCACCCTCGTAGAGGACCCCAAAAGACAATAAATCGCAGTTCAATTTGGGACACTACTGGCAGGCAAGAAATCACGTCACGTTGAGGGCGACCAGAGCTTGCGGAAATAGGTTTTTACACGGCTCCAGGTGGACAACTCCGCGGGTGTTTGCGGCCTTGAATTGGTTTTCATTGCCGGCGCCGGGCCAACAGCCTGGGCCACAACCGGCTCGCCTTCCACGCGTCCTTGAAATATCAGCGTGGGCCGGACGCGCACGTGGCGCACCAGGATGATCAGGTTCGGATCGAATTCGGGCTGCGTCTTGGCCTTGGCGTCGTATTGCAGCGGCGGCATGAACACCTGGTATACGGGCTCCTCGGGTTGCGCCGTCTGATCCGGGTTCTCTGCTGGCGCGGGTGATTTTGGTTCCGCGGCTTTTTTCCTGATGTCGTCTTTGGTAGCCAAGCGACTTACTTCGGTCCCAGGAGTCATGGGCTTCATCACGGTCTGCAAAGTGCAGACGCAGTGGCCGGCCGCGGTGCGCAAACTTTCGATCTGGCCGTTGGTCAGGGAGACATCGCCGCTCTGCGGCACCAGCACGCTCTGCCCAGTCAACTGCTGCTCGAGGCGCACCGCTCCACTGTTCGCCCGAATGCACATGGCTCCCGTGCTATCCAGACCAACCAGCACGTCTTCGGCACCGTTTCCGATCGAAATCGGATGCGCCTGGATTTGCGGAGTGTAAATGTTTAGCGAAACTTCGGCGCCGAGGACTGCGTGAATCGTGCCGGAATCGAGCGCCAGGGTGATCGCTCCGCCGGCCTTGAGCATCGAAAAATGAGCCGGGCCACAGATCATGATCTGCCCGCCATCCACCAGATCAATGCGCGCCTGACCGGCTTTGACATGGACATCGCTGCCGCTGCGGAGAAGCGTCTTCACCTGGCCGCGCACCACTTCCACGGACATCGGCCCTTCCACCGAGATGGCTTCGCCTTCGATGACGCCGATGGCGTCCGCCGGTGGATTGTCGGCGCGCCCGACAGCTCCGACAGATAAAGCGGCGCACAGGGCGGCGCAGGCCAGAAACCTGGCGATGCCGGAGGATGTTTCGTTATTGGCCGTGCTTGTCAATTGCTGCGCTCTCCATCGGGCAGGGGAAAGGGGGACACTCTATATACTATAGGAAGATGGAAAACCGCGACATACGAGGACAGGAATCCGAGGCGGCGGTCAGCGCGCATTACGACACGCGGTTGCCACAGCTTCCGTGGAGCCGGCGAATTCAGATTCCCATCATCGCGGCGGTTGTGTACAGCATGATTCGCGTATTGGGGCCCACGCTGCGATTTGAGGCGGCTGGACGGGCCAGGGTGGATGAGTTCCTAGCGAAAGAGGAGCCCTGCATCTGGGCTTTCTGGCATCGTGTGATTGTGCCGATCTCGTGGTATGCGCGAAACCGGGAAATCGTGGTGATGAACACGACGGCTTTCGACGGGCAGTGGACGAGGAAGGTGATCGAGCGGCTGGGGTTCGGCACGGCGCAGGGGAGTTCTTCGCGCGGCGGGTTGCGCGGCTTGCAGGTGATGGCGCAGCGCATCGCCGAAGGTTATGACTGCGCTTTCACGATCGACGGACCGCGCGGGCCGAGGTATGTCGCCAAGGTGGGTCCGGTGCTGCTGGCGCGGATGACGGGCGCGCCGATTATGGTGTTCCATATTGGCGTAAACCGTGGGAAGACGATTGAGAAGACGTGGGATCATTTCCTGCTGCCTGGACTGTTTGCGCGCGCGGTGTTGATTGGCGGGAATCCGATTTACGTTCCGAAGGACGCAGATGCGGCAATGATCGAGGCAAAACACCGGGAGATGCAGAAAGAATTGGAACGGGTGCGGGATATTGCCGAGGGATGGTATTCGTTCACGGATCTGGAGCGGGAGAAATATAGAGCGGAATTCGGGTGGTGAGGTTGCCCCCTACGTCGGAACGCTCTCGTTTTGAAATCGAAGTAAGAATTTACGCTGAGGTCCTTCGCGCATCCTTGTCGGATGCGCTCAGGATGACAAGTCTTCCTTAGGTAGTTACACCCATAGAAAATTCCGCAATGAATGAGGCTAGTTGCCGTCGCGTTCGCCGAGCTTGACGGGTACGTCCACTTTTTTGGCTCCGCGGTAGACGGTGACCGTGACTGTGTCACCCGGGCGTTTGCGGTTCAGCAGAACATTCATATCAAACTGATTGGCGACTTTCTGGCCATCGATGCCAACAATCACATCACCGCCAATGGTCAGGCGGCGCATTCCGGATTGCACCGTGCGGTCGCCGCCGTGGATTCCGGCGACAGCGGCGGGGCCGCCTTTCGTGGCTTGCTCCACGAGCAGACCCTCCTGCACTGGTAAATCAAGAGCTTCGGCAAGCCATCCGGTCAACTCCAAAGTGCTCACGCCGAGATACGCACGGCGGACGCGGCCTTCGGTGATGAGATCGGTGGCGATGAGCTTTGCGGTGTTGATCGGAATGGCGAATCCAATACCAGCCGCGGTGCCGGAGGGCGTGTAGATGGCCGAGTTGATCCCGATCACATCGCCATGGGTATTGATGAGCGGACCGCCGGAATTGCCGCGGTTGATGGAGGCGTCGGTTTGAATCGCGTCATCAATAAAAGTGCTCTGGCTGGTTTGCACGGTGCGGCCGAGAGCGCTGACGACGCCAGTGGTGAGTGTGGACTGGAAACCAAAGGGATTGCCGATGGCGAGGACTTTCTGGCCGACCTGAAGCGTTGAGGAATCCCCGAGCGTCAACGAGGCTATGTGTTTTCCTTTGGGGTCAATTTTCAGCAGCGCAATGTCATTGCGCTGGTCGGCACCGATGAATTTCGCGGGGTAACGGCTCTTGTCGCCGAGGATGACTTCAATGGTTTGCGCGCCGGCGACGACATGGAAATTTGTGAGGATGTAGCCGCGGGGATCAATCAGGAATCCAGAGCCGGCGCCTTCCACCGGAACGGGGTCCATGAAGAAGTCGTACTCGGTGGCTTTCGTGAGGACGTTGGCGACGGCGGGAGACGCCTGGCGATAGATGCGGACATTTATCGATTCGTCTTCGGTAAGAGATTCGGAATGTTCGGGGGCGTTCTTCAAGTTTAGTGCAGGCTGGCTGGCGCCGAGGCGACGGGCTTCCACTTCCTTGGACTGATGCGGGCCATAGCGCGCACCAACCCAGTAGGCGCCCAGGAGGAGAATCAGCGCTATCAGAATCAGCCTTACGCGGCTGGTACCGGTTTCGTGCTTAGTGTTCATGATGGCTGCTCCACAGATTGTCTCTGCCAGTATAAGGCAACCGCAGACAGGGAGTGGGAG
>Ga0210399_10001179_pt1 | contig 20530 bp, 21 predicted proteins | sample IncBWC14MmetaG_FD_150865 | JGI IMG/M metagenome (GOLD analysis project Ga0210399, IMG submission 150865) | Forest soil microbial communities from Barre Woods Harvard Forest LTER site, Petersham, Massachusetts, United States - Inc-BW-C-14-M | ecosystem: Environmental > Terrestrial > Soil >... | reverse complement strand
CTCCTGTCTGACAGGCATTATAAACTGTCAGATAAGAAAAGAAAACCCCAGTCAAACTCTATCAGACGTCACAGTGGATTTTTACGACGTGCGCCCCTCTTCCTGACGCGCTTTGGCGCTCGGAGTCGTGGGGCGCTATAATGAGCGGATGCGTAATCGCCCGGAAAGCTCGCCGATGCACGGCACTACCGTGCTGTGCGTGCGCAAGGAAGGCAAGGTGGTGCTCATCGCCGATGGGCAGGTGACCATGGGCGATCACGTGATGAAGCACACCGCGCGCAAGACGCGCCGCCTTTACAGCGATAAGGTCGTTGCGGGTTTCGCCGGTTCCACGGCCGACGCGATTACACTTTTTGAGCGGTTCGAGGGCAAGCTGCAGGAGTTTTCCGGCAATTTGCAGAAAGCCGCTGTAGAGCTGGCCAAGGAATGGCGCAAGGATCGGGCGCTTCGGCATCTAGAAGCCCTGCTGATCGTGGCGGACAACAAGGGGACTTTCATTCTTTCCGGCAACGGCGACGTGATTGAGCCTGACGACGGTCTTGTGGCAATCGGATCGGGCGGCACTTATGCTCTTGCTGCTGCGCGGGCGCTGCTGAAGCATTCGAAACTAACCGCCAAGGATCTAGCCATGGAAGCTATGCGCATCGCCAGCGAGATTTGCATTTTCACCAACGCGAACTTTACAGTCGAAGAGCTCTAGCAAGAAGAGTGGTTCGTTTTACTTGTAAGTTCTAAGTAGGGGAGGATGGGAAACTGCGCTTTCTTTCCTGTTCATACGTGCGCAGGGGTGAGCTACCGGATTAGGGCAGGGAACGGACTCCCCGACAGGAGTCGGGATAAACTCGGGGGCCGCCCCTACTTGAAGATCGGCCCAAGCAGCGGCGGAAACTCTCTTTAGAGCATTTGCGAGGCAGGCACTAGGCGCAAGGCGTGAGGGCACGCCAAGAAGCTTTCGCGCATCAAAGGAACTGAGCAACTCATGACCAGTAAGACTGAAAAAGAAATTGTCTACGCCCCCGGAGGGAACGGGGCCGAGCCTGTCGAGGGACAGGAGCTTCTGCCGGCTCTGGACGATATGACGCCGCGGGAAATCGTGGCGGAACTGGACAAATATATCGTCGGGCAGGGTGCCGCCAAGCGCGCCGTCGCCGTAGCTCTGCGCAACCGCGTCCGCCGCCAGAAGCTTCCGCCGGAAATTGCCGAAGACGTTCTGCCCAAAAATATTTTGATGATTGGCCCCACCGGGGTGGGAAAAACGGAAATCGCGCGGCGGCTGGCGCGTCTCGCCGGCTGCCCGTTCGTCAAGGTGGAAGCCTCGAAGTACACCGAAGTCGGCTACGTCGGGCGCGATGTGGAATCGATGGTGCGCGATCTCGTTGAGACTTCCATTGACATGATCCGCGAGGAAAAGCTGGACGAAGTGGCCGACCGCGCCGAGCAAGCTGCCGAAGAACGCGTGCTCGATCTGCTGCTTCCGCCGGCGCCTCCTCCCGCGGCGGGCACTCCGGAAACGGAAGTCGCCGCGCAGCGCGAACAAACGCAGCGCACGCGCGAAAAGCTGCGCGCCCAGCTCCGCGAAGGCAAGCTGGATCAGCGCATGGTGGACCTCGAAGTCCGCGAGCGCGCCATGCCTTCGTTCGAAATCGTCTCCAATCAGGGCGTCGATGAGATGGATGTCGGCAAGCTGCAGGACATGTTCTCCGGGATGTTCGGACAGCAGAAGAAAAAACGCAAAATGAGCGTGGCCGACGCCTTCGAATATTTGATCCAGGAAGAAGAAAACAAACTGCTGGACATGGACCAAGTGACTCGCGTAGCCGTGGAGCGCGCCGAGCAAATGGGCATCATCTTTATCGATGAAATCGACAAGGTGGCCGGGCGCGAATCGGGCCATGGGCCTGATGTTTCACGCGAAGGCGTACAGCGCGACATTCTTCCCATTATCGAAGGCACGACCGTCAACACGCGCTACGGAATGATACGCACCGATCACATTCTTTTCATCGCGGCGGGCGCGTTTCACGTGAGCAAGCCGTCCGATTTGATCCCCGAGCTGCAAGGCCGGCTGCCCATTCGCGTCGAGCTGCAGTCGCTGAAAGAAGAAGATTTCATCCGTATTCTGACAGAGCCCAAGAATGCGCTCATCAAGCAGTACGTAGCGCTGCTGGAAACCGAAGGCGTCAAGCTCAACATTACCGAGGACGCCGTGGCCGCCGTGGCGCGCTTTGCCACCAGCGTGAACGAACAGACGGAGAATATCGGCGCGCGGCGCCTGCACACCATCCTCGAGAAAGTTCTCGACGAAATCTCATTTGAAGCGCCCGACCTGAAGAAAAAGAACGTGAAGGTGGACGCCGCTTACGTCACCAAGCAGCTCGCGGACATCGTCAAGAACCAGGATCTGAGCCGCTACATCCTGTAGTTCCTGAAATGGAAAATGGAAAATAGAAGAGGGACGAAGACGCACATCGAAAAACGCCCCCCCTGCAGCTTCTCCTTTTTCTATTTTCTGATTTCCATTTTCTTGATTTCAGGGGGCTGCGGCGCCCCCGGCGAGCCCGTGCCCCCTGCACCGGTAGTGCCCGTGGCGATCAAGGATCTCGCGGCGCAGCAGGCCGGCGACGGCGTACAACTCTTGTTCACTCTTCCGTCGAACTCTGTTTCCGGCGAAAGACTTTCGACGCCTCCCGCGGTGGAAATTTTGCGGGGAGCCGCCAAGCCTGACGGTTCGGCTGACGCAAAGTCGTTCCGCGTTGTTTACACCATTCCGGGCGCTCTGGTGGAGAATTACCGCGCCGAGGGCCGCGTGCGCTTCATCGTTCCGATGGCGCCGGAAGAAACCAAGGCGCAACCTGGCGCGGCTGTCGCCTACGCCGTTCGAACGCGCTCTTCGCAGAAACGCGCTTCGGCCGATTCGAACGTGGTGTCCATTCGTGTGTTTCCAGTTCCGGCGCCCATCGCTTCGGTCCGGGCGCGCATCACCGAGTCGGCCATCGAGTTGACCTGGACGGTGCCGGCCGCGACCGCTGGGGAGCCAGCAGCCACCATCACCGGCTATCGAATCTACCGCTCGGAAACTCAGCCTGCCGCGACCGCTTCGTCTTCGCAAGAGCTCTCAGTGGGCAAGCCGGAAGCTCGCGCTGCGCTGCTCGGTACTTCTGAAACCAACAGCTACCGCGACACTTCGATGCTTTTCGAGCACACCTATGTCTACACCGTGCGCAGTGTGATCCAGCTCGAAGGCAGCGATCTGGAATCATCCGACTCTCAACCAGTGACGGTCACTCCGCGCGATATTTTTCCTCCCGCCGTACCGCAGGGCCTGTTGGCCGCGTTGCTCCCCGGCGCGGCTCCGGGCACTGTTCTTGCGGACCTGTCCTGGTCCATTAATCTTGAAACCGACCTGGCCGGATATCACGTCTATAGGAGTGAGCAGGAAGGCACAAGGGGCCAGCTTGTGACTCCCGACTTATTGCCCACGCCTGCGGTTCGTGATACCTCTGTAGAGCCGGGCCATCGCTATTGGTACACCGTGACCGCCGTCGACCGCGCGGGAAATGAAAGCGCGCCATGCCCGCCCGTGGCCGTCGACGTCACGCAACCAACGCCGTAAGTCCGGGTTAGACACGTTGCTTGTCTCTTGGGAGGCCCAGCACTGCATGTTGGTACGTCCGCATTTGCCCGGTTATCGTTGGTTCCACATCTTCCGCAACGCGGCGATCCGCACCGGCGTTTACGTGGGGGTTTGTCTGACTTTGGTTTTCACTGCTTGGCTGGTGATTGCCAATCACGCGCCGTTCCTGGAACGCTTTGCCATGGAGCGCAATATCGCTGCGGCGGCGATCCTCTGCTTTCTTGCCGCCGTTCCCGTCTTCCGGTTTTTGCGGTTTCCCGGGCAGCTGCTGGGATCGAGCCTTCTTGGCTGGTTCCTTTTCAGCTTGAGCTATCGCGGGTTGTGCGTGGCTTTCGGCGGACTCAGCAACCGGCTGAGCACCGTCCAGGTTTTCATGTTGGGCGCCGTCGTGTATATGATATTCACTACGCTCTGCTGGATTGTTGGCGTGATCTGGAGAGCGCGTGAAGCGCATGAGTCTCATCCCAACCATCACGCGAGTTAGACACCAATGAAAATTTGCCGGTATGTGATGCGCGAAGCTTCCGCTTCGGACGCTGCTTCGCCGCGCTATGGACTGATTGAAGGCGAAAATATCATTGAAATCTCCGGCCCGCCCTGGGGCACGTGGTCGCGGGGCTCGCGTTCTTCGCGCCTTTCCGATGCGCGGCTGCTTGCTCCGGTGCAGCCTTCAAAGATCGTCTGTATTGGGCGCAATTACGCGGCGCACGCTGCGGAGATGGGCAACGAAATCCCGAAAGAACCGCTGATGTTTCTCAAGCCGCCCTCCTCGATTATCGGTCCGCAAGAAGCGATCGTCTTGCCAAAATATTCGCAACGCGTGGAGCACGAAGGCGAGCTCGCGCTGGTTATTGGGCGCCGCTGCTCGCATCTAAGCGATGCCGACGATGCTTTGTCCTTTGTGATGGGCTACACCTGCCTGAATGATGTGACCGCGCGCGACCTGCAGAAGAGCGACGTACAATTCACTCGTGCGAAGGGATTCGACACGTTTTGCGCGGTGGGACCGCACTTTGAAACCGCGCTCGATCCGTCCAATGTACTGGTGGAGACGCACGTCAACGGCGAGCGCCGGCAATCCGGCTTCACTTCGCTGATGACCTATTCCCCCGCGTTTCTGGTCCGCTGGATTTCTCGCATGATGACCTTGGTACCCGGCGACGTCATCGCCACCGGCACGCCGGCTGGCGTCGGACCGTTAGTTGGCGGCGATACAGTGGAGGTCAGCGTTGCCGGTGTTGGCGTGTTGCGCAATCCGGTGCACGCCCTGAAAGCGTAATTTCACCTAACCCTCGGGGTTTCGGTAGAATACGCATCAGTGGGGTTTCGGCGGATCGAGAGAGTCCTTCCGCCGCTCGGCCGGCACGGGGCCGATTGCGCACCGTGCGTCATCCCCCATTTGAGATTAGGGAGTCTGCTCGTTGAAGGACCTGTTCGCGGATTGGAGACTCGTGCTCGGCATGGGTGGCGCGCTAATCGCGGCGCTAGCGATGATCGCGTATGCCTTCTTTCGGCCCGCGTTGAATCCTGAAGAAGAAGAGCGCAAGCGGCGCCTCCATCTGAATCAGATCGGCCGCATTGCCGAAGGACAGATCGTTGAGCTCGTGGAGCGGCCGCCTGAATCGAAAGAAGCACGCAAAGGTTTGTTCGGCGCGAGCGCGCGGCCTCTGAAAGACATGCGCCCGCGCCATCTGGTCTCCTACAGTTATTTGATTTCCGGGGTCACCTATCAGACCGCGCAGGATATCACTGGCCTGGAGAGCCAGGTCCGACTGGAACGGCTCGTCGCAGGGCAGCCCGCCAGCATCAAATACGATGCCGCCAATCCCAGCGACTCCATCCTGGTTGCGGACGACTGGTCCGGCTTGCGCTGAGTTTCGAAGCGTTTGCAGTGATTGCTCGGCTGCTGACTTAGGTCTTCCACGTTCTGCTTTCCTTCCGGTTGCGCTATCCTTCTGCATGCCGATTCGGGGCGGCCTAATTCCAGTCCGATGAAAATGATTCTCGCTTCCGTTTTTACGACCGTCCTCATCGTGGCGATGACGCTCGGTGCCATGTTCATTCTCGTTCGGGCTACCGAGTATGTGACCTCGCTCCAATCTCGTCTCCAGCGTGCCGCGGCCATGGGTGCGGAATTGCTCCTCGGCGTCGTGCTGCTTCTCGGAACCGTCTGGCTCGCCACGCATTTGGCGGTACGCATTTTTACGCCCAAGGAATCCCCTTCCGAGGGAGGACCCGTTGTCTGAGCCCAAGCCAAGTTTGGTTCCCGAAGCCAGACACCGCGACCGCATGGCAGAGCTTCGCCGTATTTCCGACGAAGCTGAGGCCGGTGGCGGCGCGGAGCGCCGCGAGCGCGAGCACAAAGCCGGTAAGCTCACGGCGCGCGAGCGCATTCATCTCCTGCTTGACGAAGGAACCTTCGAGGAGCTCGACAAATTTGTCCGCCACCGGTGCGTCGATTTCGGCATGCAGGAGCAGCGTCCGGCAGGCGATGGCTTCGTTACCGGTTTTGGCCGCATCGATGGCCGCCTGGTTTATGTTTTCGCACAGGACTTTACGGTATTCGGGGGATCGCTTTCCGAAACCAACGCGCTGAAAATCTGCAAGATCATGGACTTAGCCATGCGCGCCGGAGCTCCGGTCATTGGGCTCAACGATTCCGGCGGCGCGCGCATTCAGGAAGGAGTTGCCTCGCTCGCCGGTTACGCGGATATTTTTCTGCGCAACACTCTCGCCAGCGGAGTGATCCCGCAGATCAGCGCCGTCATGGGCCCTTGCGCCGGCGGCGCTGTCTATTCCCCGGCCATCACCGATTTTATTTTCATGACGCGCGAGACCTCCTACATGTTTGTCACCGGCCCCGACGTCATCAAGACCGTCACGCACGAGGAAGTCACCAAGCAAGAACTCGGCGGTGCGATGACGCACAATGAAAAAAGCGGTGTCGCCCACTTCGTCTCGCGGGACGACGCCGATTGCCTGGCCATGATTCGCGAATTGATTGGTTTTCTTCCTTCCAACAATCTGCAGGATCCACCGCGCCGCGCTACATCAGACTCTCCGGCTCGCCGCGACGAATCGCTCAACACTCTTGTTCCCGCCGATCCCCAGAAGCCTTACGACATCAAGGACGCCATTCACTCGGTTGTTGACGATGGATATTTCTTCGAAGTCCACGAACACTATGCGAAGAATCTAGTTGTTGGATTTGCGCGACTTGATGGACGGCCCGTCGCCATCGTGGGCAATCAGCCGGCCTTCCTCGCCGGCGTTCTCGACATCAATGCCTCCGTGAAGGGCGCGCGTTTCGTTCGTTTCTGCGACGCCTTCAACATTCCGCTGATCACCTTCGAGGATGTTCCCGGCTTTCTCCCGGGCACCCAACAGGAATTTGGCGGCATCATCAAGCACGGCGCAAAGCTGCTGTTTGCCTTCGCCGAAGCCACGGTGCCGAAAATCACTGTCATCACGCGCAAGGCTTACGGCGGGGCGTACTGCGTCATGGCCAGCAAGCACATCCGCACGGACGCGAACTTCGCCTGGCCCACCGCGGAAATTGCCGTCATGGGCCCCGAAGGCGCGGTGGACATTGTTTACAAGCGTGAGTTGGCGAAAGCCCCCGAATCCGAACGCGAAAAACTTCGGCAGGAAAAAATCACAGAATTTCGCGACCGCTTCGCGAATCCTTTTGTGGCCGCCGAGCGTGGCTACATCGACGCCGTCATCGAGCCCGCCAGCACACGCGCCCGCATCATCACCGCCCTTCGCGCCCTAGAAAACAAGCGCGACACTAACCCCAAGAAAAAACACGGCAATATTCCACTATGAAAAGAAAACTCACGCTGGTCATTCAAAAGCGTGGCCGCAGCTACATCGCTGACGTGAAGGATGTGCCTAGTGCGAACACCCCAGGGAGAACGCTCGCGGCAGCCGGCCGCCATCCGGATGAGGCCGTGGCCCTGGTCATCGCAGGAAATCGCGAACTACCATTCAAACGTCGTTAAGAACGCTGTATCGCTAAATCCGTGTCGAGGAGCTTCCGATGTGCCTTCGAAAATACGCCATCGCCGCGGTATTCATAGTTTTCGCTTTGGTGGACGCACGGGCGCAGGACAAAACCGTAGCCGAGCGCCTGGGCTACCCGGCCGATTCCAAACTCTTAATCGTACATGCCGACGATCTTGCCGTGGCCCATTCCGTGGACACCGCCAGCTTCGACGCCCTGGACAAGAAGGCCATCACCTCCGCCAGCATCATGGTGCCCTGTGCCTGGCTCACCGAGGTCGCTTCCTACGCGAAAGACCATCCGGACGCCGACCTGGGCTTGCACCTGACGCTCACCAGCGAATGGAAAGTCGATCGCTGGGGATCGGTCGAATCAAGGGACAAAGTCGCCAGCCTTTTCGATCCCTCCGGCTATCTCTGGCCGGAAACCCTTCCCGCCGTCCGCAACCTCAAGCCCGAGGAAGCCGAGCGAGAGATTCGCGCCCAAATCGAACGTGCAATATTTCTTGGAATTCATCCCACTCATCTGGACAGCCACATGGGCGTGCTTTTTTCCACCCCGGAGCTTTTTGCTGTGTACGTCAAAGTCGCTCATGAATACAAACTGCCTTTCCTGGCTGTCCGGATTCCCAGCGCTCCGGCTCAATTTTTCTCCCTCCTTTCTGAGAAAGACATCATTGCGGATTCCGTGGTCATTGCCAATCCCGCCGTACACGAAAACGAATGGCGGGATTTTTATGTCAATGCCGTGAAAAATCTGAAACCCGGCCTCACCGAAATCATCGTCCACCTCGGCCATGACGATGCGGAATTGCAAGCGGTAACTTTGGACCACCCGGACTATGGTTCGGCCTGGCGTCAGCGCGATTTTCACATTGTTACCAGCCCCGAATTCAAGCGGGCTCTGGAGGAAAATCACGTTATCCTTGTCAAGTGGAAGGATTTCAAGAAGCTCGTGAATTAGTTTCGCCCAAGCACAAGCTCTCCGCTGATTCGTGGCGCGTGCTAAAATTCCAATTCGCTCCATCTTTTCTATGTTCAAGAAAATCCTGATCGCCAATCGCGGTGAGATCGCCGTGCGCATTCTGCGCGCCTGCCGCGAATTGGGTATCAGGTCCGTCGCTGTCTTCAGTGAGGTTGACCGGAAATCCCTGCACGTCCGCCTCTCCGATGAAGCTTATCCTATCGGCCCTGCGCCCTCCCGCGAGAGCTATCTATGTATTGAAAAGCTAATGGACGTCGCGCAACGCGCCGGTTGCGATGCCGTGCATCCAGGCTACGGCTTCCTGGCAGAAAATGCCGCGCTCCCGCGTGCCTGCACGGACAGGGGCCTCACCTTCATCGGCCCGCCAGCCGACGCCATGGAATCTCTCGGCTCTAAAACTGCCGGCCGCCGGTTAGCCCGCCGCGCCGATGTTCCCACCGTTCCAGGCATCAACGACCCGATCGAGATCCCCGCAGAGGCACAGGCCATTGCGCACCGCATGGGCTACCCCGTTGTACTGAAAGCCGTCGCTGGCGGCGGCGGCAAAGGTATGCGCGTGGTACATAGCGACGCTGAATTCGATTCCGCGTTCCGCGATGCTTCTTCGGAAGCCATGAACGCTTTCGGTGATGACCGCCTCTACCTTGAAAAATACCTGGACCGCCCTCATCACGTGGAAATCCAGATTTTCGCCGATGCCCACGGCCGCGTCGTCTCTCTCGGCGAGCGCGAGTGCTCCGTGCAGCGCCGCCATCAGAAAGTAATCGAAGAAGCCCCTTCGCCCATCATCACGCCCGAATTGCGCAAGAAGATGGGCGATGCCGCGGTGCGTCTCGCCCGTGCCGGCGGTTACGTCAACGCTGGCACGGTCGAATTCCTCGTCGATACCAATCTCAATTTTTATTTCTTGGAAGTGAACACGCGCCTGCAGGTCGAACATCCCGTCACCGAGCAGGTTACCGGCCTGGATCTAGTGAAACTCCAGATCGCTATCGCCGCTGGCCACCGCTTGCCGTTCGCCTGGGAATCTATCACGCCGCGCGGCCACGCCATGGAAGTTCGTCTCTACGCTGAGGATCCCGACAATAATTTCTTTCCCTCACCGGGGAAAATCCTTTCGCGCCATGTTCCGAGCGGTCCGGGCATTCGTCTGGACGAAGGCGTTTATGACGGCTGGACCGTGCCCAACGATTACGATCCGCTTCTCAGCAAGCTCATCGCCTGGGGTAATAGCCGTGAGGAAACCGTTGCCCGCCTTCGCCGCGCCCTCGACGAGTACACCATCACTGGCATCAAGACCAACGTCGGCCTTTTCCGCCGTATCCTGATGGAACCCGATTTTCTCCGGGGCGAGATTCACACCAAGTGGTTGGATGAGTTGCTCCGCCGCCCTCATGTCGCCTCAGCTTCTGCAAACGAAAATTCTCTCGAGGGTTCCGCTTCCGATGCCGCCGCCATAGCGGCCGCCATCTGGCAGGCGAACCAGTCGGACCAACATTCTTCTCTGTCTGCTTCTTCCGCCGACCAGCCTTCCCGTTGGAAGCAGGAAGGCCGCCGTGAGCAACTGGACCACCGGCCATGAGATACGAAGTCCAGCTCGCGTCTTCCAACTCGGAGAAAAAAACGTGCGTCATTGAACTCGAACGCGATGTTTCCGGCTGGCGGGTAACACAGGATGGCAGGGTACTAGCTGTCGATGCCGTCGAAATCGCTCCCAACACGATTTCCATTTTGCTTGACGGTCAATCTTTCGAAGTCAGCGTGACGCCGTCCCCGGACGGCAAACTAAAACTCCAAAGCGGCGCGCACGACTTTATCGCCGAGATCATCGACCAGCGCGCCTGGAGCGGCCGCCGCCACGGCAGCGTCGAAGCCGAAGGCCCCCAGCAAATCCTGGCGCCTATGCCCGGCAAAGTCGTGCGCATCCTAGTCAAAGAGGGAGACCACGTTGAAGCCGGCCAGGGCCTCCTCGTTGTCGAAGCCATGAAAATGCAGAACGAAATCCGCTCGCCCAAGGGCGGCACCGTCGAGCGCGTTCTAGCTAAGGAAGGCCAGCCCGTCAATGCCGGGGAAGTCCTCTGTGTGGTCGCTTGAACCTTGGGCATTTGAAGAATTTTCATTCCGCACTTCGAGGGAAGGCTGGAATCGCAAAGACTTTGAGTATCTTTAGTGCCCGATCGACCGTTGCGGCATGGTGGTTTTCGCCGCATCCGGAAGCTTGCCCGCCGCTTCGACAACCTGCTCCGCCAGGAAGTTCGTCACCCGTGCCCCATCTCTTGCGATGGCCAGATACGCAAGGCGCAGTAACTGTTCCTTGCGGTTGCGCAGCGTATCGCGGATGGTTTGCTGCACCTGAGGTTCGGCGATGCCACGCAGCCCGGGAGATTCACGGGTAATCAATTTCAAAATCAGGATGCGCGCGCCGTCTTTCGGTTGAACCTGAATGGGTGGGCTGACTTGTCCGGCCTTCAATCCCACCACCGCCTTTTTGAGTGCAGGGTCCGATTGGTTCAGCGCCGATTCCGGAACGTAGCCCAGGTCGCCGCCCGTTCCCGAGGTATTCATGTCCTCGGAATAGTCCATTGCCAATTGGGCGAAGTCGGCTCCGCTGTTCAGCCGGTCCACCAGCATCTTCACTTTCCGCTCGGCCTCGGCTTCATTGGTGGCGTCGTCGTTCTTTCGGTTGCGAAGCTGTTGTTCTTTCCTGGGTGTAACCACGATTTGGGCGATGTGATACTGCGGCTCCGCTACGTTGAACTGCGCTTTGTTCGCGTTGTAAAAATCCGTTACGTCCTGGTCCGTAATCGAAATCTTCGCCACCACTTCGCGGTTCAACAATTTCTGGATCGAAAGCTGGCGCCGCAACTCGAGCTTCAGATCCTCCACGGTCATGGATTGATCCTTCAGCCGCCGCTGAAACTCATCCTCGGTGTAAGGGCTCTTCAGCTCGGTGAACTTGTCTTCCACTTCGCCGTCGCTCGCCTCGAGGTTTAGCTTTTTCGCCTTCTCGAGAAGAATTTCGTTGTTGATCAGCTCGTCGAGAACGTTTAGCTTCTGCGACAGGGATTCTTCGAGCGAAGGTTCCTGCCCTTCCGGGTTAACCCGCGTGCGATAGTACTTGTCGACTTCGTCCCGCTTGATCTCTTTCCCGTTCACGACTGCCCACACGTCAGGAGCATGCTGCACGTCCTTGTTGCAGCCCGCGGCGGCGGTAAAAACCATCGCCGCCAACGGCAGCCAAGCTGCCGCACGCTTCACTCCTTGGGAGTGCTTCATCGGATGCCCCATGGAACACTGGTTCGCCACGGTCAAGTTCAAGGTTGGAGGATCAGGCAGCTTTTCTTACTTTGCCGGCGCGGATGCACGCCGTGCAAACACGGACTTGCTTGCGCACCCCTGCCACCACGGCGCGCACGCGCTTCAGGTTCGGATTCCACCGGCGACGCCGCGTGTTATTCGCGTGGCTGATCACGTTTCCATAATGCGGCGCTTTGCCGCAGAATTCACACTTCAGTGCCATTTTTCTTCCTGCTTCAGTTTTTATTTTGGGCTTGGATTTCCTGGTCGAAATGTCGCCAAACCAAGCTCCTTATTCTAGCAGACCCTCCACCCCCGGCAAAGTACGGTGTTTTTGCTTTGCGTCCCGAAATGGTTTTGCGGGATGCGCTTCTTGCGTATCCCGTATGCCACTACAGGACACGCTTCTTCTGAATGCTCCGGCGAGTTTGCCTTGAGCATTCCTTGGCGCAACAACCGCCTTCTGCCCCCTGTTCTTTCGGCCGGGATTGGTTTGCACGTCGCCTACCAGTAACGGCTCCAATCGTATTGAAACAACAAGGGTTGCCCACAAAAAGAAGGCCCGCTGGCCGCCCGTACCATTGTTCGTCCAGGCGCACCAACTTAACTTGCCCCTTAGCGTGCGCCAAGGCCGTGCGTTCGCGCGATCTATGAACGAATCATTGGAAGACATCTCCGGGGCCTCTCCGCCCGCTCCACACGTGGAGCGGGCCGCTAGCCGCGAACCGGTAACTCCGAATCGCCTGCTTCGTTACGCCGTGTTCCTTCTCCTGCTAGGCGCTCTTTCCACTTTCGCCGGTTACCAGGTGGCACGTCTTGAGATTTCTGGGCCGAACTGGCTGCACGGTACTCCGTTGCCATCCTCCGCCGGGGGACAGTCACGCGCCCTGGTACCTGCATCCGACCCCGGCACCACTACCTCCGACATCGAAGCCATCAGCCATTTAGCGCCCCAACAGCAGGCTGAGCGCCTTCTCGTGCTAGCCATCCGTCGCCCCGACCAGTCTCTCGGCTTGATCCACAAAAATCTCGATTCGTGGCGGGGCCACCTGGAAGACACCGATCAGCTCTTCCATATCGTTCTTGAAGCCCTTGATTCCAACGATCCTCGCGTACGCGTCGCCGCGGTGGAAATCGATCTCGTCGCCAACAACTTGAGGAAGTCTCCGCAGAGCCTCACAAAGCTTCTCAATCAGATTCATAACGATCCCGACGCCCGCTATCTCGCGCTCTGGAGACTCGGCGCCCTCGGCAATCGCGGCGTTGAGCCCGCCACAGTATTGACCACGCTTCTGCGCTATTCGCACGATTCCAATCAGCAGACGCGCTTCTGGGCCGTTGAGGGATTGGCAATGCTGGGCACTGCGGAATCCATCGACCCGCTTCTTTCCATTCTGGCCCACGATCCCGCCAAACAAGTTCGCGAACGCGCGGCTACCAACATCGCGCGTTCCGGCATGCTCACCGGTGAACAGCGCCTGACCGCTGTTCCCCAACTCTTAAATCTTCTCGATGATGATTCGCTTGATCCTGAGACCCAGGACCTGGTCTATGCCTCTCTGCAAGCCATCACCGGCGCTTCTTTCGGCAAAAACGCAGAAGCCTGGCGCGAATGGTGGGCCCATCACGACCAACCCGAAAAACCCCACCACGTTACAAAGAATCTTCTCACCGCGTAATTCCGGCTCGCTACAGCTCCCAACCCTTGCGTCGTTCCGGAGCCACGAATTTCTGTGCGGTTTCCCAGTTGAGCAACTTCAGATTCGCGCGATCCCAGTTCAGTTTTTGTCCGGCTCGTACGGCCACATTGCCCAGCAGAAGTGTCTCGGTGACCATTCCCGAAAATTCAAAATTTCCTCCCGGCTTGACTTTGCCACCCTTGCAGGCGTCGAGCCATTCGCGTTCGTTGCCCAGCGAACGCGGTAACCTCGGTGGCGGCTGCTTGTAGGCATCCATCTTTGCCTGGGGAATAATTTTCGGGCGCGCGCCGTTGAACCCGCACAAGATCTTCCCGCGATCTCCCACAAACAGCAGCCCTTCGTCTTCTTCTTCCTCTTCCCCTTTCATCGGGCGGTTCTCTTCCAGTTCCTCCGGGCGTGGCGGCTTCAACCCGCCGTCATACCACGTGAATTTCACCGCCGGCATGTCGCCACGCGCGGCAAAGTCGTAACGGATGATCGAAGCCAGCGGATAAGTCTCTTCGTAGCGCTCGCTTGAACTCGCTTCCACGCTCACCGGCGCTTCCAGCTTCAACACACGGAAAATCGTGTCGTAGCTGTAAGAACCCATGTCGCCCAACGCGCCACACCCAAAGTCACCCCATCCCCGCCAAACAAAGGGCAGGTAAGCGCGGTTGAAAGGACGTTCCGCCGCGGGGCCAAGCCATAGATCCCAATCCAATCCCGCTGGCACGGGTTGCGCATCCTTCGGCCGTTCAATCCCTTGTGGCCAATAAGGACGGCTCGACCAGTTGACCACCTCCCTGACCGGCCCAATGGCACCGTCCCAAATCCATTCGCACAGCAAACGCGTCGCTTCCGACGCTTGGTTTCCCACCGCAATTTGCGTGGCCACCCCGGTCGAGCGCGCAATCTCTGCCAGCCGCCGCGCTTCATAAATCGTGTGCGTCAAAGGCTTTTGGCAAAAGACATGTTTGCCCTTCTTCATAGCCGCCGCGGACACCGCCGCGTGCAGATTGTCCGTCGTGCACACCACCACAGCGTCGACGTCTTTTTGTTTTTCCAGCAGCTCGCGGTAGTCGCTATACGCCGCACATCCGTTGTATTTTCCGGATGTCTGCTGGGCCCCGTAATAAGCGTTCACAATCTGCTGGCAGGGTTCACGTCCCGCTACACCGCTGGTCACCCGCAGCGAATGCGTCAGCTGAATCGGCTGGTCCGGGCTCAGCCAATCCCACCCCGAGTCCACGCCAAGAAGCTTCCGCACGGACTTGCAGAACTCGTGGTCATCCCACTGTGGATGGTCGGCGCTGCCCTTGTTCGGGTCGCACACCGCGACACCCTGTACGTCAGGCTCCTTCAAAAAGCGCAGCATCACGCGCAATCCCTGCGCGCCCACGCCGATGAACGCCATGTTCACCTTGTCGCTCGGCGGCACAAATCCCGGCCCGCCCAGTACATGACGCGGAACGATGGAAAACGCCATCGCTGTCGCCGCGCTCTGTCCCAGAAACTTCCGCCGGCTCAAGCCCCTTTCGACTCCTTCATCGGCACGTTTCTCTTTTTTCATTTCCGCACCTCGTCACCTTAATTCCGGAGATTCTCGAGCAATACGTCGCTGAACTCACGCCGTTTTGAAATGCTCTTCCAGTTGGATTTCATCCGCCGCGAGGATACCACTGGACGGAATGCAGTGAAAAGGTTGGGTAATCGTGCGAAAACAGCGGGCCAGCTACTCGTCACGCAAAACCTGCATGGGGTCCACGCGCGCGGCGCGCATTGCTGGTACAAAGGAAGCAACCCCCGCAACAACCAGCACCAGCAAAACCACGACTGATAATGTCATGAGGTCCGTGGGCGAGACTCCGTATAGCATTCCGGACAGCACTCGCGCAAAGGCAGCAGCGAGAATCCAGCCGGCTATGCAGCCGAAGAAGGAAACCCTCAGACCCTGAAGGAGAAACTGGTTCACGATCTGTCGGCGCACCGCCCCTAGCGCCAAACGCAAGCCCACTTCACGGCGCCTCACGTTAACCGCATAGCTGAGCGTTCCGTAGAGCCCGACGCAAGCCAAAGAAACTGCAGTGGCAGCAAAGAATGCCAGCAGGACCGTGCGAAGACGATTTTCCGCAAACGCGTCGTCAATACGTGCTTCGAGTGGAGTGATGTCGAAAACCGAGCGGCCCGGTTCAATCTCGTGAATCTTCTCCCGTATTGTCTTGGCCATGGTCATAGGCTCGGCGCGCGTGCGTACGAGGTAAAAGGGATCCGGACCACCGGGAGCCCCGAAGCACCAATATACTGTGGGGCTCGGTGGCCGGTTCATGCCCTCCTCTCTGGCATCGCCGACGATCCCCCGCACCTCGCCTGCGTCCTCCGGTTTCATGAAAGAGTTGCCCAACGCCTGAAGATGGTGGCCGATGACTGTCGATCCAGCGGGGTAGGTATCTGCAAAACTACGATTCACAACCACTTGTATCGCCCTAAACTCGACGTGGCGTATCCCCGTCGGATCCGAGGCGCTGCTCTTTAGATTCATTTGCGGTTCGCTGCAAAGCTCACCCGCAAGCAGCGGGATCTGCATGGCCGCAAAATAACCTGGGGAAATAAACCGGCTCTCGGCGACCATTTTCTGCTGAGGGTCGAGTTGTCCTTCGGCAAATCTCAGTTCGGTTGGATACTGGGATGGCACCCCGGGCAGTTCCGTGGAGGCCGCGGCTCCTTCCACGCCTGGGACGCCCTGCAACTCCTCGATGGTCCGGTCGATTCGTTGCGTAAGGCTTTTCCAGTCGACCGTTTCCGCATACGAGCCGCTAATGCGAAAGGTCAGAACGCGGCTCATCTCAAACCCTGGTGACACGCGGCCCAGTGCTTGAAAGCTGCGCAGCAGCAGTCCCGCGCCCGCCAGCAGCGTCACGGCGAGGGCCACTTGCAGCCCTACCAGCAGCCATTGCAGCGGGTTGCGTCCGGACACCTGCGTGCGGCTGGCCGCTGCCAGTGAACTGGAAAGGGTCTTGCTCGTCCCTCGAATGGCTGGCACCAAGCCACACAGCAGCGTTGCCACGATGGAGCAAGCTAGCGAGTACAGCACGATTCTCCAATCCAGGCGAATCTCTGCCACGCGTGGCAAGTCGCCCGCAAGCAGCTGAAACACTTTGGCCGCTCCATTGGCAACAAACAGACCGAGGGCAGCGCCGATGAGCGCCAGCAAGAATGCTTCGGTCAGCAGTTGCCCTAAAATCGTCGCACGTGAAGCTCCGAGCGAAAAACGCACCGAGATCTCATGTTGACGCTGTGCCGCACGCGCCAATAGGAGCGCGACAATGTTGGTGCAGGCGATCAACAGAAGTAGTGAGACCGACCCAAACAGCATCCACAGCGATCCACGCACGCCACCAACCGTAGTTTCCTTCAGAGTCTGAATCGCCACAGCCAACTCTGCGTCGGTTTCAGGAAACGCTCGCCCCAGTTGCGCCTGGACGGTCGCTAGGTTGGCCTGGGCTTCCGCCAAAGTCACGCCTGGTTTGAGCCGCCCGATCACTGTGTACCATGTGAATCTCCTGCTGGTCCCGTATGGCGCGTCTGCCGGAATCAGCGTCCACAGATCAACCTCGCGGTCCGGGAACAGGAAGGAGGCGGGCATCACACCAACAATGGAAAAGGAAAAGCCACTGATGTGCAGTTTTTTGCCAAGTACGCTAGGGCTGGCCCCAAATCGATTCCGCCAGAAACGATCGCTGATGAGAATGCCAGTCGGTCCCCCAAAATGCTGCTCTTCCGGGCTGAAGTCACGCCCCAGTTCCGGCGCGACTCCCCACACCTGCAAAAACCGGGGCGCCACGAATGCTTGTTTCACTTTTTCCGGTAGTGCGCTCGAGGTTTCAGAATTGTTTTCCGCATAGTAGCCGGTCATCGCCTGAAACGTGGAGTTCATGCGATTCCAGTCTTCCAACCGCACGGGGGCCACAAAGGTTTGCGCGCTCTTGGCCTTGGTGTTGTACTGGGAGAGCCTCATCAACTGATCGCCATCCGGAAAGGGCAAGGGCCGCAGCAGGATCGCGTCGATAGCCGAGAACACCGCGCTGTTCGCCCCAATCCCCAAACCCAGCGTCAAGATCACCGCCATTGAAAACGACGGCGACTTGCGAATAAACCGAAAAGCGGATTTCAGGTTCGCCATCGTGGTTTCAACGACACTCACACGGTGAACGTCGCGCAATTCTTCCTTGATCTGTTCCCGCCCGCCGAATTCCAGAGCCGCCTGCCTACGTGCCTGCTCAGGTGCAATTCCCTCGGCGATGTAATCATTCATGAGCTTTTCGATATGAAAGCGAAGTTCGGAATCGAGTTGCGCGTCGAGTGCCCGTTTGCGGAAAATGGATTGCCACCAGAACATACCAGACTCCTATTCTCTACTCTGCCGTCTGAAGGATATGCCCCACGGCGCCGGACAGTCGATGCCAGTTCGATTCCTCGCTCGCCAGTTGTTTCCGGCCCTTCGCCGACAATTTATAAAACTTGGCTTGCCGCCCGTTGTCGGACTCGCCCCACTCCGCGGCGAGCCAACCTCGTTTCTCTAGGCGGTGCAGGGCGGGGTACAGCGACCCCTGCTGGACTTGCAGCACTTTCTTGGAGATCTGCCGGATTCGCTGGGAAATTCCGTAGCCGTGTACCGGGCCCAGCTCGACGATTTTCAGGATCAGCATGTCCAGCGTGCCCTGCAGCAATTCCGATTTCTCGATCGCCATCTCTCCTCCTAGACGCTCGACATATATGCACCACTCATAGGTAGATTGTCAAGGAGAGATGGTACTTGCTCGTTGCCATCGCCGGGGAAGCTCTCCGGAACGTGCAACCGTAAGGTTGCGTTTGGTGCTTGCTTATGCCAATATGCAACCAGGAGGTTGCTTATGAATGACCGTATTGAGAAACGCATCGAACTCAAAGCCCCCGTTTCGCGCGTCTGGCGTGCGCTGACGGATCACCGTGAATTTGGCGAATGGTTCCGCGTAAAACTGGATGGCCCGTTCGTAACGGGCCAGATCTCGCGCGGCCAGATCACCTATCCCGGCTACGAGCACGTCAAATGGGAAGCCGTGGTGCTGAAAATGGAACCCGAACGGCTCTTTTCCTTCACCTGGCCCCATCCCAAGTCCCTTGACAAAGTGGACCACCCACTGGACTACTCCAAGGAACCCACCACGCTCGTCGAATTCAGGTTAGAGAAGACCTCCAGTGGCACGTTACTGGTGCTCACCGAGGCCGGCTTCGATAAGCTTCCCGGTGACCGCCGTCTCGAAGCGTTCCGCAAAAACGAAGGCGGTTGGACCGAGCAATTGAAGAACATCGAGCGCCATGTCGCACAAACGGCTTAACCGCATGGCCGCCAGACTACCGGCGCACGCACCCATATTCTCCGCGCTGGGCGACGCGACGCGGCTCTCGCTTGTGGCGAGGCTCTGTGCCGGGCGGCCTTATTCGATTTCCCAGCTAACGCGCGGTTCCAAGCTGACCCGCCAGGCCATCACCAAGCATCTTCGCGTGCTGGAGAGCGTAGGAATTGTGCACAGTGTCCGTACAGGCCGCGAGAGCCGCTTCGCCTTTGATCCGCAGCCGGTGGAAGACATGAAGGAATACCTCGATTTCGTCTCCGACCAGTGGGATCAGGCACTCTCCAGGCTAAAGTCGTTCGTCGAAGACTGAGTGCTTGTAGTGAGAAATCGAGTGACCCGCCACCCATGGATTCCCGATCGTCACTACACCACGTGACCGCAAGGCATTGGATTGCCGTCCTGCGTCGAATGGCAAAAAAAGGCTTGACCCTTCCCGGTCACATTCGTAAAACTGCACTACGCCCTGCCTAACCCGATCTGGTGCCCCCAGGTCCAAAAGGAAAATCATGCTGGCCTCCGATCGTCGTTCTGTCCGTCGTTTGATCATGAAAGTCTCCTTGAAGTTTCGTCCCCTGCAAGAAGGCACAGATTTTGAACAGTCAGCCGCGGCCATGAACATCAGCAATCACGGAGTTTATTTCGCGACGGACCGGAATTTGCCAAGTGGCGGAATGATTCAAGTCCATCTGAAAATGCCGCGCGAAGTGGTAGGCAACGACGTGGCCGAGTGGTGCTTCACGGGCCGTGTGGCTCATGTCGAGCCCTTGGGCGACGCCAATGAAAAGTTGGGCGTCGGCGTACATTTCCTTTATTACGAGGTTCCTCACCACGACCTATAGCTGCACGACTGATAACCCAATAGACGCTTCGCGCGTCCATAATCCATACGTTTTTCAGACCGAGGGGACTGCCTGCTTTAGTTGGCAGGGGAATCGGTCTGCGCCTAAATTGGATTCTTGACGGCTATCTGACAACTGGATATCGTCAACTCATGGTTGATAATCGGTACAGAGTCAACGCTGGGTCGGTTTTCTCGCTCAAGCATCACCTTGTGCGCCGCACCGTGCAAAATGCGGCAGCAGGATTTTCAGGCTACACCACACGCTTTGGTAGGCCCGAAGAACTCGCTGCCGTATCCAGAGCAAGGGATACTCTTCGCCGAGGCAGAAATCAATCTTGAGAAAAACGTTCAAATATCGGCTATTCACGACCGGCCTGCAAAGCGAACTGTTGGATGTGCAGTTGGGCGAAGCCTGCCGCTTGTACAATGCGGCCCTCGAAGAACGTCGCGATGCGTGGAAGCAGCGAGTTTCTATCAACTACAACACGCAAGCGAATCAACTGAAAGAGATTCGTGCTGCTGGCGACCTGGGGTTGGCGAATTTCTCGTGTTGCCAAGACATCCTTCACCGCGTGAACAAAACATATGATGCGTTCTTTGGCCGTGTGAAGCGTGGTGAGAAGGCGGGCTATCCTCGGTTCAAATCGCGGCGGCGGTTTGCTAGCATCACGTTTCCGAGTTATGGCGATGGCATCA
>Ga0210399_10001178_pt1 | contig 20535 bp, 13 predicted proteins | sample IncBWC14MmetaG_FD_150865 | JGI IMG/M metagenome (GOLD analysis project Ga0210399, IMG submission 150865) | Forest soil microbial communities from Barre Woods Harvard Forest LTER site, Petersham, Massachusetts, United States - Inc-BW-C-14-M | ecosystem: Environmental > Terrestrial > Soil >... | reverse complement strand
CCTACGGCGAATGAGCCGTTTTCCCTTGAGCACGATGCCGCGAAGTTAGTTCCGCAGGAAGCTGCAAAGTTTTTTCCCCTTACATACTTGGTTTGCCCGGGTTGAACATCCCACAAAAAAAAGAAGGGGATGGACGAAGCCATCCCCTTTGATGTTTTACCCCTCGAGATTACTGTCCCGAGGCGGCAGTATAGAACACCACGAACTGCGGTGCAGTATCCGCGTTTACGGTCGCCGGCGTGGCGGGTGTCGCTGCACCTGTTGAAGTGCTGACTTTGAACAGTGAGAGGTTAGCGGTGGCATTGTTGTCGATGGCCATGAAAACGCCCGTTGGATCAATCGCCATGCCGGTGGAGTTGCCGCCCGTCGGTTGGCCAGTGGTGCCGATCTGGCTCACGATGGCACCTGAGGAGGTATTCAGCGTATAGGCGAAGACTTGGCCAGCGGTATTCGATGCGGAATCCAGGACATACAGATATTTCCCGGTCGGATCCGTAAGGACGTTAATGGTGAAGGTAGCGCCGGCGACAGGGAAATCCGAGCCAACCTTGGTCAACTCGCCTGCAGTGCTTCCGCTGCTGGTGTCGATGCTGTAAACGGAAACAGACTGGGTCGTCCCATCGTTGGCCACATAGATGTGGCCGTTCACGTCGGTCGTGCCGAAGAGCGGGGAATTGCCGGTTGGGACAGACGGCGTGCCGAGCGGCTTCAAAGCGCCGGTGGATTGATCGATGCTGTACTCGCTGATGGAATTGCCGGTGGTCGTGTTGCTATTGACAACATAGAGGTATTTGCCGGCTCGGTCGGTCATTACCCAAGTTGGTGTGCTTAGCGTCACGTCGGTATAACCCGAAACGGGTAGAATCGCCGTCAGGGCTCCGTTGGTGGCTGGGGCCTTGTCGGCGGTTTGGGCGATCGTGAATCCATAGATCTTGCTGTCGGCGTCGGTAATCACGTAGAGGAAGCGACCCAGCGGGTCGATGACACCTACGTGCGCGGCAGCGGTGGTGGCGGTGGCTGGCACCGGTGTTTGGGTGGAATCGGAGAGAGAACCGCCGGCTGGGGTTGAGGTTGAGTTTATGTCTTCGACATGCACGGATCCGTTGAAATCGAGGTAGTACATGAACTCGCCCGAGGGATGAATCAGGACTTGCTGAGGAGCAGAGGCAGGAAATGGCGACCCGGTAAGGGGCGTCAGAGTGCCACCTGTCACGTCTACCGAGTAGCCAGAAATGGAACCACTACCGCCGTTTCCGCTGCCGTTGCCGACGTAAGCAAATCTGGCCGCCGCGGCCTGCACGGTCAGCGTTGCTGTGCCCGTAAAGCCGGAGACAGTTTCGGTGGCGGTGATGGTGGATGTGCCGGCGGTAACCCCCGAGGCTACGCCGGCGTTCGTGTCGATCTCAAACGGCGGCTGACCGTTGGTGATAGTAGCAACCGCGGGTGTACCCGAGCTCCAGGTAACAGGATGTTGCAGCGGCTGTATTGTGCCGTTGCTCAACTTTTCCATGGCCGTGAATAGGGTCGTGGTACCGGTCGAAATGGTGATCGTGAGGGGTGTAATCACCAACGAGGTGGTCGCAGGCGTGCCGACAGTAAGGCTGGCGCTTGGAGAGGTGACGCCGTCAAGAGCAGCGGAAATCGAGGTGACGCCTGTGCCTACAGCGGTAGCCAAGCCGGAACCATTGATCGTCGCGACTGCCTTCATGCTGGAAGCCCAGGTCACCATGCCGGTGATGTCCTGGGGATTGCCCGTCGTGCCGTCGGGATTCTTGAATGTTCCCATGGCGGTGAATTGCTGGGTCGAGGTCGCGCCGTTGGGAATGAGAGCAGACATTGGCGTGACAGCGATCGAGAGGAGCTGATTGACGCTCAGCGTCGCGGTCCCCGAAATTCCCGTATACGTCGCGGTAATCTTTGACGTCCCAGCGGCCGTCCCAGTGGCGATGCCGCTAGCGGGGTCGATGGTGGCAACACTGGTCGTGCCGGAACTCCAGGCGACGAGACCTGCCCCCGGCTTCATTGAACCGTCGCTGTAAACCAGGGTGGCCGTGAACTGCAGCGTGGTGGTAGCACTAATTGTTTGCGTCGCGGGGGTAATGGTCACAAACTGCAACCTGGGTGAGTCATTACAGGCAACAAGGAATGCGGCGCACACGAACGCCATTCCTGAAAGTGCCAAACGACAGGGCTTGCTTCTCATAGGGCCTCCTCAGCGCATCTGCATGGATACAACAGAAAAACACACAACAGCGCTCGGAGATCAATGTAGTAAGTGACGGAGTAAATGCGGTGGGCGAGGCTCCCACTCCGTTCCATGTGTTGGATCCCAAGACGCCTCTGCAGGGGGAACGATACTTTAAACCTTATAGCTCGGCAAAGTATCAGTCGGGTTATAGGTGACGTTTTGATTAACCCCCCGGAGGGCGAATGAATCCCCAAGCGCCCGCGGCATAGCGGACAATCTGCTGATTGTCCTCCGCTTAAGCTTCTGCAATGATGCGGCGGTGGACTTCCGGATGTAACCAAGTTCCAGGTGAAATCCTCGTAGTATTAAGGACCTCCTACAATGCCCAGACTCCTGACCGTAGAAGATCATCGCCTGGAAGAAGCCCGACAGCGCAAGAAGCACTGGAAACGCTGGGGGCCTTACCTTTCCGAACGCCAGTGGGGGACGGTGCGCGAAGACTACAGCGCCAACGGCACTGCCTGGGAGTATTTTCCTTTCGAGCACTCCCATGCGCGAGCCTATCGCTGGGGCGAGGATGGCATCGGCGGGATCTGCGACCGCCACCAGATGATTTGTTTCGCGCTCGCATTGTGGAATGGGAAAGATCCCATTCTGAAGGAGCGGCTCTTTGGACTTACCGGCAATCAGGGGAATCACGGCGAGGATGTGAAGGAATGCTATTTCTACCTCGATTCCACGCCGACGCACAGTTACATGCGCATGCTTTACAAATACCCGCAGGCGGAGTTTCCGTACCGGTGGCTGGCGGAGGAAAACGGACGGCGCGGGCGAACGAATCCCGAGTTTGAGCTGCTGGATACGGGCGTGTTTAAGGAGAACCGGTATTTCGACGTGTTCGTGGAATACGCAAAGGCCGATGTGGAAGACATCCTGATTAAGATCACGGCGTTCAATCGGGGGCCAGAGGCTGCGCCGCTGCACCTGTTGCCGACGCTGTGGTATCGCAACACGTGGTCGTGGGGCAAGGATTTGCGGCGGCCAGTGGCGCGAAGGGCTCCCGACACGCCGGGCTCTCTTTGCACGGAGCTGCAACACTGGCAGTACGGGAAGCGTTGGCTGCTCGCAGCGGGAACTCCCGAGCTGCTGTTCACGGAAAACGAAACGAACTATGAGCAGATATTCAAATTTCGCAGCCGCACGCCTTATGTAAAGGACGGTTTCCACTCTTACTTGATCCGCGGGAACAAGGGAGCGGTGAATCCGGAGCACACGGGCACCAAGATGGCCGCGCACTATGCGTTGAATCTTGGGCCGGGAGAGTCCGCGACGCTGAAACTTCGGCTGACGGACCTGGCCCCATTGGGCGGAATGGACACCGATTCGCCGATGGTCGGCACGGTCACGGGGCCCGCTCATCCTGAACGCGCGGCCGGTGTTCCTGGCACGAATGATTTTGGCGCGGGATTTGACGGGGTGTTCGCCGACCGTCAAAAAGAAGCGAGTGAATTTTACGAATCGAGAATTCCCAAAGGGATGTCTGAAGACGCGCATCATGTGATGCGGCAGGCGTATTCGGGAATGTTGTGGAACAAACAGTTTTACCACTACGACGTGTATACCTGGCTGGCGGGAGATCCCGCGGGGCCAGAGCCCCCCGAAGAGCGCTGGCACGGGCGCAACAAGGATTGGACGCACCTTTACAACGACGACGTTATTTCCATGCCGGACAAATGGGAATATCCGTGGTACGCGGCGTGGGACCTGGCTTTTCACTGCATTCCGTTGGCGATTATCGATCCGGACTATGCCAAGGAGCAGTTGCTGCTTTTGCTGCGCGAGTGGTACATGCATCCGAACGGGCAGCTGCCGGCATACGAGTGGGCATTCGGTGACGTGAATCCTCCCGTGCATGCGTGGGCGGCATGGCGCGTGTACAAGATTGAGCGGCGCGTACGCGGAGTGTCCGACCGTAGTTTTCTAGAGAAAGTTTTTCACAAGCTGCTTTTGAATTTCACATGGTGGGTGAACCGCAAAGACCCGGACGGGCACAACATATTTCAGGGCGGTTTTCTGGGGCTGGACAATATTGGAGTGTTCGACCGCTCGGCGCCGTTGCCGACCGGGGGACACTTGGAGCAGTCGGACGGCACGAGTTGGATGGGAATGTACTGCCTGAACATGCTGGCGATCGCGCTGGAACTGGCGAAAGAAGATCAGGCTTATGAGGATGTGGCCAGCAAATTTTTCGAACACTTCGTTTACATCGCCCGGGCGATGAACGACATGGGGCCGACCGGTCGTTCGCTTTGGGATAACGAGGATGGCTTTTACTACGACCTGCTGCACCTGCCGAACGGAGAAGAACATTTTCTTAAAATTCGATCGATTGTCGGCCTGATACCGTTGTTCGCGGTGGAAACCCTGGAGCCGGAGATTGTGGACCGATTGCCGGGCTTCAAGCGGCGCATGCAATGGTTCATTGACAATCATCCGGACGTGCCGGAGCACATCGAAATGACGCAGCGGTCGGCGCGCGGGGTGCGGCGGCTGCTTTCGCTGGCGAATCGCAAGCAGTTGAAGCGGATTCTGTGCCGCATGCTGGATGAAACGGAATTTCTCTCTCCGCACGGGGTTCGCGCGCTGTCTCGCTATCATGAGGACCATCCTTACGAAGTGCAGGTGAGCGGGCATACCAGTAGGGTTGATTACGAGCCGGCGGAATCGAGCACCGAAGTTTTCGGCGGCAACTCCAACTGGCGCGGGCCCATCTGGTTTCCAGTGAACTACCTGCTGATCGAGTCTCTGCAGAAGTATCACCATTATTTCGGCGAGGATTTCAAGATTGAATGCCCGACGTATTCGAAGAATGAGAAGGATTTATGGCAGGTGGCGCAGGAGGTTTCGAAACGCCTTACCCGGATCTTTGTGCGGGGAAAAGACGGGAAGCGGCCATTCGCCGGCGGGCAGGAACTTTTTAACAGCGATCCTTACTGGCGCGACCTGATTCTTTTTTACGAGTATTTTCATGGCGACAATGGCGCCGGCCTCGGGGCCAGCCACCAGACGGGATGGACCGGACTGGTCGCCAAACTTCTGGAGCAGAGCGGAGAGTAAGACGTGTCGCTTCTAGCCGAAGTGCAATTTGGGAGAGAGATCCTCGGCAACCTGGAACTCGCGGAGAGCCGCGAATGGCTGGTTACGAACGGCATCGGGGGATTTGCGTCGGGCACAGCCGCGGGGACTTCGACTCGTCGGTATCACGGGCTGCTGATGGCGTCGTTGCAGCCGCCGACGGACAGAACGCTGCTGGTTGCGGGAGTGGATGAAACGGTTCGGTATGCGGAGAAAAACTTTCCGCTGGCGACGAACCGGTGGTTGAGCGGCAATATTTCGCCGACGGGATATCTGCAGATTGAGAACTTTCATCTGGAAGGCACGAAACCCGTGTGGCGTTACGCCCTGGCGGACGCATTGCTGGAGAAGCGCGTGTGGATGAAGCAGGGAGAGAACACAACGTTCGTGGAGTACACGCTGGCGCGGGGGAATTGTGCCGTCGAGATCGAAGGGAAGATTCTAGTAAGTTACCGCGATTTTCATGCCACCACGTACGGGGATGGGTGGCAGATGAAGATCGAGCCGGTGGACAAGGGGATTCGGGTCGTAGCGTTTGAGGGAGCGACGCCGTTTTTTCTGAAGAGCGCGTCGGCTGTGTTTGAGCCGCGGCACGAGTGGTACCGCGATTTTCTTCTGCCGGCGGAACATGAGCGGGGGTTGGACGACCATGAGGATCGCCTGCTGGCTGCGGTATTTCGGGCGCGGCTAGCGGTTGGCGAAAAATTCACCCTGGTATTCTCTACGGAGGTTCAGGCGCTGCTGGACGGTGAGCAGGCGCGCACGCATCAATCCAATCATGACTTGAAGTTGTTCCAGGCGTGGCAAAAGAGGCATTCCGAAACGGTTTCGGCGCCGGCGGATGACGAGCCCGGCTGGCTGTGGCAGCTTGTTTTGGCCGCCGACCAATTTATCGCCAGGCGGGCGCTGCCCGACGATCCGGACGGGCTGACCGTGATCGCCGGCTATCCGTGGTTTTGCGATTGGGGCCGTGACACCATGATTGCCCTGCCCGGACTTACGCTGGCGCTGGGACGACCGGAGATTGCGCGTAAAATCCTGGAGTCGTTTGTGCGCTACGTTGACCGCGGAATGCTGCCGAATAACTTTCCGGACCGCAGCGGAACACCTCAATACAACACGATTGACGCGGCGTTATGGTACTTCGAAGCGGTGCGGCAATATTTTGAGGCCACGCAGGACCTGGCGCTGGTCAGCAGACTGTTTCCTGTGTTGTCGGCGATCGTGGACGCGCACGTTGCGGGGACGCGCTACAACATCAAAGTGGATCCGGCGGATGCGCTTTTATATGGCGGCAGTCCGGAAGTTCAACTTACCTGGATGGACGCGAAGATCGGCGACTGGGTGGTTACGCCGCGCATCGGAAAGCCCGTGGAGATCAACGCGCTGTGGATCAATGCGCTGAACACGATGGGGGAGTTTGCGCGGCGGCTGGCGCGGCCGGGAGAGGGCTATTTAAAGCTGAAACAGAAGGCGGAGAAGAATTTTCAGAAATTCTGGAATCCCGCGCGGAACTGTTGCTTTGACGTGATCGATGTGCCCGGCGGCGGCGCGGACGCCGCATTGCGGCCAAACCAGGTGTTTGCGGTGTCGTTGCCGGTTAGTCCGCTTACTTGGGAGCAGAGTAAGGGCGTTGTGGATACGCTGGGGCGGGAGCTGCTGACGTCATTCGGACTGCGGAGTCTTGCGCCTTCTGAGCCTGGATATGTGGGCCGCTATGCTGGCGGGCCACGGGAGAGGGATTCGGCTTACCATCAGGGGACGGTTTGGGCCTGGCTGCTGGGGCCGTATGCGCTGGCGCATTTCAAGATTTACGGGGATCTGGCGGCGGCGCAGAGTTTTCTCGAACCACTGGGGAAAAGCATTTACTCAGCCGGACTTGGGAGCATTAGCGAGATTTTTGGTGGAGACGCGCCATTTCCGCCGGCCGGGTGTATTGCGCAGGCTTGGAGCGTGGCGGAGGTTTTTCGGGTGTGGGAGTTTCTGGCCGGACAACCGAACAAATCGGAGTAGTAATTGGTGGGGATCCTTTGAAGTGAGCACGCAGACAAAAGGCCGAGATTGTGCGACTGGAGTGAGGGGGATATGATGGGCCGAGAGGATTGTAATGACGACCGAGCGAATCGAGATTAACCCGGCGATTATGATGGGGAAGCCCGTCATCCAAGGGACGCGAATCACGGTGGAGTTAATCCTGCGCAAGCTCGCTGAGGGCGCGAGCGAGGGTGAACTGCTGGAAGACTACCCACACCTTACAAAAGAGGACATTCTGGCGGCGGTGGCCTACGGCGCGGCCAGCGTAGCCCACGAGGAAGTGGTGCTGCTGCCCGACGCGCCGATTCCTGGCAAATCCTAAAGCATGAACTTCCTGGCCGACGAAAGCTGCGCGGGCCCGTCATCCGGGCGCTTCGCAACGCCGGCCATGATGTGGTTGCGATTGCCGAAGTCGCAAGAGGCGCGACAGACGAACAGGTTCTGGAGCGCGCTCTGAATGAGAATCGCGTACTCATCACGGAGGATCGGGACTTTGGTGAATTGGTGTATGCGCGCGGTCGGTCATCAGCCGGCGTGATTCTGGTTAGGTTTCGTAGCCGCGCGCGTCAAGCTAAGCCCGCGACCGTGGTTGAGGCCGTGAGGAAGTTGGGCTTGCGGCTGCAAGATGCGTTTACCGTCGTAGAACCCGGACGAGTACGCATAAGCAATCGACCCTAACCCCCTTTTCCCGCGAACCGCCCAATCTACACCTTGCTGTCATAACCGAATTTCAGACTAGAAGTTTCTTGCGTGCATCGCATGTGCTGTGCTGCGCTCAGAATGACAGTCGACCCGCAGAGGCAGCAAACTGCGAGACCGGAACGTTTGATTAAGGTGGCCTAGTCCAACCGCGGAGCGGGCTCGTAGAGTTCGATGAGGACTTTGCCGGCGTCTGGAGCGGAGACGAGGAAGAAGTTTACGCGGGTGCCGTCGGCGCCGAGGCGGGTCTCCGGATAAATCGCCGGTACATTGAATTTGGTTTTGAGAATTTGCGTGGCGCGGTCCACGTCTTTGCAAAGATACTCAATCTGCTGAATGCCTTCGCCGAATTTTTGCAGGAATCTGGCGATGGCGCCGCTGCCCGCGGGGTCCTTGGTGGTCAAAATGTCCATCGAGAGGCCACCAGGAAAGTACAGTTCGAATTCGAGGGCGTCTTGGTCGGGTGGCACTTCGGACAGGCGGGGCAAGCCGCTCGCTTCGTGGATTTGCTTAAAACGCTCGGGAGTTACCGCGAGGCCTATGGTCATCTTGGGATCGTTGCCATTGAGCAATGCGGCGAGGTCTTCGTCGCCCCACCAGGGATAGGCGGCATGGTCGGCGAGCGCCCGGCCCGTCTTATAAATCTCCGTGGCGGAAATGGCTCGCGTCTCCGATTCCGGAGAGGTCATTCCATCGATCGCGCGTTGCATCAGGTCGTTCATCGTTTCACCAGAGTCCGATCCAGGGAGTCACCACAGGATATCTTAACCTGCCTGCGGCTCTTTCTTCTTTGCCGGACGAGTGAGAACAGAAATTAACATTGCAAGCAGCAGAATGCCTCCCACCACGCCCAGCGAAAGCGCCACGGAAATGTGCACCCAGGGATCGGCCACCATTTTCGCACCAATGAACATCAGCACCAGCGCCAGGCCTATGCCCAGGTAGCGGAAATAGTCCAGCACATCCGCCAGCAGGAAATAGAGGGCGCGCAGCCCGAGGATCGCGAAAACATTGGAGGTGTAGACGATGAATGGATCGCGGGTGATACCGAAAATGGCCGGGATGGAGTCGACGGCGAACGTGACGTCCGTGATCTCCACGATAAGCAGGACGAGGAGGAGAGGGGTGGCGAAGAATTGTCCTCCTTCCTTGAGAAAAAAACTCCCGCCCCGGTATTCCTTTGTCACACGGAGATGCGAGCTGGCGAACCGAAAGATGGGATTCTTTTCGTAGTGAACCGCTTTTTCTCGCTTCCAGAGCATGTGCAGACCGGTGTAGACGAGGAAAACCCCAAACGCCGGCAGGATCCACTGGAATCTTGCGACCAGAACGGCGCCCATGGCGATCATGATGCCGCGCATGACGAGCGCTCCCAGAATTCCCCAGGCGAGGACGCGGTGCTGCACGGCTTCCGGCACCTGGAAGGCGCGGAAGATCACCAGAAAGACGAAGAGGTTGTCCACGCTCAGCGCTTTTTCGATGACGTAGCCGGTGAAGTATTCCAAGCCGCGCTGCGAGCCATACCAGTGCCAGACACACCAGCCAAAGCCCAACGCCAGGCCAATCCACAGCGCGCTGCCGAAGGCAGCTTCGCCGAATTTTATTTTGTGGGGTTTGCGGTGGAAGATGCCCAAGTCGAAGGCCAGTGCGAGGAGTACAAATAAATTGAACCCGACCCACAGAATGGGGCTGCCCATGGGATCAGAATAGCGCAGTTCAGGGATGCGTCGAGTTGAAGTTCTGGCCGTTGATATTGGAGAGAATAAGTTGTGTGGGGGCTCCCGACTGCACGGTGACGGCGACGTCCCAGATAAGGCGGCGGTCGCCGGCTGCTGCATCCAGTCCTAATGAACTGACCCAATAATTGCCCGGCGGAAGCCCTTTGATCACCAGGTGGCCATTGAGGTCAGTGTCGCCTTTCGCGGCGAGGTACTTGGTCTGGGCAAGATCGGGGGCGAGTTGGCCGACTTTTTGATTGTGCTCCTCCAGAGCTTTGTCCCATTTGTATTTGGGGTTCACGGCGCCAAGTTCGGTTTCCATGCCGGAAATCGTGGAAGGATGCGATTCGACGAATTTTTTCGTCGCGGACATATAATCCTGTTTCAGTTTGAAATACTTGGTGGGATTGGTTTCCGCGTCGGCTTCTTTGTATTTGGGCATCGGCAACCCGTTGGTGACGCCGCCGCTGTTCGAGCGTTCATAGCCGGCGAAGAATTCCGGGATGTTCATGACGTCGTCGGGAGTGATGAGCTTGTCCACGTCGGGGGCGGTCAGGTCGATGACCGCGTGCTGCTTCATCCAGGCTTTCAGCTCGGGGGAGATTTTCAGGTTATTGATGAACTCTTCTCGTTCGGCGAGGGGAAATTGCGCTGCCGCTTCCTGCAGGATGTCCGCGTAGCTCTTGGTCAAAATGTAGAAAGTGAACTGGCGCACGGGTTCGGGGCGGGCGCCGGTGGGCGCGATGCGTGCGGTGAGGTCCAAAGTGCCGGTGGCACCTTGTCCAAAACTCGCTTGGACGAGCGAGAGGAAGGAACAGAAAAATATGAGGAGGGACAGTCTGTTTCGCATGGCCTCATCGTAGCAGAACGGGCGGGGCGGCCCCGGTAAAGAACACCGGGCGTGTCGTAAGCAGACAAGGCGTCCTGGAGGGATTAAAAGAGTTGGAAACGCGTTTCGATGGTTACCCAGGTGGGGACGGGTTGGCGGCGCGCATCTCGCGCGGGGACAAAATGCCAGGAGCGGACAGCTTGCAGGGCCTGCTCGTCTAGGCCCAAACCCAGGCCTTTCACCAGTTGAATTCGGGCGGCGCGGCCGTCTGCGCCGATCAAAACGCGAAGGGTCACGTTGCCCTGGAGCTTGGCCTTGCGCGCTTCATCGGTGTAGGGAGGTTCGGGACAATGAAGGCACGCGGGTTGTGAAACTACGTTGGCATAGTTACCTTCCGTGTTGCTGGCACCGGCGCCATCCCCGTCGTCGTCGCCCATTCCATTGCCGCCATGGTTTCCGATTCCGTGGCCCTTCTCCATTCCAGCGGAGTTAGTCTCCTTGCCCATCCAGGGCAGGCCGAGGTTGGTGATGACGGGTACGGCAGCCGGAGAGTTGGGGTCGAACACAGCCGGGGCAACGGGCAATTCTTCGTGGTCGGAGTGAGTCAATCGCGGCGGCGCAAGCGGCATGGAGGAAGGCGGCACCAGGTTCCCCTTGCGTGCAGGCGCGGAATCATTTTCGCTGTTGCCACCGCGGATGCCGAGAGTGGGATTTCCTGATTTTGGTTCGGGTTGCGGAAAGAATTGGAATTTATGGGCGGGGCTGCCGAGCGGAGTCAGATGGAGCCCTGGGACTTTACCAGTGGTGGAGGCAAGAAGAAGGAACAACCCTGCAAGAATTGCTACGTGGGCGAAGGCCGAGATGCTTTGCGCGGAGCCGTACCGCGTTGAGGTTTCAACCCTCGAAAAGAAAGCCGGGGCCGCGTTTGCGGGTTGAAACCGGGCGTGCGGCATTGAGACAGCGGTACGAAAATTCTCTAAGACGCGGCGTCGCCAGGATGTTGAAGCTTCGAAATTTCTCGAAGTAAATTCGGGCACCGAGAAGGGCATGAGGGATCTCCTTCTGTGGGGAACGGCTGCCCAGGGAAGCAACAACCCGGAGCCGCTGTGTTTGCAAATGAGAGCGCGAGTTCGTCCCAATGGTTGCCTATGAAGGTAGCGAGCGGGGCAGACAACGAAAATCGCGGAGATTCCCTGGCTGCTTCAATTGCTGAGGGCCGTTAGTAGAGGCGGAAGGTGACTTCGAACGGGACCAGCACAGGAACGGGCTTGCCGTTCGGGCCTGTGACAGGTTTGCAGCGCCAGGTGCGCATAGTATTGGTGGTGGATTCATCGAGGCCCAAGCCGGGGCTTTTGATGACGCGGGGATTTGTGACCCGGCCATCCACGGTGATGACCGCTTCGACCAATACCACGCCGGAATATTTTGCTTTCCGCGCTTCGTCGGAATAGGGCGGGTTAGGCATGTAGAAGCAGGTGGGCAGGCCAACACCGTTCACACCTGCGCGAAAAACACCGCCGCCGGTGCCGCCGCCTTCGCCGGGGCCGAGACCCCCACCCGTGCCGCTTCCAATGCCGCCGCCTTCACCGGTGCCGATGCCGCTGCCACCGCCTGTGCCATTCGACAAATTCACCACTGCCTGCAACGGGTCACCCATGTTGCTGAGCGGAGAATTCGGGACTTTCAAGTCCGGGGGCCCAAGCAGCGTCGGATCCATGGGCAGCTTAGGAGTGGGATTCTTGATGACCGCGGTTGGCGCGGCGAATTGCGTCATGGCAAATCTCGGCGCTTTGCCCTTTGTTGGGGGAAGCGTAGAGCGGTCTCCACCGCCGCCACCGCCGCCGGCCTTGTTATTCCCCGCAGGCAACTTTGCCACATAGGGCGAAATATCGAGGGGAGTCACATCCAGCTTATTCTTTGCCTGGGTGGTGGAGGGAAGCATGTTGGTGAGGAACGGAACGATCAAGAGCGCGATGATTACGGCGTGGGCGGCAAGGGCAATCGCCTGGGTCCAGCCGAAATTTTCATCCTTGGACCAGATCTCTTTTACCTGGACCGGCTTAATCCCCGCGGGCATCACCGCCCGGGTGGGAGACCAGAATTCCTTTAATTGCTCGAGGAAGCCGCCGAAGTTGCCGCCCCAATCGACTTCCAGCCGTTTGTTGATAGGACCCTTGCGAACTTTGGGCCCGGAAAGGAAAAATTTAAGATTTTCCCCGAGGCCGGAACCGAAGGAATTCCGAGTGAAGGGAGCGTCTTTGCGTTCGATAATTTTAACTGGGCGTTCGAGAAGGAATTGCTTGAGATTGGACCAGAAATCATTGGGCATCAGGTGAGCAGGAGCGCCGAAATCGGGCAGCGCGCTCTTCGGCACCGGAATTACTTCCTCGGGCCCGGAGCGCTTTGGGTTGCTCAGTTCTTTTGGCAGAAGGTTGATAAAACCCGGCACCGTTGTCCCCTCAACTAATGTAGACGCGATTCCACGACATAAGGTTTACCTTAGCCGTTATGATTCGCGCCGGCTGGGAAAGGTTGCGCGACCCCTCGGCTGACACAACTTCACCAATTATTGTAACATACGTAGTTACATTGCTTTCCAAAGTTTCCCGCTTTGCAAGCTGCGTGTTGACCCTCCAGACACACTGGAAGTGGCGGATTAGAAGGGACATTCGTTGACCGAATCCATGACTGAACCATTGGAACTGAAGAAAACTCTCAACCTGCCGAAAACCGAATTTGCGATGAAGGCGAGCCTGCCGCAGAACGAGCCAAAACAGCTGGAGGCGTGGCAGGCGGCGAACCTTTATGAGCAGATTCTGGCGGCGCGCGAGGGTAAGCCTTTGTTCGTGCTGCATGATGGCCCGCCGTATCCCACTGGCACGATTCACCTGGGCACCGGCCTGAACAAGATTTTGAAGGACATGATCGTCAAGTCCAAGAGCATGGCGGGGCATCGAGCGCCATACGTGCCAGGGTGGGATTGCCATGGGCTGCCCATTGAAACGCAGGTGGAAAAGCAGTTGGGCGGGAAGGGCAAAGTTTCTCCGCCGGAATTCCGCCAGATGTGCCGGGACTATGCGACTCGCTACGTAGAGCAGCACAAGCGCGATTTCAAGAGGTTGGGTGTGTTTGGCCGGTGGAACGATCCGTACCTGACGATGAGCCACCAGTATGAGGCCACGATTGCGGGCGCGTTTCTGGAGTTCATGGAAAAGGGCTATGTTTACCGCGGACGGAAGCCGGTTTACTGGTGCATCCACGACAACACGGCGCTGGCCGAGGCTGAAGTGGAGTATGAGGATCACACCAGCCCGTCGATCTGGGTCACGTTCAAAGTTGTTGGAGGTGGAAAAGGCGAGGCCGCGAAGATTGGCGCCGATGTATCAGCGGTGATCTGGACCACGACGCCGTGGACGATTCCGCACAACCGCGGGCTGGCGTTTCACCCGGACTACGAGTACGCGGTGATCGCGACGGAGAAGGGAAAGCTCCTGCTCGCCGCAGATCGCGTTGCCGGATTCCAGGCCGATTGCGGAATCAAGCAGGCCGAGGAGCTGGCGCGGTTCAAGGGTCGCGATTTCGAAGGGATGAAATTCCAGCATCCGTTTCTGCCGATTCAGGTGCCGGGATTGCTGGCGGATTACGTCACGCTGGATCAGGGCAGCGGGATCGTGCACACGGCGCCGGGCCATGGCGCGGACGACTTCAATACCGGCCAGAAGTATGGCTTGGAAATTTACGCGCCGCTGGATGACAAGGGCGTATACACCGAGGGCTTGCCGGAATACAAAGGCAAGGACGTTTTCACGGCGAATCCGATTATCGTGAAGTTGCTGGCCGATCATGGCGCGCTGTTGGGGCACCATCCATACAAGCACAGCTATCCGCACTGCTGGCGCTGCCACAATCCGGTGATCTTTCGCGCCACGGAGCAGTGGTTCATCAAGATGGATCAGACGGCGCACGGAGCGAAGCAGACGCTTCGGCAGGAAGCGCTGGAGGAAATTCACCGCGTGAAGTGGATTCCCGGCTGGGGCGAAGAGCGCATCTACGAAATGATCGAAAAGCGGCCGGACTGGTGCGTGTCGCGCCAGCGATTCTGGGGCGTGCCAATCATCGTGTTTTTCTGCGACGGCTGCGGGAAACAGTTGAACGATTTTGCGGCGCTGCGCAACGTGGTGAAGTGGTTTGAAAAAGAAGGCGCGGATGCCTGGTACAAGCACGCGCCGGAGGAGTTGCTGCCGGCGGGAACCAAGTGCTCGTGCGGCGCGGAAAAATGGCGTAAGGAAAACGACATTCTGGATGTGTGGTTTGATTCCGGCTCGTCGCACCTGGCCGTTTTGAAGGGCAACGAGTGGCCGGCGGACGTTTATCTGGAAGGGCCCGATCAGTATCGCGGGTGGTTTCACAGCTCGCTGCTGATCGCCACCGGGATTCGCGACAAGGCGCCGTATCGCGGCGTGGTGACGCACGGGTGGACGCTGGACGAGCAGGGCCGGCCGATGTCGAAGTCTCTCGGCAACGTGGTGCTGCCCACCGAGATTTGCGACAAGTGGGGCGCGGATTTGCTCCGGCTTTGGGTTGGCTCGCAGGAATATCAGGCCGACGTGAAGATGAGCGACCGAGTGATGACGCAGCTCAGCGAAGCGTATCGCAAAATTCGCAACACGATTCGATTCGCGCTGGGGAATCTCAACGACTTCGATCCTTCTCGGAACGTGGTCGCTAGCGAGCAGATGGATGACTTGGATCGCTGGATGCTGGAACGCACGGCCGACCTCGTGAAAAAATGCCGCGAATGGTACGCGGCGTATGAGTTCCACCGGGTCTATCACGCGATTCATGATTTCTGCGTCGTGGACTTGAGCGCGTTTTATTACGACGTGCTGAAGGACCGGTTGTACACGAAGGCGGCGAACAACAGGTCCCGGCGATCTGGACAGACGGCCGTTTGGAAAATCACCGGCGCGCTGGTGCGCCTGCTTGCTCCGACATTGGTGTTCACGGCGGAGGAGGTGTGGAAATTCCTGCCGCATGCTGCCGGCGAACCTGGAAGCGTGCACATCGCGCTCTTCCCGGAAGAGGTTGAGCTGCGCGCAGGCCTTGCGCCGGAGAAGGCCAACACGTGGGAATTGCTGGCGAAAGTGCGGGGCGAGGTGCTGAAGGCACTGGAAGTTGCGCGCAATGAAAAGAAGCTCATCAACTCCGGATTGGAAGCGAAGGTGCTATTGAACGCGGATCTCGAGCTGAAGGCGAAGCTGGAGCAGTATCTAACTCAGTTGCCAGGGCTGTTCATTGTTTCGCAGGTCGAACTATTGAGCGCCGGCTCGGGCGAATTCCGCTCCGAGGTTGTGCCGGGACTCGAGGTGAGCGTGCAGCGCGCGGACGGGAAGAAATGCGACCGTTGCTGGAATTATTCCGTGCACGTTGGCGAGAATCCGCGTTACCCGACAATTTGCGAACGGTGCAGCGAAGCCATAAGAGAAATCGAGGCGGGAGGTTCTGATGCGGATGCCGTTGCCTCATCGCGGTAGGCAATTTTCCGCTTCCTCGAACTCATGATCATTCCTGGGCGGATTCGCTGGCTTTGGCTGACGCTGATCGTGGTGCTGCTGGACCGGGCTTCAAAAGCGTGGATTGAGTCGCGTCCGCTGACTTATTTTCCGCATGTGGTAATTCCCAACTGGTTCAACATTGTTCTTTCGCGAAATCCGGGGATTGCCTTCAGCTTTTTTTCGAACAGTTCCAGCATCTGGACTCGGGTGATTCTAATCGTGGGCTCTGTGCTGATCATCGGGCTGATTGCTTGGCTGTTGGTGGCGGGGCGCGATGCGACTGCCGTCAATGCGGCCGGCTTGGCCCTGCTCTTGAGCGGGGCGGCGGGGAATCTCACGGATCGAATCGTGCATGGGGCGGTGACGGATTTTCTGGAAGTGTGGGTGCGGTTTTTGCCGTTTTCGTTGTTCAATCCGTGGCCGACATTCAACGTTGCGGATGCGGGCGTAACCATCGGCGCGCTGCTGCTGCTTTACGATGTGATTTTTCATCCGCAGAAGGCGAAGCAAGGCTGAGCGCCTTTGTCCTGTAGCTCAGGCCTTCAGGCCTGAGGGCTTTCACCGCAACGGCAACCCCTTGCACGCGCTTGGGAAGGCCTCAACCCTGAAGGGTGAGCCACAGTACAGGTTGTGACCGTTGAGTTGTACACTCTCGCTGATGCCAACAACTCCACTAAAATTTGTGGTTTCAGCGGAAGAGGCCGGGCTCCGGCTGGACCGCTTTGTTTCCGGGCATAGCGCGGAGCTTTCTCGAACACGGGTGCAGGAATTGATCGAGGCGGGGCTGGTGGTGCTGAACGGAAAGCCCGCGAAAGATTCGCATAAGGTGCGCACCGATGATCTTGTGGAAGTGACGCCCACGCCGCGGCCTGCGATGAAGGCGGAGGCCGAGCAGATACCACTGGACATTCTTTATGAGGATGACGATCTGATCGCGGTGAACAAAGCCGCGGGGATGACGGTGCACGCCGGGGCAGGGAATTCGCGTGGAACGCTGGTCAACGCGCTGCTCGGGCGCGGGCAGGCACTCTCGCAAGGCGGCGATCCGCTTCGTCCGGGCATCGTGCATCGCATTGACAAGGAAACGTCGGGAATCCTGCTGGTTGCCAAGAACGATTTCGCACACGCTAGGCTGGCGGACAGCTTCCGCGAGCGCACCATACAAAAAACGTATCTTGCGCTGGTGCACGGTATTCTGGCGGAAGATGGCGGCCGCATTGAGCTTCCCATCGCGCGCGACCCCGTTCGCCGGAATCGCATGACCACAAAGCGCGCGGCATCGCTGCCGAATGCGCGGGCGGCGCGTACGGACTGGCGCGCCCTCTCACGGATAGATTCAACCACGCTCGTCGAAATCCAGCTCCACACGGGGCGCACTCACCAGATCCGCGTACATTTTTCCGCACTGCGGCATCCCGTTGTGGGCGATACGCTCTATGGCGCTTCCGGCCAGTTGCAGGTGGGCAACGCTTCCCTGCCGGCGCTCGGGCGGAATTTTCTGCACGCGGCGAAGCTCGGCTTTCAGCAACCGCGCACCGGCCAGACGATCCAGCTCACGGCGCCGCTGCCTGCCGAACTCCGCGCCTTTCTGGAACGTCTCGCGACGGCCGCGGGCGAGTCCCCGGCTCGGATTGACGCTGCGCTCAAAGGGTTCCTATAATCGTTGAACATGCGACTCCGTCTCCTCGGGTTTCTTCTGGCAATGGCAATTTTGGGCAGCGCTTCATTATCGGCTCAGCAGCCGACTCCTCCCGTACCCGCACCTCCGGCGTCCCAAGAGCCGGTCCAGAAAAGTCAGACCGTCATTCCCGTCCAGGTCAATCTGGTGGACGTGCTGTTTACGGTTCTCGACCGCCGCAACAAACTCGTTCCGTCCCTGGAAAAACACGACTTTAAGGTTCTGGACGACAACGTTTCCCAGGACATCCGCTACTTCAGCCGGCAGTCCGATCTTCCGTTGCGCATCGGCATGCTGCTGGATACTTCCAACAGCATCCGGAATCGAATCAAGTTTGAGCAGGACGCCGCCAACAATTTTCTCTTCAGCGTGCTACGCCGAGGCAAAGACGAAGCATTTGTGATGACCTTTGACGACGAGCCGCAGGTCGTCCAGGCGTTCACGCCGGACACCGGCAAGTTGCGGGACCAGATTCTGCGCACGCGCGCGGGAGGCGGCACCGCCGTCTATGACGCCATTTATAATGCGTGCGAACAGGAACTCAGCCACCCGCCGCGCCCGCCGGGCGACCAGCCCGACGTAGTTCGCCGGGTGATGATCCTGATCAGCGATGGTGAGGACAATCTTTCCACGCACACGCGCTCGGAAGCCATCGAAATGGCGCAGCGGAGCAGCGTGGTCATCTACACCATCAGCACCAGCACGCAATGGGTGACGCTGGACGATCCGAGCAAGGAACGAACCGGGAACCGCAAATACCACCTGACCGACGGGGACAAAATTCTGCAGGCGCTGGCCGAAGAAACCGGCGGGCGCGCTTTCTATCCGTATCACGTGGACGATCTGGACCAGTCGTTCCAGGATATCGGAGACGAGCTGCGCAACCAGTATTCCATTGCTTACAACGCTTCGACCCATTCCCTCGACGGCAGATACCACAAAATCAAGATTGAAGTGCCCGAGCACAAGGGATACCAGGTGCGGGCGCGCAAGGGATATTTTGCGCGCGCCAATGTGGATGTTGCCAAACCCGCGGGCACGGCGAAATAGGGCAGGTCTCTACTGAAGTTGTTTTGAACGTCTGGCGTAGGCGGGAAACGCTCTTACTTGCTGGTGTCTTTCAACAGAACCACATCCGATTCCGATTCGCCCCGCTCGATCGCTATCTGCGAGCCGTCGGGCGAAAAGTTGAAGCGGAAGATTTTGTCGGCGGTGAAGTGGGTAAGCGGCTTGGCGGCGGCGCCGTCCAGAGATTGCGCCCAGAGATTGTCCACGCCCTTTTCCCGCACGATATAGACAACCGCCTTTCCGTCGGGCGAAAACGCCAATCCCTCCTCAAGCGCGCGCTGATCCATGTCGTGATAGGCCATATGATGCGCTTCGGTCGAATCCAAGCGCAGCATCAATTTGTGGTCCAGTTCGCGGACTTCGAGCGAAGCCACTTGTTTACCGTCGGGAGAAAGAGCGTAATATCCGAGCGAGAAATTGACGATGGTCTCCGGCGATCCGCCATCAATGGAGACGCGCTTCAGGAAGCGGTTGTCGTTGTTGTCCACGTAGTAGACCCGGCGGCCGTCTCTGGAGCACGTCGGAGTATGGTCGCTCAGGCCTGAAGTCAATTGCCGCTGGTCGCTGCCATCCATATTCATTCTCCACAGATTTGAGGAAGCGGCGCTGGTGCGCGCAAGTTGCCGGGAAACCAGGTAGCGGCCGTCGCCGCAGGCGGAAACCTGGTCCGCGATATGTCTGTTGTCCGAGAAAAGAGTTTTTTCCGCGCCGTTCGGGCTGACGAACTTGATCTCTCCAGACTGCGGCAAAACGAGTCTGCCATCTGTTGTCCAATCCCAGCGCCAGATCGGGAGGCGCGATCCCAACGGCACCGCTGTCAATTTGTCCGGATCAGCGGAGGGGGCGACGCCGAGCTCAAAGCGGAGACGGCTTTGGATTGCGGCCAGCGTCTTGCCATCCTTCGAGATGGTTTGTTCGCTGTAATTATTTGTGTCGGCGGTTAGCTCGCGGAACTCCCCGCCCGGATAATTCACAAAGCCCAAGTGGGTCTGCAAATGTCCGCTGCCAAGTTGAGAGCTGTTGACGATCAACCCGGACCCATCGGGGAGCCAGGTGGGCACATAGAAAATGTGCTCGGCAGAGGCCGCCACGGTTTGTGTTTTGCCGTCGCTGGCATTCACCGCGGAAAAGCCCCCAATAGCGTCGCTCGTCGGCTGAACGATGGGGATCAGAATAATCTTGCCGTCGGGCGACCATGCGGGAACATAACTGTCACTTTTGAGCTCCTGGCCGCTGAAGATGGGCCGCTCAATGGTTCCGTCGTTCTTGGCCAGGAGCAGATCCCACTTTGGGGAATCGTGCATTTGGCGGAGAAACGCAAAATGCGCGCCATCCGGGGAAAAGGTGATGGGGCTGTCAACGTCCTTGACGAGCACTTTTGGTGTGCCGCCCAGCACGGAGGCGCGATACAGGACGGACATACTCTCCTCTGCTTCTTCGCGCCTGAGAAAATAGATGTAATTGCCGTCCGGCGAGAATCGCAGGCTTTCGTAGCGCGCGGCCGCCGGCTCAACCACCTCTTTGTTCGTTTCGGTCGGGATATGATGCAGCCACAGGGACTGCATTCCTTTTTCCTCGAGCGCCTGCAGCAGGTATTTCCCGTCCGGAGAAATCGCCGCCTCGGAGATGTG
>Ga0210399_10001176_pt1 | contig 20553 bp, 15 predicted proteins | sample IncBWC14MmetaG_FD_150865 | JGI IMG/M metagenome (GOLD analysis project Ga0210399, IMG submission 150865) | Forest soil microbial communities from Barre Woods Harvard Forest LTER site, Petersham, Massachusetts, United States - Inc-BW-C-14-M | ecosystem: Environmental > Terrestrial > Soil >... | reverse complement strand
GCTCTGCGGTCGTGTCTCCCTGCGGGATGACCGACGGCCCGGACACATCGAACCACAAGGACACATCGCCGAGGCTGATACGCATGCGACCTCCATGACAGCTGCGGGCCGGGCTCAGAGGTCCACGCTAATCCCGATGGCGAGCTTGCGGGCCGCTGCCGGGCGGTCCGTACGGCGAGGCCCGGGCCTGGCAGGGGAGGCTGATGATCTTGTAACTACATGGACCGGCCGTTCCCCGGTGGGTGGCGGGGAACGGCCGTTGTCCTGAGAGCAGGGTCAAAGCTGGATAGTCGCTTCGATGGCCGCGCTTGAGACGTCACAGCGAGTAGGTGGCCTCGATTACGAGACGGCGCGCTGAGCTGCCCTGACTGATGTGGGATTTATCAAAGACCCCTCTAGGGGTTACGTCCAGCAGAATTCGCCGTCGCAGGCGCACTAGCAGTCGCCCTGGGCATCGATTGCAGCTATCGGACGGCGGGCATTACCGGAGGCGCGTCAAGGCCATGCTGTGCGTCAGGGGCGACCCAGATGCCTCAAGGTGTGCTCCGCCTGGAGAGTAGCGCCACGAGTAGGGGAAGATTCAGAGGTGGAGCCGGAAACGCGGTACGCACTGAGCGGTGATGTACACATCGCCTATCAGGTGGTCGGTGATGGAGCATTCGATCTCATCTTCGTCCCGGGTTTCGTCACGCACGTGGAGTTGCAGTGGAGGCTCCCGGGCATGGGCGATTTCCTCAGGACTCTGGGATCGTTCTCACGGTTGATCCGCTTCGACAAGCGGGGTACCGGGATGTCCGACCCGGTCAGCGGCGCGCCCAGCCTCGAGACACGCATGGACGACGTCCGTGCGGTGATGGACGCGGTGGGGTCTCCGCGTGCCGCGTTCTACGGCCTGTCGGAGGGCGCGGCGATGAGCATCTTGTTCGCCGCGACCTATCCCGAGCGGACCGCGGCGCTCGTAGTCCGCAGCTGCTCACCGCGGACGATGTGGGCCCCCGATTTTCCCTGGGGCCGCAGGGAAGAGGCCTACCGGCGCGAGGTCGATCTGGCGTTGGGGGTATTTGCGGCGCGCGCCGAAGCCCGTGCGGCGGTGCGCGCCCTCGGCATGCAAACGGACGACGAGGTCGAGGCCTTCATCGACTATGTCCGGTACAGCACGAGTCCGGGGATGCTCAACGCGCTCTACCGTATGAACAAGGAAATCGACATCCGGCAGGTACTGCCGGCCGTGGGCGTGCCAACGCTCGTGCTGCACGGGAGCGAGGATCAGATCGTGCCGGTCCAGGCCGGCGCGTATACCGCGCAGCACATTCGGTCGGCGCGGTTCATCGAGCTCGCCGGTTTCGGACATGTCGCCTTGGGGGCCGGAGGCTCGCGCATTGAGGACGAAATCGAGCAGTTCCTGACCGACGTCTGGCACACCGGCGGCTGGGAGGACGCGGAGCCCGACCGAACGCTCGCGACCGTCCTGTTCACCGACATCGTCGAATCGACTGCCACAGCGATTAAGCTCGGCGACCGGCTCTGGCGCGAGCTGCTTGAGCGTCACCACATGCTGGTGCGCCGGGAGCTGTTGCGATTTCGCGGGCGCGAGATCGACACCGCGGGTGACGGCTTCTTCGTCACGTTCGACGGGCCGGCCCGCGCTATCCGCTGTGCCTGTGCGATCGTCGACGGAACGCGTGAGCTCGGCCTGCCTATTCGTGCCGGGCTCCACACGGGCGAATGCGAGATGGCTGACGGCAAGGTCGTGGGCATCGCGGTCCACACCGGCGCGCGAGTGGCCGCGCAGGCCGACGCCAACGAGGTGCTCGTCTCCAATACGGTTAAGGACCTGGTCGCCGGATCAGGCATCGAGTTCATCGAACGAGGGGCACATGAACTGAGAGGCATCCCCGGCCAGTGGAGACTATTCGCGGTGGACCGCGGAACGTAGGTGCAGTCGCCGGGGAACAGAGCACTCAGCTGCTAGCCTCGGGCTTTCGTTTGGAATTATCGGGGACACGGGGGTTCAGACCGGTCGGCGGGGCGTGGCGGCCAGGCCGTCGAAGGCCACCCCGAGCATCCGGTCTCGCTGCGCGGCCGAGGCGAAGTTCACCGTCGTGTACGCCATCGCGGACCGCATGACGTCGTCGATGTCGACGTCATTGCGCATGAGGCCGGCCTGCTGGGCCCGCTCCAGTAGCGGTCCGCCCGCCTCGTAGAGCGCCCTGGTGCACGCCCGGTAGACCTCGGAGTCGCGGTCGATGCCGGTCGCGACGGCCCGCTTGGTCGCGACGTAATCCACGAACCGGCGCAGCCAGCTGGTAATGCCCTCCCATGCGCCCAGCTGGGCGGCGTCCTCGGCGAAGCGGCAGACCGCCTCGACCTCGGAGACGTAGGCGTTTTCAAGCAGCTGCTCGCGGGTCGGGAAGTTCCGGTACAGCGTGGCGATGCTCACCCCCGCCCGCCGGGCCACCTCGTCCATCGGCGCGTCGACCCCGTACTCGGTGAGGACGTCACGGGCCGCCGCGACCAGGGCGTCGAAGTTGCGGGCGGCGTCGGCCCGGTGCGGGCGCCGGGCGCGCAGCGGTGAGAGGTCAACGGGGGGCACAGCGGTCCTTCAAGTTGAAACGTAGTGTCATTATCAGTAATATAAGAACACGACTACGGTTATCTGCATAGCCGACTCTCAGTTCAGTATAGGCGGGCCCGGGGAGCCCGGACGTGTGCTCCTTCACTCGCCGGTAAGGACGCCTTCTCGTGTCTGACGATGCTCCAGCCGCGCGCCGCTCCAGTGCCGCGGTCACCTTCGCCTTGCTCGCAGTGAGCACCGGCTCGTTCGCGATGTTGCAGTCGCTGATCAGCCCGGTACTCCCCACCGTCCAGCATGCCCTGCACACCAGCCAGGCGGGTGTCTCCTGGGTTCTCATCGCGTGGCTGCTCTCGGCCTCGGTGGCAACCCCGATCATCGGCCGCGTCGGCGACATGATCGGCAAGGAGAAGACCCTGCTCGTGGTCCTTGGCGCGATCGCGGCCGGCAGCCTCGTGTCCGCGCTCGCGCCGGGCATCGGCGTGATGATCGCCGGCCGCGTGATCCAGGGCCTCGGCGGCGCCGTCTTCCCGGTCTCCTTCGGCATCATCCGCGATGAGTTCGGCCGCCGCCGGGTTCCGTCCGCGATCGGGGCGCTTTCGAGCGTCATCGCGGTCGGCGGCGGCATCGGCATCGTGCTGGCCGGCCCGGTCAGCGCCGGTCTCGGCTGGCAGTGGCTGTTCTGGATCCCTCTCATCCTGGTCGCCGTCACCGGCGTGCTTTGCCACCTGTTCGTGCCTCCGTCACCGGTGCGCTCCGGGGGCCGCATCAACTGGGCAGCGTCGGCGCTGCTCGCCGGCTGGCTGGTCGCCCTGCTGCTGCCGCTCAGCGAGGCCCAGGTCTGGGGCTGGGCGTCCCCGGCGACCATCGTCATGTTCGCCGTCGCCGCCGTGCTGTTCAGCGTCTGGGTGACTGCCGAGTCTCGTTCGGCGAATCCCGTCATCGACATGCGGATGATGCGCCAGGGAGCCGTGTGGACCACCAACCTGGTCGCCCTGCTTTTCGGCGCCTCGATGTTCTCCGTGTACACCTTCCTGCCGCAGTTTATGGAGACGCCGCGCGCCGCCGGCTACGGTTTCGGCTCCACCGTGACCGTGGCCGGCGTCATCATGCTGCCCATGCTCGTCACCATGGCGATCGGCGGCATGCTCAGCGGCCCTGTCCATCATGTCGTCGGGTTCAAGGCCCAGCTGGGGTGGGGCTCTGCTTTCCTCGGCGCGGGCTCGCTCGGCTTCGCGCTCTTGAACGCCGCCGCATGGCAGGTCGCGATCGGCGGCGCCGTCTTCGGCCTCGGCCTCGGCCTCGCCTACTCCGCCATGACCAGCGTCATCGTCCAGGCCGTGCCCCCCGCGCAGACCGGCGTCGCCACCGGCATGAACGCCAACATCCGTTTCATCGGCGGCGCCATCGGCACCGCAGTGGTCACCGCCCTCGTCACCGGCACAGCACGTCCGGACGGACTGCCGACCGCAGGCGGCTACGCCGCCGCGTTCATCGCACTCGCGGTTTTCGCCGGCGTCGCCGTCGCGGTCTCGCTGCTCATCCCCGGCGCGCCCGGCTCCGCTGACCATCACGCAAGCCCCGCCCACCACTCCGTTCCCGCCGCCCCCCGCAAGGCAGTGAGCCCGTCGTGAGCGGGGTGGTCGCGGCTGGCTTACCGTCCCGGTCGCGGCGGACCCCCAAAAGGGCCGCGCCTCCCGGCGCGTGCTCGCAGCTACGCGTCACACCGAGAACGTAGCCTCGACCACCAGACGGCGGGCTGAGCTGGCCAGACTGTCGTGTGGGAATTATCAAAGACCGCTCTAGGGATCTTGTACGGCTGGCGGATGCCATGATTTATGAGGAAACGCACTCGCATCACTTTGGGAGTGGGTGGCGTTGAGGCGCGTAGTGGTTCTGGTGGCAGCACTCATTCTTGGGGTTGCTTGTGGTCTGGTCGCTGTCGCGGTGTCCGCCTCCCTGCGGGTGGTGATCGGTAAGCCGCCCGGCATCCGGGTCTTTGCTGGGGGCTTCTCCCAGCAGGCGGAGCTGACCGGCTCCGCCACGGTGAAAGGCGGGTTCGGGTCCTCGGTGGCCTTGTCCGCGGGGGGCAGCACCGCCCTGGTCGGGACGTCTTCGCTGAATGGGGTCGCTGGGGCCGTGTACGTATTCACGCTGCGGGCCGGCACCTGGTCCCAGACCGCCGAGCTGACCGCCTCCGGCACGTCGGCACAGGACGACTTCGGGTCGTCGGTGGCCTTGTCCGCGGGGGGCAGCACCGCCCTGGTCGGGGCGCCCGGGCGCAACTCGTACGCCGGGGCCGTGTATGTGTTCACGCTGCGCCGCGGCACCTGGTCCCAGACCGGCAAGCTGACCGCCTCCCATGCGGCGGCACACGACCAGTTCGGGGCCTCGGTCGCCTTGTCCGCGGGGGCCAGCACCGCCCTGGTCGGGGCGCCCGGGCACAACTCGCTGGCCGGGGCCGGGTACGTGTTCACGCTGCGGGGCGGCACCTGGTCCCAGGCCGGCGAGCTGACCGCCTCCGGCGCGGCGGCAGGTGACTTCTTCGGGGACTCGGTGGCTCTGTCCGCGGGGGGCAGCACCGCCCTGGTCGGGGCGCCCGGACACAATAAGAACGTCAGGGCAGCGTATGTGTTCGCGCTGCGGGGCGGCACCTGGTCCCAGGCCGGCGAGCTGACCGGCTCCGGCGCGGCGGCAGATGATTCCTTCGGGTGGTCGGTGGCCTTGTCCGCGGGGGGCAGCACGGCCCTGGTCGGGGCATTCGAGCACGATAAGAACGCCGGGGCCGGGTATGTGTTCACGCTGCGGGCCGGCACGTGGTCCCAGGCCGGCGAGCTGACCGCCTCCGGCGCGGCTTCAGGCAACCAGTTCGGGACCTCGGTGGCCTTGTCCGCGGGGGGCAGCACCGCCCTGGTCGGGGCGGTCGGGCATGACAAGAACGCCGGGGCCGGGTACGTGTTCACGCTGCGGGGCGGCACCTGGTCCCAGACCGGCGAGCTGACCGCCTCCGGCGCGGCCTCAGGCAACCAGTTCGGGACCTCGGTGGCCTTGTCCGCGGGAGGCAGCACCGCCCTGGTCGGGGCGATCGGGTACAACTCGTACGCCGGGGCCGGGTATGTGTTCGCACCGGGGCGGTGACGCTTAGCGGGCTAGCTAGAGCTGCCCGCACGGCGAGCTGCGTTCGGCGTGCGCAGGGGTGATAGGGGAGTTGATCCCCTCACGCTGCGAGGTGTCAGAGTGGGTAGCTGGCCTCGATCACGAGACGACACGCTGAGCTGGCCTGATGGATGTGGGATTTGTCCAAGACCCCTCTGCGCGACGCGCTGGCTGGAAACCCGGGGATGCCGCCTGTCCCGGCCTGGCCCGAAAGCCTCCCGTCCCGGCGTGGTACAGCGCAAGCAATCATGCTTGTGGCTGGGGCTGAATCCTTAGGGGGACGGCAGCCGGTTATTGAAGGGTGTGGGCTTGGGCGTACTGGGTGGCTGCGGCTCTGTCCCGGGATCTGGTTTTGGCGAAGATCCGGTTGATGTGGCTTTTGACGGTGTGGTTGCTCAGGACGAGGGCTTCGGCGATCTCGGGGTTGGTCATGCCCCGGGCGATCATGGCCAGGATCTCAGCCTCCCGGGCGGTGAGCCCGTCGGGCAGGTCACGGATTTCACCCGGGTGCGGCGTGCGGCCGGCTCGGGCGGCGGCGACCAGGGTGGCCTGGACTGCGGGGTCCATGACCGACAGGCCGCCGGCGGCGCTGTGCAGGGCCCGGGCAATGTCGGCGCGGTCGGCGTCCTTGGTGAGGTAGCTGCGCGCCCCGGCCCGGAGGGCGGACATGACCGAGGTGTCGTCGGCGTAGGTGGTCAGGATGGCGATGGCGACCTCGGGATGCTCGGCCGTCAGCGTCCGGGTGGCCTGGATTCCGTCGATGACGGGCATGTGCAGGTCGAGCAGGATCGCGTCGGGATGATGCTCAGCCACTAGGTCGAGTGCCTGCTGGCCGTCAGCGGCGGCCGCGGTGACCTCGATGCCGGGCAGCAGGCCTAGCAGCAGGACCAGGCCCTCGCGGACGCTGGCTTGGTCGTCGGCGATGATGACGCGCAGCGGCGCCTCGGCCGGGCGGCTCATCGGGGCACCTGCGCCGTGACGGTCCAGTGGCCGCCGGCGGCCGCCGCGGTGAGGGAGCCGTTGATGAGCAGTAGCCGCTCGCGCATGCCCCGCAGGCCGTATCCGCCGTTAACGGTGCTGAATGCGGGTCCGGGACCGGGGCTGCCGGAGGGCAGCGGGTTGCTGATGGTCATCTGGACTCCGTGTGCGTCGTAGTGGAGGCCGATGTCGACGGGCTGGAGCGGGGCGTGCTTGGCGGTGTTCACCAGGGCCTCCTGGGCGGTGCGGATCAGGGCGACGGTCGCCTCGGGCGGCAGCGGCCGCGGCTGCCCGACGACGCCGAAGCTGACACAGGCGTGATGCCGGCTGCGGTGCGTCTGGATCAGGGCGGCGAGCTGATCGTCCAGCCCGGTGGCGTCGGCGCGCAGCGCGTGCACGGCCCGCCGGGTCTCGGCCAGGCCATCCTTGGCCATCCGCTGGGCCTGGTCCAGCAGGCCCAGCGCCCGGCCGGTATCGCCTTGCTCGGTCAGCGCATGTATGGCCTGGAGCTGGATGCCCAGCGCGCCGAGGGAGTGGGCGAGCACGTCGTGGATCTCGCGGGCGATACGCGTCCGCTCGTCCAGCACCGCAGCCCGGCGCTGCTCGGCGCGCAGCTGCTCCATCTGCGTCACCAGCGCGGCGGACTGCTCGGCCTGACGCCGGTACGCGGCCCGGTTCCGGCCGCTCACGAAGGCCACGATGAGCAGCAGCGGGAACCCCAGCGCGCTCGTCGCGCTGGCCCCCGTGACCAGCGCGCCGACCTCCACCCCGACCAGCGCGATCGCGGTGGTCACGCAGCCGGTCAGCAGGCTGCTGCCCGCCCCGGCGCCGATCGCGGCCATGAACGCGAACCCGATGAGCGGACCCCCGTGCGCGCCCATGCCGGCGAAGCCGGATGCCGCGGCCATCGCGATCAGGGCGCCGGCCAGGACACGGGGCTGCCGGTGCTCCGGGCTCAGGTCGGCCGCCAGCCAGTAGGCCACCACCGCGGCCCCGATGGCGAAGGCGACCGCCTCGATGATCAGGTCCCCGCCGGACGCCGCGGAGTAGCCGAAGGCCGCCACCCCGATCAGGACGGCCCCGCCTGCGCGGAATAGCCAGGTCAGCGTGTGCAGCACAGACTCAGCCTGCGCGCTGACCTCCCGCGCTGGCGGCGCCACGGTACCGCTGAGCGGTCCCGGGCTGGCGGCGGGCTGCCTGGTCACGGGCTACCGTCCCCGCTGGCGCCGCGCCAGCCACTCACCGGCCACGCGGGCCAGCGTCGCCAGGTCAGGGGCCGCGCCGCCGCCGTGCGGAACATAGCCGGCTGGATCTGTCCCGGCGTGGCCGGCTGGGTCTGCGTCACCGGCTGGCGGCAGTACCCGATGGGGATACCGGGCCGGATCCGCCTCCTGCTGGCTGTCCTGGCCAGCTGCGGGCGGCCAGTCCGGCTCCGGATAGCCGGGCCCGCGCTGCGGCGGGTAGCGGGAGGCCGGGCCGGGAGGGCGAGATGCCGCGCCGCCGAGCTGGCCGGACAGGAATCCGGATAGGAATGACGTGCCGTCCTTCTCCGGGGCGAACGGGATGCCCGTCGCCAGGGCGTGCCGCATCACGATGACGGCCTGGCCGACCCGGTTAATCCCGAGCAGCATGATGATCGGCGCGCTGGACCCGGCGACCTTCGCGCCGACGGCCAGCGCGATGACCGTCATGATGAGCCGCGATCCGACCAGCAGCGCCCACAGCCACAGGGCGCGCACCGGCATCTGCCCCCACAGCGCGCCGTTCCGGCATTCCAGCCGGATCATACGGCCTTGCAGCAGGCCGATCGTCACGGCGATCAGGCCGCTGATCACCAAGAAGACAACATCGGCCGGCTCAACATGGCGGCCGTGCTGGCCCAGGTCGACCGCGCCGGCCACAGCCAGGATGACCGGCAGCAGCACGACCCGCTTTCCGCGCAGCGGCTCTCCCATCAGCTGCCGTCCGATGACGTAGCCGATGATCGCAATGACCGCGAGCACCCTGATGACCTCTGACACGACTGTTCCTCACCTTGCGGGATCCGGACTCTGTGTGCCGACGCTAGAGCCGCGCCGGAGCCGCCGCATCGGACCGCGGGCTGAGATCTGGGTGGAGAACCCGGCATGACCTCTCATGCCAGCTGGCATGAGACGCCGGCCCGCCGATGCATGCCGGAAGTGAGCCCGCGCTCCGACGCGCTGCACCCGCCGGTCACGGCAGCCTCAAGGACGTCAGCGAAAGACCAGATGTCTTCCTCGAAGGAGCGTCACCGCCATGTCCGTAGTGGACCAGGCCCTGCTCATCAACGCCATCGTCCTGTTCGTCGTGCTGGAGGCCGATATCGGCCCGCACCGCAAGATCGGCTGGTTCCGCATCGCCCGGCCGATAGTCCTGGCCGGGGCGATCGTCCCGATCTACCTCAAATCCCTCACCACCCACGGGACCGGCCTGTACCTGGAGCTGGCCGGGACCGCCGCCGGCATCCTGCTCGGCCTGATCGCTACCGGGCTCATGAAGGTCTACCGCAGCCCGAAGACGGGCAAGCCCGTCAGCCGCGCCGACTTCGGCTACGCCATCCTCTGGATCATCATCATCGGGGCGCGGTCCGCGTTCTCCTACGGATCCGCCCACTGGTTCGGCCCGCAGCTCGGCACCTGGATGGCCGCGCACCACGTCGTTTCCGGGGCCATCACCGACACCCTCCTGCTCATGGCCCTGGGCATGCTGCTCACCCGCACGCTCGGCCTGGCCGTCCGCGCTCACGCGCTGCCCCCCGCCAGCACCCGCGACCGCGACCGCGTCGTGGTCAGGTCATGATGTCGAGCGGGCGGCCGCGCCGGCGATGCATCCGGCTTACAGAGACGATGAGCAGGCCATGGACGACTACGGGCGGACGGTCGAGGTCCGCCAGGAACCAGGCCACACGCTCGCCACGGTAGCCAGGGAGGTTGATATCGCAACCGTGCCGCAACTGCAGGAGCGGCTCGCCGCGCCGGCGGCCGCCGGGCGGCCGCTGATCATCGACCTGGACCGGGTCACCTTCACCGACGCGGCCGGGCTGGGGGTGCTGGCCCGGGCCGCCAGCCGGGCCGCCGCGCACGGGTCCAGCCTGTATGTGGTATGCGCCCGGCACCAGGTCCAGCGGCTGTTCACGATCACGGGCCTGGACCGCCAGATACCGCTCGCCCGCACCGTGACTGAGGCACGCCTGAACCTGGGGGTGGCCTGGGGATCCGGATCAACGGCCACCGCCAGCACCCTCCGCGTGAGGTCTCAGGCTTGCCCCCCCGCACCGCTTCAGCCGTCGTGTCGGCCGGGACGGACATCCCAGGCCTGCCCGCGGGCCGGATCCTGGCCGTGGGCTATTGCTTAGGCGAGCGGCCGCGGCCCATTGCGGCAGAGGGCAAGGCTTGCCCGTTCGCCAATCCAGCTGGCCCGGAGGCTGCCGCTGCATAATTGCCGGAGCCAGGCGCGACATCGCCCGGATAAGTCGAGAATGTCGCCTTCTTCCTGATAAAACGCCCGGTTAGATAAGACTAACCGGTGCAATCACTGAGCCTTTTTCATCCTGCGTTTACGGTCCGCAGGACCCGGATGGCTTCGGCGCGCTGGCCGGCTCGCCAAGATGGCAGGGGAGCTTGCGGATGGGCCGGGTCTTGAGCCGGACGCTGGCGCGCTCACGGGAGAGCGCAGCCGGGTATGGGTGTGGCTGGCCGCCTGCACCCACCTTGTAATCAGGAATCGGTTTGCTCATGGCATAACAGGGGACGGAAGTGTGGTGGTGGCCGGGAACGCACATCCTCCCCTTGATGGTGGCACCGTCCTGATCACCGGTGCCTCGGCGGGGATCGGCCGTGAGCTTGCGATGCAGCTCGCGCCGCGGGCCAGGGTGCTTATCCTGCTCGCCCGCCGGGCCGGGCGGCTGGACGAGCTGCGCACCAGCCTGCTGGCCAGGCACCCGCAGCTGCAGGTGCTGACCCTGCCCGTCGATCTGTCCGACGAGGACGACGTGGGCCGGGCCCTGGCCAAGACCGGCGAGCAGGCCGGGGCAGTGGACGTCCTGGTGAACAATGCTGGCGTCGGCGATCAGGTCCTGGCTGACCAGGCAGACTGGACACGGGTCCGGACCGTCCTGCGCACGAACGTGCTGGCCGTCGCGCAACTGACCACGGCCTTGGTGCCCGGGATGGTGAAACGCGGGCGGGGGGGAGTACTGAATATGGGCTCGGGGGCCGGGCTGACGGTCATGCCCGCAGCGGCGGCGTATTCAGCCAGCAAGCATTTTATGGACGGCTTCAGCGAGGCGCTGCGCGCTGACCTGACCGGCACCGGCGTGGTGGTCACCCAGGTCTGCCCCGGCCCGGTGGACAGCGAGTTCGATCAGCTGGCCGGGTCGGCGGGCGGGATGACCGGCGGGCCGCCGCAGTTCCTGCGAATCAGCGCGGCGCAGTGTGCGCGGGAGGCACTGGCGGGCTTTGACCGCGGCGTGCCGCTGGTGTTCCCCGGCCGGGCCTACCGGATCGCGATGCGGGCGCTCCCGCTGGTGCCCCGCGAGCTGTCACGTCGCCAGGCAGCCCGATCCGCCACACGACTCCGTACCACAGCCGATGCGCCGGACCGGCGAGAGGACAAGTGAAAGCATGAGAATCAGCCGCTTGATCCTCAGCGGCGCGGCGATCGGCACGATCATCGGCACCGGGCGGGCCGATCTCAACGCCACCCACGTGTTCAACCCGGCCTGGCCGCCGCACGCCCGGTTTCACAACGCCACCGGGTGGGGAACGGTGGCCGGGTCCCAGCTCCTTGCCCTGTGGCTGCTGTGGCGGCCCGGCCAGCAAGCAAGCGACCACGATATGGCCGTGACCACCTCCGCGCTGCTATCCGCGGCCGCCTGGGTGCCGTTCTTCCCGGCGCTGGCCATCTCCGGCGCCGACATCGAAGACGAGCCGGGCCACCTTCCCCGCGTCGCGGGGGTGCCCCTCAACCTGGTGCCCGCCGCGCTCATCCCCGCCGGCTGCGCACTGGGCTACCTGTTGCACCGCCACGGGCGATAGCGCTGTCCCTGAGCCCTCATCCTCCGGTCTCGCGGACCTGGAGAAGGTGAATCGCCTTGGCCAGTGGCCCGGCTCGCCAGGGGCAGCAGCGCAGCTTGCGGAGGATGCGCCAGGACTTGAGCTGGGCGTTCGCGCGCTCGCCGGGCGAGCGGAGCTGCGCGTGAGCGCGGTTGGCCTCTTTCTGGATGCAGCCTTGTTCTTCCCTTTGTAGGGGATCTTCGCATAGCTGCTTCCCTGGTAGCCCTTGTCGCCCAGGGTGACCAGGCCCCCGGCCTCCAGCTCGGCCAGGACGCCCCAGATCCACTCGGCCTTCTTGTCGTGCACGGAGCCGGGCAGCGCCCCGGACAACCACAGGACGTCCCCATCCGGGCCTGACCGGCCAGGACGGATTTGTACGCGGTTCAGGCGCCGGTGCGCCTGTGATGGCAAGGCACGGTGGTTTTGAAAAGCACGGTGGTTGAGACTGTCACGCGCCCCGGCCAGGGAAACCAGAAGTGACAGGTGTTCCCGCACCGGGAACGCGCCCAGGGCGCGGTCGTGCCTGCCTGATTCCGGACCGTATGGTGGCCGGCCAGTCTCTTAGCGAATGGCTAGAGCATCAGGATGAGCATGTAGCCCATAGTGATGGCCATGGCGATCTTGTAGCCGGCGGCGAGTCGGGGGGCGAGCGCGGTCGTGCCGGGAGGGCGGCGGGAATCCGCGGTCGTGCCAGGGCCGGGCGGACCCAGGATCCCCGCGGCCGCGGGCACGGTCACCGCGGCCGCGGGCACGGTCACCGCGGCCCGGGGCGACCGCACTGCGGCGGGGCGCGGCATCGCAGCAGCCGTGGCGCGGGACAGGACGGCGAGCCGGTCGATGGCCCACAGGACGTAGCCGAGCATGAAAAGGGCCATTAGCAGGGTGAGCGCGGGGTTTCCGGCGGTGGTGCCCTGGCTCATGCCGGGCATGGTCATGCCCGGCCCGCCGCGCGATGGCCAGGAGCCGACCGGCAGGACCATGTACACCATGGCGGCGCATTCGACGGCGTGGGCGGCGGGGTGCGCGCCGCGTGCGCTAGGCCGGCGGCCGGCTCGGATAGCCTGCCAGGCGAACCACGCTGCCGCGGCGGCGAACACCGCGCGCCAGGCGGCGCCGGGGATGGGGGCCAGCCGCGGCTCGAACATCCCGGCCATCGCGACGCCCATCAGGACGTGCAGCCCGTCGGCGGCGACTTCGGTGTCCCTGCCGCGCAGGCGGGAGACGGTCAGGCGACCTGCGCAGTAGACCGCGATCACGATCATGAGCGCCGCGAGGCCGCCCGCGAGCCAGGCCGGGCCGCTCATCACGGCGTCTCCCGGGCTTCGTGCACCGGGGATGCCTCCCGGCGGCGGGCAGCCGGCAGGCGTGCGGCTGGCTGCGGCGGGCGGATCGCCGTCCGCGCGCCGGGCCTCGGGGGTCGGGGGCTGCGCATAACGGTAAAAGGCTAATTCGCCGCATGTGGTTGCCGCAAGATGAGCCAACCGAAATGGCGGCCGGCCTGATTGCCGCGCCTCTCCTGTAAACCCATGTGGGGTATTCAGTTACCCCGGCCGGGTATTCAGGATACCCGATCAAGGTATGGCGCTGTACGGTCGTTTACCCGGCCCGGGTATTGCCGTCCGTGCTGGTCACCGCGCCGGAGTCACGGCGTTATAAAGGTGGCTTCTTTCGCGTTGCCGCCGTTTCCGGTGCGGTGTAGATTTCCGGGTGCGGCGGCTATCCGCTGCGGCCAGGCTGCCGTGTATCCGGCTGGGAGGCAAAGGCTCGATGTCGGCTGCGATTACCGGTACTGCGTCAGCGCCGGGGTCGAGGGAGGTTGAGCTCTCGATCCGGGGGATGACGTGCGCGGCGTGTGCCGCGCGGGTGGCGAAGAAACTCAGCGCGCTGGACGATGTGTCGGCGGCAGTGAATTTCGCGACCGGGACGGCCACGGTAACCGCGCCGGAGTCGGTGCCGGTGGCGCGGCTGATCGAGGCGGTCGAGCACGCCGGTTACGACGCTGACCTGGCCCGGCCCCCGGCTGGCGCCGACGGGCCAGCTGATCCGGGCGGGGCCGGGGCGGACGCGGCCCGGGTGGCCTACCTGCGGCGGCGGCTGATCGTGGCGCTGGTGTTCTTCGTCCCGCTCAGCGACCTGTCTGTGCTGCTGTCGCTGTTCTCGTGGGCGAGGTTCCCCGGCTGGCAGTGGGTCCTACTCGTCGTGGCCGCTCCGGTCGCGGGGTGGGCGGCGTGGCCGTTCCACCAGGCCGCGCTGAAGAACGCCCGGCACGGGGCCGCGTCGATGGACACGCTGGTATCACTGGGCATCGTGGCGGCGTGCGGCTGGTCGGTGTATGCGATGTTCGTGCTGGACCGCGGGCAGGCCCGGGTCAGGCCGCTGCAGTTGCTGCTGCACGCCTCGGGTGGCGGGATCTACCTGGAGGTCGCCGCGTCGGTGACCACCTTCCTGCTGGCCGGGCGGTGGTTCGAGGCCCGGGCGCGGCGCGATGCCGGGGACGCGATGCGGGAGCTGGCCGCGGCCGGAGCGCGGGAGGCCAGCGTCCTGGACCGGGACGGGACCGAGCGGCGGGTCCCGGCCGGGCAGCTGCGGCCCGGCGACCGGGTGGTGGTCCGGCCCGGGGAGGTGATCGCCGCCGACGGCGTGGTGGAGTTCGGCGAGTCCGCCGTGGACACCAGCGTGATGACCGGGGAATCGGTACCCGCCGAGGTCACCGAGGGCAGCGCGGTCACCGCCGGCACCATGGTGGTGAGCGGCAGGCTAATCATCGGCGCCGCGAAGACCGGCGAGGATACCCAGTTCGCGCACCTGATCGCCCTGGTCGAGCACGCGCAGGCGGGCAAGTCACGCGTGCAGCGGCTTGCCGACCGGATCTGCGGCGTGTTCGTCCCGGTGGTGATGGCCGCGGCCGCGCTGACGCTGCTCGGGTGGCTGGCCGCCGGGAGCCCGGCCGAACCGGCGGTCAGCGCCGCGCTGGCCGTACTGATCATCGCCTGCCCGTGCGCGCTGGGGCTAGCGACCCCGGCCGCCCTGGTAGTGGCCTGCGGGCGGGGCGCGCAGCTGGGGATCTTCATCAAGGGCTACACGGCGCTGGAGGCCTCCCGGTCGGCCGACACCGTCGTGCTGGACAAGACCGGGACGCTCACCACCGGGACGATGACGGTGACCGGGGTCCAGACCGCGGCCGGGACCAGCCGCGCCGTGCTGCTGCGCCGCCTCGGCGGGGTCGAGGACGCTTCCGGCCACCCAGTCGCCGCCGCGGTTAGCGCCGCCGCGCGAGCCGAACTGGGGGATCTGCCGCGAGCCGGCGGCTTTGATTCGCTGCCCGGCCTGGGCGTGCGGGGCGTGGTCGACGGCCAGGAGGTGATCGCCGGGCGGGACACCCTGTTCCGCGACCGCGGCATCGCGATCCCCGCGGACCTGGCAGGCCAGTGCGCGGAGTGGGGGCGCGCGGGCCACACGGTTGTGCTGGCCGGCTGGGGCGGCCAGGCCCGCGGCGCGGTCGCGGTCGCGGACACGGTCAAGGCCTCCGCCGCCGCGGCGGTCGCCGCGCTGCGCGGGCTGGGCCTGCGCACGGTGCTGCTGACCGGGGACAGCCAGGCCGTCGCCCAGGCGGTCGCGGCGCAGACCGGCGTCGATGAGGTGATCGCCGGCGCGCTGCCCGACCGCAAGGTCGCGGTAATCCGGGAGCTGCAGGCCCGGGGTCGCCGGGTGGCCATGGCCGGAGACGGGGTCAATGACGGGCCCGCGCTGGCCGCCGCCGATCTGGGGCTTGCGCTCGGGACGGGCACCGATGTCGCGCTCAGCGCCGCCGACCTGATCTTGCTGCGGGACGACCTGGGCGTGATCCCGGACGCGATCATGCTGGCCCGGGCCACGCTGGCGACCATCCGGCGCAACCTGGCGTGGGCGTTCGGCTACAACATCGCCGCGATCCCGCTGGCCGCCGCCGGGTTCCTGAACCCGCTGATCGCCGGGGCGGCGATGGCGGCGTCTTCGGTGTTCGTGGTGGCCAGCAGCATCCGGCTGCGGCGGTTCGGGATCGCGGGCCCGCCCGGCGACAGCCGGCGTCTCGCCGCGCCAGCCCGCGGTTCCGCCGCGGGCGGCACCGAGCCGGACGAGGAAGGATTGCCATGCCCGGGATGAACTCCGGAATCGATGTCAGCGACCCGACCGTGGTGGCCGCGTTCAAGGCTGCGCTGGTGCACCAGGGGCTGATCGCGCTGCTGATCTTCGCTCTGGTCGGGCTGTCCTGGGTGACGGTCCGGACATGGACGCCGATGGGGGCCGGGACGCGCGGCCCGGTCCTGGCCGAGCCTGCCTGGCGGCGGCTGCTGCGGATCGGCTTCGGCCTGATATGGATCTTCGACGGGATCTTGCAGGCTCAGCCGAAGATGGCGATCGGGCTCCCGTCGCAGGTCATCGAGCCGATCGCGGCCAGCTCGCCGCGGTGGGTGCAGCAGGTGGTGAACTGGGCCGGGACGAACTGGTCGTATCACCCGATGCAGGCCGGCGCGTCGGCGGTGTGGATCCAGGTCGGGATCGGCCTGTGGTTGCTGGTCGCGGCGCGGGGCCCGCTGTCCCGGCTGGCCGGGCTGGTCAGCGTCGGCTGGGGCCTGGTGGTCTGGGTGTTCGGCGAGTCGTTTGGCGGCATCTTCGCACCCGGCCTGACCTGGCTGTTCGGCGCGCCGGGCGCGGTGCTCATCTACGCGGTCGCCGGGGCCCTGATCGCGCTGCCCGAGAGGGCCTGGCGCTCGCGGTGGCTGGGCCGGCTGATCATAGCCGGCCTCGGGCTGTTCCTGCTCGGCATGGCGGTGCTGCAGGCCTGGCCAGGCCGGGGGTTCTGGCAGGGGGCCGTGCACGGCCAGCCCGGCACCCTGGCCGGCATGACCAGCACGATGGCCGGCACGTCACAGCCCGGGTTCCTGTCCGCTTGGATCAACGCCTTCACCACCTTCGACGAGGCGCACGGGCTCGCGGTGAACCTGGTCGCCGTGGTCGCGCTCGCCGTCACCGGCGCCGCGTTCCTCACCGGCCGACCGCGGCTGATCCGCCCGGTCCTGATCGGCTTCACGGTGCTGTGCCTGGCGGACTGGGTGCTGATCGAAGACCTGGGATTCCTCGGCGGGCTCGGGACCGACCCCAACAGCATGCTCCCCTTCGTGCTCATGGCCGCCGCCGGTTACCTGGCCCTGGCCCGCGGGCCAGCCGAGGCGGCAGAACCTGCCGCGGCCCGGGCAGCGGAGCCTGGCTGGCGGGACCGGGCCCGGCTGGTCCTTGACCAGGTCCGGCCGCAGGCCGTGCGCCGGTCGGTCGCGACCGCGAGCATCCAGTCCGTCGCCTCGGTCGGGGCGGTCGGCCTGATCGTGCTGGGGGCCGCGCCGATGGCCGCCGCGCAGGCCAGCCCGGTCGCCGACACCATCTTGGCGGAGTCGATCAACGGTTCCAGCGCCCCGGTCAACTTCCCGGCCCCGGGCTTCAGCCTCACCAGCCAGGACGGCCGGGCCGTGACACTGGCGAGCCTGCGCGGCAAGGTGGTGCTACTGACGTTCCTGGACGACACGTGCTCGGTGGACTGCCCGCTGATCGCGCAAGAGTTCCGCCAGGCCGGGCAGCTGCTGTCCGCCAACACCGCTCAGGTCGAGCTCGTCGCGATCAACTACAACCCCGTCAACACCCAGGTCAGCTACATCCAGGCCTTCGACCGGCAGGAAGGCATGGCCGGCATCCCGAACTGGCTGTACCTGACCGGCACCCCCGCCCAGCTCCAGCCGGTCTGGCAGCATTACGCCATCGCCCCGCCGGAGATCCTGCCGGCCGGGTCGATGGTCGGGCACGGGGACTACGCGTTCGTCATCGACCAGTCCGGCCACATGCGCCAGGAACTGAACTTCGACACCGGCCCGGGCACCCAGGCCACCAAATCCTCGTTCGCCGCGCAGCTGACCGACGCCGCCCAGCAGCTGCTGGGACACGCATGAACAGGCCCGCCCGCCCGGCCGCCGCATTGGCCCTAGCCGCCGCGGCGCTCCTGACGGGCTGCGGCAGCCCGGCCCCCCACGTGCCCAGCCCCGCCGCCGAAGCGCCGCCGGGCGGGACGCCGTTCCTGGCCACATCCCTGGTCACCGCCGCAGGCACCTGGGCCGTGGCGGTAATGGGCGGCTCAGTCGCCCAAGAGAACAACTTCTGGCAGCTGTTCGCCCGGCCCACCGGCAGCCCGTTCTGGAAACTGGTCACCCCGCCAGGGACACCTGACAACGGCGGCCTGGTCCTGGCCGGCGTCGGCGGGTCGCTGATCACCGGGTTCCGGCCCAGCCAGTACCTGACCTTCACCCCGCTGACCATCACCCGCAACGCCGGCCAGGCCTGGTCATCGACCGGCCCGCTCGACGGGGCCCTGGCCGACGTCCCCGACGCCCTGTCCGCCGCATCCGCGACCGCGAACCTGCTCGCCCTGCTCACCGACGGCACCGCCGAGCTGGCCGCACCCGGCTACACCACCTGGACGGCCATCGCCACCCAGCGGTCCCTCGCAGCGACATCCCCGGGCCGTAGCTGCGGGCTGCAGAACCTCACCGCCGCCGCGTTCAGCCCGTCCGGGCAGCCGCTGCTCGGCGGCACATGCAGCCACCCGGGAACCGCGGGCATCTTCGCCGCTGCCGGCGGAACCTGGCACGCAGCAGGACCCGCGCTGCCCGCCGCCCTGGCCCGCCAGCCCGTCCAGGTGCTCAGGCTGACCAGCACGGCCAGCAGCACCATCGCGCTGCTCGCCGCAGGCACCGGGCCAGCCGCCAGCTTGCTCGCCGCCTGGTCCTCAGACAATGGCAGCCGCTGGATCCTGTCACCCCCGCTCCGGCTGAACGGCGCGGCGCTGAGCTCGGCATCCTTCGGGCCCGGCGACACAACCGCGGTCGTGCTCAACGGCAGCCGCGGCCAGACCGTAGCCGGGCCCGGAGCCCCGTGGCGGGAACTGCCCGCGCTGCCACCAGGCACCGCGACGCTGGCCGCCGGCCCCGCGGGCGCACTCCAAGCGCTGACCGTCGATCGCACCAAGATGACCGTCTGGCAGCTCGCACCCAGATCCCCCGCATGGGCCAGGGCACAGACCATCAACGTCCCCGTCCAGTTCGGCTCCTCAAGCTGAACCCACCCCTAGAGCAATATCTGCGGGCGATCCGAGCTGCTGAAATACCGGACGACAGGCGTCCCAGAGGAAAAGCTGGAGTTACCGAGGTACCTCGGTTAACGGCCTTACCGCAATGGCCGGAGCGGTCGCCAGGCCGGACCGCGCGCCGCGGCCCGTCACCGGGATGCGATCGCGGGCTCTTCCTCGCGGGCTTCGGCACGCTGCGGCGCGAGCTTCCTGGCGCGGATCAGGGCCACGATCACCAGCAGGCTGGCCACGTTGAAGATCGCCGCGAGGCCGAAGGCAGTGGCCATGCCGTGCGCGAGAACGTGCTGTGCCTGGGCGGCCGCGGTTAGGCCCGGCAACGGGTGCTGCTGCGCGTTACGGCTCGCGGTGCCGAACACGGCGACCAGGACGGCTAGGCCGAGCGCGCCGCCGACCTGCTGCATCACGTTGACCATGCTCGAGGCGGCGCCGGAGTCCGCGGGTGCGACGCCGGCCAGCGACGCCGTGGTCAGCGGCACGAACACCAGGCCCATCCCGATGCCCAGCAGCATCATCGGGCCGAACACCCCGGACCAGTAGCCGGTCGCCGGCGAGACGCGCGACAGCCAGGCCAGCGAGACGATGGCCGGCAGCATCCCGATGATCATGAGCGGCTTGGCGCCCAGCCGCGGCATCAGCCGGGGTGCCGTGCGCGAAAGCCCGAACAGCGCCGCGGTCAGGGGCAGGAACGCGACACCCGCGCGCAGCGGGCTGAAGCCCATGACCTTCTGCAGGAACTGGGTGAGGAAGAAGAACACCCCGAACATCCCGGCGATCAGCAGCAGCCGGGCGACGAAGGAGCCCGACCGGCTGGCGTCGGCGAACAGCCGCAGCGGGGTGATCGGTTGGCGGACCCGGGACTCGATGACCAGGAAGCCGGCCAGCAGGACCGCCGCGGCGCCGAATGCGGCTAGCGTCAGGTGATCTCCCCAGCCGTCGGCCGCGGCGCGGACGAATCCGTACACCAGCGAGGCCACGCCGGCTGTCGACGTCACCGCGCCGGCCAGGTCGAACCGGCCCGCCTGGCGCGGCGTCTCGACCACGAACAGCGGCGCGATGGCCACCACGGCGATCCCGATCGGCACGTTGATGAACAACACCCAGCGCCAGGACAGCCATTCGGTGATCACGCCCCCGAGCACCAGGCCCAGGGAGGACCCGCCGGTGATCACGCCCATGTAGATGCCCAGCGCGCGGGTCCGTTCCCGGCCCTCGGGAAAACCGCTCACGATCAGGGCCAGCACGGCCGGGGCGGCCAGCGCGCCGCCCGCGCCCTGCGCGGCCCGGGCGGCCAGCAGCATCCCAGCCGAGGTGGAGAGCCCGCCCGCTAGAGAGGAAAGAGTGAACAGGCCGATGCCGGCCAGGAAGACGCGCCGACGGCCCAGGATGTCGCCCGCCCGGCCGCCGAGCAGGAGCAGCCCGCCGAACGTCAGCGTGTAGCCGTTCATCACCCACGACAGGCTGGTCGAGGAGAAACGCAGGCTGGTCTGGATGTGCGGCAGCGCGATGTTCACCACCGTGGCGTCGAGGATGATCATGAGCTGAGCGCTGAGCATGATGGCCAGGGCCAGGCCCGCCCGGCTAGGACTGGCCGCATCGATACG
>Ga0210399_10001175_pt1 | contig 20561 bp, 20 predicted proteins | sample IncBWC14MmetaG_FD_150865 | JGI IMG/M metagenome (GOLD analysis project Ga0210399, IMG submission 150865) | Forest soil microbial communities from Barre Woods Harvard Forest LTER site, Petersham, Massachusetts, United States - Inc-BW-C-14-M | ecosystem: Environmental > Terrestrial > Soil >... | reverse complement strand
AGCGTATGCGATGGGGCAAGCTACTGATGCACTGAAGCTTACGCTGCCCGCGCCGACGCGGCTGGTCCTGGAGGGCGTAGAGCGGACGTCGGCCGGCCTCGCCATTCGAGTTCACAAGGGCCTTAGCGCTGGACAGCGTGTCGTCGGCCATTCCCGGAGGGCCTACTCGAAAGCCCTCGACAACTTCCTGGCCTTCCTCGGGCCCCGTCCCTTCACCCGTGCGTCCCTCCAGGAATTCCGGTCCAACATGGAATCCCTCGGCCTCGCTCCCTCCAGCGGCTGCGCGCTCCGCCGGGGCGAGCTCGCCGGCCTCACCGTCCCCGACCTCCAACAGCGGGACGGCCGGGCGGTGTTCGTCGATATCTCCGGCAAGGGCGGTCGGATTCGGAGGTCCGCGTCCCCGACTGGGTCGATAGCGCCCTTCGGGCGTGGCTGCAGGCGGCCGGGATCACCGAGGGCCGGATCTTCCGGGCCGTCACCCGGTGGGGGAGTGTAGTGGGGGAGAAGCTCTCCACCACGGCCGTCCTCGGGATCGTGGCCGAGTACGCGTCCGGCCTCGATCTGGAGCTCTCGCCCCACGCTCTGCACCGGACCTGCGCGCGACTCTGCCGGGTTTCCGGCGGCGCCCTTGAGCAAATCCAATTCCTTCTGGGGCACGCCTCCGTCCAAACGACCGAGCGCTACCTCGCCGGGGAAGCAGGATCTTCAGGTGGCCGTGAACGACAAGCTTCCCTTGGACTTGGGTCGGCCCAGCGTCACCAAGCAGGCAGGCATGTCGACCGCTACGTGACGCCAGAGAACGAATTTGTAACCGGAGCACGACGAGTTCGCGCCAAACGCGCACAGTTGCTCGTCCCATGGCAACAGAAAACGCTTGACTAACGCCCCGCATGCAGCCTAGAGTCCGCTCCGACAATCGCAAAGGCTAGAAGAAGGGCAGCCGTGACGTTCCTCCCCCTCCACCGTTCACGGGTCTAGGAAATCGGACCACCATCATGGACTGCACGGGAACCCCTGGTGTGCAGAGCAGGACTGTGCCCCATGCAGTGAGCTCCTTGAACAGCATGCGGATCTAGCTATCAATCGATCCACGGGAGAACCGCGATACTCACTGCGCCGAATCGATCAGCTACCGGATTCTCAGCAGTTTACCGAGACAGAGCCGGTGGCGACGTAGGTGAACTTGCGCTGAGTGATGAACTCGCGAACTGCCCGGAGAGGAGGAATTCTATGAAGCACGCCGAGTTTGCAGTTGTGAACACCAAGAAGGTCGCTCCGGCCGCCTTCGACTTCAAGGGCCATTGGGTAAATGAACTAGGGTCCTACATGGACCTGAGCATTAACGGCGAAGACGTCACCGGCACTTATGTCAGTGCGGTGAGCGATGCCGGAGGGCCGACGCCCCCGTTTCCGCTTCGTGGAACAGTCGCGGGAGACCTGATCAGTTTCACCGTCAATTGGGAAGAAGCGATTACCGCGTGGGTGGGACACGGCGTAATCAACAATGGGCAGCCCCAGATCCTCACCTTGTGGCACCTGATTCTGACTGTTCCGAACGAGACGGACCCTGAAGAGCAGTGGAAGACGGTCATGGCGGGTGCCGACGAGTTTACGCGTTGACGAGGTGACTTGTGTGTGAACCGAGCAGCAGCCCCGGGGGGGGACTTGCTCTGCCCGCCTAGCATCTGCTCTTCCCGTCGTCCAGCTCGGCGGATGTTCTGGACCCTGCACACCCGCATTGGGGACCAGAGAGCGCAACATGCCCCGTATGACGCACAGGGTAGCTCTCGCAACTCGAGACAGGAAGGAGGCCGTATGATTGTGGATCCCGTGACAGCGATGTCGGCAATCGCTGCCGGTCTGGGGCTCGTGGACAAATTTGTTGACCTAGTGCGGAAGGCGAGGAAAGGTGACGAACGCCCTTACCGCGTCGAGGCCAAACAAGAAGGCGGCGCCCTGGTTATCTTGCGGGATGGCGAGGTTAAGGAGCGCGTGCAGCCGGACCAGCTCAAGCTGAATGAATGGGACGGTCCGCGATTTGAAGCCCTCCGAGCGAGGGTGAACTCCCTCTGGTGGCAGTTCAATGGCCTGTATGCGCAGCTTCCCAATCTCTCTGTGGATGAGCAGGTCAGACTCCAGCAGCGCATGAACCAGATGAAGCAGGATCTCTGTCGGGACTTTCGAGAGATGATGAACATCTCGGAGCGGGTACTTGGCGTGCCGCTCGAGGATCACTACACGCTTTACACTACTTGTTCGTAGAGTGACGGCTGCCCAACCTGCACGCTGGTCCGGAACAAGACGTTCCACGCCCTTTGGGAGGAGTTCGAGGCCAGGGCTGCGACCCAGATGGTTGAGGGACCTACGTCGCCTTCCTTCAAGGACGGTATCGCGGCGCACGCGAGCTGGTCGCCCGCGAACTCGAGACCATTCTCATCCGCCAGCTCGAACCTTCCGGGAAAAGATATGACCGAAGTCCTGCGCGTTCCTTCCCGTAAGTAAGATGGCTCAACTGGCTTCCCGCCCGGGCGTGCTCGGGTGGGTACGAGCAACGGACGGCGCATGTCGTCGGGGCAGTTCCCAGATCCTGTAGCAGAGCTAGCCGACGATCGCCTTCTCGGCGCTCGTCGCGGCCCACTTGCCGCAGAGCGGTGTACCCCTTAACGGTCGAGCACCTCTCGCACTTTCCGCATTAGGGCTTCGCCGGTGAAGGGCTTCTGTAGAAAGGCTACGTCTGCAGCCAGGACACCGTGGCGGACAACGGCATCGTCGGTGTAGCCGGACATGAAAAGCACTCTCGTCTCGGTGTGAGATGCGGCTAGGCGCTCGGCCAGATCCCTTCCGCTCATGCCCGGCATCACCACGTCCGTTATGAGGAGGTGGATGGGGGCGGAGTGCCCTTCTGCGGTCTCGAGCGCGTGCCAGGCCTGATGCGCTTCGATGACCGTGTAACCGCTTGCTTCCAGATACTCTCGGACGAGGCTCCGCAGTGACTCCTCATCCTCTACCAGCAGGACCGTCTCCGAGCCCTGCGGCAGCTCAGCCTCGGATGTGGGGGGGGCCTCCATGGCCTGCTCCGCCTCCTCCTGGCGAGGCAGGTAGACCTTGAATGTCGTCCCGTGATCCGACTCGCTATAAACGAATATGTGGCCTCCGCTCTGCTTCACGATGCCATGGACGGTCGCCAGACCCAGCCCTGTCCCCTTACCCGTCTCCTTGGTCGTGAAGAAGGGTTCGAAGATGTGACCGAGAACCTCCGGGTCAATGCCGTGGCCAGTGTCGCTGACGGCCAGCATCACGTGGGGCCCGGGTTCGACCCCGGGACGGGATCGGGCATAGGCAGCGTCTAGCTCGACGTTGGCCGTCTCGATCGTGAGCCGGCCTCCCTTAGGCATAGCGTCCCGCGCGTTCACGGCCAGGTTCATGAGAACCTGCTCCATTTGGCCCGGGTCGGCCTTCACCCGTCCAAGCCGGTCCTCGAAGACGGTGACGAGCTGAACGTCCTCACCAATCAGGCGCCGCAGCATCTTCTCCATCTCGGCGACCACCGCGTTCAAGTCGAGAACCCGCGGCTGCAGGAGCTGCTGGCGACTGAAGGCGAGGAGCTGGCGGGTTAGCCCCGCGGCACGGTCGGCGGCCTTGAGAATGTCGTTCACGTACCTTTGCAAGTGGGGTTGGTCGGAGATCCGCTGCTTGAGCAGGTCTCCGTACCCGGTAATGACTCCCAGAAGGTTGTTAAAGTCGTGGGCGACGCCACCCGCGAGCCGCCCCACAGACTCCATCTTCTGTGACTGAACGAGCAGGGTTTCGAGGCGCTTTCGTTCCGTGATGTCCGCGACGAAAGCATTGAAGATATGTGCCTTGCCCTCCCTAATCGCTGTAACTGTCAGCTCGACGGGGAACTCCGAGCCGTCACGGCGGAGGGCGCTCAGTTCGATCCGGTGGCCGATGACGGGGCCTTCGCCGGTCGCCAGGAATCGCGTGAGGCCTTCTGCGTGGGCGTCGCGATACCGAGGCGGAATGATCAGTTCCGCGAGGAGGCGGTCGACGGCTTCGTCGCGCGACCACCCAAAGACAGCTTCAGCGCGGGGGTTCCATGACACCACGCGACCGTGCTCGTCCATCATGATGACCGCGTCCAGGGCTGCGTCGAGGACGGACTGCATCCTGGTCTCGCTCTTCTGCAGGGCGCCCTGGGCGCGTTCCGCCTCCAGAGCCCGCCGCGAAGCCGACTGGGCGAGAGCGGCGGAGGCGGCGAGGAGTAGCGAGATGACCAAGCCTGTCGCCAGGACAACCCCCGGAAGTGGGCTATGAAGGCGTGCGATCAGCTCGGGGCTGGGCCACACACGCAGACGCCGCTCGGTGTCGACGATTCTGAACGTCGACTCCGCCAGCCATCGTCCTGGGACTGGAGTGCCCGTCCGGTAGAGTTCGCGGTCATCTTCAAAGACAGCGACGGTCCATGCGGGGGGTTGCTCGCGCTCGAGCACCACGCTGTCGATTGTGCGCTCGGATATGGCAGCGACGATGAATCCGCTCAACTGGCTTCCGTCGGATATGGGCACCACCAAATAGAAGCCCGGGGAGCCTCCGGGTAGGACGATCGAGTGGGTCACCGCAGGCCTACTGCTCTCGCGGGCCTTGATGAGGGCCGGGCGATCGGCCTCGCGCGCCGTGAGATCGGCGTTGGCCAGGTCGTGGTTCCCGGTGGGAGGGTCGACGCTTCGGACCTTGCCGGAAGACTCGACCAACGCGGTGGCCTCGAGGCCGGTGAACTCCAAATGGAACGGTCCTCCCCGAAGGGCTGCCGCCCCGTGGCGCTGGGCCAAGCCGCTGAAGCTTTGAGTGACGGCCTGAAACCCCTTCTGAAGGTCGTTGGACGCACTCCGCGCCTGCGCCTCGCTCAGGACACTGAGCTGATTCCTTTCGAGCTGGAGGAGCGTGCGCCAGAGCAGAATGGCAGCTGAGAGACCGGCCAGTGCGAGGATCAGCGGGAGCCAACGGGCTCCAGTGATCGCCCGCAGCAGGCTCCCTCCGCGCCCCCGAGGGGCATCAACGTCCCGAAGGCCGTCGCTTGTGAGCACCACGACTTGACACCGAGCGCACAGGACCGGACCAACCAGGCAAGACCGGATACAAAGAGGGACTCTTCAGTAAGTGCATATAGTCTACACGAGTTAATCGTGGAGTCCACCAGTGTCCAGACTTTCCCAACTGTACTTTTGGCAGGTCACTTAACTGATCCGCTCGAAAGCTCCCCTTGACCCCGTAATCAGTGCGGCGCATAGTCCCTGTATACGTAATCGGAGAAGCAAATCCTCGGTGGCGGAAAAAGCAGGAGCAACGCCGCTTGGGAGGTCCAGACGGACCCACCGCCGAACTATGCGAGCGGTGCGGCAATCCACTTTGGAGTCGGTCAAGTGCTGCACGGCTACGCAAGGCGGGGTCCATGATGCGGTCCGTTCTTGAAGACCGTGTGTTCCGACTCCTGCCCCTGCTGCCCCTTATCGCGGCCGTCTCCGGTGAGGTTACGGCGCAGACACGCTTCGCGGCTGTCGTAGGTGCGATCACCGACGCTGCGGACGCCGGCGTCGACGGTGCCCGGGTGGCCGCGCGTCACTCCGCGACCGGCCTCGACCGCTCGACCACGAGCGGCCGCGACGGCCACTACGTGCTCGAGAATCTGCCCCCCGGGGTCTACGAAATCACGGTGAGTCAGGCGGGCATGCGGCAAGTCACGGTCAAGGGTCAGGAGTTGTTCGTGGGCACGACCACGACTGTGAATTTCAAGCTCAACTTGGTCGGGGTGGAGGAAGAGGTCTTGGTGAGCGCTGCCACGACGCCGCTCGTGGAGACCACGAAGAGCGAGATGGGACAGGTCATCCAGCGCGCCGAAGTGGATGAGCTCCCCGTAGTCGACCGCACCTTCAGCTCCCTCGCCTTGTTGGCGCCCACGGTCCAGCAGGATCTCAAGGCGTCTGGACTCTCTATCGCAGGACAGCGCGGCTTCAACAACAACATCCTGGTTGACGGCGTTACGGACCGCAGTTCAGGGCAAGGCGACCAACTGATCTCCTTCTCGCAAGATTGGATCGACGAGTTCCGAGTTTCCACAGCCGCGTACGCGGCAGAGTTCGGCAACGCCTCTGGAGGCGTGATCAACGTTGTGACGCGCTCGGGCGCGAACGACTTCCACGGGAGGGCTTTCGCCTACATCCGCGACGATGGGCTCGACGCCACACCCGCCCTGACGCAATCAAAGGCGAAACTCTCAGAGCAGCGTCCTGGGGGCTACCTGAGCGGCCCGATCAAGAGGGAGAGAGCCTTCTTCTTTGTGGGCTTCGAGTACCTGAACTCGGATCGGGAGGCGATCGTCACATCGCCTCTCGAAGTCTGCTTGCCGCCTGCCAGGCGCGACTCGGGGACGGGGAATTGCCTCGCGCCCGCGGGCAGCGACCGCAAGCTCTATATAGCCAAGCTGGACTGGCAACCCAGCACGACGAATTCCTTCAACTGGCGCTACAACCGAGAGGACTCGAACGACTTCAACTCTGATGTCGGAGGGCTCTCGACGGTGGAGCACGGGCGCTCGAGCGACAATCACTACTGGGGGATCGCGGGTGCCTGGACCCACATCCTCAACGCTGAGACCACGAACGAGCTCCGCGGTGTTTTCAACCGCGCACACCCGGAAGGAAAGGTCAACGCTGGCCAGACCTTCGAGATCCTAAGGCCCAGCGGTCAGCTGGGTGCGCCCGTGAACTACGGCCTTATTGGAGAGGACTGGAGCCAGTTCGTGGACAACCTTTCGCTCGTGCGTGGGGCTCATACCGCCAAGTTCGGCGCTAGCTATAGCAGTGTCCGCTACTTCGGCAACTTTCGGAACTTCAGGGACGGCCAGTATCGCTTCACCACAGATCGGCCCTTCAATCCTTCCGATGCGAGTACCCATCCGTTGCAGTTCGTCATCGTGGACGGGGGCACGACCTGGGACGAGCATGCGAACTTGTTCGGTGCGTTCGGGCAAGACAGTTGGCGTATTGGACCCCGAGTGGTGTTGAACTACGGCATCCGCTACGACACCGACGACAGTCTCACGATCTCGGGGGCAAAGCGGCTGAGCACGCTCTCGCCCCGCCTCGGAGTCGCTTGGTCTTTGGATCGGCAATCCAGGACCGTGGTGCGCGTGAGCGGGGGCTTTTTCCACGACAGCGAACACACTAACCTTGCGAACGTTTTCATAGTCAACAACCTGCTCCTGGACCGCGCCGTGATCCTCAACTGGAATCCTGCGTTCAGAGGCCTCTTCAACCCGTTCTACGACCCGCAGGATCCTATGGGGTCAGCGGCGCGGCTACGCCAGTTCCTAGCCGACGCCTTCGCGCAGGGGAGGGCCCCAGACCTCCGGGCCATTTCGGCTCGAGGCCTAGCCAGAAGTGTCAATGGGATCGACTCCGACTTTACGGCTCCTGAGAACCGTCAGCTTGTCCTCGGCGCCTCCCGCGGGCTCACACGCAGCATGGCAATCTCGGTCGACTTCATCTATTCGAAGGTGAAGTCTCTGCTCGTTTGGCGAGAGGAAAATCTCTCGCCGCAGGGGACGGTGATCGATCCCCACTTTGGTTCAAAGACCTTTGCCGGCAGCCTAGCGGAAGGGAGCTATCGAGCCGTGGCCGTGGGCTACGACTGGCGCCTGCCCCGCGGCTATGGAGGTGTCTCATACACCCTGGCGAAATGTGAGGACAATACCTCCAGCACCCTGAGCAGGAACACGGCTACCAACCCGTACAACCTCGCCCTGGACACGGGGCCCTGCGACACCGACATCAGTCATACCGTGGTGGTGCGCGGCGATACGAGCCTACCGCTGGGCTTCGAGGTATCGAGTATCCTCACCGCGCGCAGCGCCCCTCCCTATTCCGCCACGACGAGCGCGCCGCTTCCTCTGTTCACGCGCTACGAGCCGCGCAATCAGCGGCGCGGAGACAGCTTCGTATCATGGGACATTCGGGTGGGCCGCCGCACTCGGATCACGAACCGTGTTGCAGCGAGGCTCTTTCTTGAGGTCTTTAACGTCCTTAACCGCCGGAACTTCAGCGCGTTCGTGGACGACGTTTCCTCTGCGCAGTTCGGGCAACCAAGTGAGGCGTCGCCGCCACGGCGGCTTCAGATTGGCCTACGAGTAGATTTCTGAAAAAGCGGCACGTCTTGGAGTTGACCACCGGCGCTGCATGGCCGGGGCGCGGTAGCATACCGCTGTCAACGCGCAGCGAGCATTAACCTCCGCCTCGCCCTCCTTGCGAAGACTCCCAACCGAGGCCGCTGAGAACGGGTGGATGGACCCGACGGTGGCCGCCGGGATCGCCCGCGTCCGAGGTGTGAGGCGCCTGGGGCTCTGGGTGGGGAAGTGAGCGACCGGGGAGGAGGCGACCCCCTCCTTCAGGCGCCGGGCGCCGGACCCGTCTAGCGTCAAAGGCAAGCGCGACCGGGCCATCCTGGTCGTCCTCATCGGTTGCGCCCTCCGCCGCCGGCGAGCTCGTGGGCCTTACGGTCGCGGACCTCCAGCAGCGCGATGGCCGGGCGGCCTTCGTGGACCTCTCCGGGAAGGGTGGTCGGATCCGGACGATCCCAGTCCCGGACTGGGTCGAGAAGGCCCTCCAGGCCTGGCTCCAGGCCGCCGGGATCACAGAAGGCCGCATTTTCCGGGCCGTCAGCCGGTGGGGGAGTGTGGTGGGGGAGGGGCTCTCCACCACGGCCGTCCTCGGCATCGTGGTGGAGTACGCCGCGGCCCTCGGTCTTGAGCTCTCGTGTCGCACGGCACCCAAAACCCGGACTCCGTCCCGTAGGGCAGTTTTCTGGCAGCTAAAACCCGGACTGAAATAGGGTAGTGGCAGCTAAAACGCGGACTCAGCGAACGCATAGAGATCAGCAATTGAGGCCGTATGGCAGCCTGAGGTGTCAGTGTGCCATTTGAATCCCGGACGAAGTTAGAGCGACACTTGGTCCGGGATTATGCTGCCACAGTCCGGGTTTTGGCTGCTGTGGCGATGGCAGTCAAATCCCGGAAGACTGCTGAGGCTAATCGAACAGGCAGTCCGGGTTTCAACTGCCGGGCGACATCCGTCGTACCTGCGCCAAACTCTGCCGGCTCTCCGGCGGGGCCCTCAAGCAGATTCAGTTCTTGCTGGGGCATGCCTCCGTCCAGACGACCGAACGCTACCTGGGAGGGAAGCAAGAGCTCCACGTGGCGGTCAACGACAAGCTGGGCGTGGGCCCTGCATTAGACGGGGGGGGGTTGAGGCCGGGTGCCGGCGGGTCTCGCCCCCGCTGTCGGATGTGTGGCAGCATGAGGGGGACAGTGAACCGGTTCTTCCTGATGAAATCCATGCAGGCGTCGCTGCATGCCTTTGGCGACGTGAGCGATGCGAACGGCGGCGTGAACGTCGTACACGTAGCGAGTGACGGGCCGGTCGCCGCGACGGTCAACGACGTCGAGCATGTTCCATGACCAGCGTAATCGTCGTGGTCTTCTTTCTCGTCTACCTTGGCATGATCCTCGGGGGGCTGCCCTTCCTCCAGCTCGATCGCACTGGCGTCGCGCTCCTGGGCGCCATTGTCCTGATCGGGATCGAGGCAGTGAGTCCGGAGCAAGCCGCCCGGTCCGTCCATTTGCCTACAGTAGTCCTGCTCTTCTCGTTCATGGTCATTTCAGCGCAACTCCGGCTCGGCGGGTTCTACCCGTGGGTGACCGTGAGGCTCGCCGAGTTGCCGCTCTCGTCGGCGGCGCTCCTAGGCGCTGTCGTCGTGGTCGTGGCCGCACTCTCCGCGGTGTTCAGCAATGACATCGTCTGCCTCTCGGTCGCGCCCGTGCTGATTGGCGCCTGCGCCAAGCGGGCGCTCAACCCAGTCCCGTTTCTGCTTGGCCTGGCTTGCGCCGCCAACGTGGGCTCTGCGGCGACGCTCATCGGCAATCCTCAGAACATGTTGATCGGGAGTACGCTTGGACTCTCCTTCGGCGGCTATATCAGCCAGGCTGCAATGCCGGTGTCGCTGAGTCTCGTGGCGACGTGGGCCATCATCGCGCGACAGACTCGGGGCCGGTGGGCCATGGTCGCGCAATCGGGAGGTGCTCCGGAGCACCGGGACGAGGGCGCGACGCCACTCGATCGCTGGCAGTCGGCGAAGGGTCTCGCCGTCGCCAGTGCACTTCTGGTTGCTTTCCTTTTCACTCGCTGGCCACGAGACGTGACGGCGCTGATTGGGGCAGGGGTGCTGTTGACAAGTCGAAGGCTGCATTCCCGCAAGATGCTCGGGTTGGTGGATTGGGAGCTCATCGTCCTCTTCACGGGGCTGTTTGTCGTCAACCACGCGATCCAGCAGACCGGCTTGCCGGCGGCCTTCGTGGGCGACCTCGCCGCCTCCGGAATCCACTTCGAACGACCGCCGACTCTTTTCGTCGCCACCCTCGTCCTCTCGAACGCCGTCTCGAACGTCCCAGCCGTGATGCTGCTCCTCCCCGTGGCGAAGCACGCGATGCGGGGCCGCTCGCCCTGGTCAGCACGCTTGCCGGCAACCTCTTCATCGTCGGCAGCATCGCGAACCTCATTGTGGCGGACGCCGCCTTCCGCTGTGGCGTGCCGCTCGGCTGGCGCTCTCACGCGCGCGTGGGCGTGCCGGTGACGTTCGCTACGCTAACGTTCGTCGCGGTTTGCTTGGCCTTCCGGATATAGGTAGGCCTCCTCTTACTTTTGGCACGGAAAACAAGGGGAGGCCCTTTCGGGAATTCTCACACCAGGCCTATCCCGGGCAGCTCAGCCGGCGAGGGCCAGCACGCCGCGGTAGAAGAGCTGGGATCCCAGGTAGATGAGCCAGACAAGGAGCGCCATGCGGAGAGTCCGGCCGGGCAGGACTGTGCCCAGCCACGCCCCGAGGAGGGCTCCCGGCACGCCCCCCATTACGAGGCCGGCGAGAAGTAGCCGGCTCCAATGGCCAAGGGCCACGTGTAGACCCCCGCCGAGCGTGGAGAGGGCCAACCCGAACATGAGATCCGTGCCCACGACCTGGGCCGTGGTCAAGGACGTGAGAGAGAAGAGGACGAGGGTGCCCAGGGCGCCGGCACCGGCGGAGGAGAAGCCCACCTCCATCCCGATGGGCAGAGTGATCCAAGGAAGCCAGCGGGACCGGTTGGCCGACTCACGCCGGGCGCTTGTGCTCACGGCCAACCGGGCGAGACCCAGAGCTGCCGTGGCCGTGATGACGGCGCCCACGACGACCGCAACGACGTCCTTGAGCCCGGCCCCCTCGAGCCCCGAGACGGCTAGGGAGCCCAGGACCACCCCCGGGCCCCCACCCAGGAGCAAACGCCGGAGCACGGGGAAGTCCACGCTCCTCTGCCTCAGGTACACCCCGCACGCGGGGATCTTCACTAAGGCACTGAACACAAGGGCCGTCCCTACGGCCTCCCCCGTGGGAACCCCAAGAAACAGCACGAGGATGGGTACGGTGAGGGTGCCACCGCCCACACCTGTGAGGCCGATGGTCAAGGCCACGAGAAACCCAACAAGAACCGACGGCATCGACGGCACTGGATCTCCTTTCTCCGTCGGCTAGAAGCTGACCTGGGCGCGGAGCATGATCGCGTTTTCCGCCTCGCGGTTCGCGCTCGCCGCGCCGCCCATGAACGTGGTCTGATCATAGCTGGCGATGTACTTGACGTTGTGGGTCAGGTACCAGTCGATGGCGACGCCCCACTGCTTCGAGCTACGGGCGGATTTGGAGGGGTCAGCGTAGCCTGCCGCGAAGATGGCGTCGTCCACGTCCAGCCGCGAGCAGCGAACCGCGAGCGCTACGGCGCCGAAGGCCCCTTTGGCAGGGTCGAAGCTCCGCTTCGGCGTGACCCAACCTCGCTCCAGCCTTTCGCCCGTGAGGACAAGGGCGGCAAACGCCTGCCACGAGGTGTTGCGGGCTTCGAGGGTCTCTGAGGCAGACTTTCGCAGCCTCTGCCTCGAGCTGACCCACTCGCCGAAGACGTGCAGTGGCCCGTGGTCGTAGGCCGCCTGGGGCGCGACGCGCGTCCGGGTCCCGTCCGCCGTGACCGACTGTCCGTACGAGAAGAATGTGACCTGACCGACTGTCTTGAACGTGGGCACCGCGCCGAGCTGCTTCCCTGTCGTTCCCGCGATTCCGATGCCGAGCCCTTTGAAGGTGGCCGAGGAGCTGTTCTTGAAGGGTTCGAGGAAGAGCCGTCCCTCCAAGTCCTTGCCATCGTTGGTGTCGGCATCGAGGCTGCCGCCGTCGACGGCCCCATTGAAAACGCCGGCCTGGTAGGAAACGACTCCCCCTCCGAGCTCGCCGTGAAGCTCGAGGCCGATGTCGCGGTTGGGAACCAGGTCGATCGGCAGACCCCGCTCGACGACTGTCAGGGTGGCGTCCGCATCGAGAAGCTCATAACCCACGGGGGACTTGAACTTGCCAACCTTGATCCGAAAGGCGTCGCTGAACCGCGTGTCGAGGAAGGCGTCCTGGATTACGGCCTGCCCCAAGGCGAAGTCAGGTGTGAGGTTGAAGTCGAAGTACTGCCCGACCGTCCCCTGGACGATGGGGCGGACCCGGCGCAGCAAGAACGAGTTGATTCCCAGATGGCCGCGGTCCGAGGCGTAGAACCGGGCGTCGCCCTGCAAGTGCCCGGAGAGCTTGAGCTTGAAGCTCCCATCTTCCGATTGGATCGTGAAGCCATCCTCGTTCGCCGCCACCCGAGAGGGCGCGTCCTTCGGCTCCTCGTTTTCGGGTCTTTTCGCATTGGCCTTCTCGGCTCTCGTCGAGACCGGCTGCACCACTAGCTCGTCGTCGGCCGCCCACGAACCGGCCCCAGGCCCAAACAGAGCCACTGCCGCCGCCATCGTCAACGAGCGTCTCCTGGAGGCTTGCATCGTTCCTTCTCTTCCCCGGTATCGGGCTGCTCGAAGCCTCCGTTCGTTCGGTGGGCCCGGCTGTTCTGGTTCCTCTCCCGCCCCCGGGTGTCCGGTAGGCGGCGGCCCGCTTCGTCGAAACGGACCTTCTCTCGTGTCTCGATCTGCACGACCTGCCCGTCGTGGACCACGACCTCGACAGAGCCGAACCTCAGGCTTCCGACGGCGTCGAGCAACACGCGCCCCCAGTCTCTTTCTAGCGTGTCGAGTCGCGTCTCTATTCTCGCCATATAGACTCTAGTTTAATACTAGACATTCCTTCACGACAAAGCTCAGGCGGGAGCGCGGCCGGACCGCTCCCGGCTGCGCTGCTTCAGGATGCCCCGATTCCGCTCGACCACGTCCGCCAGGCTAGTATGATCGACGATCGCCGCCGCCGCGTTCCTCACGTCGAGGAAGACATCGAAGAGTCCAGCGTGGCGTGGCTCAGTGCGCACGCGGTGGGCGAGCTCCACGGCGTCGCCGAAGGGGGCCAGGGGCCCGTCCATGATCCGGATGACCTCGCCCAGCAGGATCTCCTGGGGCGGGCGGCGAAGCCGGTAGCCGCCTTCCCGCCCGCGTTGGCTGGTGACGATCCTGGCGTTCTTGAGGGTGACCAGGATCCCCTCCAGGAACTTCTCGGGGATCGCCTCCTCCTCGGCGATCTCGTGAATCTTCACCAGCCCGCGCTCGTGGGTCTCGGTCAGGTGTAGGAGGGCTTTGAGCGCGTAGATGCCGCGATGGGAGATCTTCATAGCCTATCGAGTCCATAGACTAAGGGAGGGCGGTCCCGCATGTCAAGCCCACGCGGGCCCACGCGGGCCTATCATCCCGACTCGTAAACGAACCTCACCGAACATCAAGGGCTGTGCGACAGTGTCGGTTCAGGCCGCAGGGCAGACGTCGTCCAGACCGTTGACAAGAAAGGCTGATGTACAAGAGAATCCTGCTTCCGACGGACGGATCAGAGTTGTCAGTCGCGGCGATCAAGCAGGCTTTCACGCTCGCGAAGGCGGTCAAGGCCAAGGTGACCGGCATGTCGAGCTGCTGTCGCGCGGCCCTTAAAGGTCCACTTCCTTTCTGGGTTTAGATGCCAACCTGGCGTTCTGGATCTCCTGCTCGATGCTCGTCGCCATGATCTCGCCCCTTTTCTCGGGCGTGGTTGGTTCGTCCCCTCTCGCAAGGGCACGGAGGGAGAGAGGCCACCTGGGAGCGAGACCGACGACGGCATCGAAGGCGGCGATCTTCAGATTGCCCGTTAGCGTCTAGGGCGAGTCACTGCCTCCCTCGATTGGGCTGCCGCGGCTGCAATTGCGGGGGCTGCAACCAGAGGACGCGCCGGCGCTGCTTCGATACCCTGGCAGAGCCCGCGGTCTTGGAGCACATCAGCATTCCGGAGCCGACAGTTGAGTCGATCACGGCTCAGATGGACTGGTGCTAGAAAAGCGCCCCGTCGGTGGGAGTCCGGGCTCTAAATGCTGTGCGACACCGGTGGGGGCCGCTTCTTCGCCTTCAGCCCCCTTGGGTGCCCTCGACCAGACCGTGCTTCCGCAGGTAGTAGGCGAGGTTGCGGGGGTCGATCCCGAGCAGCCGGGCCGCCTCCTTCCGCACGCCACCTGCCCGATGGTGCGCCTCCAGCAGCAGCTCCCTTTCGAGACGGTTCAGGGCGCCGCGCAGGTTTAGGTCACCCTTGGCGTGGCCGTTATCCGCACCCGCGGGAACGGGGGGGGCGGGGAGCGGCTCCAGGTTGTGGAGACCGTAGGCGGGATCGAGGACCAGGGCGCGCTCGATCACGCTGCGGAGCTCGTGCAGGTTTCCCGGCCAGGAGTAGGCGGACAGTCGAGATAGGGTCTCCGGTCGGAGCTCGGGTGCTGACCGACCGAGGCGGGCTGATACCTCCTCTGCGCAAAGGCGGGCCAAGAGGCCAATGTCGTCCACCCGCTCGCGGAGCGGGGGCACGTCGATTCGCGCCACGTTCAGCCGGTAGTAGAGGTCGGCCCGGAACCGGCCTTTCTTGACTTCGGTCGAGAGGTCGCAACTCGTCAAGGCTATGATCCGCTGGTCTACCCGGCGGGGCTGTCGATCGCCAAGGTGGCCGAACTCGTTGTCGTGAATCACCCGCAGAAGTCTGGCCTGGCCCATCCCGGACATGGCCTCCACATCGTCGAGAAGCAAGGTTCCGCGATGGGCGAAGCGGAAACGACCCTCCCAGTCACTGGGAGCGCTTGTGAACGCGTCATTGTGGGGACCAAAGAACTCCCTCTCCCACAGCTCCTTGGGAATGGAGGCACAGTTCAGGGGCACAAAGGGCCCGGCGGCCCGCGCGCTTAGCCGATGGATGCGGCGGGCCAGCAGCTCCTTCCCAGTCCCCGACTCGCCGAGCAGAAGCACGGTGGAGTCAGTGCGGGCCGCCGCCTCTACCATGGCCATCACCCTGCGCCATGCCGGGCTATCCCCGACCGGTTCGGTGGCGGGCGTCATTGCGCTGGGCAAGGGGCGGGCCTCGCGCCAGAATGCCCGCCCGCCGAGGACATCAAGAACAACTCCTGCCGCGACCCCCACCCACGAGATGTCAGCCGTTTTCATCCCCTCCTCCCGGCGAACTAAGCTTTACGGGGGCGGCCCCCTGCTCTCGGAGGAAGCAAAAGCTGTGCGCGGATCCTTGCGGCGGATGGCGGAGTGTTAAGAGACTCCAATAGAACAACTTATGGGCGCGTTCCGCCTCAAGAAAGACCCCCGCACAATAGAGACATATTCGGTGGAATCTGTCGGCCGACTAACATCCCTGTCGGACTTGGATCAAGTCGGGCAGCCAGTGCATCCGCGCTCCGAATTCGCGGGTCATGGTGCTTCCACGAAGCAGCTTTGGGCCTGAGAACAGTGAACTCGGTTGATGGGTCGTGATTGTTGCGAGCTGGACGGCGGGGTCGTTCTCGGGAGGGTTAGTCGCGGCACGTCTCTCGAAAGGTGCTGACAAGAAACAGCGCTCGAAGTCCGGGAGACCGTAGAAGCCCTTTGGAGCTGGCCGTTCCGTCAGCCAATCGAGATTGCCATCGGGTCGAGCCACATTGCCGTCCGCGCTCGTCGCAATTATTGACGATGCTTTTTCGCTTTGGCACGACACCCCCATGTCAGTCTCTAGCAGCCCGTGGTCAGTCTGAAACGGACCCGCCTTGGATGGTAGGTAGTGTAGTTTGGCGGCATGGCCATGGGAAAGAAACGAAAACGACCGCAGGAGACGATGTGGGCTGGGACGGGCGACCTGCCCAAGAGCCCTGGGCATCCCTTCTATCAGCGCCTGAATCAGGTGCTGGCGGCAAACAGCTTCGACGCGTTAGTGGAGGCCGCGTGCCGCCGGTTCTACGCTACGAAGTTAGGGCGGCCGAGTCGGCCACCTGGGCAGTACTTCCGACTGATGCTGGTAGTTCACACAGAAGCAGGACGCCACGCTTTGGGGCGACCACAGCGAGTCGAGAGTCAGGTGAACGCCGGTAATTCCGAGCGGAGCGCGCAGCCGCGACTGGAGCACGTCCTCCCAGCGCTAGCCAGAGACCTGGGCACCGGTGCGCCTGTCCCGAGCTCCCCGGCGTATGGTGTGCCGCCGATTTGCAGAGTTCACGTTGATCCAGGTTTGCTGTAGTGATGTACCTCCGCGCTGTGTTGAGGCCAGTCGAGGCTCCACCGTCTCCAAGGGCCGCCCAGTCAGATCGAATCGAGGAATCTCAGTAGCGCTTCTTGCTCCTCGTGGGAGAGCTCCTCGAACGCCTTCCGCGCCGTCGCACCCTGATTCCCGTGGCGATGGATTGCTTGGGTGATTGTCGCCGCTGACCCGTCGTGAAGGTATGGTGCGCTCTCCGAAATGCCCCACAGCGGTGGCGTTCGTAGCGCGTTCGGGGGCGTGCCGCCTTGAATGATCCCGTCCCCCGTTTCCACATCGTGCAGCAGGAAATCAGAGAACGCATCGACCTTCTGGCCGTTGATCGCCGCGATTGAGCTCACGGCCCTGAAGCCGGCATGATGGCAGACCCCGCAGCCCACCCGCTCGAAGACGTGCTGGCCGTGTTCAAACCTCGGCCTTCCGTGCTCCCCTTCATGATCCCGCCCGTCCACCCGCGGCGGAGGTGCGAGAAAACGCATAAAGTTTGTGAAGGCGTCAATGTCGTTGTTCTTGTCCTCGATACCCGTGTTTGGCTCGCATGCCGCCAGCTTCGCCAGGTCGCCGTTGGGCGCGTGCTCCATGGGGAAAAGGCGGTTCGTGATCCCCATCTCGTTCAGGTAGGCGTCCCCGCTGAAGGCGAGGAGAGTCGCCTGCTGCGCCTTCCAACCGAAGCGCCCCACGCGGACAGCGCCGCTCGCCACGTCCACGACGTGGTTGACTCGCCCCGCCTGCTGCGGGTGGTCTCGGGCCTGCTCAACGGCGTAGGCCTCGATCTGCAGGTCAGGGATCGCCTCGACAAGACCGGCACCAAAGAGCGGGGTCGTCTGGCGTTGCGCGATCACGTTTGCGTCCGGGGGAACGGTCTCGCGACAGTTCGGGCTTATTGCGTTGGAGTGGAAGAGCGACCCGCCAGGCAGTTCGAAGTGGGTTCCGCCAACGACGCGTTGAGCACGCGTCTCGTTCAGACCACTGCTGCCGCCGACCGCCGGAGCGAAGTGGCACGCGACACAAGAGACATTGTTGAATGTCGGGCCAAGGCCATCGGCGACGGTCTCTACTTGGTTGAATTGCTGCTGACCGTCTCGGAAGAGCTTGCGCTCATCCATGGTGAGGCCCTCGAGGGGCTTCCCGAAATGTTCGGGGCCGCCGCCTGCAGAAACAGAGCGCCCCACAGTCCAGGTGATCGCGATGACGACAATGGGGGCGAGAACGAGGGAGGCTCTCGCTTTCATGGGGTTCCGCCTTCTCAAATTAGTGATCGCTGCGGGCTGGCCTTTCGGGGCGCGGCCGCGATCTAATTCTTTGCGCCGCTGCCGCGCCTCCCCGACCCACTGGGGTATCGAGGGAGCCCGGTCGGCCCTGAAGACCGCTTCTGAAGAACGTTTCTTGTGCCTTAGTTTACCGGCCAGCCCGACGAGCACAGTGACGGGGATCACCCCTGTGATGCGGATCACTCCGCACACGAGCCAACGGGTCGCGCGGGGGATCCTGATGCTTTTGGCCAGTCCGGTGGGATAGGACCTGTAACCAGGCCGGTCTGCCCGGCCCCCCACGACCTGCGCGACTCGCCATCCCTATTCGAACTTGCGCTTTCCCTCAGGCCCAACTCGTATCTCTCGCACGGAACGGCTGCGTACCTTCCAGACGCCGTTCCAGTCCCCTTCCCACACCTCCCCCTCCTCCCAGAACTGCGCATCTACGCGGACGCCCAGCGGATTTGTCGAGGACCAGTAGCCGTTGCGCCTGTCGTTGTAGCTGTCGATGGCAACCACGAATTGGTCATCTTGAGAGACGTCGAAATTGTCGCGTCTCATCACGGTCGCAATGATGTCCTTCGAGACGCTATCGAATGCGCGCACGCCGATGAACAGATCGCTGGAGGTGTACATCAGCAGGACCTCCGTCCTCTCCGTGGGCTCATGACCCTCCTGTGGTGCGCGCTGGACAAAGTCACTGATGGAAAGTGCCTGGGACCACTCGGGCTCGTCGAGACGCCCATCGATCACGGGCGGGCGCGAGATCTTTGTAGGCCGACAAATCGGCGTCGCCAGCTCGTCACTCCGTGCAATCGCCGCGGTCAGGACAGCGGCAAGACAGAGCCACCCTGTCACAGTTAAGCTGGGGGCTGGTGGCAACAGGTCGGGCGAACTCAAGTCCTCTTCCTCGATGCGGCCCGGGAGCTCCACAGATGCAGTGCAGCGTAGGCGCGCCAGGGCCGCCAGCGCTCGGCTCGGCATGCGAGGTCTCGGGCCTTGCGTAGGCCGGCTGCGCGCAGCAGACCCAAGTCTCCGGCGGGAAAAGCATCCGGGTCGCCGAGCGCGCGTAGTGCGATGTACTCGGCCGCTCCGGGCCCGACGCCAGGGATGGTGCTGAGCTTCCCAACGAAGGAATGGACGTCGGTGGCACCACTGAGGACCAGCTCGCCCCGGGCGACTCGTCGCGCCAACTCGCTAATGCACGAGGCCCTAGCAGCAGGCAGACCAACGTGCGTCAGGTCGACCTGGGCAAGCGTCTCCGGTGGAGGAAAAAGATGAGTGAGGCGCCCCTCCGTGGCGATCGGCGCTCCGTACTCGCGGACTAGGCGACCGGCCAGGGCGGTAGCGCCCCTGACGGCTACGTGTTGGCCGAGGATGGCACGGACAGTCAGCTCGAAGGTGTCCCAGGCTCCGGGAATGCGGAGACCAGGACGCAGCCGAACCAAAGGCGCCAGCAGTGGGTCTGTGCTGAGGTGCCTACGAATCTCGCCGGGGTCAGCGGCGAGGTCGAACATGCGCCGGGCACGCTCGACGATGCTGTAAAGCGCCGTGGGGTCGGGGAAGTGCACTCGCAAATGGATCACGCCGGATCTGAGCCGTGCTTCGAACCAACCGTGAAGGGCGCCGACGGCAATCGTCCGGCGGTAAGAACTTGTGTCGACCGCTTCCACGTTAGGGGTCGCCCGCGGCCGCAGGAACGCGAGCAATTCGAACCAGTCGAACGGCGGCCGATAGCGCAGGTGGAAGCGATACACACTGGGTGTTCCTGTTCCGTGGTGGCGAGCCAGTGCGCGCAATTCGGTCGGTGCCCGGCCGTAACTCTCTTGAAACGAGGCGTTGAACCGGCGGAGGCTGCGGAAACCGGCCGCAAGCGCGACCTGTATAAACGGCAGGTCAGTCTCGTCGATGAGTGCCTTCGCAAACTGCAGGCGATGCGTTTGGCGGACGGCTACCGGAGTCGCGCCGAGATGCTTGACGAAGAGTCGACTCAAGTGCCGCGGGCCCACCCCCAGTCTCTCCGCGAGGCCTTCGATCCTGCAGTCTTCGAGCACGTTCTCGGAAATGAGGCGCAACGCCCGTGACACCGTGGTGGAAGTGCCGAGCCAGGCGGACGTACCCGGCGACGTCTCCGGCCGGCAGCGCAAGCACGGGCGGAATCCAGCGGCGGCCGCCGCGTCCGCGGAGGGGAAGTACCGCACATTGTGTTCCCTAGGTAAGGGTGCTGGGCAAACCGGCCGACAGTAGACGCCGGTAGTCACGACCGCTACAAAGAAGCGGCCGTCGAAACGCGGATCTCGGGAGCGCGAGGCGCGCGCGCATGTGCTTCGGTCTAATCGCATCGCGCGGTTACCGTACACGACATGAGGCGCGACGGGCTCGCCGTTTGCGGACGTGGTTCTGCGCGGGATCACAGGCGTGCCGGGCTTGCACTATGGTTCGCCAGGAATGAGGCGCACGCGCTCGGAAACTCAATGGCCAGGTCAATTCGGAGATCACGATAGTCAACTGCCCACGGCCAACCAGGAATGGCGTGTGCCCGGTGTGGGTGTAGGTTGCTCGGCTTAGAACTGATCGACCGGTCGGACCAAGAAGCCAAGTGAGCGGCGCCAGGCGTTGCTCGTGTCGGTCGAGGGCTCACAAGTAGCTTAACCACCAATCCTTGCGGCACTGCTTGAGTCTGGCGAACCAGACACAGGGACT
>Ga0210399_10001174_pt1 | contig 20574 bp, 27 predicted proteins | sample IncBWC14MmetaG_FD_150865 | JGI IMG/M metagenome (GOLD analysis project Ga0210399, IMG submission 150865) | Forest soil microbial communities from Barre Woods Harvard Forest LTER site, Petersham, Massachusetts, United States - Inc-BW-C-14-M | ecosystem: Environmental > Terrestrial > Soil >... | reverse complement strand
TTTTGCTCCGCGCTTCTTTCGGACCCCACCTCACGGTGACGCCTTTGCGCTTCGCTATCACTTCACCTCCATCAGGTTGTGAAGAGGACTTGCACCTCCAGGCTGTTGAACATGCTCGGCACACAAAAAGAAGGCCCGGGAGCTCTCGCACCCGGGCCTCGAAAATAGATTAAAACACTTTTGTTGGAAAAGACTTACAGCTTCAAGTAGAGGAGGAAACCCAGCGCAAAGGTGAACAGCGTGAGCGTTTCCACGAACACCAAACCGAGAATCATCGCCGCGCGGACGCCACCTGCCGCTCCCGGATTGCGCGCGATACCTTCGCACGCCGCCGCCGCGATTCGTCCCTGACCGAGCCCGCCGCCAAACGCCGCGACCGCCACGCCGAAGCCCACCGCAATCACCAGCGTCGTCGTGTTGATCGGTGACTTTGCTTCCGGAGCATTGCCCTGCGCGAACGCCGCTGGCGCGATCAACATTACCGCCAGCAGCACTATGCATACTACCGCTGCTTTCTTCATGTACTTCCTCCTGTTGAGTTGCCGCCAGGGGGTGGTTCCCGGACACCGTGCAGCCGGGCTCACACTGGAGCGGCTGATACAAACTCGATTAGTGCTCGTCCGCGGTCGCTAGACCGATATAAACCGCGGGGAGAATCGTGAAGACGTACGCCTGAACTACGGAAACGAAGATGTGCAGGGCGATGAAGGCGATCGGGATCAACGCGGGAAGTATGCCCAGCACTAAGCCAATCGCCGGATGCTTCGTCCAACCCCACAGCGCGGGCGCGGCGAAGAGACCAAGGAAGAGGGCATAAATCAGATCGCTGGCGAAAATGTTGGCCCAGAGACGGACCGTCAAAGACAGCAATCGCGCGCAGGTGCTTAGGATTTCCACGGGGAAGATCAGTGGAACCAGCCACAAGTCCAAGCCCCCCGTGAAGGTCTTCACGTACCCCCAAGCTCCGTGATGGCGAACACCCTGCCAGTTAAAATACACAAACGTGATGATGGCGCACGCTAACGGCACGCTTACTTCCGCCGTCGGCGAACTGAATCCTGGGAAAACGCCAAACAAGTTAGCGAGCAGTATGAAAAGCGAAATGGTTCCCACCAGCGGCACGTAATCGCGCCAGTGATGCCCGGCATTCTCCGACAAAATGTCGCTGATTCCGAATCCCTCTTTGTTGGTCAGCAGGAGTTCCGCAACCTGCTGCGCCGCCCCCGGCCGCTCGACCGACAGGCGCGATCGGACCAGCAATGCCAGCAACGTACCTACAACCAGAACCAGCAGCCCCATGCAAACGTGCTCGGGGATGGGCATGTCCGCATGGTTAGGCTTGATGTGCAGCACCGAAAGCAGCGCGAGCGCGACGCCTCCGAGGTAATGATTGACGATCTGCGTGATCCAACTGACGTGTTGTTCCATGTCCTACTTTAAGCTTCGCACCGGCTGCGTTTCGTCCTGATTTTCTATCGGGTGCCACACTTCGTACACACTTGCGGCGACTGCCGCGGCTCCTAAAGCCAACAAACCAAGCACCATGCTCACAAGGGGAATACTCAGAAGCTTAAAAATAACATACACGCAGACCGCTATCAACCCGTAGCGAAACAGCGCTCGGAAGTACGTTCCAACCGGTACTCGCGGTTGCTCTGCTTCAGCCTGCGCGGTGGAGGCCGCCACCAGCGCGTCCATACCGCGCGCCAGCCACCAAAAATTGAACCATGCCAGCACCGAGCCGATCAGCAGGCCAGCAGCCCAAATCCAACGGTACGAGAATCCAGTCGCGAGCGCCGCCGCTGCTCCGATTACAAGCGTCAGCCAGGCGATGCGCCGCTCAGTCACCGCGCCTGGGACGCCGCGGCCTGCTTCTGAGCCCGCGCTAAAATGGAAGCGGAATCTCACAGGCACGTCCGAAACAAGATTGCGCCCCGCGTCAACCCAGGCGTCGCAGCACTTCTTTCAGTCCGGCGGCGAATCCGACACCGCCTAGCAGCAGGGTGAAAACTACTTTGGTGTGCAACCAGTGATCGAGAAAAAATCCCAGTGAGCCGCCGAGAAGCACCGCGCCAACAATCGTGAACGGCAGCTCCATAGCCAGAGCCGTGTTGGTCAGGTATTTTTTGGCTTTCGGAGCGTCGGGCGAGGAAGATTTCGATTCGTTGGGTTGCTGGTCCATTGACTGTGCTCCGTGGTTCAAGTCGTCTACGGACTGTAGTCTAAACCCCGCCCTCTCGGAGAGGGCGGCTACAGGGTGCGGATGCGGTCTGAGTCGATGGCACCCCTATTTTTCGAACAGCAGTTCACCGGCGCGTTGCGTAGCCTTCACCACCGCTTTGATCAGCGTCACGCGCAACTTGCCTTCTTCGAGTTCAAGGATGCCGTCGATGGTGCAGCCGGCTGGCGTGGTGACTGCGTCTTTCAGCAGTGCTGGATGGTCGCCGGTTTCGAGGACTACGCTGGCGGCGCCTTTCATGGTTTGCGCGGCTAGTAATGTAGACACATCACGGGGTAAGCCGACTTTCACTCCGGCTTCGGCGAGCGATTCCAGGATGATGTATACGAATGCGGGGCCGCTGGCTGAGAGACCGGTTACACCGTCCATGTGTTTCTCGTCTACGACGACGGTGCGACCCACGGCGTCGAACATCGCGCGCGCCACGTCCAGATGTGCGTCGCTGGTGTGCGAACCGCGACAAATTCCAGTCATGCCACAGCCTACCGTCGAAGGCGTATTCGGCATCGCGCGAATCACCGGCACTTTGGCGCCTGCGTGCTGCTCGATGTAGCTGGTGGGGACGGAAGCGGCTACCGAAATCACCAGGGTCTTTTCGCTAAGGGCTGGGGCGATTTCTTTCAGGACTTCGCCTACCACCTGGGGCTTTACGCCCAGCAGCACGATGTCTGCGCCGTGCACAGCTTTGCGATTGTCGGTGGTTACATTGACGCCTAGTTCCTTCGCTAGCGTGGCCGCTTTCTCCGCGTGCTTTACCGTTGCGGTTACGTGCTTCGGCGCGAAGAGGCTCTGCTTCAGATAGGCTCGCAGCAGGATGCCGCCTAGTTTTCCTGTGCCTAAGACCGCTAATTTTTTGTCGGAGAGCTTCTGGGTCATGGTGCAGACATTGTTGACGGGTTCGCGAAAGGGGTCAACTCAAGATTGTTGGCGCGCGCATTCCGTTTTGGGATGGGGACTCGGCTGCGCTCGGCGGCTGAAGCCGGTGTCGGTTGCTGACCTAGTCGGCGCGGCTGGAACAGGCTGCAGAAAAATGCCAAGAGCGTTTCCTCAGGGGCTGAAGCCCGTTGGTTGCCCCTGGCTTTATGTCGGAGCTAAAGCTCCGACCCCCAAGCTAAAGCTCCAAACCCTAAAGAAAGGACTTTTTCGCTAAGCGGCGAGGCCGTGGCTTGGCGTTGCCGCGCACACATACCAAAGAGACTACGTGCGCCGCGGTGGCGGGCTAGTCGTGGCGGGCGCCGTGTAGGACTTGGACTGCGTGCGGTAGCAAGTGCGCTATGGCTTCGAGGGATTCTACTGCGCCTGTGGGGCTGCCTGGGAGATTTACGATTAGGGATTTGTGGCGGACTGCGGCTACGGAGCGGGCGAGGATCGCTGTGGGGGTTTTCTCCAGGCCCTTGCGGCGCATTTCTTCGGCTATGCCGGGGATGATGCGGTCAGCGATCGCTTGCGTCGCTTCTGGCGTATTGTCGCGTGGGCCGATTCCGGTGCCGCCGGTGCTAATGATTACGTCCACGCGGCCGGAGTCGGCAAGCTCGCGGAGTTGCTGGCGGATGTCGGCGAGATCATCCGCGACGTGCAGCCCGGCGATGACTTCCCAGCCGAGGCCCCGGCAGAATGCTACGACTGCAGGCCCGGACAGATCCTCGCGTTCGCCTTTCGCTACGGAATCACTGATGGTGAGGACCGCCACTCGCATCGTGGCGGCTATTGCGTCTCGACCGCAGTGTTTTCGCGGCTGGCTTCATCCATCAGACGCATCGCTTCCATGAGCAGGCCCGTGGTGTTGCGCGTGGTGGTGGTGCGTGTGGAGGCGTTGGCAGCGTTAAAATCAATCTCAAAGTCGCCTTCGGCCCACAAAATCACCTTGTAAACAGCGTCGTCGCCCTCGATGTTTCCGATTTTGGCATCGCGGCATTGCCCACTGGCGAAATAGAGCTCACCTTGCTCGGCGCCTTTTCGCACTTTCAGGCGGCACGACTTCTGCCCCATTTCGAGGGACTGCAGCAGGTCGGTCATGTTCATCTCTTCGAGCCGGCCCTGGATCACGCCTGGACGCGAGGCGCTCTTCTGCAACTTCTCGAGGTGAAGGCGGTCGACAACCTTCTTGGTGACGCGCACGAGATCCTTGATCAGGAAGGGCTTGGTGATGAACTCTTCGACGCCGTCCACCAACGGGCGCAGCCGTTCTTCAATATCAGCGCGGCCGGCCATGAACAGAAACGGGATGTGGCGCGTTTTTTCGCGGCCGCGGAGTTTCTCGAAGAGCTGGCGGCCATCGAGGCCCGGCATCTTGTAGTCGCAGAGAATCACGTCGGGAGGTTCATCGATCACTTTGAGCAGGGCGTCGGCGCCGTCGGCGGCAATTACGACCTCGCAGACCTGCTCCAGCCCCTTTTCGATGAGATCACGCACCAGGGGATTGTCATCAACCAGGAGGAGGGTAACGCTCTTGCCGCTGGCGGCCGCTGCGCTCATCGAGAACTGCTCCGGCGCCGAGCAGAGACGTTGGTCCGGCGATTCTCTAAGCGCGGCTTCGCTTCACGCTGAAAATCGCCGCTCTTTCCGCCCGTCTTGGTGACGAGGCAGATGTCCGTAATCTCCATCCCTTTGTCGAGGGCTTTGCACATGTCGTAGACCGTGAGGGCTGCGGCAGTAACGGCGACGAATGCTTCCATTTCAACACCAGTCTGGGCGGTCGCCACAACTGTAGAGCGAAGTTCCACGCCATTCTGGCACAGGCGTGCGGTCACATCAATGTGAGTGAGCGGAAGGGGATGACAAAGAGGTATCCACTCGGCGGTGCGCTTGGCGGCGGCGATACCGGCGATGCGGGCGACTTCTAACGGGCTGCCCTTGGGGTTTTTCAAGCGGCGGACGGCGGATACTACGCTTGGCTTCATTTTTACGAAGCCTTGGGCTACGGCGGTGCGTGTGGTGACTTGCTTTGTGGAGACGTCCACCATTTGAACCTGGCCCTTTTTTCCGTAGTGGGAGAGTTTGGGCATCAGCCTAGTTTACTTGGACGGAGGGAATTGGAGAAAAGAAGGGATTAGCACAGAGGGCACGGAGGTCGGAGCGCCCTTCGAGGCTCAGGGTAAACAAGGGACACAGAGAGATCCAGGTCATATCACGTCCTTGCGCAGGAGGATCGAAACAGTTTCGCCTGCGGGAATTTCTTCGCGATCGGCTGGGATCACCAGGAAACAATTCGATCTCGCTAGAGCTGTTACATCGCCGGAGCCTTGCCACGCCAGGGGCTTCACTTCTGGCGTTGATCCTTGCCATTCCACGCGGGCGGGCAGGAAATGCGCCAGTCCGGGCTTTTCTTTCAAGGCAACACCCAGCTGTGCGCGGACTAGCGGCAACGGGTGGGCTTCCGCGCCGTTCAGCAAATCGATGGCGGGGGTGACCAACAGCTCGAAAGTCACCATCGTGGAAACCGGATTTCCCGGTAACCCAAAGAAGAAGGTGTCACGGCAGCGCCCGAATACCGCAGGCTTTCCGGGCCGGATAGCCACTGCGTCAAAATAAAACTCCGCCTTCAGATCCTTCAGCACCGATTCGACCAGATCATACTTCCCCATTGAGACGCCGCCGGACATCACCAGCACATCTTCCCGGAGGCCGCGCTCGATTTTGGCGCGCAAGACGTCCGGGCGATCGGCGGCATTTCCCAGCAGCACCGGTTCGCCGCCTGCAAGTTTGGTCTGAGCAGAGAGAGAGACGCTGTTGCTGTTGCGAATCTGGAATGGGCCCGGCTTCTGATCGACCAGGACGACTTCATCGCCGGTAGAGAGGATGGCGACACGGGGTTTTGCAGCGCAGAGCACTTCGGTCTGGCCCACCTGCGCGGCTAGTGCGACCTCCGCGTAACCGAGGCGCGTTCCGGGCGACAGCACGACTTCGCCGGATTTGGCTTCGCTGCCGCGAGGGACGATGTTTTGACCGGGTCGAGTGTCACGGTCGAAGCGCACCTTGTCGCCTTCGCGTTGGGTGTGCTCGATCATGACGACGGCGTCGGCGCCTGCCGGGACTGCGGCGCCCGTCATGATTTGCACGCAGGTCCAGCGGGCTAGTGGAGCGGTTACCGTGTCGCCCGCTTTGATCTCGCCGCTGCAGCGGAGGTCGGCGCCTTGCGGGGCGTCCACCGCGCGGACCGCGTAGCCATCGCGTGTGGAGCGGTCGAAGGGCGGATACTCGCGGTCGGTTTTTATTTGTTGGGCCAGGACGAAGCCTAGGGCCTCCCAGAGGTTTACGACCGTTGTGGACCGGAGGCCTTTTTTCTTGGCGATTTGATCGATTACGGTTTGGCGGGCTTGCTCGTAGGTGAGCATCATGGTGGCTTAGTTTCCTGCGGTGCTTCCATCTTGCGGAGTTGGGGCGCACCCTTCGAAGCTCAGGGTAAAGCAGTGCTGCGCCCGTACAAGTTGAAGATAACATCCGGCGCGATTTTCGACCGGCTGCACAAGGCTTGGTGAAACCAAAGGCGCCCGCTTCGGAAAGCGGCCGCTACAACTGCGGCGACGCTTTCTGCTACAGCCAGCGGGAGAACAGGGTGCCTTCCGGGACGATTGTTGCGTCGCGCTCCGGACCGGTGGAAATCATTCCAATCTCCACCCGCAAAAACTCACTGATGAAGCGCATGTAGTCTAGCGCGGCCTTCGGCAATTTGCCGGCATCCTTCTCGCCATAAGTCGATTGGCACCATCCGGGCAGCGATTTATATTCGGGCTTAACGTGCTCGTATTCCTCGGAGAGCGCTGGCATTTCATGGAGCGCCGTGCCTTTGTACGTGTAGCCTACGCAGACCTGAATTTCGCGTTGGGTATCGAAGACGTCGAGTTTGGTCACCACCAGCGAATCGATGCCGTTGATCATTTTCGAGTAGCGAAGCATGGCGAGGTCGAGCCATCCGCAGCGCCGGGGACGTCCGGTGACCGCGCCAAATTCCTTGCCGCGCTCGCGGACTTCCTGCGCCTCAAGGTCGGGCATCTCGGTCGGGAACGGTCCGCTGCCCACGCGCGTGGTATACGCTTTCGAGATGCCTAGCACGTTTTTGATCTTGGTCGGAGGAACGCCGACGCCTACGGTGGCGCCGCCGGAGATGGCGCTCGACGAGGTCACGTAGGGATAGGTGCCGTGGTCGATGTCGAGCATGGTGCCCTGCGCGCCTTCGAAGAGCACGGATTTACCGTGATCGAGCGCGTGGTTGATGAGTTCCGCGGTGTCGCAGATATATTCGCGAATCTTTTCACCCTGGCGCAGCGTTTGTTCGACTTCATGAGAGAAATCGATGTCCGCGCCGTACGCGCCCTTGGCCAAGCGGTTTTTCTCCGCCACGACGCGGGCGGCTTTTTCACGAAACAGGGCGGGTTCGAGGAGGTCGCAGGTGCGCAGGCCACGGCGCGCCATTTTGTCTTCGTAGGCGGGACCGATGCCACGCGAAGTCGTTCCGATTTTGTTTGCGCCGCGGGCGGTTTCGGCGGCTTTGTCGAGTTCGCGATGATACGGAAAGATCAAATGTGCGCGATTGCTGATGTGTAGGCGACCCTTTACTTCGATGCCAGCCTTGGCGAGGGTTTCGATTTCGGCGACGAGCGCGCCCGGATCGATTACCACGCCGGTGCCGATCACGGCATGCTGCTGCGGCCTCAAAATCCCACAAGGAATAAGCTGGAGGACGTATTTGTCCTTACCGATGATCACAGTGTGGCCAGCGTTGTGCCCGCCGGCAACCCGCGCGATGTAGTCGAACGAGCCGGCGAGGTAGTCGACGACCTTGCCTTTCCCTTCGTCGCCCCACTGCGCGCCTACGACCACCACGGATTTCATCCGACGCTCTCCTGGACCGCACTGATCCGCTCACTTTGCACGACGGTTAACTCTGTTGGGAATAACCACCTACGAGCAGACCTCTAATCGTAAGCTGAGGCGATTTGCAACGCAAGGTGCAGCCTTTCGGTGCGAATACCCGGGTTCACAACTGACTTGGACCCGATTGACGAAAATGAATGACCAAGAGCAGAATTCGTCGCAGATCGATACACGCCGCGGAAGGCAGCGCGGCTTGAACGACAGAAAACGGAGGGGCTATGCCCGTAAAGCAGGGAGATCTTTCGTTGCTCGACCATCCCGCTGCGCAAGAATTGCTGGCGTCGCGTATTCCGGCGCGGTTGGCCTATATAGGGCTCGACGGAACACCACGAGTGGTTCCGATCTGGTTTCATTGGGACGGACGAGAGTTCGTGATGGGCACAGCGCCGACCGCGCTAAAGCTGAAGGCGCTGGCGAAAAATAGGAAGGTAGCGTTGACGATTGACGACAACAATTTCCCGCATAAGGTCTTATTGGTGCGGGGTACGGCGCGGCTGCAGAAGCTGGATGGAGTCGTGCCCGAGTACGCTATGTCTGCGGAACGTTATTTTGGAGTGGAGCAGGGCAAGGCCTGGATCGAAAAAATGTGCGGGATGGGCGGCGGCATGATGCGTATCGGAATTACACCCGAGTGGGTGGGCCTGCTGGATTTCGAGACGCGGTTTCCGGGCACATTATCTACATGAACGAATTACTCGGGAAGGGTCTCGAGGATGGATGATGCGCTTGCAGCTCTGCGTACGCCAAGGCGTTGAGGCTACTTTGTGACGGACCCTAGTCCCTTGTAGCGGAAGCAATCTACCATGTGGTCGTTCACCAAGCCGGTGGCTTGCATCAGGGCATAACAGATTGTGGAGCCTACGAAGCGGAAGCCGCGTTTTTGCAGGTCTTTGCTGAGGGCGTCGGATTGGGTGGTGCGGGCTGGCAACTTATTGTGGGACTTCAGCGCGTTTTGTTTTGGTTTACCGCCGACGAACTTCCAGATGTAGTTGTCGAAAGAACCGAATTCTTTTTGCACTTCGAGGAAGGCGCGAGCGTTGGTGATGGTTGCGTCGATTTTCAGGCGGTTGCGGATGATGCCGGGGTCGGCCAGGAGTGCTTTCTTTTTCCGGGCGTCGTAACCGGCGACTTTTTCGGGATCGAAGTTGGCGAAGACTTCGCGGTAGCGGGCGCGCTTTTTCAGGACGGTGTCCCAGCTTAGTCCGGCTTGGGCGCCTTCCAGGGTGAGGAACTCGAACCAGGTGTGGTCGTTGTGAACCGGGACTCCCCATTCTTCGTCGTGGTAGGGGATGTTGAGTTCGGTGGTGGCCCAGCGGCAGCGGGTGATTTTTGGTGAGGGCTCCGTCATCTGAGGCTTGCCTCCACGGTTGAAAAAGAGCGCCCGCTTCCCTTCGAGGCTCAGGGTAAACAGAAGCGGCCGCTACGACTGCGTCGGAAATTGTAACGCTTTGCGTGTTTATTGGCGGATCGAATGAATGATCAGCGTGTTTCCACCCAGGAGGACGGGGTCGGAGGCTAGGTCTTCGGCCCAGCGATCTTTTCGACGGGGTTCGCTGGTGAGCTTCGCGAGCAGCTTGATCAACGCGACGAGTGGCCAGTAGAGCCATTGATTGGCTTTCTTGCGGTCGCGGTAGACGCCCTGAATCGCGAAGCCGTTTTTCTCGAGATAGTAGCGGAGTTCGCTGTAGCCGATGGGATTGGCGTGGACCTCGATTTCGTCGAGGCCGGCGGAATCGTTGTGAATTTTCGCTTTGGACTGTGGCGAGAGTGGCTTGAAGTGTGACGTATAGCCGAACAGCAGCCACTTCAGGCGCTCTTCGACGTTCATTATATTGGGGACGCTGATGATCAGGTGCCCGCCCGCTTTCAAGAGGCGCTTGTACTCGCGGATGGCCCGCGGTGGCGAATCGATGTGCTCGAGTCCTTCGAGCGAGGTGATGTAGTCGAATGAACCCGAAGAATAGGGGAGTGTGCCAGCCAGGTCGCCACTCTTGATCTCGACGCCTTTGAGACGGAACAATTGTGGGTACAGATCGCAACAGCGGACGACGAATCCTTCGGCGAGCAAATCTTTGGCGAGAGCGCCTTCGCCGGCGGGACAATCGAGAATCTTGCCGCGCGGGAGAGGCTTCAGAATTTGCAGAACGGTTTCGTTCAGTCCGGGGCGCGACATCGGCTTGGGGCCGGGGTCTTGGGCGTAAAGTGGAGAACCGTTCGCCGGCTTTGGGGAGCGCGAAATGGTCGCTGCCTTTTCGGAGGTGGCCAACTCTTACTCGCGCTGCATCGACGGAGATGGCCGCCCCCCTAAGAGGAGCGCCTACATTTGCTCGACGTGCGCGGAACGCTTACGAGGCGAGGTGGCGCTCCAGCGCCTTGGTGATCTGCTCTTTTGGCACTGCGCCGACGATCTGCTCGACCACTTGCCCATTCTTGAACACCAGCAGCGTCGGGATGCCGCGAATGTTGTAGCGTCCCGCGGAATTCATCGCTTCGTCGACGTTCAGCTTGGTCACTTTCAGTTTGCCCGCGTAGTCGTGGGCAATTTCGGCCACCGTGGGCGCCAGCATGTGGCACGGGCGGCACCATTCGGCCCAGAAATCCACCATGACCGGCTGGGTGTTGCTGGCGGTCAGTACCTCTGCTTCAAAGTTTCCATCGGTAATCGCCAAAATGTTATTGTTGTCAGCCATATCGTTTGTCCTTAACGGCTTACTGTAAGCTCGCCGTCTAATCTCTCCTCGAGCAGCTTAATTAGATGTTGCAACAGGCATTTGGTTTCGTGCGGCGGGACCCGCGCTCGAAGCTGTTTGCCCTGAACCTCTTACCGCCCGCGCGGCCTCATAAACCTTCGCGTACTCCGCTGCGGACCCTTTCCAGGAAAAATCCTTGGCCATGCCGTTCAACTGGATGCGCTTCCAGATGCGCTCATCCTCATAAAGCTGGAGTGCACGCTGCACACAGCGCACCAACGCCGCTCCGGAATACTCTTCAAACTTGAATCCAGTACCGGTGCCGGACTCCAAATCGAAGGACTCAATCGTATCATCAAGTCCGCCGGTGGCTCTTACAATTGGCACCGTACCATACTTCAAACTGTAGATCTGGTTCAAGCCGCAGGGCTCGTAACGCGAGGGCATCAGAAACATGTCGGCGCCGGCTTCGATTTGATGGGCGATGCTGTCGTCGTAAGCGATTTTGACACCCACACGCCCTGGATATGCCACGGCGAGCGCGCGGAACAAGTCTTCATACTTTCGATCACCAGTTCCCAGCACCGCGAGGTTCATATTTTCCTGCATCAGCTCGTGAGCGCGTTCGGCGATCAGATCGAATCCCTTCTGGTCCGCAAAGCGCGAGACGATGCCGATCAGCGGGCGCGATGCGTCGTCGTGCGGCAGCGCGAATCGTTCGAGCAGCGCCTGCTTGCAGACTTGTTTGCCGCTCAGGTCTTTCACCGAATAGCGCGCGGGGATCAGCTTGTCGGTTTCCGGATTCCACGCGGTGTAGTCCACGCCGTTGAGAATACCCACCAGACGGTCGGAACGGGTTCGCACCACGCCGTCGAGGCCGCTGCCGAACTCCAGCGTCTGAATTTCCTGCGCGTATTTCCTGCTGACGGTTGTCAGGTAATCGGAGTACACCAATCCGCCCTTCAACAGATTCACATCCCCAAAAAATTCGATCCGGCCCGGATGAAACGTACTGGCAGGAATGTCCGCGCGCGAGAGGGCGTCGCGGTGAAACAGGCCCTGGTAGCCGATGTTGTGAATGGTGAAGATGACCGGCAAATTCTTCGCCACCGGATCTGCGGCATAAGCGGTGCGCAGCAACACCGGAACGAGCGCCGCCTGCCAGTCGTGACAGTGAATGAGGTCCGCGGGCCAGACATTTTTCGCGATTTCGATGGCCACCCGACAGAACTCGCTGTAGCGCTCGGCGTTGTCGGGATAGTCGCCGACAGGTCCGCCGTACAAGCCATCGCGATCGAAATAGGCCGGGTCATCGACAAAAAAATAGCGGACGCCGCCGATCATCCCGCCGTCGTCCACCGCGGGAAAATGGAGTTGGCCGCCCATCGCAACCGTCAGGCTGGGGATCAGCACGGAGGCGACTTTCGTGCCGCGATAGCGGGGCAACACCACCGCCACGTCGTGGCCCTGCGCCAGGAGCGCTTTGGGCAGCGCCTCGACGACGTCTGCCAAGCCGCCAGTCTTGGAGAACGGCAGCCCTTCCGATGCCACGAAGAGAATTCTCACGGCGTTGTCATCATGGGTTTGTCGCCAGGGATTCGTCGATACTTTTACGCTATCCAACCCCTGGGAGCGCGTCAAGCATGGCGCATTGTACCCATTCCGCCCGGAAACTGGCTATTTTTCGAGCCCCCGCCGGACACAACTTTTCACCGCAGCCGGTGTTTCACATGCTTGTGAAGACGAATATCATCCCTACGAATCAGAGCGACTTGAAGGCTTCTCCGGCCCGACCGGAGAGCTTTCTTGTCGTTCTATTCGTCCTGTCACCTACCTTGTGGCTGCTCGTCTTCCTTGCCTGCTATCTCTCCGCGCGAATTTCTGGCGCGTTTCCCTATCTATTCCGGGCGTCGCAATACTTTCAGAGTCTGCGTGTTGCTACACTGTTCCCGGATGGCTCGCCAACGTCTCGGCCAACATTTCCTCGCTGATCTGGACTGGCGCGAACAAATCGCTCGGGCGATACGCATTTCGCGCCAATCGATAGTTCTGTCGTCGGCGCCAAGCGACAAACCCTATTGCTGGATTGAAATCGGCGCGGGGCACGGTGAGATGACCGAGCATCTTGCCGCCACCGGCGCTCCGGTATACGCCATCGAGCTGGACGCATCGCTGGCCCGGCGGCTGCAGCATCTGAGGCAGCAATTCCCCAATCTCACCGTGGTCCGGGGCGACATCCTGCAAACGGATATCGCCGAGATCGCCGCGGGACGACGCGTTCGCATTTACGGCAATTTGCCCTATTACATTACGTCGCCGATCCTGCACCGCCTTTTCACTTTCGCGGACTCGATCGACGAAATGTACATCGTCATTCAGGCGGAAGTTGCCGAGCGCTTGACCGCGCGACCAAACAGCAAGCCGTATGGATATTTATCGGTCGCGATGCAGCTCTATGCCCGTCCAGAATTGGTGCTGTCCATACCTCGCGAAGCCTTCAGCCCGCCGCCGGAAGTGGGCTCGGCGCTGGTCACGCTGCGATTCCCCGGCGAGCGCGCAAAGCTCGAGTCTGCGGACGAAACGAAGTTCCTTGATTTCGTAAAATTGTGCTTCGCGCAAAAACGCAAAACGCTGGTGAACAATCTGCGGTCGGTGGGCACTCCAGATCGCGTTCGCGAAGCACTGGAGCACCTGAATCTTCGACCCGATGCCCGCGCTGAACAGCTTAGCCTTTCGCTGCTAATCGCGCTGCACGGACAGCTCGAATCCCAGCCGAACATGTAAGCCAAATTGTTGTTGTGAAGGAAAAAGTGGAATAGAAATCGAGGTCCCGCTACGGCGTGCTTTTTTCCTTGGGCCGCGCGGCGACCAAGCGGTCCGGATAGTCGCTCATGATGCCGTCCACTCCGGCTTCGATCAGCAAACGCATGTGCGCGGGCTGATTCACCGTCCAGCACACCACTTGCAGGTCGCGTTTCCGCGCCTCCGCCAGCAACGCGGGCGTGACCAAATCGCCCCGCACCGCCAACTGCCGCGCTCCCACTTCCACCGCGCGCTGCAAAGGAAGCTCGATCTGCCCGTCGAAAAGAAGACCAGTCATCAAGGTAGGTTCGATTTTGCGCAGCGCTTCGAGAATTCCGGCGTCAAACGAAATCACGATGGTCCTGGCGATCTCACCCGAACTGCGCAAAGCCCCGACCAACGCGTGTTCCCCGCCCCACGAGCCGCTTGGCTTGAGCTCCAGGTAGAAAACCACGTCGTGTTTCTTGGCAAACTCCAGAATTTCGTCGAGCGTGGGAATGCGCTCGCCGGTAAACTCGCTGCCGAACCACGATCCGGCGTCCAAGCGCCGCAGGTCCGCAAGCGAGAGGTCGTGCACTTTTCCCTGGCCGTTGGTGGTGCGGTTGACCGTGTCGTCGTGGATGGCGACAAAACGCGAGTCGCGCGAAAGCTGCAGGTCCGTCTCGATGAACGTGGCTCCGAGCGAAAGCGCCCGCTTAAAAGCCGCCAGCGTATTCTCGGGCGCGTGCCCGGAAGCTCCACGATGCGCAATAATCAGCACGGTCTCAGTTTCCTTTGCTCCGGAAGCTGCCAGCTTCCGCTTTCAGACAGCAAGCTCAGCCCAAAGCGAGGTTCAGCCGTACGCTACAGTACCGAGCGCAGCAGCACGTCGAAGCTATGCTAACATCCGCGCCCTCGGGGTTACCCATGCAGTCCTGTGGGCTGCATCTTGAGTCTAAACGTAGGCTCGTACCCGAATCCCGATCTGAGGAGCAAAACATGGTCGCCAACCGACGTCTGGTGTTCACTGTCCTTCTCGTCCTCGCTACGCCATTGGGCTCCGTATCCCGCGCCGGCGGGGCACCACAAAAGCAAACCGAACCCAAAGCACAGCAAAACCTGATCAAAGAGGTGCGCCACCAGCTGGTGCTGTTGCCGTACTACTCCGTGTTCGACAATCTCGTCTTCCAGGTACAAGGCAGCAAAGTGATCCTGATCGGCCAAGTGGTGCGCCCCACGCTCAAGTCCGACGCTGAAGCCGCGGTGAAAAGCATCGAAGGCGTAACCAGCGTGGAGAACAACATCGAAGTGCTGCCGACTTCGCCGATGGATGACCAAACACGTCGAGCTGTTTATCGCGCGATCTATGGTGAGCCGGCATTGTCGCGTTACGCGCTGTCCGCGGTGCCCTCGATTCACATCATCGTGAAAAATGGAAGCGTGACGCTGGAGGGTGTTGCCGACAACGAGACCGACAAGAACTTAGCCGGCCTGCGCGCGAACGGCGTGCCCAACGTATTCTCCGTGAAGAACAATCTGGTTGTGAGTAGTTCGTAGAATTTTGTTGCAGAGCTTTTGGTCGGCAGGGGCGCGTGCTGGGACGGGCCGCGCCGAGTTGCTGAGTTTGACGTCAGCACCAAAACTGCGAGACACACTCTCTTCCGTTGCTCACGGCGCTTTTGTGCCCCAAGTGTGCCTGGTTGGAATCCCAACCAGGCCTTCGCCCATGTTGACCATCACGCACACCGTGGACCTTACGTACCATTAGAGTTCCCCGCGTTTCTGCCGATGATGATCCTGCCATGCCGAACCTCTATTTCTGCCAGCCACACGCACAGAATCAAGGTATGTTGCGCGCCGTCATTTCTCTCGCCGACTGCAAGCAATTGATCCCCACCAACTCTGCCACCTATGTCGGGGAGGACTTTCCGAAGGTCTGCGGCGAGAATGGCCACAACGGTGATTTCGCGGTCCTCGGCTTTAGTGCCGACGAAGTAACCACGGAATGGCGTCGTGGCTACTACCGTTTTGAAGCAGACCTGATGGAGCTGAATGCGCAACTCCTGAAACTCGCACGCTAACGTCTATCCGCATGGATCGACACCCGGACTGCAGAGGCCGATTCCATAAAATCGAGCGTTATCTACTCTCACTGCAGCCCCATATGCAGTAAACCCCCGATATCAACGCGCGGCCGGTTCATGCTAAGAAATGGGCACAAGTGGTGCCGGTTGGCCGATGCGAACCAAGGGAAGATTCCCGTGCGTCGGAGAACGAGCGGTGTTGTGCGGTTCCAGGCGAGCCTGTAGGCCTGGAGCGCGACGTCGAGCGGTCAAACGAGGAACACAAAATGGCACCTCTCCGCCTGTTTTTGGCCGACGATCATGAAATCGTGCGCTATGGTCTGCGCTCTTTGCTGGAGACGCAATCGGGATGGACTGTTGTAGGGGAAGCAGCCGACGGCAAAGCAACCATTGATGGCGTCCTCACAACCGATCCCGATATCACTTTAATGGACATCAGCATGCCCATCATTGATGGCCTGCAAGCTGCCCGCAAGATTCTGGCCAGCGGATCGCGAACCAAGATTCTCATGTTGTCGATCTACGATTCCAAGGAAGTCCTCGGCCAAGTCGTGGATTCCGGCGCCCGCGGCTTTGTCCTCAAGTCCGATGCGGCACGCGACTTGATCGCCGCGGTCGAAGCGATCCACGCGAATAGAACGTTTTTCACGCCCAAAACAGCCGAGATCATTCTCGACCGCCAGATGGATCGCATGCAGGAACAACGAGACCGCTCCAATGTCGGCAAGAAGGGCCATGCCCGGCACTGAAATCACGGCCATTGGTCGGCACCCAAACGTTACCGTCCCTGCTTTCCCGCCTGCATTCTTTTCCCGATAGCTTCGCAGCGGGGTTTCGCCATACGTTCGACAACGCGAGACGAATTCCCTTGAGCCTGATCACGCCAGAATTAACGCCTTTCCACTCAGCAGCCTTCTGCCCCTATACTTTCGCCATGCGACCTCATCGCCTTAACCCAGCAATTACGTTGGTCTTGCTCTCTCTGGTCATCTGCGTGTCGCCGGCCCTTGGGCAACAGGCGGCCTGGCAGCAGGATCTCGCCGCATGGCGCACGCAACACATAGCGGACCTGCTGAAAACCGACGGGTGGCTGTCACTGGTAGGACTCGAGTGGCTGGCCCCCGGCGACAACACCGTCGGATCCGGGGTAGACAACAAGATTCATCTGCCCGCCAGCGGCCCCGCGCACGTCGGCGTCCTACATCTCGAAGGCACTGCGGTTACCCTGATTCCTCCGGCAGGCGGATTCCCGCAAGGCCTACTGATTGACGGCAAACCCGCGCAGTCGCAGGAACTGCGCACGGGCGCCGATACCGACAAAGGCAATCCGCGCATAACCATCGGCACGCTCAATTTCTACGTTGTGCGTCGCGCCGACCGCTTCGCCTTGCGCATCAAGGACGCGAAATCTCCTGCCGTTGTCGGATTCCACGGGCTCAAATGGTACCCGCCGGACGCGGCCTTCCGGGTCACCGCTCGCTGGATTCCCTACACGCCACCGAAAAGCGTCACGCTCGCGACGCTCATCGGCACGAGCTACGACCAACCGGTTCCCGGTGCCGCGGAATTCACGCTGGCCGGAAAGACCTACAGGCTTGAGCCCGTCGTCGAAGACAATCCCGCCGCGAAACTGTTCTTCATCCTTCGCGACCCCACCAGCGCGACCACAACGTATGGCGCTTGCCGTTTTCTATACACGGGTCTTCCTTCGAACGGAGTCGACAAACCCGGCGAGCTCGTCCTGGATTTCAACCACCTCGAGAATCCCCCGTGTGCCTATACTCCCTATGCCACTTGCCCGCTGCCTCCGCCGGGGAATCGCCTGCCCATTCCACTTCCTGTTGGTGAGCAGCGCTACCATGATTGAGCCCTTCAGCGAGTTCCCTCTTTCGTACGCTATGGCTGGTTATCGAGGCGACCTTCCCGGCTCCCATTTGGAAATCTGCGCTATCCTGTCGCACAATAAACTGTCGCGCCAAGCGCCGCGACACCTATGACCATTTCCGATCCCTATTCAGCCAACACCGGTGGACCCGCCAATCCGGCACGCGAGAAACTCGTCACTTTACGCCTTGCGCTGCTTCGTCTGCATAAGACGCTGCTCGACATGGAACGCCGTGAGTACGAGCGGGTTCACGGCAAAGTCAACACCGGCGAGCTTTTCCGCCTGGTGATCGACCACGAGCAATTTGCCTGGCTTCACAATATTTCCGAATTTGTCGTGCGCCTCGACGAAAGCCTCGCAGCCGAAGTGCCGGTCAGCCCTGACGACACCCGCAGCGCGATCATGCTGGCCCGCAAAATGTTCGCGCCTTCGGAATCGGGCGATGGTTTCCAGAAGCGTTACTTCGACGCCATCCAGCGCGACCCCGCCGTCGTCATGGAACACGCCGAACTCGCGCGGCTCTTTGCCAACGAGCCTGCGGACCCAGCTCCGTCCTAGTTGCCGCAGTCAGAATGGGCCCGGAGCGCCCACCAAAGATTAATTCGTTCTCGTTCAATCAGCCCGTGGTCCCTGGGCCGCTCCCAGTTTCATCGGGTACCACTCGAATTTATTCAAGCCCGCGAGGACGCTGGGATCATTTTCCGCAATCTCGCGAAGCTCTGTCTCGTCGGTCACCTCAAATACGGCCATGCCGAACGCGCCCTCGGGTGCCATCACCGGCCCAAATGCCAGCACCTTCCCGGCGGCAAATTTCTCGTGCGTATATTTCACATGCTCCATCATCACCGCCCGCTCCTCGCTGGTCATGTCTAAGGGAAACGTCGGCCGTGGCGGAATCAGCTTCGCAAAAAAGTGTTGTTTTGCCATAGTGCCGGCCATCCTATCACGCTCGCTTGGGACCAGGTCGCTTGCCCCGGGGTTTTTGGCTGATCGAGATCCAGCACGCCGCAAGCGCCGTGTCCATCCGACGCGGAAGGGGCCCGTATTGCAACTTCTGGGTGCGCGATGGGGTTCGACTCCTTATAATCCATTCACGCGGAACGGTGCCCGACCGCGACGACCATGACCGGACCTCGTACGTCCACTCGCCTTAAGCTCATCCGCTGGACGCTCCTTGTGGCGCTGGCAGGGACCGGGATCCTACCGCGCACCTTGGCACAGTCCCCTCCATCCGCGCCGTCCCACAGCAATTCGGAGAAACCCCAACGCCTGTCTCTGAAAGCGCGTAGGGAGATATTCGAAAGAGTCTGGAAGGAGATTCGCGATCACTACTACGACCCGTCGTTCAATGGCGTCAATTGGGAAGACATTCACTCACGTTATCGTCCGCTGATTGAAGCCGCCAAAAGCGATCAGGAATTCTACAGCCTGATGAGCCGGATGACCGGCGAGCTTCACGACGCTCACACGCGATTCAACTCCCCGGAGCAATGGAAACACTACCGGAAGCAACAAGGGGTCAGCTCGGGCATCAGCGTGGACGACGTGGATGGCAAGGCAGTGGTTACCGCCGTGCGGCGCGACTCCAGTGCCGCGCACGCGGGAGTCGAGCCGGGGATGGTCATCCTCAGCATTGACGGGAAACCCGTCGAGGAGCGCATCGCCGAAATCGAAAGAGCCAAGCCGCCTTCGTCTTCCGAACGGGCCACACGCATTTTCAGCTATGGCAGGTTATTCGCGGGCCCGCCAGACAGCGAGATGCAGCTCGCGCTGGAACGCGCGGACGGCTCGCGCGTCGAGGTCAACCTTAAGCGCCAACTCTATTCTTCGGCGCCAGACGTCGTCACAGACACTCTGCCCTCTGGATACGCTTACATCCGTTTCGACGGTTTTCAGCCGGCGATTACCAAGGAATTCCGGCGGGCGCTCGAACGATTCAAGAATGCGCCGGGAATCGTAATCGATCTGCGCAGAAACAGCGGCGGCGATCTGGGCGTGCTGCTCCCTATCGCCGGCTTTTTCTTTGACAAGAAAACGCTCTTCGCGAAAGACAAGACCCGCTCGGGAAAACCCCTTTCAGAGTTCGCAGGGGTTATGCGGCTGCCGCTGGAGCTCTATGTCGGCAAGCCGGGCGATCAAATTTATTCGGGCCCCGTTGTAATCCTGGTGGACGCGCGCTCCGCGAGCTCGTCCGAGGTTTTTGCGGCGGGCATGCAGGATTCGCATCGCGCGAAAATCGTGGGCAGCCAGAGTTGTGGCTGCGTGCTGGGGATCGCCAAGCCACGCGTGATGAAGGGCGGCGGCGTTTTGGAGATGAGCGAGGTATTGTGGTTTTCTCCCAAGGGACGCAAGCTGGAAGGCACCGGAATTCTGCCCGACGAAACTGTCGCTCCCACATTGAGCGATCTCCAACATAAGCATGATCCCGCGATGGAGACCGCCGAAAAGCTGCTGCATGAGTTGTCGCCGACCTCACGGCGCGCGTCCAACAGCCTCTAAGCTCCACGGAGAATAAACGCTTGGCCCGAGCGTCCCTCATCGCGCAACGCACCGTGATCGCGCTGATTCTGCTATGTGCTGTGGTGTACGCGGGCGACTATCTCCTGGTGCGCTGGAAAATGACACATCCCAAGGCGGGCGCCGCGTTTGGAACAATAAGAATGGTGCGCCTCTTGGCCATTCCAATGAAGGACGGCAAAACCGAGTACGAACTCGACGCGCAGCAGCCCGAAGTGATAACTCCCTGTGTGCACGCACTCTTCCCTCACATGGGCAACAGTCCCTGCTGGTATCTCCAGCGCAACAGCCAGAAACCCATCCCGATGTAAAACGCCCGCGAAACCGAAAGCCACGCATGGGGCCCAAGTGGGTAGCGCTGCTGAGCCACGCGACACTGTCAACGCAAAGTAGAAATGTCCGGGTTCTAGCAAGATAGAAATGTCCGCTTCCAAGGTTTTCTCCAGGGGTGATCTGCAGGTACGTGGTATTTGGGTTTGATTTTGTTTTGGGGTCTCGATGTTT
>Ga0210399_10001173_pt1 | contig 20582 bp, 15 predicted proteins | sample IncBWC14MmetaG_FD_150865 | JGI IMG/M metagenome (GOLD analysis project Ga0210399, IMG submission 150865) | Forest soil microbial communities from Barre Woods Harvard Forest LTER site, Petersham, Massachusetts, United States - Inc-BW-C-14-M | ecosystem: Environmental > Terrestrial > Soil >... | reverse complement strand
ACCGGTTCCGGGGAGGCCGTCTTCCGCGCCGAAGGCGTGGGCCTAGGGGTGGGAAGGGTGGGGGCGGTGGGGGTCTGCGCGGGCTGCGGGGTGGGGGCGAGAGTCGCGGGGGGGGGCGATGCCGGCGACGCAACCGGCGTTCCCGGCGCCTGGGAGTGGATCCAGAACCAGGCGCCGACCCCGGCCCCCGCTATTAGCACGACGACCGCGGCCAAGAGAGGCACGTTGCTGCGGGAAGCCGGGCCGGTCGCCCTCCTCGGCTTGACGGTCGGCATTCGCGCGGCCTCGGTGGCGCGGGGGGAGGGACGGGGTGCTTGGCGTCCAGCCGGGGTCCGCAGGCTCCCCACAACTTGCAGGAGATAGGACAGGTCCTTGGGCCGCCAGTCGGGGCCCTTCTCCAGGCAGCCCATGATGGCGTCGGTCAGGTCCCGTGAGACGTCCGGGCGCAGGTCCGAGAGGGGCGTCGGCCTCTCCTCCGAGGGGCTCTTGCCGGACAGCATCTCGTAAAGGATCACGCCCGCGGAGTAGATGTCGGCCTGCGGGGAATGACCGGCGCCCTCCGCGATTTCGGGGGCCCGGTAGCGCGGGGAAGGGGTGCCGCCCATGGCTTCCGTCAGGACGCAGGTGCCGTCGGACTGGACCTCTATCTTGGAGGGCTCGAGGGAACGGTGCACGGTTCCCTTTTTGTGGGCGTCGTTGAGGGCGCTACAGAGGCCCTCTATGACCTTGAGCTGCTCGGCGAGGGAATGGTCCTGCCTGAGCCAGGCATCGAGATTCATGCCCGGGATGGCTCCCGGGAGGGGGGCAAAACGGTGGGGCGAGGCATCCTGGGCTTGAGGCTACCCGCCGAGAGCCCCACGGTCAAGGGGCGAGCCGGACCCCGTTCAGGCCAGGGCCCGCGGGGAGCGCCCCCTCAAGGGGGCGTACAGGGCGCGCCGCATGTCGGGAGAGATCCGGGTGTCGGAGGCCACGTCCCAGAGGCCGTTCGAGAGTCCGTAGGCCACCGCCGATCCCTTCGGGCTGTGGTGGTAGAGGTGGTGCCGCTTGATGTACCGGAAGTAACGTCCCCGGAACTGGCAGAAGTGGACGGAGTGGTGGACCCACTCCTCGATGATGTAGGCCTGGAGGAAGCCCGCCAGGAGGGCGGGCAGGGTCGCGAGGGGGAACAAAAAGCTCAGGAGCGCGATGGGGCCGACGAACGGCAGGGTGTCCTGGATGGTGCCGTTGATGTGGTTGCCGTCCCAGGGGCGCTTGTGGTGTTCCCAGTGGAGGTGATCGAAGTGTCTGTGGAGGAAGTGCTCGAGGACCCCGGGGCCATCCGGGAACCGCCCATGCAGAATGTAGCGGTGGACGGCGTACTCGACCGCGGTCCAGACGAAGACCCCGAGGGCGAAGGACCCGAGGGCCAGGCTCGGGCGGGAGGGCACAGCAAGGACCATGACCCCAACCGCGAAGACCGAGTAGAGGATGGAGACGGGGTACAAGCGCCGGCGGGCCTTGCGGGCCTCGACTTCACGCTGGATCCCTGCCGGAATGGCATCGCCCATGCTTGAGACGGACCTCTTCAGGGGTGCCCGGGGACTCGGATCGGGCGACAAAGGCCATACAATGCCGCAAGACGCGGGTGCAAATCAAGCCGGGTCTCCGTGTCCCCGCCCCCGCCAACGGATGGCGGGCAATCCACCCGAGGGGTCAGGGCCCCCGCAGCGTGTCTGCCGCGCGGAATCTACGCGCGGCCGCGGGACGCCCGCCGTCCCAGCTCTCCCCGCCCCCAAGGATCAATGTGAGGGGGGTGGGGTCAGCGGTGGCAAGCCTTTGCGCTGGGCTTCCTTGTCCAGGACCTGTACGAGGTCATTCAGGCGGGGAAGCTTCTTCCCGTCGATGAAGACGGTCGGCGTGGCTTGGATGCCCAGCCTTTGCGCCTCCTCGATCTGGGCGGTCAGCCGCTCTTTCGTACGCGGGTCGGCGATACAGCCCTCGAGGGCCGCCCCGTTCAGGCCCGCCTCTGTCCCCAGCCGTGCGACATCCGCGGGCTGGGGATTGTGGAGCTCGTTGCTGAAGACCCGGTCGTGGTACGGCCAGAAGTGACCCTGGTACTGGGCGCAGATGGCGCCTAAGGCCAGCCAGCAGGCCCCGGGGTGGGTCGAGGCCTTCAGCTTGGGGTTGCAGGCCTGATCCAGCGGAAAGTTCTTGTAGTACAGGGCCACCCGGTTCCCTGATTGGGTCATGAAGTTGATGAAAAACCCCGCCAGCGCGCGGCAATAGGGGCACATGAAGTCCGAGTACTCCACGACCTGGATGGGCGCTCCCGCCGGTCCCTTGAAGGGCACTTCCGTCAAGTCCAGGCTCTGTACGGGGGCCTGGTCGAACTCGCGGGCCGCCTTGGCCGCGAAGTACTGTTCGAGCTTCTGCGGATCGTCCAGCGTCTCCTGCAAGCGGCGGGCCTGCTCTTGGTATTTGCGCGCCTCGGGATCTGTGGGAACAGACGCGGGCGGGCTGGCGGTGACCATGGGGGCGGTAGCTACGGGGGTGAGCGGCGCCGATGCGGCCGGCCGCCCGAACATTGCGGCCGCCCGCTCCGCCTCCCGAGCCTTGAGCGCGCGGTCGGCCGCGAACGTGCCGCCGGCCGCCACCAGGCTGCCCAGAGCCCAGCCCACCGCGGCCAAGCGGCCCTCCGGCCGACCGAGCGCCGCTCCCAGCGCGCGCGCCGACCGCCAGGCGGGGAAGAGCGCGGCCAGAGCGCCTGCGTTCAAGACGTAGGTGGCGAGGCAGAGCTTGCAAAATGCCTTGACCAGGAAGGCCTGCACGCCGAGTAAGCCGAGGTCGACGAGTAGGGCGAGCGCGAGCAGGGCGAAGGCCAATCCGGCAAAGGGATCGCGGGACTCGGGGGGAGAGAGCGCGGCGGGGACGAGGAGCAGAGCCAGGGAGAGGTAGAGAAACAGGCCGACCGCGGCCAAGGGGATCCCGGCCAGCGCCGAGTACTGACTGCGGGCCACGGTCTCGCAGCCGCTCGTGGTCCCGTCGCCGCAGACCTGGTTCACGGCCGCGACCGCCAGATCCTCCCCGTGATGTTGGAAGAGGAGAAGGCTCGAGAGGATGGCCCCCGCCACGCAGAGCAGCACGGCCACCGCCAGCCTCGTCGTCGCATTCGTTCCCAAGCCCACCTCCCGCGGCCGAATCTAGCCCACGCTCGTCCCCGCGCGCAAGCCGCGTCGGTCCGCTAAACTCTGGGCCATGAGGAGCGAGGCGCGCCCCCGGGTCCTGATCCTGGGCGGAGGATTCGGCGGCCTGGCCGCCGCCCGCGCCCTCGCGAGCGCCCCCGTCGATGTCCTGCTCCTGGACCGGACCAACCATCACCTCTTCCAGCCCCTTCTCTACCAGGTGGCGACGGCCGGGCTCTCCCCGGCCGAGATCGCCTCCCCCATCCGCCGTATCCTCTGGAGACAGGCGAACGCACGGGTGGAGCTGGCGGAAGCCACCGGTATCGACCCCGTAGCCCGACGCGTGCGCCTCCTCGACGGCGAGGTGTCCTACGACTACTTGGTTCTGGCCACGGGAACCACCCACTCCTACTTCGGTCACGCGGATTGGATGCCCCACGCGCCCGGCCTCAAGAGCCTTGACGAGGCCCTCGACATCAGGCGGCGCGTGCTCTTGGCCTTCGAGGAGGCGGAACGCGAGCTCGTGGTGGAGAGGCGGCGTTCGTGGCTGACTTTCGTGGTGATCGGGGGAGGGCCCACCGGAGTGGAGATGACGGGAGCCCTCGCCGAGGTCGCGCGCCACACGCTGGCCCGGGACTTCCGGCGCATCGAGCCCGCGTCGGCGCGGGTGATCCTCGTGGAGGGGGGTCCGCGGGTGCTTCCCGCCTACCCCCCTGATCTGTCCGCCAAGGCGGCCCGGCAGCTGGAGGCGCTGGGGGCGCAGGTCAGGACGGGAACCATGGTGACGGGGGTGGACGCCGAGGGCGTCCAGCTCGGCCCCGAGCGCATTGCCGCTCGCACCGTGGTGTGGGCGGCGGGGGTCCAGGCCTCGCCCCTGGCCCGCGACCTGGGCGGGCCCCTCGACCGCGCGGGGCGCGTCAAGGTCAGGGGGGACCTCACCCTCCCGGATCGGCAGGAGGTCTTCGTGATCGGGGACCTGGTGGCGCTCGAACAGGACGGTTTGCCTATCCCGGGCGTCGCCCCCGCCGCCATCCAAATGGGGCGCCACGCCGGCCGCAACATCTCTCGCTCCCTGCGCGGGCAGCCCCTCCTGCCCTTCCGCTACGTGGACAAGGGCTCGCTCGCCACCATCGGGCGCTGCGCGGCGGTGGCGGCGATTGGCCCGCTCAAGCTCTCTGGGTTCGCGGCTTGGATCGCTTGGCTGGGCATCCATATCTTCTTTCTCATCGGCTTTAGGAACCGCTTCGTGGTCATGTTCACCTGGGCCTGGGCTTACCTCACCTACCAGCGCAGCGCGCGCCTCATCCTCGGGCGGAGCAAGGGCTAGCCGAGATCAGCTAGAATGCGCCGCTGGCAAGCACGCCGCCACCTTCTTGAACGGGGATCCGCGGAAAGCGGGAACTTTGAGCCCTTCCCGGTCGTATCGCTCCCTCGTATACGTGTCCAACCCCGGTCCCTAGAGAGGATGCTGCCTGTGATCAAGAAGCTCGTGGCCTGGCCGCTTGCCACCCTGACTCTCGCCGTGGCGCCGACCGGCTCCGCGGAGCCCGTCTCCACGCCCGCCGGGGCCGCGTCCACGTTCGACCTGACCGCCCTCGACCGAAGCGTGGATGCGTGCACCGATTTCTACCGGTTCGCCTGTGGCGGCTGGTTGGCCAAGAACCCCGTCCCCGCCGAGGAGTCGCGGTGGGGCCGCTTCAACGAATTGGAGGAGCGCAACCGGGCCACCCTGCGGGGGATCCTCGAGAAGGCTTCCCCGGACACCCCGGGCCGAGACCCACTGGACCAGAAGATCGGCGACTACTACGCGAGCTGCATGGACGAGGGCGGCATCGAGGCCAAGGGTGCTTCTCCCCTGAGGCCGGAGCAAGAGCTGATCGCCGCCGTCACGACCAAGCCCGCCCTCGCGGGAGTGGTGGCGCACCTCCACCGGCAGGGCGTCAACGTCCTCTTCTCATTCGCCTCGAACCAGGACTTCAAGGACGCCAGCGCGGTCATCGCGGAGGCGGACCAGGGGGGGTTGGGCCTGCCCGACCGCGACTACTACTTCCGGGAGGACGCCAAGTCCGCTGAGATCCGGACCCAGTATCTTGCCCACGTGAAGAAGATGCTGGGGCTGCTGGGGGACAAACCCGAGGCGGCCGAGCGCGGGGCGAAGGCGGTCATGGACATCGAGACCGCCCTCGCCCGGGCTTCCCTGGACGTGGTGTCACGACGCGATCCCGCCAAGATTTACCACAAGATGGAGCGGGGAAAGCTGGTGGCCTTATGCCCCGCCTTCGACTGGAGCCGCTATCTCCAAGGCGTCAATGCCCCGCCCCTCCAGAGCCTGAACGTGGCCGTGCCAGACTTCTTCAAGGGCTTGGACGAGCTTCTGCCAAATGTCCCCCTCGAGGACCTGAAGACCTACCTGCGCTGGCAGCTCGTCCACGCCTCCGCCCCCGTCTTGCCCGCCGCCTTCGTGAACGAGAATTTTGCCTTCTTCGGCAAGGTCCTGACCGGCGCCACCGAGCTGCGCCCGCGCTGGAAGCGCTGCACGGACTTCACGGACAGCGATCTTGGCGAGGCCCTGGGACGGCGCTACGTCGAGCAAACCTTCGGGGCCAAGGGCAAGGAGCGGACGATCGCGATGGTGGCGGCCCTCGAAAAGGCCCTCGCCCGCGACATCCAGGAGCTGACCTGGATGACCGAGCCCACGAAGAAAGAGGCCCTGAAGAAGCTGGCCGCGGTTGCCAACAAGATCGGCTACCCGGACCGCTGGCGAGACTACGGCAGCCTAAAGATCGTAAGGGGCGACGCCCTCGGCAACTCCCTGCGGAGCAACGCCTTCGAACTTCAGCGGAGGCTGGCCAAGATCGGTCAGCCCGTGGATCGCCAGGAGTGGCTCATGACTCCTCCCACCGTCAACGCCTACTACAACCCCCTGATGAACGACATCAATTTCCCCGCCGGCATACTGCAGCCGCCCTTCTTTGACAACGCCGTCGACGACGCCATCAACTTCGGGGCCATCGGAGCCGTCATCGGGCACGAGCTGACCCACGGCTTCGACGACCAGGGCCGACAGTTCGGGCCCACCGGGAACCTGCAGGACTGGTGGAAGGAGGAGGACGCGCGGGAGTTCGAGAAGCGCTCCGGGTGCGTGGCCGACCAATACTCCGGCTACACGGCGGTCGCGGACGTGAAAGTCAACGGCCGGCTCACCCTTGGCGAGAACGTGGCCGACAACGGCGGCGTGCGCATCGCCTACAAGGCGCTCCACGACGTGCTCGCGGCTCGGGAGCCGGCGCTCACGGACGGGTTCACCGCCGACCAGCGCCTCTTCCTGGGCTGGGGGCAGATCTGGTGCGCGAACCAGCGGGACGAGATCACCCGCCTCTTGGCCCAGACCGACCCCCATTCCCCGCCCTCAGACCGCGTGAATGGCGTGGTCTCCAACATGCCCGAGTTCGCCAAGGCCTTCGGCTGCAAGGCGGGGGCGTCCATGGTCCGGGAGAACGCTTGCCGAGTCTGGTGAGCGGTCCGGCCCCGGGAAGAGAGAGGAGGACCTCGATGCGTGGCGGATGGCTCTTGTCCGTGCTCGCCCTTGGTGTGGCGGCCCCGGCCCCCGCGGCCACGAAGGCGGCCGAATGGCGGATCCCGGTGGAAGTGAAGAAGCTCGCCAACGGGCTCACGGTGGTGGTCTCGGAAGACCACACGAGCCCGACCTTCGGGCTCTCGATCGTCTACGGGATCGGGTTCCGTTTGGAGCCGAAAGGCCGGACCGGCTTCGCCCACCTCTTCGAACACTTGATGTTCGAGGGCACGCCCGCGGCCCCCAAAGGAGTGATGGACAGCGTCATCGAGGGCGGGGGGGGCGTCCTGAACGGATCCACGCGCTACGACTACACCAACTACATCTCCTCCGCGCCCGTCTCCGCCTTAGACCCCATCCTGTGGATCGAGGCGGACCGGATGAAGACCCTGGATTTCTCGGAGAAGAACCTCGCCAACCAGCGGGATGTGGTCAAGGAGGAGATCCGGGTCAACGTCAAGAACCGGCCCTACGGCCTCTTTTTCTGGACCGACGTCGCAGGCAAGGCCTTCGACAAGTGGGAGAACGCCCACGACGGGTACGGCTCCTTCGCGGACCTGGACGCGGCCACCCTGGCCGACGTGGAGTCGTTCTTCCACACCTATTACGCCCCCAACAACGCGGTGCTCGCGATCACGGGGGACCTGGTACCGGGGGAGGTCTTCGCGAAGGCCGAAAAGTACTTCGGCAGCGTCCCCTCCCGCCCCACGCCCAAGCCCCCCGATGTCTCCGAGGGCCTGAACACCGCCGAGCGCACCTTGGAGGAGACGGATCCCCTGGCCAAAGTCCCGGCGCTCGCCGTGGGCTGGAAGATGCCGGCCCGGGGCAGCCTCGACCATGTGCCCGCAGCCGTCCTGGCCCAGATCCTGGTGGGGGGGGAGGCGTCCCGCTTATACCAGGGGCTGGTCAAGGGGAAGGAGCTCCTGCTTCAGGTGCAGGGCGGCCTCAACTGGCCCCTGGGCACCCCCTGGAACTTCGGGGGCCCCACCCTCACCACCATCTTCGCTCTCTACAAGCCCACCACCACCGCCCGCGCGGTGGTGGATGCTATGGAGGGCGAGATCCAGAAGCTCGTGACGTTAGGGGTCCCGGCCGAGGAGCTGGCGCGCACAAAAACCAAGATGCGGTCGGATTTCTACGCCGGCCTGGAGCCCCTGATCAACCGAGCCGACGCCCTCGCTCTGGCCCAGCTGATCACGGGAAGAGCGGCTTCCCTCAACGAGATCCCCGGGCAGATCCAGGCCGTGACCGCGGCGGATGTTCAGCGGGCGGCCGGGACGTACTTCAAGGTCTCCAACCGGACGGTGGTGGACCGCCGGCCTGCGGCCCCCCCCGCTGCTCAGAAAGAGACGAGGTAGGACCATGGCAAGACGCCTCGCCGTCCTGTTCACTCTCCTGGCCGCGCCCGCGGCTCTCAGGGCGGCCGAGAAACCGCTCTCCCTGCCCAAGGACCTGCCTCCCTACGGAGAGGACCGGCCCCTGCCCGTGCCCGCCCTCGACCAATCGCGGCTGCCCGGGGGGCTCACCATCTGGCTCGTGAAGCGCCCCGGCATTCCCCGCCTGACCGCGGTGCTGGTCACGCGGGGCGGCACCGCCGCCGATCCCGCGGGCCGGGAGGGGGTGGCCCAGGTCCTGGCCGACACGATCAAAGAGGGTACGACCACCCGCACCTCCAAGCGGATCGCCGAAGAGCTGCAGTCGGTCGGAGGCGAGATCGGGAGCTCGGCCTCGGATGACGCGATCTTCCTCACCGTGGACGGCCTGTCCTCGGGCGCCGCGACCCTCCTGGAGATCCTGGCCGACGTGGCCCAGCACGCCTCCTTCCCGGCCGCGGAGGTGGAGCTGGCCAGGAACAACGCCATCCAGGGCCTGCTGGCGCGCGAGTCCACCCCCGAGTTCTTGGCCGAGAAGGCCTTCGCCCGGGCCGTCTACGGCGACCATCCCTACCGGGTGGTGGCGCCCACCCGGGAGACGCTGGGCCTGGTCACCCCCGAGCTCTTGAAAGCGGAGTTTTCCCGCCGCTTCCGTCCCGAGCGCTCGCTTCTGGTCGTGGTCGGGGACCTGGACCCCGCGGCGGTGTCTGCGCTACTGGCCCGGAGCCTCGCGGGCTGGAAAGGAGCGGGCGAGGCACCACCCGCCACCCCTCCCTCTCCGGGGGCCGGCGGCCGTCGGATCTATGTCGTGAACCGGCCGGGCTCCGTCCAGTCCCTGATCCTGGCCGGCCGACCAACCGTCACCGCGACCGATCCCCAGTACTACCCCCTGCTCGTCGCCAACACCATCTTCTCGGGCTCTTTCAGCAGCCGCCTGGTCAAGAACATCCGCGAGGACAAGGGCTACACCTACTCGCCCCGGGGGGCGGTGGTGGCCCGGGAGGAGGGCGGCCTCGTGCGGGTGCGCGCCGACGTGCGCAACGAGGTGACCGGCGCCTCCACCCTGGAGATCTTCTACGAGCTCGATCGCATGGGGGCCACCAGCCCCACCGCGGACGAGCTCAGCCGCGCCAAGCGCTATCAGGCCGGCCTCTACCTGCTGCGCAACCAGATCCAGGGGGCGGTGGCCCGCACTCTGGCCACGAACTGGGTCAACGGCCTGCCTCCCCAAGCCCTCGGCGAGTTCGTGACCCGGATCAACGCGGTGAGCGCGGATGAGGTGCGGAAGGCGGGGCAGTCCTTCTACCCCTCCGTCACCCAGACCGTGGTCGTGGTGGGCGACGAGGCGAAGATCAAGGCGGAGATGGCGCAGTTCGGTCCCTTGACCACGGTCCAGCCCTAGACGCGGTCGAGGTGGGCCGCTTCCGCGTCCCCCATCTCCACGCCCGTCCGGAAGTACTCGCGCCAGCGGCGGGTCACGGTCCGCGCCGTCTCGGGGTCGCCGCTGAGCTCCTTCGGAAAGGACGGCTTCCGGCGGGCGTCCAGGAGCACCGGGGCCTCGTAGCCCAGGTGGTGGCGGAGCACGCGCACCGAAGCCGCGTGGATGTCGGCCGCGGGCTCGAAGCGGGTGAAGGTGGTCCAGAGGAAATTCATGGGGCTGGCCGCGGCCCGTTTGGGCTCGTCGGTGAGGACGAGGAGGGGCCAACCCCGGAAGGCGGGATGGGCGGCCAGGCGCTCACCGGCCTTGGGGTCGGTGGCGTGGGGGGGGCCTCCCACGACCAGGCAGCCTCCACAGAAGACCCGCACGTCCGTCACCTCGGGGGGCGGGGGTGGGGAGGGCCGGAACTCGCGGGGCAGGTCGCGCACGGGATCTCCCAAGCCCAGCCAGACGCCCTTGGAGCCCTCGTTCACCCGGGGCCCCGTGTAGTCGAGGGTGTCCATGGAGAGGTTGGCAAAGACATAGAGATCGGTGGCGGGGTTCGTGCGGCAGAGCACGTGCTCGAGCGTCTTCCGGAAGTCCCGGAGGTCCACCGGGCGGTCGGTCACGAAGAGGAATTTCGTGAGGGAGAGCTGGCCCTCGCCCAGGATGCGGAAGGCGGAAGCCATGGCCTCCCGCGGGTAGCGCTGCTTCACCACCGCCGCGGCCAGGGAGTGGTAGCCGGTCTCGCCGTAGGACCAAAGGTGGCTGACCGCGGGCATGACCAGGGGGAAGAGCGGGGAGAGCAGGTCCTGCAGGAGGTCGCCGATGTAGAAGTCCTCCTGCCGGGGCTTGCCCACGACCGTGGCCGGGTAGATCGCGTCCCGGCGACGGGCGAGGTGATCCACGCGGAAGACGGGGTAGTCGTGCCGCAGCGAGTAGTAGCCGTAGTGGTCGCCGAAAGGCCCCTCGGGCGAGCGTTCCCGAGGGGGAACGTGACCCACGAGCGCGAACTCGGCGTTGGCCACGAGCGGGTGGGGGCCGGGACCTGGGCAGAGCCTCAGCCGTTCGCCTAGGAGGAGCGAGGCCAGCATCAGCTCGGGCACGTTCTCGGGCAGGGGGGCGACCGCGGCCAGGATGAGGGCCGGCGGCCCCCCCAGAAACACGGTCACGGGCAACGGCTGGTCCCGCGCCTCCGCGGCCGCGTAGTGGAAGCCCCCGCCCTTGCCGATCTGCCAATGCATGCCCGTGCGGCGGGGGTCGTGGACGTGCAAGCGGTAGATGCCGAGGTTGTGCCCCTTTCCCTCCGGGTGCTCGGTGTAGACGAGGGGCAGGGTGACGAACGGCCCCCCGTCCTCCGGCCAGCAGGTGAGGATGGGAAGACGGTCCAGCCGCACGTCGCTCGTGACCACGTCGAGGACGGGGCCCGAGCGCCCGCGCCCCAGGCCGATGCGCCAGGCCTCGCGGGCCAGGTCCCGGGCCTCCCAGAGGGCCGCCAAGCGGGGCGGCACCAGCCGCTCGGCCAGCTGGACGAGGCGCTCGATCAACCGCCGCGGCCTGCGGCCGAAGGCCATTTCCGCCCGGCGCGCGGTGCCGAAGAGGTTGGTGGTGAGCGGGAAGTCCGCCCCCTTGACGTTCGTGAAGAGAAGCGCCGGACCGCCGGCCGCGATCACCCGGCGATGGATCTCGGCCGCCTCCAGCCTCGCGTCGACCGGCGCCTCCACCACCGCGAGGTCGCCCTCCCGCCGGAGCTGGTCCAGAAACGCGCGCAGATCGGGGAAGTGGGGCTCGTTCACGATCGGGGGCTCATCGGAGCGCTTGACCCGAACGGGACCCCCGGCAGCCGGTTGCGACCGAGCCGAGGCTGCCCAGGGCTATTGGACCCGACTCGGCGTCGGTCGGTGGTAGGGTGAGATCCTGACTCGCCCACATGACGGGCGCTACGGCCAAGAGGGCCGAAGGTAAAGCACGTGGAGCGTCGAGACCCCCGCCGACGTTTGGCGGACGCCGCGGGAAGCGTGAATGGCAAGTTCAGGACGCCGACTCCGAGACGAAGCGAGTGACCTCGGGCAGACTACGGGCGGGGACCGGCTCCCGTCAAATCGTTCGGACCCCAGGAAGCGAGATGCCGGAGCTGCCGGAAGTCGAGAATGCCCGCCGCCGGGCGTCGCGGGTACTCCGCGGACGTCGCATCGCGCGGGTGGCCGTCGTCGAAGACCCGATTGTCTACGCGGGCGTCCGCCCCCGCGACTTCGCGGCCGCGCTCTCCGGCCGCCGCGTGGAAGCGGTGGGGCGCAAGGGCAAGCACCTCTGGCTGGAGCTGGACCGACGCCCATGGCCACTCTTCCACTTCGGCATGACGGGTTCCTTCGAGATCTACGCCCTGGGGCGCGAGCGGCCCCGCTTCTGGAAGGTCGAGCTCACCACCGAGGAGGGCGTCTGCCTAGCCATGCCCGACGCTCGCCGCTTCGGGCGGATCCGCCTGCAGCAGGAGCCCGAGCGGGACTCCCCCCTTCGCGACCTGGGTTTCGACCCCCTCCTGGGCCTGCCCGAGGCCGTGGCACTGGGAGCGTTGCTGGCCCGGCGCCGGGCTCCGATCAAGGCCGTGCTCCTGGACCAAGGGGTGTTCGCGGGGGTCGGGAACTGGATCGCGGACGAGGTCCTGTTCCAGGCCCGCATCCGGCCTCACCGTCCGGCCGCCGATCTCCGCCCCCCGGAGGTGCGTCGGCTCCGCTCGCGGCTGCTTGCGATCGTCACCCGGGCGGTGGCGGTGGGGGCCGACTCCGACCGCTTCCCCCGCACCTGGCTCTTCCACTACCGCTGGGGGAAGGAGGAGGGGGCCCGCACTGCACACGCGGAGAGAATCGTCCACGAGACCATTGGCGGTCGCACCACGGCCTGGGTTCCCGCCCGTCAGCGCTGAGGCCGCGGCCCGCTCCGGTACGCGTCCACGATCCCGTAGACCCAAAGGGCGGTCAGGAGGAGGGTGAAGCCGACGAAGAAGCCCCCGTTCCGCCGCTGGACTTCCTCCACCATCGCCAAGACGGAGAGGGGATCGAAGGTGGCCATGTCCTCGGGCAGGCCGCCCAGGACCTCCCTCACGAGGCGCACGATTAGCCAGATGGCCGAGATCAACGTGGCCCCTATCAGGAGGACGCCCTTCCCGTACTCGCGGTTGTGGATTTGGCCCGCTCCCGGGCAGACGAGCCCGGAGAGCAAGGCCGCGCGGAGCGGCCGGCTCCGGGCCGGTAGCTTCGCCGCGGCCGGTGCGGCCAGGCGGGCCAGGACCCGTCGGGTCAGGGCCTCTGCCCCCTCGGCCCGGCCCCCGGCCAGGAACAACCGGGGTCCGGTCTCGGCGGGGGCCCACCCGGGAGGCCGGGCGACTACGTGCACGTGCAGGTGGGGGAGGACTTCGGCGAAGAGCGAGACGTAGACCTTTTCGCAGGACGTCTCCGCCCTGAGCGCCGCCGCCACCTGGGCCAGGAGCGGCCCGAGCAAGGAGAGCTCTTCCGCCCGGAGAGCGTCGATCTGTTCCACGTGCCGGGCGGGGGCCACCACCAGCCAGCCGGGCACCGGTCCCCCCTCCGGAATCGCGTGGACCACGAACGGCCCCCGCCGGAGCATCCCACCCGGCGCGGGGGCTCCCCTGACGATCCGGCACTCCGAACAGTCGCGTACGGGCTCGCTCAAGGGGAGACCAGAGCGAAGGTCCGCATCGAGAGGCTGCCGTAGTGCCAGCCCTCGTAGACCGTGGCCACGCCGTCGCCCTTGGCGCGGCTCCCCAGCACGAAGAAGGTCGGGTCGAAATGCTCGCTGGTGGGGACGGCGAGGGCTGCCTGGGGGGCCATCTGGCGATAGGCCTTGATGGCCTCGATGTCCATGCCGAGGAGACGTTCCCGCATCCACTCGTCGAAGGCCCGGGCCCACTCCTCGGCGGGGGCGGCCTTGTCGTCGAGGCGCATGCGGCCGAGGTTGTGGACGATGCCCCCGCTGCCGAGGAGGAGGACGCTCCGCTCGCGGAGGGGGGCCAGGGCCTGCCCGACGGCCAAAAGCGCCTCCGGCTCTCTGAGCCGCGGAAGGGAGACCTCCACCACGGGCGTCCGCGCCTCGGGGAAGGCGATGCGGAGGGGGACCCAGAGCCCGTGGTCCCAGCCCCGCGAAGGCTCGAGGGCCGGGCTGAGACCCGCCCCGGTGAGCAGGCCCGCGACCTCGCGCCCGAGCGCCGGTGCGCCCGGAGCGGGGTAGGTCAGGCGGTAGAGCGCGTCCGGGAAGCCGGAGAAGTCATAGATGAGCGGCGGCCGGGGGTTCACGTTGACGCGGACGGGCCCGGAATCCTCCCAGTGGGCGGACACCACCACGATTGCGGTGGGGGAAGGGAGGCCGGTGGCGAAGCCGCGCAGGGCGCGGGTGTAGTCGTCCTCCTCCAGAGCAATGCTGGGGGCGCCGTGGGAAATGAAGAGGGCGGGGAAGCGCGCCAATTCTCAGACCCTCCGGCCCGCCACGTCCTGGGGTGTTGGCTGCTTGTGGCCGAGCACGGGGTGCGGCTTGTAGGGGGCCTCCAGCCGCGCGATCTCCTCCTCGCTGAGGCTCACCGCCACCGCGGCCGCGGCCTCGTCCAGATGCTCGATCCGGGTGGCCCCGATGATCGGCGCCGCCACCCCCGGCCTCGAGAGCAGCCAGGCCAGGGCGACCTGGGCGGGCTTGAGGCCCCGCGCACGGGCTACTTCCTGCACCGCGTCCAGCACGTCGAAGTCCTCGCTGCGGAAGTAAAGCTTGTCCGCGAAGTCGTCGGAGCGGGCGCGGGCAGTGTCCTTCTGTCCATCGCGAGTGCGATTGCCGGTCAGGAATCCGCGGGCGAGAGGGCTCCAGGGCATAAGGCCCACCCCCTGGTCCAGGCAGAGGGGGATCATCTCCCGCTCCTCCTCCCGGTAGACCAGGTTGTAGTGGTTCTGCATGGAGACAAACCGGTGGCCGAGGTTGCGGGCGGCGGCGTGGAGGGCCCCCGCGAACTGCCAGGCGGCCATGCTGCTCGCCCCCAGATACCGCACCTTGCCCGCGCGCACGAGCGCGTCCAGGGCCTCCATGGTCTCCTCCGTGGGCGTGGCGGGGTCCCAGCGGTGGGTCTGGTAGAGGTCGATGAAATCTACCCCCAGCCGGCGCAGGGACGCGTCGCAGGCTTCCAGAATGTGCTTCCGAGAGAGCCCGCTTCGGTTTGCACCCTTCTCTACGGGGAAGAAGACCTTGGTGGCCAGCACGTAGTCGTGGCGGGAGGCCAGCGCCTTGAGCATCCGGCCCGTGACCTCCTCGCTCCGACCAAGGGAGTACATATCGGCGGTGTCGAAGAAGTTGATGCCGAGGTCGAAAGCCTTGCGGAAGTGGGGGCGCGAAGACTCCTCGTCCAGGACCCAGGGCCGCCAGCCGGGATCGCCGTAGCTCATGCAGCCCAGGCAGAGCCGCGAGACCTCGAGACCGCTACGACCGAGCCGAATGGTGTCCATGGGCCCTCACTTCTTCAGCTTGGCGCGCCGGCCGCTGGGGCCTCAGGAACGGGGCCGCGAGCGGGCCGGCTCGGGGGGCGTCCGCCGGGTCGCGGGGGGCGGCCGCTGCGCGAAGAAGCGGCGGCAAGTGTCTTCGAACCGCCCCCGAAGGGTGAGCCCGGCCTCTCCCGGGAGGGGGCCCAAGCGGCGCCAGGCCGCCTGCGCCGACTCCACCTCTTGCTGGGCGGCCTGCCATCTGGCCTCCACGGCGGCGTGGCCGCCGATCGTGTTGGAGGCGAGGGCGTTGCGCAACCGCTGGGCGAGGTCGGCCCCCGAAGGGTCCCCCCCTGCGGGTTGAAGCTCTTCCAGGAGGCGCTCCACGCGCGCGCAGAGCTTCTCCATCTTCCGGCGGTTGGCTTCCGGATCCAGGTCGGTCCCCGCGAAGCTCTGGGGGTGGGCGAGCACTACGCGGTCCCGGGCCTCCGCGAAGCGAGCGGAGAGGGGGGCCAGGGCCTCGGGCGTGGCGGGGGCCGCCTGCCGCCAAGCGACCTGCACCGCTTGCACGCGCACCCCGAGGTCCTCGGGAGCCTCCGCCGCGGCCAGCGCCTCGAGCTCCGCGCAAAGGGCCTCGCGCGCGGTCAGCCCGGCCGCCTGCTCCAGCTCCTCCCGGTGTTTGTAGCGTTCGAAGAAGCGGTCGGCGGCCCCGCGGAACCGCGCCCAGACGGCCTCGGACTTGTTCTTTCGCACCGGTCCGATCGCCTTCCACTGCGCCTGCAGCTGCCGGACCTCCGCCGCCGTCTTCTCCCATTCCGTGGACTCGGCCAGGGCCTCCGCCCGCGTGCAGAGCTCCTCCTTCTTCTCGAGATTGGCCCCCCATTCGCGGGTCCGCTGCTCCCGGTTCTCCTGGCGGCGGGTGAAGAATCGATCGCAGGGCTTGCGGAAGCGCTCCCAGAGCGCCTTGGCCCGGGTGCGGGAGGCGGGGCCGATGGCCTTCCATTCCGCCTGCAAGGCCTTGATCTCCTCCGCCGTCTTCAGCCAGTCCGTGGACTCGGCCAGGGCCTCCGCGCGCGCGCAGAGCGCCTCCTTCTTGGCTAGGTTCTCCGCTTGCTCCTCGGCCAGCCGGGCGAAATAGGCGTCGCAACGGGCCTTCACCTCATCGCGTGCGGCCTTGAAGCGGGCCCAGAGGGCCTCCCCTTGCTCCTTGGGGGCTTGCGCGGCCTGCTTCCAGCGGGCGTCCAGCTCGTGCAGCGCGCGCGCCGCTGCCTCCAGGTCCGCCTCCGCTCGCAGCGCCTCCGCGCGTACGGTCAGCTCCTCCTGGACCCCTACGTTGGCCCAGCGCTTCCACTCCTCGTCCTCGCGGAGCTCCTGGAGCCGCCGGTAGAGGGCCTTGCGCACCAATCCCAATCGGGCGCTCAGCGTCTCGCGATCGCGGCGGGAGGGAAGGGGCCCGGGGTCCTCCAGGGCTTGCTTGGCCTCGCGGGAGGCGCGGTCCGCCTCTTTCAGGGTGAGGCGCTCGCTCTGGGCCAGGCCTTCGCAACGCGCGCAGAGGGCCTCCAGCCGGGCCAAGTTTTCTTTCTCCCGTCCCTCCCGTTCCGCCCTTACCTCCGCTTCCCGCGCGCGGAGCCGCGCGGCGGCCCGGTCGAAGCGCGTTTGGAGAGCCTCCCCGCCCGCAGGCGGCGGCAGGGCATGCCATTTCTGCTGCAGCGCGGCCAGGCCGCTCCTGGCCCCGGCGAGGTCGGCCGACTCGGCGAGGCCCTCCGCCTCCGCGACGAGCTCCCCTCCGCGGACGAGGAGGGTCTGGGCCTCCGTCCAGGCCCGGTGCCGCTCCCGGCACGCCTCTGCGGCCTCCTCGAAACGGCGGTCGAGGGCCTCCTTTTCCGCCCCCGCCGCGGGGGGGAGGGCGGCCCACGCCGCGCGGGCCTCCTCCAGGATGCGCAGAGCATCGGGACCTTTCGAGGATTCCAGGGACGCGCAGAGGGCACTGCGCGCTCCCCGCTCTCCCGCCCGCTCCTGCTGCCGGCGCTCCTCGCGCAGGCGCGCCTCCTCGAACCGCTCCCGCTGCCGCTGTTCCTCCTCCTCGTTGACGGCCTCCGGCGGAGGGAGGGGGGGCGGGGGAGCGAGGGACTCGAGCCGGGCGCGGGCGCGGCGGGCGACCGCGCCCACCTTGGCCCGGGCCGCGATTGCGGTCAGGGCCTCCCCGTCCGCCACCCGCTCGACCGCGGCCAGGGCCGAGGCTTTGTGTTCACCGTTCAGGGCAATCGCCGCGAGCACAGCCGGGTCCTGGATCCGGGCCACCGCCTCCAGGCGGATGGCGGGATCCTGGGCCTCGCGCACCACCCCCCCCAGGGCCTTGGCGTCCCCCAGCCGGCCAAGCGCGGCCCTCCGGGTGGACTCGAGGACGGCGGACTTGGCCACGGCGGCCAAGTGCCGGGGATCGTCGAGGGAGGCCACCGCTTCCGCACTCGCCGCTGCGTCCCTTTCGTGGATGGCAAGGCCGGCCAAGACCTCGGCCGCCTCCTCGCGGACGCCCTCGTCCCGGTCCCCGCGGGCGATGGCTCCCAGCACCGAAGCCGGGCCCAGCTTCTTAACGGCCGCGCGGCGCACGCGCGCATCCACGTCCTCGCGGGCGATGGCCTCCAGGGTGTCCCGCTCCCGGGAATCCATCCGCCGCACCGCATCCGCGCGGATCAGCGCGTCGGGGTGCTGCCATTCGGGCTTCGGCCGGAACCGATCGAGAAGGGTCATCCCTCCCGCAATATAACCCAGGCAAACTCGTCCGCGTAGCGGAGCCTCCGGGGCAGGGAGAGCGCGGGGCGGGCCCTCTTACCGGTCAGGCCCCCGCCCCCGGGGGGACTACGAGCACGATCTTCCCTATGTGGGCGCTCGACTCCATGAGCCGATGGGCGGCGGCCGCCTCGGCCAGGGGAAAGGTGGCGTGGACCACGGGAGCCACCCGCCCCGCCTCGAGAAGGGGCCAGACATGCTCTTCGAGCGCCCGCGCGATGGCCCCCTTCTGCTCGACCGTGCGCACGCGCAGGCTGCCGCCGGTCAGGGTCAGGCGTCGATGAAGGACCGCCCGCAGGTCGACCTCGGCGCGGGCCCCCCCGGGGATCGCGATTACGACCAGCCGGCCATCGAGGGCCAGGGCCTCGATGTTGCGGGGCACGTAGCCGCCGGCCACCATGTCCAGGATGACGTCCACGCCCCGCCCACCCGTCCTCTCCGCCACCACGGCCACGAAGTCCTCGGTCCTATAGTTGATGGCGCGCTCCGCGCCCAGCCGCTCGCAGGCCGCGCACTTCTCGGCCGAGCCGGCGGTCACGAGAACGCGGGCGCCGAAGGCCCGGGCCAAAGAGATGGCGGCGGTGCCGACCCCGCTGGACCCGCCGTGCACGAGCAGGGTCTCGCCCGCGGCCAGGCGCCCGCGTTCGAAGACGCTGGTCCAAACCGTGAAGAATGTCTCGGGCAGCGCCGCCGCTTGCACCATGTTGAGCCTGCGGGGCACGGGCAGGCACTGCGGGCCGGGGGCCAGGCAATACTCGGCGTAGCCACCGCCGGCCACGAGCGCGCACACCTCATCGCCGACCTGCCATTCGCCCACCCCGCTGCCCACGGCCACGATCCTGCCCGCCACCTCGAGACCGGGAAGATCGGAGGCCCCGGGCGGCGGTGGGTATTTGCCCTGGCGCTGCATGACGTCCGCCCGGTTCACGCCCGCCGCCGCCACCCGGATCAACACCTCGCCGGGTCCGGGTTGGGGCACCGGGCGCTGGCCGGGCCGCAGCGCCTCGGGGGGGCCAGGCTGGGCGATTTCGACCACGGCCATGGTGGCCCTGCCGTCGGTCACGGCTGCTTGCCGTCGAGCGCCTCGATGGTGGCCAGGGAGGGCGGCCGCTGAGCCCGCAAGCGCCGGGCCGTGGCCTCCGCCCCCCGCAGCACGCGCAGCACATTCCCCTGGGCCAACTTCTCGAGGTCCTTATCGCTCCAGCCGCGGCGGATCAGCTCCGCGAAGAGGTACGGATAGCGAGATGTGTCCTCCAGACCCTCCGGCCAGAGGTCGTTGCCGTCGTAGTCCGCTCCCAGCCCCACGTGGTCCACCCCCGCCACCTTGCGTACGTATTCGATGTGGTCGGCCACCTGGGCGATGGTCGCCGTGGGGACAACGACCGCGGCGCGCATCTCCTTGAGCAGGCGCTCGCGCTCTCCTTCGTCGGCCATGCCCTCGCTCCGCCGCTTGTACTCGGCGAAGAGCGGGGTCATGACGCGGGCCACATCTGCAGACGCGAAGGCCGCCACGAAGGCGACCATGACCACCCCCCCGTTCTCGGGCAGCCTCTGCAGGATGGGGTCGGGAACGTTGCGCGGGGTGTCGGCGAGGGCGCGGGCCGAAGAGTGGGAGAAGATGACGGGGGCCTCGGACACCCGGAGGGCGGCCGCCATCACCTCCGGGCTGACGTGGGAGAGATCCACGAGCATGCCCAGCCGGTTCATCTCCCGCACCACCTCCTCCCCGAACCTCGTGAGACCGCCGTGGCGCGGCGTGTCCTGCGCGGCATCGGCCCAGTCCAGGGTCGCGTTGTGGGTGAGGGTCATGTAGCGCACGCCCAGGTCGTAGTAGGCGCGGAGCGCACCCAGCGAGTTCTCGATCGCGTGCCCGCCCTCGATGCCCAGGAGGGAGGCCACCCGGTGGCGCTTCATGGCCTTCTCCACCTCGTCCGCGGTGAGGGCCAAGGACAGATGCTCGGGGTAGCGCGCGATGACGCGGCGAGCGATATCGATTTGCTCGAGCTGCACGCGTGCGAAGCCCCCGGCCTTGTCCTCTCCCGGGATGTAGACGGACCAGAACTGCCCGCCCACTCCGCCCGCGCGCAGGCGGGCAAGGTCTGTCTGCCCCGGGGTGGGCCGGCGGAGATCGTAGGCCTCGACGTCCCGCGGAGCGTGCTTGTCGATACGGATCGCCCAGGGAAGATCGTTGTGACCATCGATCAGCGGATGCTTCTCGAGCAGCTTGCGCGCCCGTCGGAGCGCCCCGTCCTCCTGGGCGGAAAGGAGGGTGGGGGCCAGGACCAGGAGGGCGATGGCCCGCGATAGCCTCAGGAAGCCGGCGCTGCTCACCGGGACCAGGGGAGCTTCCAGTGCTTCGGGGAGGGCGCGGGCGAAGGGGACGAGCGGGGCAGGGGCGAAGGCGACGCGGGGGGCGGGGGCGTGGGGTCGGTCCAACCGAGGACGGGCCGAATTTGCTGGGGCCGGGAGGGCAGGAAGAGAACCACCACGGCCAGGACCACGACCAGCCCGAAGGCGATGGCCAGGGCCTTTAGGTCCCAGGGAAGGCTCGACCAGGCGGGCAGCTCGGACAGCAACCCCCGGCGGGCCCGTGCGGGAGGCGCGGCCGGCGGCGGGGGGAGCTCGCCGCGGTCGGCCTGCTCCCGGGTGGTGCCGCAATGGCACACCGACACCCGGTTCGGAACCCGACGCTTGCAGCTGGGGCACGTCCAGGTCGCGGACGTCATGATAACCATCCTGTTTTGCCCGGCGGCGGCGTGTCAAGTCCGCCCCCCCCTCATGTACCATGGCCGGGTG
>Ga0210399_10001168_pt1 | contig 20606 bp, 16 predicted proteins | sample IncBWC14MmetaG_FD_150865 | JGI IMG/M metagenome (GOLD analysis project Ga0210399, IMG submission 150865) | Forest soil microbial communities from Barre Woods Harvard Forest LTER site, Petersham, Massachusetts, United States - Inc-BW-C-14-M | ecosystem: Environmental > Terrestrial > Soil >... | reverse complement strand
GGCCGCCCCGCGATGGGTGCGCCGGGTTGATAGTATGCCGTTGTCTGTGAAGGCGCCTTGAATTCCGGAATCACGCACACGCCGTAGGGCAGACGAGGGAGTTTTCCGAACAGATGCGCGAGTTCCGGATCAATCTTCTTCGCAACGATGCGATAGCCGTTCACCAGATCGTCGGGCTTGTCGTAATAGAACCGCGCATCGGTGCGAAGAAACTCCGTGAAGTCGTGGAAGCTGCCCTGAAAGCCCGCCGAAGCGATAACTTTGTCCATCTCCGCGCGGATGCGCTTCACTTCCGAGAGTCCAATTTCGTGAATCTGCTGCGGCGTCAGCTTCGTGGTCGTTTGCCAGCGCACATGAAATGCGTAGTCGGCCGTGCCGTTTGGCAAAGCGGTGGCGGCAATCGATTCGCGGCAAGCCGGCAAGTACGTTGAGACGAAGTAGTCGTGCAGCCTCTGAAATGCCGGAGCAACTGCGCTCGCGTATATTTTCTTGGCGCGCTCCGTCAGGCGAATTCGCCCGGCTTCAGGGAATCCCGCGGGGAACTCTGCGAACGGCTCCAGAAGCGGGCTCCGCAAGGGGTCAGTGGGAGTGAGACCAACAATTTGTTTCGGAACATCGCGCAGCATCAGCTTTGGCGGCGTGTAGCCTCTCTTCAGCCCTTCCTGAAGCAGGGCTATATTTTGCTCGACGTCTTTCGGCAGCGCTTCAAGCCGCGCAAGAATATCTTCGTAGTCCGCTGCCGTCTGACGGGGCATTGTTGCCAGTGTCGATGGGCTTCCCTGCTGGATTCCACCCATCTGCGTCAAAGGCATCCAGATGTTGCCTGGTACAACGTCCCGAAACGGAGCCGGGCCGTCGCCATACTGCAGGCCTTCTTCCGCTGTCTCCAAAAGTTCGCGATAAAGATCGTAGTTGAGCCGCTCTTCCGCCGGGAGTGCATCGCGTGAAATGGATTTCAACTTCGCTAGACTTTCGTGAAGGTGTCGGGTTCTTGCTTCGATGCCCTCTCGCGAATCGTCGCTCCAGCGCGGGTTCTGCCCGGGAAAGCCGACGGCCGTTGCCATTTCAGGATATTCCTGCATCCAGCGTTTCCAATCTTCGTCAAGGTAGGCGCGGAATTTCCGCGTTGCTTCGGACGGACTGGAACCCGTCTGAGCGCCCGTCAGCAGCGGAATCACAAAAAGCACGCTGCTCGCGGAAAACGTCAGCATCAAGAATGTACGAATCACGGATTTCCTCCCGCAACTCCAGACAATTCCTTGCCGCGTTCCAGGGCGAGCATGACGATCAAGCGCGAGGTTTCCTCAATGCCCATCGCCGTATTGTCCACCAGCACGGCATCTGCAGCGCGCACGAGCGGAGAAACTTTGCGTTCGCGGTCGCGCTTGTCGCGCTCAACCACTTCCTCAAAGACTTCCGCTTGGGTGTGGCGTTCGCCTTTTTCCTGGTGTTCTTTCCAGCGGCGCTCGGCCCGCACTTCCGGCGAAGCGTCCAGAAAAATCTTCAGCTCGGCTTTGGGGAACACGACCGTTCCAATGTCGCGCCCTTCCATGACCACTCCGCCGCCCGCGCCGGCGAGCTGCTGCTCGGCAACGAGCACTTCGCGCACTCTCGCAATCGTGGCCAGCCGCGAAGCCGCCTGCGCCACTTCTCCCGTTCGAATTGCCTGGGTTACGTCCTCACCATCGAGGAAAACACAATTCTTCGCGCCTGCCGCTTCCTGTTCGGCGCTCGGTGCTCTTAGTTCGATGTGCGTTTCTGTCGCCAGCGCGGCAAGGCGGGATTCATCTTCCAACTTAACTTGACGCCGCAGCGCCTTCAGCGCCAGCGCGCGGTACATGGCTCCACTGTCCAGATACAGATAGCCAAGCATCGCCGCAACGCGGCGCGCCACACTGCTTTTGCCGGACCCGGCAGGGCCGTCGATGGCGATCGTGAGTTTTGGCATGCGCTAGCACAGCTACTCCTGGCTGTGCGAATTTCCGTGCAACTGTTAAAAGAACACCGGCAAGAGTGCCTGTGCGACTCAAAATCCCATAATGTTGTAGCCGCAATCGACGTAAATCGTCTCACCGGTAATGCCCGAGCCCGCATCGGAGAGCAAGAACGCCGCGGTTCCACCGACTTCCCCCGGATCAACATTGCGCTTCAGCGGCGCACGCTCGGCATGCGCTTTCAACATGTCTCCCAATCCTGAGATTCCGCGCGCCGCCAGCGTCTTGATCGGCCCCGCGGAAATCGCATTCACGCGGATGCCCTTTTGCCCCAGGTCGCTCGCCAGATAACGCACGCTCGCTTCCAGCGCGGCTTTGGCCACTCCCATCACGTTGTATTTCGGCACGACTTTTTCGGCTCCGTAGTACGTCAGCGTAACGATCCCACCGCCGCTGGTCATCAGCGGAGCCGCCGCCCGCGACACGGCGATGAGCGAATACACGCTGATATCATGCGCGATGCGAAAACCCTCGCGCGTGGTGTTCACAAATTCGCCCTTCAATTCTTCCGCGGGAGCAAACGCCACGCTGTGCACCAGGCCGTGAAGAACTCCGTAGCGCAACTTGAACTTCTCGAAGACCCTGGCAATTTGCTCGTCCGATGCGACATCGCACATAAAACCCTCGGCGCCGGGCAAATCGGTGATCAAATCCTTGGCTTCCTGTTCCATCCGATCGTTCTGATAGGAAATCGCCAGACGCCACCCGGCTGCGTGCAGCTTCTGCGCGATGGCCCAAGCGATGCTCCGTTTGTTTGCCAGCCCGAAAATGACTGCTGTTTTCTGCTCGTCGCTCATTCGGTGAGTCTCCCGATGGCCGGGCTGAAGCCCGGCACCTACAAAAGTCAAATTCTATGAAACGCCTTCTCAATTTCTTTCATGGAATAGCGCAGCACCACCGGCCGCCCATGCGGACAGCTCATCGGGCAATCTGTTTTCGCCAGCGCGTCCAGCAGCCATTCCATTTTCGAATGTTCCAGCGGCATGTTGACTTTGATCGCGGCATGGCAGGCCGTGGACGCGGCGATTTTCGCCTGCAAGCTTTCGATCGAGATGGCGGTGTTCTCGCGCTCGACGCCGTCGAGAATTTCGGTCAGCAGTTTTTCCGCGTCCGGCGCGCCAACTCCCGCGGGCACGGCTTGAATCGCCACGCTTTTCATTCCCATGAGGTCGACTTCAAAGCCGTTGACGGCAAGCTCTTCCGCGATTTTGCCGAAGATGACGATCTGGCGCGGAGAAAGATCGACGATGATGGGCATCAGCATACGTTGGGATTCGACCCTGCCAGCGCGGCGCGCTTCCAGATGTTGCTCGAAGAGCACGCGTTCGTGCGCCACGTGCTGGTCGACGATCCAAAGTCCTTCGCCATTCACGGCCACGATGAAACTCGCGCTGACTTGTCCCAGCGGCTTCAAATCGGCAATCTGCTCTGGCCGCGGCAATGTCGCCGGCGCGTCCCCGCTCGCTGGCGCTAGATTCGCCGCCCAGTTCCCCGCCGTTGAAATCGGCGTGGGCGCCACTGCCGTCCCGAACATTGCTCCCGGCGAAAAAGGAATCCTCTGCTCCATCGGATGCATCGGCGCGTTCGAAAGATCAAATCCGCCGTCCGACCCCACACCGCTCCCCAGTCCCATTTCTTCCAGCGCTGGAATTGGATCGCGCGGCAACTCCGATTCCACGCGCGCCGCACCGGCACCGGCCGAAAACGCAATCCCCGTTCCCGCCAACACCGGAGTCGCGCTCGCCGCCGCAGCAAAACTCGGAACCGGCCGCGCCCCCATCAGCGCCTGGCGAATCGTGTCGCGCGTAAAATCGTGTACAAAGCTCGGCCGCCGAAAGCGCACTTCGATTTTCGCGGGATGCACGTTCACGTCGACTTCGTCATACGGCATTTCCAGAAAAAGCAGCGTCGCTGGAAAAACCGCTGGCGGCAAAATGTTGCGGTAAGCCTCATGAATGGCGTGCAGGATCAACCGGTCGCGTACCAGCCGTCCGTTCACAAAAATATAAATCCCGTTGCGGTTCAGCCGTTGCACGTCGGGCCGCGAAGTAAACCCGCTCACCGTCAGCGACGCTTTTTCCTCTTCCGCTTCCAGTTCTGGCTCGGTGATGGCTGCGCGAAAGGGAGCCGTGGCCACGGGGATTTCCACCAACTCGTCCAGCGCCTGCCGCCCGAACAATTGATACACGCGGTCGGCCAGCTTTTCCGCCGGCGGGCAATTGATGATTTCTTGCGTCGGTGTCGTCAACACAAACTGCTTGAGCGGATTCGCCAGCGCATAGTGCGTAACCAACGAAGCGATGTGCCCCAGCTCCGTGGTATCCGACTTGAGGAATTTTCTGCGCGCCGGGACGGAATAGAAAAGATCCGCAACACTGATAGTCGTTCCCGGCGGCAATCCCGCGGGCTTGACGCCGATCAATTTTCCGCCGGCAAACTCGATCCGCGTCCCCTCGGCTTCCGACTCGTCGCGCGTTTCGAGCAGCAGTCGCGAAACCGCCGCAATCGTCGGCAACGCTTCTCCGCGAAATCCCAGCGTGGAAATAGAAAGCAAATCGTCGGCGGTCCTGAGTTTGCTCGTCGCGTGCCGTTCGAACGCCAGCAGCGCATCGTCATGCGTCATGCCGTGACCGTCGTCGATCACGCGGATCATGCGCTTGCCGCCGACTTCTGTTTCGACGCGAATGCTCTTCGCGCCCGCATCAATAGCATTCTCGAGCAGCTCCTTCACCACCGACGCCGGCCGCTCGACAACTTCGCCCGCCGCGATTTTATTCGCCACCGCCTCCGGTAGTATGCGAATTCTACTCATGAATTCGCCGCTCCAGAAAAGGTGTTGGGGGTCGGACCTTTAGGTCCGACATCACGAACCGAGGGGTGCGGGGGCTTCAGCCCCTGAGGAATTGGGTCTAGCTGATACTTGCCGCTTGCTGATCCATAAGGCCACAATTCCGGCCTCTCAACCAACTTCGCAGTCACCGGATTGAACATCACATAGTCTCTTTTTTTCTGATAGTCCGCCCAGTTCTTTACCCGGGATTCATGAAAACCGGACTGCCAAATCTCCGTCCTGCTTCCACGAAGTTTGTGTATCTCAAACGAACTCCCACCTTTGATCAATTGCATGCACTTTTCCAGACTAGCTGAAGAAGGAGTCAGGATAAGATGCAAATGATTAGGCATCAGCACAAATTCATGTAGTAGATAATTCCCCTTATCTCGGTATTCCAAAATCTTGCTGACGACTAGGTCTGCCGTCTCATGAACTTGAAACACTGAAACGTTTTGCCAAGCTTTCGTCGTTACGAAATAAGTCCATCCAGGTGATGTCTGGTGCCCTAGCCTACCCATGGAGACATTTCCTCAGGGGCTAAAGCCCCTCTAGCCTTCACTGAATGTCGGAGCTAAAGCTCCGACCCCCAATACCCCCGACCCTCTCGCAAATGTGAGCATCCGCTCACTACTCCTTGAGTGCGATTCCCAATTGGTCGAGCTGTTCTTTATCCACCGACGATGGCGAATCGGCCATCAAATCCTGTGCGGCGGTGGTTTTCGCGAAGGCGATGACTTCGCGAATGGATTTTTCCCCAGCAAGAAGCATGACGACGCGGTCGATGCCCAGCGCGATGCCCCCGTGCGGCGGAGTTCCGTAAGTCAGCGCGTCGAGGAAAAAACCAAAACGTCGGCGCAATTGTTCTTCCGTCAGGCCGAGCGCCTTGAAGAGGCGCTCCTGAATGTCCTGCCGGTGAATTCGAATGCTACCGGAGCCAAGCTCGTAGCCATTCAAAACGAGGTCGTAGCCTTTCGATCGCACCTCCCACGGCGCGGATTCCAGCTTTTCGAGATCTTCATCGACGATACCGGTAAACGGGTGTTGCGCGCTCACCCACGTTTTGTCCGCCTCACTCCATTCAAAAAGCGGAAACCCAGTGAGCCATAGGAATTTCCATTGCGATTTGTCGATAACGCCAAGGGCTTCGCCAAGCTGCAAGCGCAATTGTCCGGCGATCAGCGCGGCGGCTTCCGTGCCTTTGATTTGTTCCTTGGCAGAAACAACAACGACGAGATCGCCCCCTTTTGCCCCGCAAGCCGCCGCCAGCTTCTTCACATTTTCAGCGCCGATTAATTTCTCGAGGCTGGACAACGCGAAAAAATCGCCGTGACTCGTGGAAGTCGCGCCCTCGGCAGAGCACTTCACGAAATACGCGCCGCGCGCTTTCAGCGCCTTGGCTTTTTCGCTCAAATCGTCGAGTTGCTTGCGGGAATAACCCGCCGCGCCCGGCGCCGCAAAAGCGAAAACATTGCCCTCAATCTGCAGCTTTTCCTTCGCCTCAGATGGGAAACAAGCCGTCACTTCATGCAACTCCATGTCAAAGCGCATGTCCGGCTTGTCGCTGCCGTACTTCCGAATGACATCTTTGTATTGCATGTGCGGGAACGGCGCTTCTGCCTTGACCCCGGCGACGGCGCAGGCCCGCACCATCACTTGCTCGATCACATGAAAAATATCTTCCTGCCGCGGAAACGACATTTCCAAATCGAGTTGCGTGAATTCCAACTGGCGGTCGGCGCGCTGATCTTCGTCACGGAAGCACTTCACGATCTGAAAGTATTTGTCCAGGCCAGCAATCATCAGGATCTGCTTGAAAATCTGCGGCGACTGCGGCAACGCGTAAAACTGCCCGTGATGAATTCGGCTGGGCACCAGAAAATCGCGAGCGCCTTCCGGAGTCGACCGCGTGAGCATGGGCGTTTCCACTTCAAGGAAACCCAGCTCGTCCATGGTCTTGCGGATTTCGAGAATAATCTTGTGACGCAGCGCCAAATTGCGATGCGGCTTCGACCGGCGCAAGTCGATGTAGCGAAAGCGAAGCCGCGTTTCTTCCGCCGCGTTAATCTCGTCTTCGATGGGAAACGGCGGCGTCTTGGCGTTGTTTAGAATGTGCAGCTTTGACGCCACCAGCTCGACTTCCCCGCTCGCCAATTCCGGATTCGCTTTCTGCCGCTTCAGGACTTTGCCTTCCACTGCGACCACAAATTCCCCGCGCGCCTGCTCCGCTTTGGCGTGCGCCGTAGGCTGCGTCTCTTTGTTGAAGACCACCTGCACGATCCCAGTGCGGTCGCGAATATCCAGAAACAGCAAATTTCCAAGGTCGCGCCGCCGCGCCACCCAGCCCATAACCAGCGCCTCGCGCCCATCATCGGCAGCGCGCAATTCCCCGCAGTAGTGTGTGCGCTTCAAATTCCCCAGAAAATCCAGCACGTCGTTCGCCCTCTCCGAATTCTGATTCCGGCCGCTGTAGCTCAGGCCTTGAGGCCTGAGCTTTTTCTGCAACGGTAACGCTACCTTGCCGCACGGGACAACCTCACCCCTAAGGGAGTGAGCTACAACTGCTTCTTCAGATGCTCGATCAAATCCGGTTCCGTAAACTTCGCCTGCGAGCCGTCCGCCAGTGTCTTCAGTGTCCACAATCCTTCGGACACTTCATTATCGCCGAGAATCAGCGCATACTTCGCGCCCAGTTTGTCCGCCTGCCCGAGCGCTTTGCCGAATTTCAGCTCGACCGGCGGCAACTCCACGCTGAATCCCGCCTTGCGCAAACCTTTCGCCGCGCGAATAGCCGTCGCATGAGCTCGATCACCCATCCAGGCGATGTACACGTCGCGGCCCTGCTGCGCCGCCGCTTTGCCGCTTTCCTGCAGCGACAAGATCAAGCGGTCTTCGCCGATAGCAAAGCCAATTCCCTTCGTCGGCGGCCCGCCCAACAATTCTACCAGCCCGTCATAGCGCCCGCCTCCGCACACGGCATTTTGCGAGCCCAGGCCTTGCGCCGTAATTTCAAACGTCGTGCGCATGTAATAGTCCAGCCCGCGCACCAGCCGCCAATTCTCGCGGTAGATCACTCCGCGCATTTCGAGTTGATGCTTTACAGGCGCATAGTGCGTTTTGCAATCGTCGCAGAGATGATCGGCGATGTGCGGCAGCGTAGCGATAATTCCCTGCTCGCCTTCCAGTTTCGAATCGAGCACCCGCAGCGGATTCGTTTCAATCCGCCGCTGGCTGTCCGCCCCGAGCTTGTCCTTCACCTTTACTAACTCCGCGCGGAGGAGCTCAACATATTTCGGCCGGCAGTCGCGGCAACCGATGGAATTGAGATCGAGCTGCACGCCCTCCAATTCCAACCGGTCGAAAAACGTCATCACCATTTCAATCACTTCCGCGTCGATCGCCGGCGCATCGCTCCCGCCCAAAACTTCCGCCCCAATCTGATAGAACTGCCGGTATCGCCCCTTCTGTGGCCGTTCCCGCCGGAACATCGGCCCCATGTAGTACAGCTTCACCGGCTGCGGCAGTTGGTTCATGTTGTGCTCGATGTACGCGCGGCACACGGAAGCGGTAGCTTCCGGGCGCAAACTCACCTGGTCGCCCAGATCGACGGCCAGAAGATGTCTTCGAATCGTGCCTACATAGAGATTGAAACGCTCGAAGATAGCCGCGTCCTTTGTTTTCTCGTACTCTTGTCGGTCAAAGGCGAGCGAATCAAGCAACGGCCCGAGGTCTGCCAAAACCCTTTCGTTCAGCGGTGTTCTGCCTACTTCGCCTATTTCGATGGCTCTGCCAAGCCTTTCTCGAAACTCAGTCACCTTCATCTCGTATGACCAGAAAAAATTTGGATCGGAAACTGAAGGCTGCTTGGCGATCAACAACGTCCTCAGAGCCGCCAGCTCGTCTGACTCGTGATCTTCGAACGAGTACATTTCTTTGGAAACAATGTCTGTTTCGCCGCCGACCGCGCGAGCGAACAATTCCGTTTGCTCGAAGATGGGGATGCGAATCTCGCCGAAGCCGAAAGTGGCAAAGACTTTGTGGGCCGTCTGCTCGACGCGATTCCAAAGCGCGGTCTCTGGCGGCAGGAGGTCACGCGTGCCGCGAATCGCCTGAAACTTGCGTGGCTTTTCTTCTTTTTTGACAGCGCCTTCGCTCACTCGGTGGGTTCCTCGCGATAAATATTCTTGTAGCCGACGTAGCGTTGCGCGTACTGGTCAATCGACGCCTGATCGATTCCCGTGAGCACGCGCTTCACTTTTCCCGGCGAGCCCATCACCAGGCTCCCCGCAGGAATTGCAGTCCGCTCGGTGATCAGCGTTCCGGCAGCGACGATACTCCCCGCGCCAATCGTCACGCCATTCAAAATGACCGCGCCCATGCCAATCAAGCAGCGCGACTCAATGGTGCAGCCATGCAGCGTCACCGAATGCCCGACGGTCACGTCATCGCCGAGGATGAGCGGCCACTCCCCGCGCATCACGTGACAGATCGACCCGTCCTGAATATTCGTCCGCGCCCCAATGCGAATGTAGTGCACATCCCCGCGAATCACCGTACAAGGCCAAACACTCGAATCCTCCCCAATCACTACGTCGCCAATGATGACGGCGGCCGGGTCGATATAAGCCGATTGCGCAATTTGCGGCCGCTTCCCTTTGTAAGGTCGAATGTCCGGTTGCCGAGCCAATCGTATCCCTATCCACGACCTAGTCTCGTCCTAGGCGTCAAGCGTCTGTCTTCTTGTAGGGGCGCAGCACTGCTGCGCCCTCCGAAAGATTCTGCGTAAACGGAATTACGCCACGATATCATCCGCGTTGCCCGACTGACAAGGAAGGCGGTCGCCGTTTCTTATTGGGAGTGCGGCAGCTTGCTTGTCCTGAGCGCAGTCGAAGGGCTGCCGCTTTTCCGTCTGCTACGCCTAAAACTAGCCCTGCTGGACGCCACGCTACAACTGCGCCATCATCACCTGGTGGAAAAACTCTGCGCACAATGCGGCGCCGCGATGACCTGCCAGCAGGAAGCCGGCTGCTGGTGCGCGGAATTGCCAAAAATCCCAATGCCGGCGGACGACGAGGGATGTCTCTGCCGGAGCTGTCTCCTGGCCAAGATTGAAGCTCTACAAAGAGCCGCGAAGAGCACCGAAGCCTGAGGTTTAATCGATCTGAACCGCCGGTCCTCCCGTAGTCCCCGCCACTGCTTCCAGCCGCGCAACAACCGCGCGCGCAACATTATATAGACTCTTCGCTCCCGCGCCCTCTTCTCCAAGCGCCGCCACCGGCTTGCCGGTGTCTCCGCCAATTCGAATCCGCGGATCGATTTCCACTTCGCCCAGCACCGGAACGCCATACGCGATCGCGGTTTTCGAGCCTTCGCCATGCCCAAAAATATCCACCGCCTTGCCGCAATGCGGGCAAGCAAACGTGCTCATGTTCTCGACCACGCCAAGCACTTCCACATTCACCTGGCGGAACATCTCAATCGCTTTGCGCACGTCGGCAAGCGCAACGATCGATGGCGTAGTCACCAGCACCGCGCCCGTAACAGCCACCGTCTGGATCAGCGTCAACTGCACATCACCCGTACCCGGCGGAAGATCGATAATCAAATAATCCAGCTCGCCCCACTCCACGCTGCGCAGAAATTGCGTAATCACGCTGTGCAGCATCGGCCCGCGCCAGATCATCGGCTTGTCGCCAGGATTCAGCAGCCCCATCGAAATCATCTTCAACCCTTGCGCTTGCACGGGAATGATGTGCTTGTCCGCCGTGGCTTCCGGCTGTTGCGTCGCACCCAGCATGATCGGCACGTTCGGCCCGTAAACGTCCGCGTCGAGCAATCCCACTTTGTGCCCGAGCTTCACCAGCGCCAGCGCAAGATTCACAGCGACAGTTGTCTTGCCAACGCCGCCCTTGCCGCTGGCGACAGCAACGAGATTCTTCACGCCCGGAATCGGATGGCGTTCCGGCTGCTGCATCGGTGCTGGTGGCATTGTCTCTCCTGAGTCTCTAACTCTATCTTGTCCCGCAGTAGCTCAGGCCTTCAGGCCTGACGTTTTTCTGCTGCCACGCCACTCGCTTTGCCGGATGCACTGAGCGGCGCCATACATGATTAGAGCCGATTTTCCAATTTCGATTTTCGAATTTCAATTTTCGACTCATGCCCCGTGGCATTTCTTGTATTTCTTCCCCGACCCGCAAGGGCAAGGATCGTTGCGCCCCACTTTTGCGCCAACCTTCACAGGTTTCGGCGGTTCCGCCTGCGCCGGCCCCGTCTGATACTGCAAGTCTTTCTGCTGACGTTGCTGGCGCCGCTCAATTTCACGCGCAACGGCCGGCAAATGTTGCGGCTCATTAGCACGCGCGGCAGCAGCGCTCGCAGCCACAGCATCAGCACGAGGATGGGTTGCCTGTGTGGGCGTGGAAGATTGCGGTGCGCCCCCCGAAGGCGGCTGCTCGCCCTGCTGCACCTGAATGTGAAATAGATACCGGATCGTTTCATTGTCGATGCGCGCCATCATGTCTTCAAACAGCGTGAACGCCTCTTTCTTGAATTCGACGATAGGATCTTTCTGCGCGTACCCGCGAAGTCCAATTCCCTCTTTCAAATGATCCAGCGAAAGCAAATGGTCTTTCCACTGCGAATCGACCACATCGAGAATAATCCGCCGCTCCAGCCAGCGCATCAGGTCCGCGCCAAACTGTTTTTCTTTTTCCTCGTAGCGTTTCTGGACGGCCTCCGCCGCCGCATCGGCAAGTTGGTCATGGCTCAGCGTCGCCGGATCAGCGCCCGCCGCCTTAATATCAATCCCAAACTGCGCGTTGCTCTCCGCCAGGAACTGCGTGGCATTCCACTGATCGGGATGCTGCTCGCGCGGACAAAAAGTTTCGGCAAGTTCGCGCACCACGTCCTCCGCGATTCCGAGAACGTAATCGCGCTGGTCCTTGCCTTCCAGCGCCGATCGCCGAATCGCATAAATCGTCTCGCGCTGTTTATTCATCACGTCATCGTACTCAAGCAAATGTTTGCGGGCGTCGAAATTTTGGGCTTCTACTGACTTTTGGGCGTTTTCGATGCGGTTGGAAATCATTCGCGATTCGATGGGTACGCCTTCGGTCATGCCGAGGCGAAACATCAACGCTTTCACGCGTTCGCCGCCGAAAATGCGCATTAAATCATCTTCGAGCGAAAGAAAAAATCGTGAAGAGCCAGGATCGCCCTGGCGTCCGGCGCGACCGCGCAACTGATTGTCGATGCGGCGAGCTTCGTGGCGTTCCGTGCCGAGGATGTGCAATCCGCCAAGCGCGACAACTTCGTCGTGTTCGGCTTTGCACTGCTGCGTAAATTGCTCGATGACTGGTTTCCACTGATCGGCGGGGACTTGAAAAATCTTTCCTTCATGCTGGAAAAGAACCATCGGAATTGTTGGCTGCGGATTGTTGCCATTTCCAGAATCCGCGGGAATTACCGCGGGAGCTGCCGCGTAAGGCATCGCCAGTTTATTTTTCAGAAAATGATCGCGCGTCATTTGCTCGGGATTTCCGCCGAGCAAAATGTCGGTGCCGCGGCCGGCCATGTTGGTGGCCACGGTGACCGCGCCTTTGCGCCCCGCCTGCGCCACGACGCGCGATTCGCGTTCGTGCTGCTTGGCGTTTAGCACTTGGTGCGGGACGCCGCCTTTTTTGAGCAACTCCGCGATCGCTTCCGATTTTTCAATGGAGATTGTGCCCACCAACACTGGCTGGCCGCGTTCGTGATATTGCCGGATTCCGTTTGCCAGTGAGTTGTCTTCCTGCAGAATGCCGTTGACCACCGCTTCAAACTTTTCTTTTTCCGTGCGGTAGACGACGTCTGCAGCCTCGATGCGGATTAAATGGCGGTTCGTCGGAATGACGGTGACGTCCAGATTGTAAATCTTGCCAAACTCCGCGGCTTCCGTTTCCGCCGTACCGGTCATGCCGGAAAGTTTCTTGTACATGCGGAAATAATTCTGGAAGGTAATCGTCGCAAGCGTCTGGTTTTCCCGCTCGATTTTCACGCCTTCCTTGGCTTCCACCGCCTGGTGCAAACCGTCGGACCAGCGGCGCCCGGGCATCTGACGGCCTGTAAATTCGTCGACGATGATTACTTCGCCGTCTTTCACCACGTAATCCACATCATTTTTGTAAAGCGTGTGGGCACGCAGCGCCTGGTAGACGTGGTGCATGATGTCAATATTCGCCGGATCGGACATGTTCGTCAGCGAAAGCAGGCGTTCGCATTTTGCGAACCCTTCTTCCGTCAGCGTCGCAGTGCGGTGCTTTTCGTCCAGCGTGTAATCAATGTCCTGAATCAGCTTGGGAATAATTTTGTCGATCTTGGCGTACTTGTCGGTGGACTCTTCCGAAGGTCCGGAAATAATCAGAGGAGTGCGCGCTTCGTCGATGAGGATGGAGTCCACTTCGTCGACGATGGCGAATTGGTGCCCGCGCTGCACGCATTGCGCGAGGTCGTACTTCATATTGTCGCGCAGGTAGTCGAAACCGAATTCGTTGTTGGTGCCGTAAGTCAGGTCCGCGCCATAGGCCGCGCGGCGCTGTTCGTCATCCAGATCGTGCACGATTACGCCGACGCTCAATCCCAGCGCCTTGTAGAGCGGGCTCATCCATTCCGCGTCGCGTCGCGCCAGGTAATCGTTCACGGTCACAACATGCACGCCACGTCCGGCGAGCGCATTCAGAACCGCGGGAAGCGTAGCGACGAGCGTCTTGCCTTCGCCCGTCTTCATTTCCGAGATTTTGCCTTCGTGCAGAACGATGCCACCGATAAGCTGCACATCGAAATGCCGCATGTTCAGGAAGCGGCGACCCGCTTCGCGCACCAACGCAAATGCCGGAACGATGGCCGGTTCCAGCGCCTGTTGCAGTTGCTGCTTGTAGGCGGGTTCCGCCGGATCGGCGTCCTTCAATTGCTCCTGCACCTGCTTACGCAACTCAGCAAAGCGTGCTTTAAGGTCATCGTCAGAGAGCGACCTCATGCCACCATCGCCCGGACCACCTACTCCGCCACCGACGCCGCTTCCTGCGCCAGTTTCAAGTGCGTTAATGGCCGCGATAACCGGCATCAATTTCTTGATGTCGCGCTCGTGCTTGGTGCCGATAAATCGAGCAACAACTTTGTCTACAGCCTTGGCTACATCCATGGGTGACTAGCCGTCTCCGAAAAAGTTGACAGTCAACAGTTGACAGTTAACAGTCGAAAGAAAAAACAATTTGATATAGAGCACACGGGACGAAGCCCTTCTCCTCAGCTTAGGGCAAACTCAAGTGCGCCCCTACATCTAAGAAGTACGTCCGCGAGGGCCGCTTTCTAACCGCACATGCAAACAATCTATTGTAACTGGTGAGATGCGGAAGAGCCAAGAAACAGCGGCGAGGGATGGACGACCAAAAGCCGAGCCATGAGAAAATCAAAATCCGCACCCTGATAACCGTGGGGTTGCGGCACCCGGCAAATACAATTTAGAGACGAGCTAGTCAGCCCTCCCGCCCGTCTTTCTTGGCTGTGGTTGTCGTTTTTTCAGTTTTCGTAGTTTTCTTGGTATGAAGAACTGTCAATGAGCCGTCTTGCGTTTCTTCATTGAGCACTTGACCGTCGGTAAGTAGCAAGGGCTCATCAGTGGGAGCAGGATACTTCAATTCTTTCGCGACGTTAGCGATTCCTTGCAAGAGCTGTTGTGTTGCCTCGTCGGCGTCGTGTGTAGGGTCGGCTCTGAATTCCACATTGAGCCCACGCTCGATCTGCCCAAAGAGTTGCTTTGTGTCGTGCCGGACAAATCCCTCAAGCTCGTTCCTTCGCTCAGCACTGCTTCCGGGGTAATCTTTCATCACGAGCGTTGTAGATTCCTCAACTACAGTTGTAATGGTTGTCTCGACCTGTGTATCAAGTTCCTTGAGCGCCGTTCCCTTCATGCCAATCTTGCTGAGGCGGCTGCGAATTTCGCGAATTTCTTCAATCGTTTTCCACGACGTAAGAAATTTTTGGATAACGGTGGCAAGGACCCCCAGTGCCATAAGATCAGCAACGAGACTGACCGTAGGAATGGATGAGGATAGCTGTTCAAGGCTGACGGGTTTTGTCTCGCCCGTTTTTGCCTCGGCATAACGTTGAATCAGGCGACTAATAAAATTGAGCTCTTTGGCAAAGTCGCCGAGCTGATTCTTGAAAATGTTCCGGGGAATAATGAACGCAACATCAGCAGTCCCAGCTCCCAGCCGAGATTCCTTTATCTGAAGTTTTTCTAAGGATTGTCTCGCAGATCGGACAGTTTCGAGAAATGCTGCGCGGCGTTGGGAGAGTTCTTGCACAAAATCGCGTGCAACTGAGGGCGTCATTGCATGGGTTTGGATTGAGGTGACAACCTTCTCACCAAGTGCTGGTTCAAAAAAATCTTCGCCACCAATTTCCCGGATAGCTGCGGCTTGTGATGGGGTGATAGAAGTTGGGAGTTTGGAAACAGCCTCAGTGAAGGCGGCAAGGGCAGCCGCAAGAGTGCTTTGATAAGAAGCCTGCGCTGGCTGACCTGCAATGTTGTTTAAGGCGTCGCGAACAGCCTCCAATTTAGTTTGTAGGCCGAGTGTCTTGTCGAGGGACGCGACAAAATTGAGGATGGAAAATAGGCGCTCTGACGTCATAGACTGGTGAACCTGCGAAGATACTAGCATACAAGGAGGTTATTGGAGAATTAATAGCAAGACTGGGACAAATCGGGAAGACAGAACGAGACGTTTTCTGATGTTCATGTGATATCGATTGTTTGGCTCGATAGGGCAGTGGTGAGTGGCGAGTGACGAGTGGCGAGAAAAGGAACCGGTCGCCCCCGGCATCGGAAACCAGAAACTAGAAAATAGAGATTAGAAAAGGGAGAAGGGTCCCCCTGTTGGCAGTGCGCGACTTGGGAGAAAACCAAAAGCCCCAGGTAGAAAAGCGCAACCTGGGGCACCCGGCTGATCGCCGCTCGACAATGCTAGAGCTAGGCTCACCTCACTGTCGGGGGCAGAATGAGTTCAAACCTCACCTAGACGGTCGAGGTGTTTTCCGAATCGCTAGACGGCTGATTCGGAGACGCCTGAAATCGGGGGACAGACGGGACGATTCTGATGTTCATGTGATACTGATCGTTTGGTTCGTAATGATTGGAGACTTTCAGAGCAAGGGAAACTTCCCGTCTGCCCGCCGGCATCGTCCCCGGCATCCTGCAAAAAACTCCTCGTCAACCGCGAATGGGTTGCGATAGCTAAGGGCTTTGTTAAACTACGCGGCCAAGGCCGACGTGTAGTACCACGTCCGTAACAAGGGGGCGATTGGCTTATGACCGAACAGTTGAGAACGATTCACCTTACCTTGCTTCTCATCTGCCTTGTTCTTCTTGCCGCAACCTTTGCAGAGCGCCATGGGCCGTTAAAGCGTGCGTACGAACAAGCCACGATGATCGAAAAATGGTCGCAGGGCGAACATCAAGTAACATCATTGCTTTTGACCAAAGCCGAAAAGCTCTTCAAAGAGGACGAGACTCCAAACGCGACGGCGACTCGTAAACACCGTGAGGCTCTTCCGTATGTACGCCTGAGCTTCAATGGAACGACGGTACTGAGCATCAAGCGCGACAGATTCCTATATGGTGTTGCAGGGGGACGGAGAGAAGAGAACTTTCAACCGCTAACCTCCTCCAGCTCGATTTACTCGTGGGAGACGCTTGATCATTTCATCGGTACCTGGAATGCGTCCCACCTCGTGGTAGAAAACCCACTCCTCACGCGTCCCGAGTTTGATACGCGCCGCGAAATCACATCTTCATGTGGTCCTGTGGTGATGGAACCATCGTCAACACCAGAGTCGGGCGTCTATTCAAATCCGTATTACTACGTCAGCGACACCAAACAGCTTGGCCTTGACGCTTATTTTGAATCACCAGTTCAATACAAACGAGACTCTGTATCATATGATGGTCACAAGCATTGCGAAATCAAGCAGCCGTTGGGCGAAGTAGAGCCTGGAAGACTAGATGTTAGAGGTGCTCTGCGCCAGGTGCTTGATGCCAACTTATCTACTGCGCAGTTCAACGAAGCATTCCCAGACTTGTACGAATCGACAAAGTACCTCACGTCACTGACTCTAGAGGACCTAAAGCAACACCTCAGAGAGGAGGCAGACAAAGAAGGGGAGAAAGTTGAGATGTTTGGTGCAAAGATTCCCTACGACCTGGTTAGCGTATTTGGTGCCATGCTCCTCGTCGCGTGCCAGTTCTATCTGTGGTGCCACCTCGTGGCTTTCACGGCGTACCTTTCCAAAGAAAAGACGTACGACTTCACAGGGTATATCGGTCTGTACACGGGTCAGCTTGCCATCCGCATCTTTACGCTGCTGTCGGTATCACTTGTTCCTATCGCTGTGCTCGGGCTGACGATCTGGAAAAGCCGACACAACGAATGGTGGGAATGGATTTTCCCCTCCGTGGCACTCCCGCTTTCAGTGTTGCTAGGGGTATTGCTTGTCCGCCGTTTTCGTCAAGTGTGGGACTTTAAGAGCATCATTCTGAATGGGGAGGCCGACCTGTCTGTACCCCCGGGCGCAAATCGCAGCCTTCCAAACGGGTGATTCCGAGCGCGACGGTATGGTGGTCAGGCATTACTTGGCAACTTATCGTGGAGAGACCTGAAAGCACGGGAAAATAGCTCAGCACGCGAGGGAATGGCGCGGCAATCGTGAGAATCGTGAGAGGTTCGCTCCTGCAGATCAAATCTCTGAGGGACTGCCACATTCGCATCTGTGCTCCCTCCGTCCAAATCTTAACTCTTAATCGAAGTGACCTATTTTGGGTGAAGAAGTCCCCCGTTAACAGTGCGCGACTTTGGTAAAAAACCAAAAGCCCCAGGTAGAAAAGCGAAACCTGGGGCACCCGGAGTAGGGGAACTTCCCGGCCACCCCTCCGGTGTCCAGCGCGGTCAGTCCGTGAATCCCGACGTGGTGATTCCTTCTTGCATCAAGCCAATGTTGTCCACCAACCGAAGGCGGCCATCCAGGATCTTGAACACCTCGTTGATCTGCATCCTGCGCGGGCTATCGCCGTAGTAAAGGATGGCGTAGCCGATCACGATGCCGCGTTCCGGATCGACGAGGCCGATGCGAACTTCAGTTGCCGGGCCCCAGGGCTTTGGCCCAAGATTGCTCTCATAGCAGCCGACGTCACCGCTCTCCTCAACGCCATTCCGGGGGTTATGCGTAACGCGGTTTCCGCTGTGGTAGCGGTCGCAGCGAGGGTCGTAATCGGCTTGAATGGGATTGTGGTCAGTCAGTCCCTTGAAATAGGAAGTGATGATCCGCGCCAACTCTTCGCGTGTCGAACGCTCTTCCGGCGGCACAATGGTGTTGAAAATCGGATCGTACGGCACCAGGTTTTTGGTGTTGACCCTTGCGCCGTCGTCGAAATTGATCTCGACTTCTTTGATCTTTCTGTCCACCAGCTTGAGCCGCGTGCCGATGTAGACGGTTTTTCCGGCCGCCGTCTCCGCCGCCACATGCTCAATCACATTTCCTAGAATTGGGTCAGCATACACGCCTTCTGACAGAATCTTCGTTACCCCAGTCCACTTGCTATCGCCAAGCGCGATGACTTTAGTGTTCTCGCGTATGTTTGCATTGGCCGCGAGCGGGATCTTTTCCGTGGTGTGTGCAAGCATGTTTGCGTTGAACTGCTTCGCCTGCTCAAGAAGGCAGGCACGGTCGCAGGTTGCGGCGGATGCTGGGCTGGTCAAGAAGAACAACGCAGTTGCCATCAATGCCAACCTGGAGATCTTCTGTGCATCTTTCTCTGTCATACACGCGCCCCTTTTTTCGCATTCGATTTCTACCGTGCAATGTTCCGCTGCTTGGGATAAATCCGCAAGTAGGCACCTTCATGAGCGATACCCACCTTTTGGAAACCACTCACACTGTTTGCAGCTGAATGCCGGAGCTGAGGCTTCGACCCCGTAAAGACAAAGAGCCGGCGAGACGCCGGCGCTACGAAATGCAGCGCGCCTCCCCGAGCCGGTCCGGACCGGAGCGGGATCTCCGATCGGGGTCGACGCCAGTCGGCCCCAACAAGAAGATTCGGGAAACTGTCCCGCGGCACCCGACAGCAAACTAGAAACTAGAAATCAGAAAATAGAAATTGGAGAAGAGAGAAAAGGGGCAAACCAGAAAATAGAAATTAGAAAAGGGAGAAGAGCCCCCTGCTAGCAGTGGGCGACTTTGGGAGAAAACCAAAAGCCCCAGGTAGAAAAGCGCAACGTGGGGCACCCGGCGCGTCCATCAGGAGTAAAATTGAGGCTCACCCTTTGGTGAAAGAGGTTGAATGTCCACCTCACACCACGCGTAGACTTCTCTGGGAGTTGCTAATGACTACAAATGCGCCGACAGCACTCATTACAGGAGGAACGAGCGGTATTGGACGGGCGGCAGCTAATAAAATGGCTCTGCTTGGCATCCATGTGTTGGTCGTAGGCCGCAATGTAGAGCGCGGCGAGAGGACGGTTGCCGAAATCCGCGCAGCTGGAGGTCAAGCGGATTTTATTTCGTCCGACCTTCGAGACGCGTCGAGCGCGCGCGAAGTGGCGCAAAGAGCAATCGAGCTGGGAAACGGCCACGTCGATATTCTGATCAACAACGCGGGAATCTTCCCGTTCGGGCCGACGAATAAGACGACGGAGGAAGAGTTTGACAGGGTGTATGCCCTCAACGTTAAGGCGCCGTACTTCCTGGTCGCGGAACTAGCTCCCCTGATGGCGAGGAGAGGCAAAGGGGCAATCGTCAATGTATCTACGATGGTTGCCGATTACGGAGTGTCCGGCATGAGTCTCTACGGCTCGAGCAAAGCAGCGATCAATCTACTGACGAAATCGTGGGCGGCTGAATACGGCCGCAGCGGTGTCCGCGTCAATGCGGTGAGCCCTGGACCTACGCGCACGGAGGGCACCGACGCAATGGGAGAGGGCTTGGAGCAACTAGCCGCCCAGGCGCCAGCGGGGCGTCCGGCTACCGCGGGCGAAATTGCCGAGGCCATTGTCTTCCTAGCGACGGACCGTTTAGCTTTATTTACGGCGCAAAACTCGCCGTCGACGGCGGGCGCAGCGCAATTTGATGGACGATTTCTCATGTTCATGTGATATCGATGGTTTGGCTCGTAATGATTGGAGACTTTCAGAGTAGGCACCCCAAAGTGAAACTAGAAATTAGAAAAGGGAGAAGAGTCCCCCTGTTAGCGGTGCGCGACTTTGGGAGAAAACCAAGCTCCAGGTAGAAAAGCGCAACCTGTGGCACCCAGCCCTGCAAAGCGTGGCGAAAGAAAAGCGCAGCAACGCGGTTGGCTAGGGTTCTGTAGCGCTGGGCAGCTTCGCTGCCACTGCACCTTTCCCTTCGACCTGTCCGTTATCTCGGGTCAAATAGAATAGGAAAGGAGTGATTTGGAAGGGCATCTTCTCGCTTTCGGCCACAGTGCCCGCCGGCTTGGACTTGAGCATCCGCAACTGATCATTCCACGGGTTGACCTTGATGCGCCCTCCCAGCGGGAGCGCAGCGATGATGCTGGCCGCCGGCTTGTCCTCGGGATCTGCTGGGGACTCTGCCGAGGACATCCCCGAGGCGATCATCCAGTTTGTGGGAACTCGGTCTCCCAGGTGTGGACTAATAAGGTCGGGAACCTGTTTCGAGCGGTTCTTGAGCGCTTGGAGGAAAAGTCGGGCGGTGCGATGGTCCTTGTAGGGAGA
>Ga0210399_10001166_pt1 | contig 20626 bp, 15 predicted proteins | sample IncBWC14MmetaG_FD_150865 | JGI IMG/M metagenome (GOLD analysis project Ga0210399, IMG submission 150865) | Forest soil microbial communities from Barre Woods Harvard Forest LTER site, Petersham, Massachusetts, United States - Inc-BW-C-14-M | ecosystem: Environmental > Terrestrial > Soil >... | reverse complement strand
AGGCATTTCCGTTGCCTTCGGCGCTAAACGTCCGGGAACCGAAATGAGCATCGGCAACGTCACCATGAATTTCAGCTATAAGGAAGGCTTCGGAGATGTCAGCCGCAGCGCTTATGCCACGCTCTTGAACGACTGTGTGCGCGGCGATGCCACCCTCTTCGATCGCGGCGACAGCGTCGAAGCTGCCTGGTCCCTGGTGGATCCGATCCTCGACGTCTGGAGCGCCGCCAAGAGCGCCACCGTGCCGCAATACCCATCCGGCAGTTGGGGTCCAAGAGAATCCGATCTTCTGCTCGAGCGTGACGGTAGGCAGTGGTACAACCCATAGATGCTATAATCGGTTCATTAAATCGTTTCAGAAGATTCGGGAGGAGGGGACACTTGATCCTCGCGGGGGACGTTGGTGGAACGAAGTGCAATTTGGCGCTCTTCTCGGAAAAAGGCGGCACTCTCACGCCCGTCTTCAAGCAGCGCTTTGCCAGTAAAGAGTTCGCCCAATTCGAACGCATCGTCAAGGAATTCTCGCGCCAGGCCGCCGATCATGTAGGCAAAGAAAGTATCGTCGCCGCTGGTTTCGGCATTGCCGGCCCAGTTATCAATGGCACCGTGCGAGCCACCAATCTTCCCTGGATCGTCGATACCAAGTCGCTTATCAAAGAGTTGAACGTTCCCCACGTCGTTCTGTTGAATGACCTCGGCGCTACTGGCCACAGCATCGAGCATCTTCCACCCCAGGATTTTTGCGTCTTGAATCCAGGCAGCCCGGAGCCTGGAGGCACCCGCGCCTTGCTCGCCGCCGGCACCGGTCTGGGCCAGTCATTTCTGGTTTGGGACGGTGGCCGCTACCGCGTTGTGCCTTCCGAGGGCGGACACTCCGACTTCGCCCCGCACACCGAGCAGCAGATCGAACTCCTGCGCTTCATGCGCCGCCGCTATCCTCAAGTCAGCTGGGAACTGATTCTCTCGGGCCGCGGATTTCGCACCATTCACGAATTCCTCGACCCGAAAGTAACCCATGCCTCGTTCGACGATCCGGACGCTGACCCTGCCCCGGAGATCACCCGCCGCGGCTTGGACAAATCCTGCCGCGTCTGTTCCGACACCTTGGATCTGTGGACCGCGATCTATGGCGCCGAAGCCGGGAATCTCGCCCTGAAAGTTCTCGCGCTCGGCGGCGTCTACGTCGCCGGCGGCATCGCCGTCAAAATCCTCGAAAAAATGAAGGACGGCATCTTCTTCCATGCCTTCAAGGACAAGTGGAAATTCGAGGGCCTCCTAAGCAACATCCCCGTTTCCATCGTTCTCAACGAATCCGCCCCGCTCCTCGGCGCCGCCTACGAAGCCCTAGCCGCCACCGCTAAGTAACTGACCCTGGCCACCAGCACTTGACTCGAGCAGATTCTCTGCCTCGCCGTCGAACCCTACCAACAATTGAGGCTTCGTTCGGGATGCCATCATCGAAACGCTTCGCCGACGAAAGCTTTCCCTCCCGAATCGTGCTTGCTACGCTTACTTCAAATGGCCCTCCTCGAAGACAAACTCGGCGACTGGAAGCCCGTCTCCCGCATCACCGGGATCGCGTGGCTCTGCTTCTACGCGCTTTTCCTCCTCTACGCCCTCACCAGCCGCTCCGGTTTTCTCATCCTGGACTACGTCAATCTGATCATTCACGAAGGCGGCCACTTCTTCTTCAGTTGGTTCGGCAACACCATCATGATTCTCGGCGGAACGCTTGGCGAACTCCTCGTTCCTCTCCTCTGCGCCGCCTACTTTTTCTTTCAACGCGAAACCACTGGCTTCGCCTTCTCCATCTTTTGGTTCTTCGAGAATTTCCCCTATATCGGCACCTACATGGCCGACGCCCGCACCTCTGCCTTGCCCCTCGTCGGGTCGGGTGACTCCGACTGGGAAATTCTCTTCTGTCAGTGCGGACTCCTGGCCCAAGACCAGAAAATCGGCGCCACCATGCGCATCCTCGGCTATCTCGGTATGCTCGCCGTTATCGCCTGGCTCGCCCAGCGCCTCCGCCTAAAGCGCCGCTAAAGTAATCACACAAACCGGGAGCACTCCGACGCAATCGATCGGCCGGGATTCGCGTCTCTTCCTACCAGTTTCTTGGTAAACTAAATCGTTCCGATTCTTCCTAGCGCTGACCTGAAGGAACACATCGCCTTTCCGCGCACGGGCCAAGGAGCTGAGTATGAGCAGTGCCGTAAGCACCCAAGTCACCGATCTTCAGAACTACGTCAATGGCGCCTGGCGCCGATCCACGGCCACCGAATACGCGGAGGTCACCAACCCGGCTACGGCCGAAGTTCTGGCGCGCACGCCACTTTCCACCTCCGCAGACGTCGACGCTGCCGTTCAAGCCGCCGCGGATGCTTTCCCCGCTTGGCGCCGCACGCCTCCTGGCGAACGCGTCCAGTACCTCTTCAAGCTGAAAAATCTCCTCGAAGAAAATCTCGATGAGCTCGCCAGAATCATCACTCTCGAAAATGGCAAAACCTTCCCCGAAGCCCGCGCCGAACTCCGCCGCGCCATCGAAAACGTCGAAGTCGCCTGCGGCATTCCCATGATGATGCAGGGCTACAATCTCGAGGACGTGACTCCCGGCGTGGACGAAATGCAAATCCGCCAGCCGCTCGGGGTCGTCGCCGCTATCGTGCCTTTCAACTTCCCTGCGATGGTCTCCTACTGGTTTCTTCCCTATGCCATCGCGTGCGGAAATACTTTCATCCTGAAACCGTCCGAGCGCGTTCCCCTCTCCATGCATCGCGCTTTCGAGCTTCTCGAAAAGACTGGCCTGCCGAAGGGAGTCGTCAACCTCGTCAACGGCGGAAAAGATGTGGTCAACGCGCTTTGTGACCACCCGCAAGTGCGCGCCATCAGTTTTGTCGGCTCGACTCCTGTCGCCAGGCACGTTTACACGCGTTCCGCCGCCAGCGGCAAGCGCATGCAGTGCCAGGGCGGGGCAAAAAATCACGTCATCGTTTTGCCCGATGCGGATATGGAACTTGCCACGCAGATCATCAGCGACAGTGCGTTTGGCTGCGCGGGCCAGCGTTGCCTCGCGGTTTCCGTCGCCGTCACCATTGGCGAAGCGCAAGAAACTTTTCGCGATTCCATCGCGCACGCCGCATCTTCGATCCGCGTTGGCAACGGCCTCGACGCGGGTGTTCAGATGGGACCGGTTATCACCCAAGAAAGCAAGCAACGCATTGAATCGCTGATTTCCGCGGGCGTCAGCGAAGGCGCAAGGCCCATCGTCGATGGCCGCAACACCAAAATCCCCAAATACGAATCGGGAAATTTCCTCACCCCCACAATCCTTGACGGATTGCCGTCCACTAGCCAACTTGCCAACACCGAAATCTTTGGTCCGGTGCTAAGCATGGTTCACGCCAATTCCATCGACGAAGCCATGGAATTTCTCCGCCGAAGTCCTTACGGCAACCAGGCATCCCTGTTTACAACCAGCGGCTCTGCCGCCCGCAAATTCCGCTACGAAGCGCCAGCCGGAAATATCGGCATCAACATCGGTGTCGCCGCTCCCATGGCCTACTTCCCCTTCAGCGGCTGGAAAGAAAGTTTCTTCGGTGTCCTCCACGGCCAGGGACGCGACGCCGTCGAATTTTTCACCGAATCGAAAATCGTAGTCGAGCGCTGGTCGCGCCAGGAAACCCGTAAGTTCTAATTTGGAGTGCGGGAGCTCGCTCCGGCTTTTCCGTCAGCTACAAAAGCCGGTCCAGAAGACCAGTCTCCCCGGCGGAGCGATAAAAAGTAGAAGTAGTTTTGACTTTAAACTGTGAACTTTCGACTCATGCAAACCAAACCTCTCCATCTCGACGTCCACGAACAAATCGAGTGCGCCCAAACACTCGCCTCGCGCTTTTACACCGATCCCGCCATCTTGGAAATCGAGAAGACCCGCATCTTCCTGCGCACCTGGCAAATGGTCGGAACGCTCAGCCAGTCCTGTGGCGAAGTAAACGGCGTGAAGCGCACGATCGCCGATCCCGAAAGTTTTTTCACCGCCGATGTGGCTGATGAACCCATCATCGTCGTTCGTGACAAGAGCGGAGAATTGCGCGCCTTCAGCAACGTTTGCCGCCATCGCGCCGGGCCCATCGCTCTCGGCAGCGGCTGCAAAAATGTCCTGCGTTGCCAATACCACGGTTGGACCTACACGCTCGATGGCCGCCTCATCGGCACGCCCGATGTCGAAGGCATCGAATTTTTCGATCGCAGCGCCATGGGTATGGTCCCGCTCCTCTGCGAGACCTGGGAGCAATTCATCTTCGTAAATTTCGACCTGAAAGCCGAGCCCCTGGCAACTTACCTCGGCGCGATTCCCCAGCAGGCGCGTGGTTTCCAATTTGCAGGCCTGCAATTTGCCGAGCGCCGCGACTACGTCATCAATTGTAACTGGAAGATCTACGTCGACAATTATCTCGAAGGGTACCACATCCCCATTGCGCATCCCGGCCTGATGAAAGAAATCGACTACGCGCAGTATCGCACCGACACTTTCCGTTACTACTCCCAGCAATTCGCGCCAATCCGCGCCAGGAAAGCAGAAGACGTGGGCGAGCGCCTTTACACGCCCGGCACCGCCCTCGAGGAAGCGCTGTACTTCTGGGTTTTCCCGAACCTGATGCTCAACATTTATCCCGACAACATTTCCACCAATTTGATCGTGCCTCTCTCCCACGAAAAAACGCTCACCATCTTCGAATGGTTTTTCCATGATATCGCCACGGAAGAAAATCAGCAGCGCATCAAACGCTCGGTGGCATTCAGCGATGAAGTGCAGCGGGAAGACATCGGCCTGTGCGAAAATGTCCAGCGCGGCTTGCGCTCTTCGACCTATGACCGGGGGCGCTACTCCGTCAGGCGTGAAAATGGCGTTCACCATTTCCACACGCTGCTCGGCGAATTCCTCGGACAGGTATAGTTGATAAAAATGCTGCCGTGATCGTCCTCTTGATGGGCCCCGCGGGATCTGGAAAGACCACCGTCGGCGAATTGCTCGCCGCGCAGCTCAAATGGGAATTTGCCGATGCCGACAACTTCCACCCGCCTGCCAACATCGAGAAAATGTCTCACGGAATCCCGCTTCACGACGAAGATCGCATCCCCTGGCTCCATGCCATCCGCGACGCTATGCTGCGATGGGATGCGCAAGGCAAGAACGTCGTTCTTGCATGCTCCGCTCTGAAGCGCAGCTACCGCGAGCTGCTCCAAATCAATTCCCATGTAAAGCTGGTGTACTTGAAAGGTTCCTACCAACTTCTGCGCGAGCGTTTGCGCGCGCGGAAAGGGCACTATGCCGGCGAGCAAATCCTTGCGGGCCAATTCGCGGATCTCGAGGAACCCGAGGATGCCGTTACGATCGACGCCGCGCTGCCTCAGCAACAAATTGCAGCGGAAATTCGCGAGCAGCTTGGATTAGCCTAGCGTTTGCCGTTCTTGGCAAACCAGTTTCTTGCCGCAGTGCCGAGTTCACACCTATAATTCAGTGTCTTTGCGGCGCTGTCAGCTGCGTGCCCATCAGGAGGATTCTTGCCGGTAGGAACTGCATTTCACGAAAGAACGTTAGCGCTGTGCGAGAGCTTGAACTATCGCGAATGGTCGGGCTATTACACCGTTAGTGTTTACGAAATGCATCACGAGCACGAGTACAACGCCATCCGCAATTCCGCCGCGCTGATCGATATTTCACCGCTCTTCAAATACCGGGTAACCGGCTGCGACGCCACGAAGTTCGTGAACCGGGTGATTTCGCGCGACATTCATAAAGTGGCCGTGGACCAGGTCATCTACTGCTGCTGGTGCGATCCGGAAGGAAAAGTGATCGACGACGGAACGATCACCCGGCTCGGCGAGAACGAATATCGGTGGACGGCGGCAGATCCGAGTCTGCGCTGGTTTCAGCAAAACGCGCTGGGGCTGGACGTAGCAATCGAAGATATTTCCGAACAGATCGCGGCGCTGGCCCTGCAAGGGCCGACGGCCGCAAAACTTCTGCACGCGGCCGCAGATGCCAACATCACGAACCTGAAGTATTTTCGCGTGACGCACGGAAAAATTGCGGGCGTGCCCGTGGACATTTCGCGCACAGGATACACCGGCGATTTAGGATTCGAAGTGTGGATGCCTTGGCGCGATGCAGTGAAAGTCTGGGACGCGCTGATCGCCAAGGGCAAGGCCTTCGATATTCATCCCGCGGGAATGATCGCGCTGGACATCGCTCGAATCGAAGCCGGCCTGATCTTGATCGAAGTGGATTACATCTCAAGCAAGAAGGCGCTCATCGAGTCGCAAAAATATTCTCCCGCAGAAATCGGGCTGGGCAAGCTCGTGGATTTAAAGAAAGAAAACTTTGTAGGGCGCAAAGCGCTCGCGCAAGAAGCAAAGAAAGGCGCGGAACGCGCTTTAGTCGGGCTGGAGATCAACTGGAACGAAGTCGAAGCGCTCTACGACAAATTGAAAATGGCGCCCCAAGTGCCCAGCATGGCATCACGCACAGCCGTCCCGGTGTATCGGGCGGGAAAACAAATCGGCAAAGCCACCTCGACGACGTGGTCGCCGACGCTGAAAAAAATGATTGCCCTCGCTTGTGTAAGCCGCGAGCATTCCGCAGTCGGCACCACGCTGAGCGTCGAAATGACATTAGAAGCCGTGCGCCACACCGTTTCCGCCAAAGTCGTCCCCACGCCGTTTTTCAATCCGCCGCGCAAGACGGCAGTGCCTGTGATTTAGTCGGACAATTGTTTTCTGAATATGACAGACGAAGGTCACGACGCTCTGAACGAAAGACGGAAGGAGAGTGCAGAGTAAGCTCACCGTTGTCGATTCCGGCATTTGCGCTCTATTGCAGCCCTGATTTTCTGATAGTTTTTCAACTCACTGAGGAAGAAATCGAGACAATTTACAACCGACCTGGGGAAAGTGTTTGGGAACACTGCGGGAATAAACAGAAGAACAGACCATACCCTATAAGCCTCGCCAAGCTCCGCCGTTTGAACTAATCCGCTACAAGCCCCATTGCGACGCCTGCGAATTTATCGCGCTAACCGGTTATATTTCTCCAGCACTTCTCTGAGTTTCTCGTGCGGCAGCGCGATAACTTTGTGATTGTCGATGCCGGTCATGGTTTCGGCGGCAATCATCGCGTTGATGATGGCTTCTTCGGTGGCCTGCACGGTTGCGGCGAATACGGGCCCAAGCTTGTCGTTGGGTAACATTTTCAAATCGACGACGCCGTCCGCAGCCGCCGCGCCGGGGTTGGCGGTCGAGAAGGCGATGAAAATGTCCCCGGAACCATTCCCGGAAATGCTGCCGTTGCGGCCGAGCCCCAGCGAAACGCGGCGGGCCAGACGCTTGAGCTGATGCGCGACGAGCGGCGCGTCGGTGGCCACGACTACGATGATTGAACCACGGTCCAATTCGCTGAAGGACGTGGAAGCGTACGCTGGATCTTCGGGGATTTCCCTGCCGACGGGCACGCCCGCGATGCGGAGATCGGGGCGCCGGCCGTAGTTACATTGCACAAGAATTCCAACCGTGTAGCCTCCGTCCTGCGGGTCAATTCTGCGGGAAGCCGTCCCGATTCCGCCTTTAAATCCGTTGCAGACCATCCCTGTCCCACCGCCAACGTTGCCTTCCTGAACGGGGCCGGACACTGCGGAATCGATTGCGCGCAACGCGTGCTCAGCGTTGACATGAAAGCCGTTGATGTCGTTGAGCCAGCCATCCCACGTCTCGGCAACGACCGGTAGCGACCACCAATAGCCGGTTGGATCGGGTTGCCCGTGATTGACGCGCCATTGAATGACGGCGTCGCGAACCACTCCGACGCTGTGTGTGTTGGTGATCATCACCGGGCCTTCCAGAAATCCGGACTCTTCCACCCAAGTCGTCCCGGTCATTTCGCCGTTGCCGTTCAGCGACCACCAGCCGGCGAAGACCGGATTGTTCATCGACTCCTTGCCACGGGGGAGAACCGCGGTGACGCCGGTTCGAATGGGCCCCTTGCCCACTTGAAGTTTTCCTTCGCCGGAAATGAGCGTCGTGTGGCCGATGGTGACGCCGGAAACGTCAGTGATCGCGTTGAATGGACCAGGCGTTCCGTCAAAAGGCACGCCGAGATCGCGCGCGCGCGCCTTGGCTGGTGCGGTGTTCTGAGCTGTGGCCAATGAACTTGCCGTAAGCGAGCAAAGCAGAATGACGACTGCGCGAAAACAATTTCGATGAATCATTGTTTGTTTTTCTCCCAGGAAGATTGCGCGGATTTCAGGAATCTGGTGTTTTTCTCCACGGCCTTTTCAAGCAGCCCCGCTTGGTCGCCTGCCAGTTTCCAATCCTGTTTTTCCACGGCTTCGGTCAGTCCGGGGAATTCCAAATGAGCGTAGGTGTATCGCGAGGAATAGAGCAGATGCTGAAACCACGGCCGGCCGGGAATGCCAGCGGGATCGAGCCAGTTCGATTCGACTCTCAACAGCTGTTCGTTCAAGCGCTGAATCTTCTCCGGCGAGACCGTTGATGAGAGAAGATCGCGAGCGACGGCGTTGCGCAGAAGCTCGCCGGCTTTTTCGAACTCGGCGATTCGAAGGTGAAGCCGTTTCAAGGAAAGACGCCGCTGCTCGATCTTGTTTTTTTGTTCGAGCTCGCGCAGAAATTGTTCGAGCGCCGAGGCGTTGAAACCGAAATCAAACGGCAGAAGATCTGCATTCGCCAAACGCAGCGCGACGACGCCCCAGATCCGCGTCAGCGCCACGTGGTATTCGAACGCCGGATCGCCGATATGCAGCATCCAGTAATGATCGTCGTACATCGAGTGATAGACGCCGTAGTCGCCCGTGAATCCCAGGTTGATGACGGGCCGACCGAGATGGTTCAGGAACACGGTGTGATCGGAGCCGCTGCCAATGCGCGTTTCTACGAGCGCGCTGTCGAGCGGCGGAGTGCTCGCCTTGGCATCGCGCATCGCCGTGGCACGCCACGCTTCATACAAAGATTTTCCCGAAGGCGCGTGAACGTCTTTCGAAGCCTCCACCAGCATGGGCGCGAGCGAAGCCACAGCGGACGGCGAAAAGCTCAGGCCCTCGGAACCCGCCGTGGTTGCTGCTCCGGCGACGGATTCATCCACGTTGAGATACGCGACAAGTTTTTTCTTCAGTTCATCGGCGAATTGCTCTCCCCATTCCGTCGAACCCGTTAGGGCGTACTCTTCGCCATCCCAACTGCAAACCACGATGGTGCGCCGCGGACGAATCCCGCGGTGCTTGAGTTCGCCCAGGGAACGCGTGAGCTCCACCATAGAAGCTGTGCCGCTCGAAGGATCGACGCCACCGTACACCCACGCGTCGCGATGATTGCCAAGCAGCACCCACTCGTCAGGAAGCTCACTGCCGCGAATGCGAGCCTCGACGACCGTGTAAGGTTGCATGCTGGTGTCCATGTCCACTTTCACGTGAACTTTCACCGCGCCGGTGAAACGATACGTGATGGGCAAAGCGCCCCGCCAGTCCAGTGGCACTTCGGGGCCATCCATGTTTTCAAGAAGCGGTTTGGCATCGCACCAGGAGAGCGGTAGCGCAAGAATTTTCGGCAGCGAGCGCGCTTCTTCGGGCGCGATGTGCTTTGCGCCGGGGACGGAAGCCCACCCGGGCGTGGTGGGATCGCCGGGAACGATGTAATCGTAAGTGATTGCGCCGCGCTGGATATGGCTTTCCGGGCCCCATGGTCCGTCGGGAAAAACTTTGCCGCGCGTGGAACCGTCTTCGGCGGGATCGGAATAGATGAGCAGGGCGGCCGCGCCTTCCCGTTCGGCGGTGAGCGCCTTGAAGCCGCGATAGCTGTAAGGATTGGAATAGCGGGCAAGCACGATCTTGCCTTTCACGCTAATGCCGTTTTTCCGAAGCCGGTCGTAGTCTTCAGGATTGCCGCTGTGCGCATAAACGACTTCGGCGGTGACATCGCCCGATGCGGAATAGCCAAAGTAAGACCCAGATACGGCGGGATTGTTCATGTCGGGATCGACCTCGTAAGCATCTTCGCGAAGGGCGGCGGTGAACTGGACCGGCGCGATCATTTCAAGGAAGACGCTGCGCGGGCGCGAGTGCAAAACGTCATAGCGGCGCAGCGTGACGTCCTCCCATCCTTGCTTGCGCCATGCGTCGGCGAGGAAGTCCGCGAGCTGATTATTGCGGTCGGAAGCGGCGGGATGCGGTTCGGCAGTGAATGCGCCGTGCCATTCGCGCGCTTTTTCAGGAGACGGAATCGACTGAAACGTGGATTCGAGCTGGTGCTCGGCGGCCGCATGCGACGGAGAAAAACCGAGAATCGCAGTGGCGGGCGGAGCGTCCTGCTTCAGCTGAGCGGAAAGCGCGAAGGTCAAGGTCAGAAAAGAAAAGAATGAGGCCGCAAAACGGCGCAAGGAAAGGCCCATTTTTATCGAGTTCTCCAGAAAAGAGCAATCGTGTTGCGAGCCACAATCCTGTCCCACCGTCCAATCAAACGGAAAACACTTTTGCGACCGCCGACTGGAGCGCCCGACCGGTCAGCGCACATTCCTCCGGCGAGATCGTGAAAGGCGGCGCAAGAAGAATATGATCGCCGCGCATGCCGTTAACGCAGCCTTGCGTGGGATACGTTAGTACATTTTCCTCCAAACACGCTTGGCGAATTTTCTCGGCGATGTTTTGCTCTTTTGCGAAAGGCTCGCGCGTGGTTTTGTCTTGGACGAATTCAACGCCGAGAAGCAAGCCCAGGCCGCGAACATCGCCGACGTTCGGATGCGATAACAGTGGATCAACAGCACCACGCAGATTTTGCCCGGCGGCATCCACGCGTGCAAAGAGTCGGTGCGCTTCGAGATAGTCGAGAACGGCGTTTCCCGCCGCCGTGGAAACAGGATGAGCCTGATAGGTGAACCCGTGCATGAATGCGCCGGAGCCGTGCTCGAAGGCCTCGATGACGCGCGCGGAAACGAGCACGGCACCGAGCGGCGCGTATCCGCCGGCGATTCCTTTGCCCACCAAAATCATGTCCGGTTCGGTGCCCCAGTGCTGCACTGCGAATGGTTTTCCGGTGCGCCCCATTCCAGTCATCACTTCGTCGGCGATCAAAAGAATTCCGTTCTTGCGGCAGATTTCCGCAACGCGCGCGGCGTATCCTTCGGGAGGAGCTGCGGCCCCCAGAGTGGCTCCGGCGACCGGCTCAAAAATGAAGGCGCTGACGGAATCGGAATTATTTCCGCGCGCATAGGTATCGAGATCATCGGCGCAGGCGAGTTCGCATCGCGGAAACGTTTTTTCGAACGGGCAGTGGTAGCAAAAACACGGAGCAATATGCCCCCATTCCGTGAGGAGCGGTTCGTACGGCGCGCGGCGAGCGACGTTTCCACTGACGGACATCGCGCCAAGAGTGCTGCCGTGATAGCCCTGGCGGCGCGAGAGAACCCGGTAGCGATCTCTGTTTCCGCTTTCGAGGTGAAACTGGCGCGCGAGTTTTATCGCGGTTTCGGTCGCTTCCGATCCGCCCGAAGTGAAATAAACCCGCCCGCCGTCGCGGAAATTCGGCGGCGCCATCGCCAGCAGCCGCTCGGCAAGTTTTTCCGCCGGCGCATTGTGAAATTGTGAAGTATGGGCGAACGCGATCTGCGTCGACTGCTCCGCCATGGCCCGGCCGATTTCTGGGACGCCGTGACCGATGCTTACGACCGCGGCTTGCCCGGAAGCGTCGAGAAATCGGCGGCCGTCGTCAGCGATAATCCAGCAACCCTCTCCGCGAGAGGCAACAGGAAAGTTCTTCTTAAAATTGCGCGGGAAAAGTCCGTTGCGCGTCACCATGAGATGTCCGGCAAAGGATTGTAGCAGAGTCAAGAGCCGCATCCGCGCGCCCGCGCTGTTCGGAGCGTTTCTGGCTATTGGATTCGACTGCGAAACATGACATCATCCGTAATTCTGCAATGTGTGATTCTGCATGCCCGGATTATCGATTAAGCGTTTGCCATTGATCATTTTCATAGGAGAAGAATCGAGATGAAAAGCGTCATTTTGCGGTGCGGTCTCTCGGGCGCGTTGCTGCTGGGATCCGGACTCGCTATTGCTGCACAACAAGCGGCGAAACATCCCATCACCTTCGACGACATGATCAAGCTGCACCGCGTTGCCGAACCGCAAGTGTCGGCGGATGGCAAGTGGGTGGCGTACACGGTATCCACGCCGGACATGGAGGCGAATCGCGGCGTGAGCAACATCTGGGTAGTCTCCACGGCGGGCGGCGCGGCGATGCAATTGACGCAGAGCGGGCACGATTCTTCGCCGGTGTGGTCGCCGGACGGAAAGACCCTTGCGTTTCTCTCCTCGCGCAGCGGCGACTCGCAAGTGTATCTGCTTTCGATGGAGGGAGGCGAGGCGCACGCGCTGACAAAACTCTCGACCGGCGCGGATATGGTGAAGTGGTCGCTGGACGGAAAAACGATTGCGTTCACTTCATCCGTGTATCCGGATTGCAAAGACGATGAGTGCAACAAGAAACGCGATGAAGAAAAGGAAAAGAGCAAGGTGAAAGCGCACCTGGCGGAGCATCTTCTCTACCGCCACTGGACGCATTGGAACGACGGGAAGCGCAGCCATCTATTCGTGGTTCCAGCGGATGGGAGCGCGGCACCGCGCGACCTCACTGCTGGAACAGACTACGACGTTCCGCCGGATGAGCGCAGCGGCCCGGGCGACATTAATTTTTCACCGGACGGAAAAGAAATGTGCTTTACGGCGGTGACGGACAAGATGGAAGCAATCAGCACGAACGCTGATTTGTTTATCGTTCCCGTCGCGGGTGGCGAACCCAAGCGCATCACAACGCAGGCTGGATTTGACGGAAATCCGGTGTATTCGCCGGATGGAAAATTCATTGCCTATCACGCGCAGCTTACGCCGGGATATGAATCGGACCGCTGGCGCGTGCTGCTTTACGACCGGGCGGCGGGTAGAATCGAAAATCTTACGGAAACTTTCGACCGCAGCGCGGACGAATTGGCTTGGTCACCGGACAGCAAGACGATTTATTTCACGGCGGAGGACCAAACGCAGAAACCCGTATACGCCATGGCGGCGCACTTCGGAGCTGCGCCGAAGAAAATTATCGCCGATACCTACAACACCGCGATTTCGTTCAGCGCCGACGGGAAGACGCTGGTCTTTGAACGGACCAGCCTGGCGATGCCTGCAGAAATATTCGCAGCGTCGAGCGACGGCTCCAACGTACGGCAAGTCACACATCAGAATGATGCCATTCTTGCGTCCGTGGAGATGAATGCGCCGGAAAGTTTCTGGTTCGACGGCGCGGAAGGAACAAAAGTACAAGCGATGATGATTCGTCCGCCGAACTTTGACGCCACAAAAAAATATCCGTTGTTGGTGCTGTTACACGGCGGGCCACAAACGATGTGGTCGAATGCGTGGGGCTACCGGTGGAACGCGCAGGTTTTTTCCGCGGCGGGATACGTGACGCTGATGATCAACCGGCGCGGATCGACAGGTTACGGGCAGAAATTCACGGACGAGATTACCAATGACTGGGGCGGGAAAGCCTACGTCGACGTGCTGGATGGCGTGGACTTCACATTGAAAAAATATCCTTTCATCGATGAGACGCGCATGGCCGCGGCCGGCGGCTCTTACGGCGGGTACATGGCGGACTGGATCGCGACGCACACGGGCCGATTCAAGGCGATCGTGAGCCATGCCGGGGTGTACGACAAAGTTTCCATGTACGCGACCGAGGAGTTGTGGTTTGAAGAGCACGACTTGCAAGGCACGCCGTGGTCGAACCCGGAGAGTTATAAGAAGTGGGCGCCAGTGACTTACGCTGGTGAGCTGGGAAAATTCAAAACGCCGACACTCGTCATTGCGGGAGAGCGGGATTACCGCGTGCCGTACACGCAATCGCTGGAATTTTTCAGTGCACTGCAGCGGCAGGGGGTGCCGTCTAAGCTGGTGGTTTTCCCCGATGAGGGACACTGGATTTTGAAACCGCAGAATGCGCAGTTTTGGTACAAGACGTTTTTGGATTGGCTGGCGGCGTATGTGAAATAACGGATCGATTTTGCTACATGCTGCGCCCTAGAAGAGTTTAGGAGGTCAGCAGGCGGTGGAAGGCGCGGCGCGCGAAGTGGAAGAGGTGGTATAGCAAGAAAACTGAGAGTGCGACGAGTGCGGCAACGACGATGGTTGTGGCGATGGGATGAGTTGTAGCCAACCAGGTCAGCCACACGGCTAAAACATCTTCTCCAAAACTCAAAAACCAATTGCTGAAGGGCTCGGGGCTGGCGTTAACGGCGGCGCGGGCGCTGGCTTTTGTGCCGTGGGAGGTGAGTGCGACTCCGCCGGCAAGCAGGGCGGCGCCCCAGCGCCATTCCGGCGAGGCCCCTCCGGCAGCGGCAAAAGCGAGCAAAGCGGCGGCGGGCGGACGAATGAAGGTGTGCAGCGCGTCCCAGACCGTGTCGAAGTAGGGGATTTTGTCGGCGAAGAATTCCAGAAGATAAAGCGCGACGGCAATTGCCAGAACCCAGGGATGGGAAAGAACCTGCAATCCAGGTGGCAGGTGCAGCACGCCGAAGCGGTGTAGGAGCCCGAGCGTCGCGACAGTGGCATAAAGATTGAGGCCGGAGGAAAATCCGGTGCCAAGCGCGAGGCCGAGGGTTTCGACGGGGTTCATGCGGGACCATCATAGCAGGCGGGAATTCGCTCCAACAGGCAGTAACTTCCGCAAGTACAGAGCGGAGTTTCCGTTTGACCTGTCATTCGGAGCAAGCGATTCTGTAAGCAGGGCGGTCATCCATGTTTGGTCTCGGCCATCTCTTTTATCCCTGGGGATTTCTGGTGCAGGGCCTGGCGATTGTGCACTTCATCAGGCGGCGGCCGGAGAACTATTGGTTTTACGTCATCTTTTTTCTCGGACCGCCTGGCGCTGCCGTGTACATCCTTGCGGAAGTGCTGCCGGACATGGGGCTGCTTCGCGGATTCTTTCAGGGATTTGGACGAAGGTCACGCGTTAAGATTGTCGAGACGCAGATTATAGATAACCCTTCTCCGGCCAATTACGAAGAGCTTGGCGAACTCTACAAAGATCTGGGGCAATTTGAGAAGGCGCGCGAGGCTTTCACGCATGCGATCGATGCGCGGAGCGCTTCTCCGTACACGTTTTATTCACGGGCGCAGTGTTCGCTAGGATTGAACGACTTACCCGCGGCAATTGCCGATCTGGAGCGGGTGGTCGCGGCGGACAGAAAATTCGACTATCACCGGGCCGCGGCGCTGTTGGCGGATGCTTACGCGCGTACTGGACAACTGCAACGCGCGGATCAGCTCTTCGCGGACGTCACGCAGATATCCACGACTCCGGAGACGCTATACAACTATGCGCGTTTTCTGAAGACGGCAAACCGGCGCGAAGAGTCTCGCGATTGGGCGGAGAAACTCGTGGCGAAGAAGCGGACGCTACCGAGGTATATGCAGAGGCGCGAGCGGCCGTGGTTCCGCAAGGGCAAAGCGCTGCTGAAGGAGTTGGCCGCGGCCTAGAAGTGTCACAGCAGGAACGGGAGCACCTGGACGCAAGAAGAGCGCGCGGCAAGCCGCCGAATTCCACGGCGCTCTCCAGTAATCAAGAGGGATTTGAGCAAGGAGCACACTGCTCTTCCGTGTGCCTAGCCAGCTGCGAAAGGTCGGAAGGATTCGGATAAATTATCGATTTTGATGCAGACGACTCAAGAAACAGATATGATGGCGGGCGTAATTTTGAGTCCAGGGATGGTCCCAAAAAATGAATGAAGGTCGCCGCCTGCCTTTTCTGGTTGCAGCAATACTTGCGGTTGCGCTGATCGTGGCACCCTTCTTTTCGCCACGCTTTGCGCAAAGCCAGGAAGGAGAACAGAAGCAGAACTGGCCGTGGATGAACACGATGCTTTCGCCGGACCAACGCGCCGACCTGGTGCTCAAGGAAATGACACTGGACGAGAAAATCGATCTCGTCCATGGCAACGGCATGCCGGGCTGGCGGAAGCCTTATCCGACGGCACCTATGGGAAATGGCGGGGCTGGCTTCGTACTGGGTGTCCCGCGGCTGGGCATTCCGATCATCCAAATGAGCGATGCCGCGTACGGAGTGCGGAACAGCGGTGACAACGGGCGTTACTCGACGGCGCTGCCCTCGAATATTGCTTCGGCGGCGAGCTGGGATATTCACGCGGCTTGTGAATACGGGGAGCTGATTGGGCGCGAGTTGCGTGCGCAAGGCTACAACATGACGCTCGGCGGAGGCGTAAATATCACGCGAGAGCCGCGCAACGGACGAACGTTTGAATACATGGGCGAGGACCCCATCCTGGCGGGCACGCTGGTGGGCAACCGAGTGAAATGCGAGCAAGCGCAGCACGTGCTCGGCGACATAAAGCATTACGCGGTGAATGACCAGGAAAGCGGGCGCAACGAAGTGGATTCCCTCATCGGCAAGCGCGCCCTGCACGAGAGCGACCTGCTGGCCTTTGAGATTGGCATCGGAATCGCCAATCCCGGGGCGGTGATGTGTTCCTACAACTCTTTGAATGGGGACTTCGCATGCGAGAACAAATATCTGCTGACGGACGTACTGAAGAAAGCCTGGGGTTTCAAAGGATTTGTGGTCTCTGACTGGGCCGGAACGCACAGCACGGTGAAGGCGTCGGCGGCCGGATTGGATAATGAAGAGCCCTTCGATGACTTTTTTGGCGCAAAGTTGAAGGAAGCCGTACAGGCAGGGAAAGTGCCGGCCGGTGAGCTCGACGAACATGTGCACCGCATACTCCGCTCCGAGTTTGCCACTGGAATCATCGACTTCCCTGCGAAAAAGGGCGTCGTGGATGTGGAGGGCGGATTTGAGACGGCGCGCCGATTGGCGGAACAAAGCACGGTGCTGCTGAAGAATAAGAATGATGTGCTCCCGATTGATCGCTCAAAGGTGCATTCCATCGCGATTATCGGCGCGCATGCCGATATGGGGATGATCTCCGGCGGCGGGTCGGCGCAGGTGGATCCACCGGGACGTCCGGGCTCGAAATGGCAGGAGCACGTGTGGTTTCCGACTTCGCCGATGAAGGCGGTGAGCGCCAAGGTTCCCGGTGCGAGCGTGGAATTTGAATCTGGGGCGAATTCCGAAGCTGCAGCGGAACTCGCAAAGAAGTCGGATGTGGCCATCGTGTTTGCGCACCAATGGATGAGCGAAGGAATGGATTTGCCGAACCTTTTGCTACCTGACAATCAGGATAGATTGATCGAGAAGGTGGCGGCGGCGAATCCGCGGACGATCGTGGTGCTGGAAACGGGCACGGCGGTGACCATGCCGTGGCTCGAAAGAGTGAGCGGCGTTGTGGAAGCGTGGTATGCCGGCAGCAAAGGGGCGGACGCGGTTGCCGATATTCTTTTTGGCGATGTGAACCCGAGCGGGAAACTGCCGATGACTTTCCCACGCAGCGAAGAGGATGTGCCGCATCCTCAGGTTGCGACACCACCGCCGGGGGTAAAAGTCGTCGGCGAGGGCATGAAAACCGGAGAAGCCCACGCCACTTTCAGCGTGCACTACGACGAAGGATTGAAGGTCGGCTACAAGTGGTATGACGCGGAGAACAAGCCGGTGCTTTTTCCCTTTGGCCACGGGCTCTCTTACACGACGTACAGCTACTCTGGACTGAAGGTTATTCCGGGGGCTGAAACCACGGTTACTTTTACAGTGAAAAACACTGGCAGTCGGGCTGGAGTGGAAATCGCTGAAGTTTACGCTGCGCTTCCGGCTAGTGCCGGCGAGCCTCCCAAGCGGCTGGTAGGATGGAGCAGAGTGAAGTTGAATCCCGGCGAGAGCCGGGAACTGAGCGTGGCGGTTGATCCCAAGTATCTGTCGATCTTCGATGAGGCTGCGGATGGATGGAAACTTGTGCCGGGGAGCTATTCGTTCATGGTCGGGGGATCATCGCAGGCTCTGCCGCTGACCGGGAAAATCACGTTGAAGTAGTCATCGATAGACGTTATCTGTTGAGTGTCACGGCTGAAGCTCTCCGCTATCTTGAAGAACGACATGCGCGAGGGAAGATCGTATTAACGGTTGGGCATCGCAAGGGCACTTAAAGAGGCGCTGCGAAAAGCCCACCATGAATAAAGCGGCGTCGTTTCCGAAGCCGTATCTCCTGCATAGAGTCTCAGTTCGCTTCAGGAATGACGTCGGTCCCAGCGAAGTCCAGACGTGCTGGACTTAGGGACTCACGCGCAGCACACTTTGCTGTTTTCTCCGAGAACGATATGGTGAGAGCCGCCAAGCGCGGCGGCCTCCCGGTGAGAATTACGGGATTTGTGCCGTTTGCTAGAAGTGGACGACGAGTCCGGCGGAGACGCGAGTGCAATTGGTGCGCGAACCGGAGGTGTTGAGGCCGATGTAGTCCACCTGCGGGCGGAGGGCCAAATGCGGGAGCAGGCCGATGTCCACGCCGCCACCAATGCTATAGGCAAACTGGCTCGAAGAGCCGCCGTCTGTGATGCGCGAGCCGCCAAGAAGAAACTGCCCAAACGGATTGATCTTGGAAGGGTTACGAAGAGTCACGCGAGGGCCAAAAAGATAGGTGTAGGTGTTCAGGGAAGTGCCGCCAGGGGAGGCGTGATACCCACCGAAATCGCCGACGAGGCCGAGCCAGCTCTTGTAGTTATAGGCGACGGAGCCGCTGACGCCGTTCTGGTTGAATCCGCCGGAACCTCCCAGGCGAAAGTAGGAGTAGCTGACAGACACGTCGACGGACTGGGCGCGCGAGGGTATGGCGAAAACGGACAGTGCCACGAACAAGAAGATGACCTTTTTCATACGATTTGGTCCTTTCTGGCTTTTGACAGCGTTCCGATGGGAGCCGCAGGCGAAGATGACGGGCAGGGGGGCCGTTCGCTCGTTCCATTTTGTAACGTTTTGGGGAGGTGACGGGAGGAGAAACGGAGGCAGGGTGTTCTATGAGAGCAACAGGTAGACTAGAAAGAGGGAAGAGGAAAGTTTGGAGGCGCGAGGCGGAATCGAACCGCCGATAATGGTTTTGCAGACCATTGCCTTACCACTTGGCTACCGCGCCTTAGGGGAAGAAGTTGTCAGTACTTAATTGTTAGTTTTTATCCGGAGAATCTAAGAATCCCCTTTCCTAAGTTCACCTGAAAATCTCCTCCAAGACTATTCCATGTTCAGTTCTCTGCTCTGTCCCGCATCTGCAAACTCTTCTTGCCTTACAGAAGAATCCTCCTAGGTAAAGCCTTGCACCGAGAAGGGGCGCAGCATGCCGCGCCCCTACAACGAACCGCCTACCTTGCGATGGCGGCTAGCTCGGGGTGGGCGGCGCGCGTTTCGTTGACGATGGGGGCGCCAATTAGATTGCCCCATTCGGTCCAGGAACCGTCGTAATTGCGGACCTGGTTGTAGCCCAGCAGATACTTGAGGACGAACCAAGTGTGTGAGCTGCGCTCGCCGATGCGGCAGTAGGCGATGACCTCGTCTTTGCCGGTGATGCCCTTGGATTCGTAGAGTTTTTTCAGGTCGTCGTAAGACTTGAAGGTGCCGTCTTCGTTGGAAGCCTGTGCCCATGGGATGTTCGCGGCTTGGGGAATGTGGCCGGCGCGCTGGGCGGTTTCGGTCATGCCCGGGGGGGCGATGATTTTGCCGGTGAATTCGTCGACGGAGCGAACGTCGACGAGCTGGCCGGACTTGTGGCCGTCCACGATGGCGAAGACTTCTTCCTTGCGGGCGCGTATGGATTCGTCGGTGGCGGAGACGTGATAGGAAGCGGGGGCGACGTTGGCGGGATCTTTGGTTAACACGCGCTTTTCTTCGAGCCATTTCTTGCGGCCGCCGTTGATGAGGCGGACGTCCTTGTGGCCGTAAAGCTTCAATTGCCAGAGGGCGTAAGCGGCGAACCAGTTGTTGTTGTCGCCGTAGAGAAGGATGGTGGTGTCGTTGGAGATGCCGGAAGCGCTGAGAAGTTTCTCGAGAGTGGATTTGTCGATCAGATCACGACGGATGCCGTCCTGGAGCTGGGTTTGCCAGTTCCAGCCGACGGCGCCGGGGATGTGGCCCTGGTCGTAGGCGGTGGTGTCCACATCGACTTCGACAAAGCGGAGATTGGGGGAATTGAGATTTTGGGCGGCCCAATCGGTTGAAACCAGAACTTCGGGGTGCTTGTAGTCGGACATTGCTCTCTCCTTTTGCGTTCAACTTTGAAAATCGTTCGGTGCAAAAACAAAAAACCCACCTGCCGGTTGATTCTGGCGGTGGGAGCGAAAACTCTTGAGGCTGATTTCAGACTTTAGAAGGTCAGCCTCCCCATGCCAGAAGACACACACATACAACAGATGCACAGCTGCGCGTTCTTATGGAGAAAAAGCGACATTCTAGAAGCATATAGGAGGAATCGGGATTTTGCAATAGGACTTGAGAAATTGTGACTGGTGATTGGGGCGCGGTGCGGAGATGGTGGGTTGGGTGGGCGGCGGAACAGCGGGAGCTAGCTCCCGCAAATCTCTGTAGGCTTACGCCTGGGCAAGAGCGGGTTCGGGGGCGGGTTGGG
>Ga0210399_10001165_pt1 | contig 20628 bp, 22 predicted proteins | sample IncBWC14MmetaG_FD_150865 | JGI IMG/M metagenome (GOLD analysis project Ga0210399, IMG submission 150865) | Forest soil microbial communities from Barre Woods Harvard Forest LTER site, Petersham, Massachusetts, United States - Inc-BW-C-14-M | ecosystem: Environmental > Terrestrial > Soil >... | reverse complement strand
GACGAGAGAGAACGACTCGAGCGCGGACGCGGAAACGGCGACCACCGAGTCGCGCACGATGTCCCACTTGTCGGCTTCGTCGACGGGGCCGGTGACGACGATGTCGGGGTGGGGCTCGGTCTCGTACGAAATCGGGCCGACGAGCGCCAGGGCCAACGGGCCCGGGTGGCGCTCCTTGTAAGTGGCGAAGTAAGCCGCCAGCATCTTGGACCCCTTGTGCTCGTCGACTCGGCCGACGCTCACGAGATAGGGCCGGTCACCCAGCCCCAGCAGCTCGCCGCCGGGCCGGCCCGTGCCCTCCGACTCACCCACGCCGAGGCCGAGCACGATCTGGGGCCGCTCGGCCACGGGGTACATGCGCTCGACCAGGGAGCGTTCCGAGTGCGTATAGAAGCAGAACGCGTCGGCGTCGCCGAACGTGCCACGGAAGACCGAGAAGTAAAGGGCCGGTTCGTCGTGCGCGGCGGGGTGGAACACGGCGGGCATCGGCACGCGGCCGATCGTGGCGACGGTCGGGTGGTACAGGTACGGCGTGAAGGCGACGACGTCCGCGTCCGACGCGCAGACCGCGTCGACGAGCTCGGGCGAGACGGGGCCGTTGTACTCCACCCACCGCTTTCCTTGCTCCCTCGTGGTCAGGCGCGGCGCAAGGCGGAGGAGCCCGTCGAGCATGTAGAAGTCCATCGTGCGCCCTTTGGCGGTGGGGTGGCGGTGCACCGTGACCCCGTTGAGCTCGCTGGTGCCGGGCTCCAGCTCGTCGTGCCAGGTGATGGCGTCGAGTGCCGCGGTGGTATGCACCTCGGCCTCCCAGTCGGTCTGGGCACACAGATGCTCGGCCAGCTGGCGGACCGCGGTCTCGGCGCCGCCCATGATCTCGGTGCCGTAGCGGGGACTGACGAACGCAACCTTCTTCTTCGTCTTCGTCATCGTCGTCACGGGCGTCCCACGACGCCGGCGATGGCCTCGACGAACTGTTGCCCGACGCGATCGCCCTGCAGCTCGGCGGCCCGGCGACGCCCGTTGTCGGCGAGCGTCCGTCGAAGCGTGTGGTCGGTGCACACTCGGTGCAGGGCGGCCGCCACATAAGCCGGGTCGCCCGACTCCAGCGTCAGCGCGGCATTGCCCACGGTCTGGGTGACCGCGCCGGCGCCGGCGCCGCGGGCGACGATCGGGAGGCCGGCGGTCATCGCCTCGACGAGGGGCACGCCGAACCCCTCGTGGACAGACAGCGAGAGAAAGAGGTCGCACTGCTCGAAGTAGGCGGCGAGGGCGGAGTCGGAGACCTCGCCGGCGATGCGCACCGCGTTAGCGAGACCGAGATCCTCGACGAAGTCGAACAGCGCCTTGCTGTACGCGTAGCTCGAGGTGCCGCCGACCAGGTGCAGCCGGGCCGCGGGGTCGTAGAGGCGGCGGTACGTCCACAGCGCCTTCACCAGCTCGTGCTGGGCCTTGGACGGCACAACCCGGCCGACGAAAAGGATGTCCGCGCCACCGTCTGCGGCTCGGCGTGCCTGGAGCTCCGCCGCTACCCGCGGGTCGGGCTTGGCGGTGACCCGGGCGTAGTCGGCCAACGCAGGGGTGACGGTCGTGCGCCGGCAGCCGGCATGCCTGAGCGTCCGCTCGCTGTACGCGCTGCGGGCCAGCCCGAGCATCGCCTCGGGCGCCAGTAACGCCAGGTCGTCCGCCGCCCGCGCGGCGCGCATCACGTTGCCCGGCTCCCACCCCGCGAAGAGCTCGGGGCTCGTGAAGTTGTGGAAGTCGAGGATCAGCGGCAGGCCTTGTTCGGCTAGGTACGGGGCCACCGCCGACGACGTCGTGAATTGGTACACGGCCACGTCGCTGTCGGCTGCGTGCTCGGGATACATCCAGTGCTTGTACGCCTCGGCCGCCAGATCGTCATGGACTGCCTCGGCGAAGATCTCGGAGCGCCAGCCCGCTTGCCGCAGGACGTCACGCAACTTGAGCGTGTGGGTGCCGGTGGCGTCGTGCGGGTTCAGCGCGGGGAGGAACTGGTGGACGGCCACCGGCCTGCCGGCGGCGGTGATCACCGGGTGCCGGGCTCGTGCTGCTCGTATGGCGTGAGCCCGCTGCGGACGGCCGTGATGAGGTAGTCGCTTCCGTCCGGGCCTTGCTGAGCGGCCGCGGTGTAGCCGCTTTCCTCCAGCAGACCGCGCCACGTGTCGGGACGCAGCGGACGGCCGGATGCGAGGTCGGCCCCGTAGGGAGCGTCGGGCGCATCCCAGGCTCCTCGGCCCACCGAGTGGATCACCAGCGTGCCGCCGGGAGCGAGCCTGGTCCCGATCGCGGCGAGGAGTTGGGTCCGCTCGCCGCCGGCCATGCCCTCCACCGTCCCGCTGAGCACGATGCCCCCGAGCCCGGCCGCGGCGACCGCGCGCAAGTGCTCGGTGATGTGCTCGTCGCGCAGGTCGAGCGCGCCGAGCTCGGCGGCGTCGACGACGGGGGCTCGGGGGTCGATGCCGTAGGCGTCCAGACCGGAGTCGGCGATCCGCCTGACCAACCAGCCGTCGCCGCATGCCGCGTGCAACACCCGGCCGGGCGCCTTGGCCAATGCGGCGAGCGCGGGCTCCACCCACCAGGCGCCGGGGGCAACTGAGGTCGGGAACTCGACGACGGTAGCGTCGGGCACTCGTTGGGCCTCGATCCGTCGCTCCAGCTCCTTGAGGTGGTCGTCGACGATGTGCAGCGCGCGGCTGACCGCGGACGCGGACTGGCTCATCTGGTGCGTGACCCAGCCGACGTACCAGAGCATCATCGTGCGCATGCCCTTTTTCACGACGGCGCCGGCGGCCCGTTCCGACTCGACCGGCACGACGGGATCGATGAACGTCGCGGCGTCCACCAGGCGTATGGCCTCGCTCAGGTCACCCCCGCGCACGCCGATCGGCGAGTGGGCGAGGAAGAGCTCGTCGAGCTCGCGTTCCAGCCGGGGGGGCAGGTCGCCCGAGGCGCGGCGCAGGCGCACCTCCTCGGCGATCTCTGCCATCACCTGCTGGACGTAGGCGCCCGGGTCCTCCGGTGCCTCGTCGCCCGTGCGCCCGGCGTCGCTCATGCCCGTTCCGTTCAGGCCATCGCGGCCGAGTCGAAACTGCTCTCGGACGAGATGAGGGCGGCGTGCACGTCCATGCGTATCGCTCCGGTGACCTTGCTGGGGTTCATGACCTCGAAGTTGCCGGCGTTCTCCTGCCATTCGTACAGGATCCCGCTCCGGCTCTGGATCCCGAGCGCGAAAGAGAAGGAGCCGTCGAGCATCGGCATGTTCACGATGCCGAAGTGCATGATCCCCGTCCCGACGGGTGCGTCGATCCGCAGGCCGATGATGGTGGTATCGGTGCGCATCACGCTGTTGCCGGTGTCGTCACGGATCTCGAGCGAGAAGACGACGTCTTCGGTGGCCCGCAGCGCTTCGTATTCGACCCGGATGGTTAGGTCGTCGCCGGTGGTCATGTAGGGCACCGAGTTATCGCCCGAATACACGCGGTGGACCGAGCGGAACCGCACCGGTCGGTTCGCATCGTCGGCCGACCCGGTGTCTCCGACGCCCTCGTTGCCGACCATGTCCGGCGTCGCCGGCACGGCCACGAGGGCGGGGTCCACCACTGACATCCCTGCACCCTCAGCCATGAGGCGCTCGCGGAAGATGCGGGTCGCCTCACCCGGATCGCCTTCGGCGACCATGAGGCCGTGGCTGAGCACGACGCCACGGTCGCAGATGCTGCGCACGGTGTCGGCGGCGTGGGTTACCAGCAGGATGGTGCGGCCCTCCTTCTGGAACTGCTTGACGCGGTCGATGCACTTGCGCTGGAACCGTTCGTCGCCGACGGCAAGCACTTCGTCGATCACGAGGATGTCCGGGTCGACGTTGACGGCGATGGCGAAGCCCAGACGCACCGTCATGCCCGACGAATAAAACTTCACGGGTCCGTCGATGAACTCCTCAAGCTCGGAGAAGTCGACGATGGCGTCGAAAGAACGGTCGACCTCCCGCTTGGACATCCCAAGCAGCGAACCGTTGAGGTAGATGTTCTCTCGGCCGGAGAGGTCGTGCTGGAACCCCGCACCCAACTCCAGAAGGCCCGCAAGCTTCCCTCGGACAGCGACCTCGCCCGACGTCGGCTGGAGCACCCCGCAGATGCACTTGAGAAGCGTCGACTTGCCCGAACCGTTGCGGCCCAGAATGCCCACGGTCTCGCCCTGTCGCACCGTGAGCGAGACGTCGCTCAGGGCCCAGAAGTCCTCAGTGGTCTTGCGCCGGCCGCCATGAATGATGCGTTCCTTGACCGTGTTGTACTGCCCATGCGCGAGGCGAAAGCGCTTGGACACGTTGCGGACGTCGACCGCGAACTCGCTCACGATCAGAGCTCCTCGGCGAAGTTGCCCTCGAGCCGGCCGAACACCGCCAACGCGATCAGGAACAGGCACACCGCCAGGAACAAGACGGCCACGTCGAGTCCGGCGTACCAGAGCATGCCTTTCTCGGGTAGCACGAGGAATTTGGTCAATTGGCCGTTCACCGTCGCGTAGGTGGTCGGGTGCGCGTAGATGCATCGCTGGAACGACAGGATCAACGGCACCACGGGATTGAGGAAGTAGACCCACGTCAGGCCCTTGGGCCCGAGCTTCTGCCCGATGTTCTGCTGGTACGCATAGACGATCGGGCAAGCCCAGAACCAGGCTGTGAGGACGATCTCGATGAGGTGCTGCGTGTCACGCAGATAGACGTTGATCGCCGAGAGGAGCACCGCTATCGCCGAAGCGAGGACAATTCCTGTAATCAGCGCAAGGATGAGTACAGGCATGTAGGCATAGTCAGGGCCTGAGTGCAGGACGACCAAGAAGATGACCAGCACGATGGACTGGAAGAAGAAGAAGACGCAGGCTGAACCCACCGCCGCGAGGGAGAGGATCTCTCGCGGGAACGAGACCTTCTTCACAATGCCGGCGTTGTTCACGACCACTCCGGTGCCCGTGAGTACGCCCAACGAGAAAAGGTTCCACAGGAGCAGTCCCGCAAAAAGGAAGATCACGAAGTTGGGCATCTTGTTGCCCAGCACGATCTGGAAGACGACGAAGTAGATGGCGAGCGACATGGCCGGCGCCAACATCGACCACAGCAGGCCTAGGACCGAGTTCTTGTACTTGACCTTGATCTCGGTCCGGACGAGATAGATCAGGAGCTCACGGGACAGCCAGATTTCGTGCAGCCGCTGCCACACGCTGATGGTCGGCGTGACGATTCGCGTGTTGTGCCCGTGACGAGCCGAGCGTTCACTCAGCCCTGCCGCTTCCGCCGCCATGGGGGAGCGATCCGCCACTCTCTCTTCAGGGGCTTCCTCGAGTCTCCGGTCGGCGTTCGACGAGGAGGCCGGGACGTCCAGGGCCACGCCTATTTGTTCCCCGCCGCGGTGGATGTCGCCGAACGGTCGATGACGCTATCGATGAAGCCGTACTCCCTCGCCTCTTCCGCCGTGAACCAGCGGTCGCGGTCGGAGTCTGTCTCGATCCGCTCGATCGGCTGCCCGGTGTGGAACGCGATCCTCTCGGCCATCATGCGCTTGAGGTAGATGATCTGCTCAGCCTGGATGGCGATGTCGGCAGCCTGCCCCTGCATAGAGCCCGACGGCTGGTGCATCAGGATGCGCGAGTGCGGCAGGGCGAAACGCTTGCCCGGGGCGCCGGCGCACAGCAGGAACTGGCCCATGCTGGCGGCCAGGCCCACGCAGATGGTGGACACATCCGGCTTGACGTACTGCATGGTGTCGTAGATCGCGAGGCCGTCTGTCACAGATCCGCCGGGCGAGTTGATGTAGACCGAGATGTCCTTCTCGGGGTCCTCGGCCTCCAGGAGGATGAGCTGAGCGCACACGAGATTGGCCGTGACCTGGTCGATCGCGCTCCCGATGAAGACGATCCGCTCCTTGAGGAGCTGCTGGAAGATCCGGCCGGAAGAGTCGAGATCAGCCCCCGCAGCAACGATTTGGGGGGATTCAAATGGGTGGGACATGGCCGCGAGGCTAGTGGCCGGAGCAGGTACACGTAGGCACAGCGCCGTAAGCTCCCAGGTCACCGGTACTCCTGGGACCGCTGCGGGCGTGGCGGAATTGGCAGACGCGCCGGGTTTAGGTCCCGGTCCCCGCAAGGGGGTGGAGGTTCGAGTCCTCTCGCCCGCACCAGACACCACTCTTGGCCCCCGGATTCCTTCAGCGAACGGTCGCGGCCGGAGAGTCGCGCGGCGGTATACGCGCGACGCGAGCGCGGTTCCGCGCGGCTGTATACGCGGGCTCGGGAATCGCGTATACAGCCGGAATTGGAGTGCCCGTTGGAGTGCCCGGTCGCCGCATATACAAGTTGAACGGACCCTCGGGCTCGCCGCGCATATACCGACTCGCGCGACCAACCGGGTTTGCGGCGTATACAGACGCGCGAGAACTTCCCCGCCCATCCGGCGCGGCCCCGCCCACGAAATCACCAGCTTCAGGCGCCCCACCACCGACCGTTCCCCGAAGCAGCCGACACCTCGGTCGCCTAGCTTCCCAAGCGTGCCGCACCTCGTCGCCGCACCTGACAAGTTCCGCGGTACCGCGTCGGCCGCTGAGGCCGCTGCGGCGATGGCCGACGCCGCCCGCCAAGCCGGGTGGACCGCCGACGAGGTCCCGATGTCCGACGGTGGTGAGGGTCTCCTCGAGGCGCTCGGCGGCGATCCCAGGACCACCACGGTCCCCGGTCCCCTCGGGCGCCCCGTCGACGCCGCGTGGCGCATCCGCGACGGTGACGACCCAGCCGGCCCGACCGCCATCGTGGAGATGTCACAAGCCGCCGGCCGCTCGCTGCTCCCCCACCCGCACGGCGACGACCCGGTCCGCGCCGACACGACCGGCGTAGGCCAGCTGCTCCTCGCGGCCCGGGATGCCGGTGCCCGGCGCATCGTCATCGGCTGTGGCGGTTCCGCGACGACCGACGGCGGGCTGGGTGCGGTCGAGGCGGTCGGCTCCCCAGAGGCCCTCCGAGGCGTCGAGTTGGTCGTCGCCTGCGACGTCACGACGGCGTTCACCGACGCCGCCGCTGTCTTCGGCCCGCAGAAAGGGGCCACGCCTCAACAGGTCGAGCTCCTCACGCAGCGCCTACACGACCTTGCGGCCAGATACCGCACCGAGATGGGCGTCGACGTCACCACAGTTCCCGGCGCCGGCGCCGCCGGCGGTCTCGGCGGCGGGCTACTCGTGCTCGGCGCCCGCTTACTCCCGGGGTTCGACCTCGTAGCCGATCTCGTTCGCCTCCCCTCCCGCCTCGAGAGTGCCGATCTCGTCGTCACCGGCGAGGGCCACCTCGACCCCCCTTCGTTCGAAGGAAAAGTCCCTGGCGGCGTCCTCGATCTGGCTCGTGCCCGCCCCGGTCCGGCCGGCCCCCTCGCCGTCCTCTGCGTCGTCGGAGGCGCCGACCGTACCGTGCTCGCCCATCCGCCCGAGGGCATGGAGATCCGCAGCCTGGTGAAGCTCTACGGCCGGGACCCGGCGCGCCACGAGACGGCCACATTGATCGAGCGCGCGACGGCCGAGTTCCTGGCCACGTTTTGCCCCTGACCGGGGCCATCGGCAACACTGCTTCGCCGCACCACGACGGCAGGTACAGACACAAGGCGGCACTGGAGGCATCACCATGGGACTGCTCGACGGCAAGGTTGCAGTCGTCACCGGCGCAGGGCGCGGCATCGGCCGCGAAGAGGCGCTCACCCTCGCAGAGGAGGGCGCAAAGGTCGTCGTCAACGACGTCGGTGCAGGCCTGCACGGCGAGGGCAGCACCGATGTCCACCCTGCCCAAGAGGTGGTCGACCTCATCAGGAAGAACGGTGGCGACGCCGTAGTCAACGGTGACGACATCAGCTCGTGGCAGGGCGGCAAGAACGTGGTGGAACAGGCCATCGACACGTTCGGCTCGCTCGACATCCTCGTGAACAACGCCGGCATCCTCCGGGACAAGATGTCGTTCAACATGGACGAGTCCGACTGGGACGACGTCATCCGCGTGCACCTCAAGGGTCACTTCGCCGCCACGCACCACGCAGCGGTCTACTGGAGGAACCGGTCCAAGGCCGGTGAGGAAGTGACCGGGAGGATCATCAACACCTCGTCGGAGGCGGGCCTCTTCGGCAACGCCGGGCAGGCCAACTACGCCGCCGCCAAGGCCGGCATCGCCGCGCTCACCTGGGTCGAAGCCCGCGAGCTGAGCCGCTACGGCGTGACGTCGAACGCGATCGCCCCGCGCGCCCGCACCCGCATGACCGAGACCCTCTTCGGCGGCGGCGGCATGGAAGCCAAGGAAGGCGTCTTCGACCAGTGGGACCCGAGGAACATCGCCAACGTCGTCGCTTTCCTCGCCGCGCCGGAGTCGGCCGACGTCAACGGTCAGATCCTCGTCGTCTTCGGCGCCGACGTTTACGTGATGAGCGCGTTCCAGGCGATCGGCCAGGTGACCCGCGACAAGGCGTGGACGCCCTCGGAGCTGGTGGCGGCCAAAGGTGACATGTTCAAAGGCATCAGTTCGGGGGTGCCGGACTTCAGCTTCATCTAAGGCGCTCGACCTGGGCGCTAGCTGTTGAAGGTCGCGGCCGAGCGACGCTCCTGCAAATAGACGCGCCCTTCCAGCGAAACGGAGACGAGTTCGCCGGATCCGGGCACGCGCCGCCGCTCGATCAGTCCACGGTCGTTTGCGTCCTCCCACACAGGCAGCCGCGGGCATGACGTCCGCCAAGCGTCCATCACCTCCGCATACGGCCGCGGCGTGGGACCGAGCCACTCGAGCAAATCCATGATCAACGCTTCTACCGGTTCGCTCATAGATCCAACCTCCAACAAAGAATTCTAGGGCGCAGGCCGAAGATTTCCACGACGGCCCCAGCAGCCCTGAGAGCTCCCGAGCGTGTGCCACCTGGGATAGGGCAGCATGTCCTCATGGCACACGACCGAAAGTTCCGCTTCGCCGCGCAGCTGAGCAAGGCACCCGACGGTACGGCCAAGTCCTGGGCCGAACAGGCCCGCAAGGCAGAGGACATGGGCTACAGCGCGCTGCTGATGCCGGATCACTTCGACGACCAGCTCGCGCCGGTCCCCGCCCTGGCCGCGGTCGCCGCCGCCACAACGACGCTGCGGTTCGGCGCCCTGGTCTTCTGCAACGACTACCGCCACCCCTTCGTCCTGGCCAAGGAGGCCGCGACCTTGGACCTCCTCAGTGACGGTCGCCTCGAGCTCAGTCTGGGCGCCGGCTGGAAGCGCAGCGACTACGACTTCGCCGGCATGCCCTACGACCACCCCGCGCTCCGCGTCGACCGCTTCGAGGAGGCGGTCAGGGTGATCCAGGGTTTGTTGCGCACAGACGGACCCTTCAACTTCCACGGGGAGCACTACGAGGTGATCGGGCACACCCTGACGCCGCGTCCGGTGCAACAACCGGGTCCTCCGCTCATCATCGGCGGCGGTGGGCGGCGCGTGTTGTCATTCGCCGCGCACGAAGCCGACATCGTCAGCATCAACGTGAACCTGCGCGCGGGCACCGGCGGTGTCGAGACGGCCGAGGACGCCACGCCCGAGCGCACCCGCATCAAGGTGGGGTGGGTGAAGGAAGCCGCCGGAGCACGCTTCGACGACCTCGAGCTCAATTCACTGATCGGCTTCGTCATGATCACGGACGACGCCGCAGGCCTGGCCGGACAGATGGCTCCAGCCTTCGGGCTCGACCCGGCGGACGCGCTTCACGTCCCGTTGGCCCTGATCGGTACCCTCGACGAGATGGCCGAGGAGCTCGAGTGGCGCCGCGCCGAGTACGGGATCTCGTACTGGTCGATCGAATCGGACGCCTGGGAGACGCTGGCCCCGGTCGTGAGCAAGCTGGCCGGCACGTGACGATCGTGACGGAGACCGGGTGGGAGGCCATCGGGCAACACCGTGAACTGCTGGGCGCGCGGATCTTCACCGTTGACGTACCCGCCATCGGCCCCGAGGAGCACGACCCGCTGCTGGTGTTGCACGGCTTCCCCACCTCGTCGTTCGACTACGCCGCCGTCCTCGACGGCCTGCGTGCCGAGCGCCGTGTGCTCCTCGTCGACATGCTCGGCTACGGCCTGTCGGACAAGCCCGACCGCAGCTACACCATGGCTCTCCAAGCCGACGTCGCCATGGCGTTCGTCGCCGAACTCGGCCTCGAGCGGATGGCGCTCTTGACCCATGACATGGGCGACACCGTCGGGGGCGAACTCCTGGCGCGGCGCGCAGAGGGCGCCTGGCCGGTCGAAATCACCCGCCGGGTCGTGACGAACGGAAGCATCTACATCGAACAAGCACACCTGACCGACGGCCAGCTGCTTCTGCTCTCGCTCCCCGACGAGCTGCTGCCCGAAGGGGTGCCGATCGACGTGGCGTCGCTGACCCAGAGCCTGCGCGACACCTTCAGCGCCCATACCGCGCTGGTCCCGCCGGGCTGGCCCGAGGATCCCGTCCCCGAAGCGGCGGCGCAGATCGTCCACGACGAGGGACATCGCATCCTTCCCCGCCTGATTCGCTACATCGAAGAGCGGCGGGCCAACGAGCGCCGTTTCACCGGGGCCATCGAGACCGATCCGGCGCCGCTCCACGTCGTGTGGGGGCTCGACGACCCGATCGCCGTGCCCTCCATGGTCGACACGCTGCTGGCCGCGCGCCCCGACGCCACCTGTGTCCGGCTCGAGAACGTCGGCCACTACCCGATGATCGAGGCGCCGGCCCGATTCGTCGAAGCGGTGCTGCCCGGGCTGACCTGAGCGCTCAGCGCCACCCGGCCAGCGCGACCCGGGCGCGTTCGACGACGGCCGCGATCTCCCCCTGGTCCGCGTCCGGGCCGAGTGTGCACTCCCCGGTGAACGACACCTGCGGCTCCGCACCGTCGGCGTAGACGCGCACCTGCACGATCGCGGCCAGCGGCCCACGCTCACGGTGCCGCTCGATCATCGTGCGCCGTACCGACGCCCGCCTCTCGGGCGGCAGATCGAGCCACGAGTCCGCCGTCCAGCTGACCCACCCGCTCTCCCGTTCACCGTCGCTCATGCGGCCATTGTGCGCGCAACGGGGGGCGCTACGCCGGGGCGATCACCTTGAGGTGAGGGGACTCCTGGGGCAGGTTGGCGTAGAGGTCCGCGATCAGGTCGTCGCGCAGGGCCTGCGTTGCGGATTCCTCCCAGCGGTTCTCGAACTGGTAGGGGTCCTCGTCCACGTTGTAGAGCTCGCCCGTTGCGATGCCGACGCCGCCCGGGCCGGTCGACGATTGTTCGTAGATCACTGAGGCCGGCCGCAACACGGCCTCACCCCACGTCTCCTCCAGGCCGTTGGGCTGGCCGGCGGTCGACGGCTCGTACACCGTGCAGAGCCAGCCGTCGCGGTAGATGGAGCGCAGGTGCATGCCGTAGCCGGGGAACTGGCTGTCCCACTCGCACAGCATCCGCTCGCGCCCGGGGGTGCCGTCCTCGGTGGGAAGCGCGTGGCCCTGCATCCAGTCCGCGGGCTCGACGCCGGCGATGGAGCAGAAGGTCGGGGCGAGGTCGACCTGTCCGACGGGATCGCGTACCACCGCCGGAGGGATTCCGGCGGAAGGGGCCGGCCGCCACACGAAGGGCAGTCGCATCAGCGCGTCGGTGTGATACGGGCCCTTGTAGAGCAGGCCGAAGTCGCCCTGGAGCTCGCCGTGGTCGGTCGTGAAGATGACGTCGGTGTCGTCGAGCCAGCCGCGGGCGGCGACGGTGGCGAGGACGCGGCCGCAGGCCTCGTCGATCAGCTCGTTCATCACGTGGACCTTGGCGTTGACCTCGCGGATCTGGTCGTTGGTGAGGCGGGCGGGGACGAAGGCGGCGGGACCGCCCTCCATGTTGGCGAACGAGCCCTCCCAGTAGCCGAGCCAGTGGGGCGGCTTGGTGGCCAGGATCTTGCGGATGGCGTCGTCGCTGCCGGGGTGGCCGGGCGGCAGGTCGAGGTCCGGCCAGGGGACGCGGCCGAGCTCCGATTCGGGCGGGTCCCAGGGGTGATGGGGGTCGGGGAACGACATCCAGCAGAACCACGGCTCGTCCGCGCCGAGCGAGGACAGCCAGTCGACCGTGATGTCGGCGACCCAGTCGGTGTGGTACCACTCGCGCGGGATGGGGTTGTTCTTCGTCTCGGGCGCACCGGTATCGCCGCCGGGGGCGCCCTGCAGCAGGCCGGCGAAGCTGTGCATGTGCTCGGGGTGGTTGGCGCGGAGCCAACGGCCGTAGTGCGCGATCGGATGGTCGCCCCAGGCGGCGGCGTGCATCGCCTGCTCGGAGCGCTCGAAGCCGCGCCAGGGACCGGTGTCGCCGCGGGCGACGCGGGCGTTCTCCTCGAACCGGAGGTCGGGATCGAAGCCCGGTTCGAAGTGGGCCTTGCCGAGGAGGGCGGTGCGGTATCCAGCTTTGTCGTGCAGGTATTGCGCGACGGACGGCGCCGTCTCGGGCAGGGGGATGCCGTTGGCGACGACGCCGTGGGTCCCGACGTACTGGCCGGTGAGCATCGTGGAGCGGGCGGGCATGCACACCGTGTTCTGGTTGTAGGCGCGCCGGTAGTTGATGCCGTCGGCGGCGAGCCGGTCGACGACGGGAGTGCGGGCGACGGTGCCGCCGTTGCAGCCGAGACTGTCGTGACGCTGTTGATCGGTCGTGATGAAGAGGATGTTGCGCCGTTTGCCTTTGCCTTTGCCCGCCTGCGCCGAGGGGGCTTCAGGCATCTCGGGCGGCCTCGTCCCGTGGGGGCAATGCGTTCAGCATCGGCTCGCAGGCGAGGAGCACGGTGCGGTCGAGCCCGCGCTCACGATGCGTGTGGGCCTCCTCGTACTTCGGCGACGTGACCATGTCGACGAAGGCGGCGCGGCTGGGATACGACACCAGCGCCACCAGGTCCCAGTCGTCGGCCATCGAGTCGCCGATGAGGACGTTCTCGGGCCGGCCCGTCCAGATCACCTTGCCGCCGCGGGACTCGACCATCTTCACCACCTGGTCGCTGTACTCGCGGTAGGCGCCGGCGCCGCTGGACGATTCGGTGTCGCTGGCGTCGGCTCCAGCGCCGGCGTCGGGCGGCGGGGCCGCGTCGTCGGGACGGGCGAAATGGAGCAGGTTGATCATCACGACCTCGCCCTCACGGGTGCCGTGGGCAAACTCGGTGAACTGTTCTCTCGTCGGCGTGATGGCCATGGCCGTTCTCCCTCCTCGTGGTTGGGCGCCGGGCCGGGGGTCCCGGGGCCTTGGCTCTGCATGGCTGGGTGCAGGGTCAGCCGCGCACCGCCCCCGCGATGAGGACCTCCATGACGCGCGCCGCGGAGGTGACCGACAAGCCCTTGCCCTGCCGGAGCAGCTCCCAGTTCTCCCAGCTGGCGGCGACATCGATCGCATCGAGCGCGGTGGCCCGCCGGTGCCGGGGCTTCTCCTTGAGCTCCCGCTCGAACACCTCGGCCACCTGCGTCCGCAGCACGAGGTGATGCAGTTCGAGCCCCTCGGCGATGCTCGCCGAACTGGCCGCCATGCGGTCGGCGAAACGGCGCACCGGCGCGATGCCCTCGAAGACGTCGACCCGGTTCTTGACGAGCATACGCAGCCGCGTCGTCAGCGGCCCGGTCTTGGGAAGCGCGACGTAGAGGTGGGCCGTCCGCTCCATCTGGCGGAGGATCCCCGCGGCGTGGAGTGACTCGATGTCCTCGGTCAGCCGGAAGACCGTGCGCACCGAGATGCCCGACCGCTCCGCGATCTGCTGGGCCGTCGGCGCGTCGTTGCCGGACTCGACCAGATCGAGGAACGCATCCACCGCCCGCTCGTAGGAGTTCAGCCGCCGCCGGGTGCGGCCGTCCGCCTGGGAGGGCCCGACGGCCGCAGACTCGATCTCGGCGTCGATCTCGGAGCCGATCTCGGCGTCGGCGTACGCGTCGGACCCGATCGCGCGAGAGGTCAGAGGCGGCATGGACAAATGGTCGCAATTGTCATGGCGGCTGTCAATAGGTTGTGCGCTCGTTGACGGTGTGATGGGGCGGCGTTGGGCGTCACTCCCCCGCCAGCATCCGACGCAGGTCGAGCTCCAGGTCGTCCATCAGCTCGACCAGAAGGGTGAGCCGTTCCGGGGCGCTGCCGGCGGCCAGCAGACGCTGGGCGTCGTAGGCGTTGACCGGCGCCACCCCGCACAGCTGCCAGGCCGCGAGATCGGCGTCCCCTCCCCCGTCGAGGACCAGCCCGGGCTCGAGGGCCGGGCCGCCCCCGTGCTCCGCGAGCAGCGCCCGGGACCGGCGGACCCGCTGCGCCGCGTCTTCGAGGAGGGGCCCGGGGTCGATCTCGTCGTCGGGCACCGGCGCAGGCTCGGGCTCCCGCACGAGCGCCTGCGGGTAGGGGTCGTCGGGCAGCCACTCCTCGATCACCACCACCGCCTCGCCGCGCACCTCGAGCACCCACCGCCCGTCGGGCAGCTCCGCGGCGCGGGTGATGACCCCACGGGTCCCGAGGCCGGCGCGCTGGTCGCCGCCGCCCACCTCGGACCCCCGTTCGATCAGCACGACGCCGAAGCGGGAGTCGTCCTGGAGGCAGTCGTGCATGAGCTGGCGGTAGCGCGGCTCGAAGACGTGGAGCGGCATCGTCGCCTGGGGGAAGAGGACGGCGGAGAGGGGGAACATCGGCAGCCGCGTCGGGGACACGCCCCACCTTCGCACCTCGGCGTCGACGACGCGCGGCTCCGTTCGCGAGAAGGACCGGCCTGTTCGGCCGGTCCTTCACTCGTAGTGATTTTGTGTCTGTCTCTATGCAGCTGGCCTGGCTCCAGCCTGCGGCGTTGTCTGGTGCGGGGGCCGCCTTGTCGGCCGGCCGGCACACGCACCGGCGCGAGCGCGGCCATAAATACAAACGCCGGACTTCATGCCAGACAAACTGCTTGCTGCGTCACCGAAACCGACATCGGTGACGCCGTCCTAACCCGGCGGATCGCCCTCCTCGGTCGAGCGTGTCGATGGCATCGGCAAGCTCCTTTCCACTCGGGGGCAACGGCGGGTGCTCCGGTTGCCGCTCGCTTGTAATGCCAAGTATCTGCCTGGCACGGCTGCATGTGAACCCCACGCGAACAGGGCATTCGCGAACGCCCTGGTCGAGCGCCGCGCCGTCACACGAACTTCATCTGTTGTGACGTCGGCGTGTATCAAGGTCGAACACACGACCGGCTGCCGCACGCAGCCAGCGGCAAGAGGTCGCCGCCCCGGCGCTCACCTACGATCGGTGCATGCCCCTCCCCACCCCCAAAGAGAACACCACCGCCGTCGTGACCGGCGCCTCGTCCGGCATCGGCGCGGAAATCGCGCGCGAACTTGCCCGGCGCGGCCACGGCGTGACCCTCGTCGCCCGCCGCGAGGACCGCCTCAAGACACTGGCCGACGAACTGGTCGACGCCCACAAGATCCGCGCCGAAGTCGTCGCGGCCGACCTCACCGATGCCGACTCCCGCGGCGAACTCCCCGGGCAGATCGAGGCGCGTGGGCTCACCGTCGACATCCTCGTGAACAACGCCGGCTTAACCACCATGGGCCCGGTGCAGCGCGCCGACCGCGCCGCCGAGCTCGCCATGGTGCGCACCGACGTCGAGGCCGTCGTTGACCTGTGCACGCTTTTCCTCCCCCCGATGGTCACGCGCCAGCGGGGCGCGATCCTCAACACCGCGTCCACCGCGGCGTTCCAACCGCTCCCGGGACAGGCCGGCTACGGCGCGTCGAAGGCGTTCGTCCTTTCCTACGGGCGGGCCCTCGGGGCCGAGCTGCGCGGGACCGGCGTCACCGTGACCACGCTGTGCCCCGGGCCCGTCGAGACCGGCTTCGCCGAGTCGGCCGGCCTCACCGATGCGGAGGCCAGCGAGTCTCTGCCCAAGTTCATGTGGGTGCCGGCGAGCGACGTCGCCAAGGCAGCCGTCCAGGGAATGGCCACCGGGCGCCCCGTCGTGATCCCCGGCGCGGCGAACCGCGCGGGCGCCGCGTTGGCCTACCTCGCGCCCAAGGCGCTGCTCCTGCCGATGATGGCGCAGCGTCATCCGGCCCTGAAACCCGACAACTAATCTCGAAACGACGGGCCGGCGCAACGCACGCCCGGTCCGGCACGGCACGGGGGTCCTTGATGACACAGCTGGTCACCGAGCTCGAGCTCCCCTATCTCGACATGGTCGGGCTCGAGCGCCACGACGCCATCGAGGCGGTGAAGGCGGCCCGCGCTCAGCACTGGCTCGCGCGTACGGACATGGGGTTCTCGGTCACCCGACTCCAGGACGTCACCGCCATCCTGCGCGACAAGCGCTTCCACTCGGCCCTCTCGTTCGTCGAGCGCCAGCCCGACCTGGCCGACTCCGACTGGGCGCAGAACCGCCGCCAGTCCATCCTGACCATGGAGGGGGACAACCACGCCCGCCTCCGCCGGCTGGTGGCGCCGGCCTTCACCCCGGCCTCCGCCAACCGGCTGCGCCCGGCGATGCGCACCGTCGTGGGCGAGCTGTTCGACCGCGTCGCCGACAAAGGCGAGTGCGAGCTGGTCGCCGACGTCTGCGAGCCCTACCCCATCCCGATCATCTGCGAGCTGTTAGGGGCGCCGCCCGAAGACTGGAAGCTCTTCTCGGGCTGGGCCACGGACATCTTCCGCATCTTCAACAACAACCTCGCCGAGGACCTGCCGTTGATCGAACGTGCAAGCACCGAGCTGAACGAGTACGTCACCGCCATGATCGCCGCACGCCGGACGGACCCCCGGGACGACCTGCTGAGCGATCTCATCGCCATCGAGGAGGAGGGCGACCGGCTCTCGACCGAGGAGATGACGATGCTGGCCACGGCCGTGCTCATGGCCGGCACCGACACCACGCGCAACCAGCTGGCCTGCTCGGTGGCGCTCTTCTGCGAGCACCCCGACCAGTGGGCCCTGCTGGCCGAACAGCCCGAGCTCGCACCCCGTGCGGTCGAGGAGTCGATGCGCTACCTGGGGGCGGTGCGCGGCACCGCGCGCGTGGCGTCCGAGGACGTCGTCTACCGCGACGTGCTGTTCCCGGCCGGCACGTTCGTGTCGACGTCGCTCGCCGGCGCCAACCGCGACCCCGACGCCTTCGACGACCCCGACGTCTTCGACATCACCCGCGACCGTGCGACCGCACAGATGACGTTCGGCGCCGGGATTCACCACTGCATGGGCGCGGCGCTGGCCCGCGCCGAGCTGCAGGAGGCGCTTCCGCTCCTGGCGCGCCGCATGCCCGGGCTGACGCGCAGCGGCGACATCGAGTGGAAGCCCTCGAACTTCGGGATCTGGGGCCCGGCGCGCCTCCCGCTGCGCTTCGAGCCCAGCGTCGAACCGGTCAGCGCCTAGGAATTCTCACCGCAAACGACCTGCGGGGTCCCTCCGGGCGACGGGACGAACCTACCGCCGCTCCCCAACAGCTACTGCCGGCGACCCATGAAAGCGGCGACCTTGTCGGCCGCCGTCGCGCCGGCCCTCGCCTCCTGCTTCGGTCCGAACGGCGCCTCGCCGTCCTCGCCGCGAAACGCGTCGGGCAACATGGGACTCACGAACTCCAGCAACTCAGCCGCCGTCTCGGGGTCGAGATCCGTGGACTGCCCCGTCGCCTTCGCCAGGTCCCAGCCGTGGGTGAACGTGTCGCCGCACGCGATGTACACGAAGGCCGCACCCGGCAGGTCGCCGAAGGGCAGATGCATGACCCGTTCCATCGCGCCGTCGGCGGCGAACGCCTTCACCGCCCGGGTCGACCCGGCGTCGAACACCTCGACGACGTTGTCCGCCCTGAATGCCGGGAACACGTCCGGACCGGGCGGCGTGCCGGTCTCGGCGATGGTGGCGAACCATGTCGTCCCGTTGACGATGTGATCCACCAGCTCCTGGACGGACCAGGACTGGCACGGCGTCTCGGCGCCCTCGAGCTGTTCCGGCGTCACGTTCGCCAGGACGCCCCGGGTCGACGCGAAGCACCTGGCCAGCAGTTCGGCCGACATGCTCAGGACGGAACGGCTGCCGTCGCCTCGCCGACCACCTTGTCCTCGCCGTCCGCGTTGGACAGCGTGACCGCCAGGTCGACGAGCTGCTTGCCGTCCTCCTCGCGCTTCGCCGTCACGACGATCTTCGACGACAACACCTCGTCGGGCCAGGTCTGGCGGGCGAAACGCACCTGGTAGCGAACGAGGTTGCCCACGCCGACGTAGTCGGTCAACGCGGAGCCCAACAAGCCCATGGAGAACATGCCGTGGCCGAAGACGCTCGGCTGGCCGGCCGCCTGCGCCGCCACCTCGTCGTGGTGCATGGGGTTGAAGTCCCCGGAGGCGCCGGCGTACTTCACCAGGTCCGTGCGCGTCAGCGTGTGCGTGACCACCGGTGCCTCGTCCCCGACCTTCACGGCGTCGTAGGACAGCTTCTTCTCACCCATCGCGTCGAACTCCTCCCATCACGACCGTCACGACCGTCACGACCACATCACGACCAGATGTGCAGCCAGTGGTCGATCGACCACGTGTTCCATGCGTGCGTCCCGAGCAACACGACCGAGGCCAGGATCATCATGAAGTTCTGGCCCTGCTCCGCCCAGTCCGAGATCATCAAGATGAAATACGTGATGTTCAACAGGATCCCCGCGAACAGCGCGACCGGCGTCAGAAACCCGAAGATCAGTCCCAGGCCGATTGCCAGCTCCCCGAACACGACGATGTAGGCCATCGCCTTGGGCCGCGGCACCACGATCACGTCGAAGCCCTGCTTCACGAAGCCCCACTTGTGCTTCTCGGCGACCGACTGTCCCCACGAGATGCCCGCACCCCGCTTGAACCAGGCGGCCTTGTCCTTGTGCCGGAAGCTCTCGAACCACCACACGCCCAGACCGATGCGCAGCACCGCCAACCACTCGGCCGCCGTCAGCCACGTCGTCGTATTCACCCCGAGACCGAAATGCACCAATACCCTCCCCGCAGAACCCGGCGCCTACGCGCGGTGGATCAGGTTGAAGCGGGTCGTCACGACCGGCTCACCCGTCTTCTCGTCGGTCCAGTTGGTCTCCTGGACGATGAACGTCATCGTGCGACCCTTCGACTCCTTCTGGTAGGCGTCGACGATCTTGCCATCGCTCACCAGCACGTCGCCGACCTGCACGGGGCGGTGGTAGATGAACTCCTGCTCGCCGTGCAGGATGAGCCCGCCCTTGGCCATCAACGGCCCGACCGCGGCGCCGAGCGGGTTCGCCACCGGCGCGCCGGCCGGCTGGATCTCGTCGAACTTGCCCGCGAATTCCATGGCGAACGGGAACGTCGGCGGCGCCGGAATGGAACTGAAGCCGGCCGCCTTGGCTGCCTCGGGGCTGTGGTAGATCGGGCTTGTGCTGAGCACGGCGTCGGCGAAGTGCTGCACGGGCGCACGCTCGATGACGACCTTGGCCTTCTCGGTCGGCTTGCCGATGACCCCTTTGAGCACTTCTTCGATGGATGTGGCGCTCTCTGCCACCGTCTGCCTCCTGTCCCCCTCCGCCCCTGTTCCGATCCACGTCGTCCCGGCGGGCACCGACCTTCCCGGGCCGATGCAGCGCCAAACCGTAGCGGGGTCGCATCCTCGCCGCCCAATCCGCACAGCCGTCTGACCAAACGGACCCGACCGGGACAACTCAGTCCTGCGCTGGCTACCATCGCCCGTCGTGCCCGACTTCTTCGACGTGGTGCACACGCAGCGGGCGGCCCGCGCGTTCCTGCCCGACGACATCGACGACGAGACGGTCGCGCGGGTTCTGACGGCGGCGACCCACGCACCGAGCGCCGAGAACAGCCAGCCCTTCGTCTTCGTCGTCGTGCGCGACCCCGAGGCGCGGGCCACCATCGGCGAACTCACGGCCCGCCTTTGGAGCGGCGGGGCGCGGGCGTACGAGGAAGAGCGCCTTTCTCCGGCGTTCCTGGCGGACGTCGACCGCGGGGCGATGGGCGGCATCGCGGCCGCCCCCGTGCTCATCGTGGTTTGCGGCGACACCCGCCTCATCTTCGAAGCGGCGCTGCCGTCGTCGGTGTACCCAGCCGTGCAGAACCTTTTGCTGGCTGCGCACGCACTCGGTTTGGGCTCGACCCTGACCACCCTGCCCGTGGTCGGCGGTGGCGATCTCTCGACCCTGCTCGAGCTGCCGCCCGAGGTCGTGCCGCTCGCTGTGGTCCCGCTCGGCCATCTTCCCAAGGCGCTCGGCCCGCCGCGGCGCGAGCCGATCTCGGGGAAGACTCATCTGAACCGCTACGGCAACCCATTCCTGTAACGGCGTCGCCGATCCAAAGCCTGAACCCACTCACCTGACGCCGCCGTCAGGCCCAGGGATAGGGTGAGCCCATGCAGGAACACCGCTACCACGTCGACATCGATGCCACGGTCGACGAGTTGTGGCAGCTGTTTTGGGCCCGCATTCCCCACACCGAGACCGGGGACGTCACCATCGACATCCTCTATCCCGGCAACGACATCGGCGACGGCCTGATCCGGCACTGCTGGTTCCGCGTCCCCCGCTACCTGCTGACCGGCGGGAAGGGGCAGTCCTGGGAGTGGTTGACCGAGGTCAAGCCGAA
>Ga0210399_10001164_pt1 | contig 20628 bp, 17 predicted proteins | sample IncBWC14MmetaG_FD_150865 | JGI IMG/M metagenome (GOLD analysis project Ga0210399, IMG submission 150865) | Forest soil microbial communities from Barre Woods Harvard Forest LTER site, Petersham, Massachusetts, United States - Inc-BW-C-14-M | ecosystem: Environmental > Terrestrial > Soil >... | reverse complement strand
TGGCGTAGTAGCTTTCGGGAAGACTCAGCGCCGAGGCTCCCGCTTCTTGCAGTGGCGCGGGCGCGCCCACCGTCAGGAAGTCATGCACCTTGCGGATAGCGTCCGCGATGCGCGGCGGCGCGATCGCCCAGCCCACGCGCCATCCCGTTACGCTATATGTCTTCGACATCCCATTGATGGTGATGGTCCGCTCTTCCATGCCGGGCAGCGACGCCAACGAGATGTGCTTCGTCCCATCATAGAGAATGTGTTCGTAAATCTCGTCGGTGATGGCGAGCACATCGAACTCCACGCACAAGTCGCGAATCAGCTCCAGTTCCGCCCGCGTGAAAACCTTTCCCGTGGGATTGTTGGGTGTGTTTACGATGATGGCCTTGGTGTGCTTTTGAAACGCCGCGCGCAACTCGCGCTCATCGAACGTCCACTCACCGGACGATTCCTGCGGCGGCCGCAACTTCACGAACCGCGGCTTGGCCCCGCTTAGAATCGAGTCGGGCCCATAGTTCTCGTAATAGGGCTCGAAAATGATGACCTCGTCGCCCGCATTGCAGATCGCGAGCAAGGTCGAAATCATGGCCTCGGTCGACCCGCAGCAGACCGTCACCTGCTTCTCAGGATCGACTGCCACTCCGTGCCCGCTCTGCATCTGCCGCGCGATCGCACCCCGCAGGCTCTTGGCGCCCCACGTAATCGCATACTGGTTGACGTCTGCCCCAATCGCCTCCTGGGCCGCTTTCTTGATTTCGGCAGGCGCCGGGAAGTCTGGAAATCCCTGCGCAAGGTTAATCGCCCCATGCAGCATCGCCTCCCGGGTCATTTCCCGAATTACCGATTCAGTGAAGTGCGAAACTTTGTCACTGAGAAAATGTTTCTGTTGTGCCGCCAGCTCGGTCATTGCCAGTCTGTCGATTCGAATTAAGGATTGCAAAATTACAACTTCGACTATATAGCGAACTCTGCGAATCTCCCACCCGCGTCTGCTTTTTTGCATTTCGGAAACCCAAAGAAAAACGTGACCCGCATTGCTGACCACGTCTGTTCTTCTCTCGATCTTATAATTCTATTATAGCATATTGCAAATTGTAATTGTGACAGGTTTGCTTAAATTATATCTTGCCTGCGACGCTACACATAAGGGTTCTTCCAACCATCTCAGCCCTTGACAGATTCGGTTCCCGGTTTGCCGTTATGCAAGGGTGTTTCCGTGAATGCCGAAGCCGCAGAAACTCCCAAAACTCCGCCTCACCGTGACGGCGCTGCGCTCCTCCCATTGCGCGCCGGTTTCCGGGATCCTGCACCGCTTGGTGTGCAGTACTGGGCACTTGCCACACGCCCTTCACGGGTCATTTGCTACCAGATCGCAAAATCCGCCTTACAGGAAAATCACGAGCTTTCTGCGGTCTCCGCGGACATCTCAGATGGCGTGAGCGCAAATCCACAAGTCGAGAACGTTGCTGAGCGAAGTGCTGCTGGGCAACCCGTGCAGAACACCATTCTTCTTCAGATTCCGGACAACGAGTTTGCGGCAATCCAGCCCCACCTCAAGTTCATCCCGCTGGAGCTTGCCACCTGCCTCCACCGCGAGCGCGAACTTATCCGCGCGGTGTACTTCATGAACCGCGGCATCGCCTCGATGCTGGTGGAAACCGACGACGGGCGCAGTGTGGAGGTGGGTGTCTGCGGACGCGAAGACATGATCGGCCTGGGATTGGCGGCGGGTCTCGAAAGACTGACGCACAGCGTGATCGTACAGGTGCCGGGCGACGGCTTCCAGGTCGATGCGCAGACCCTGAGGCGCGTGCTGAATTCCTCCCCCGAGCTTTGGCGTGTGCTGGTCCTGCGTCTTGGAATCCGCGCGGCGCAGCTTGAACAGAATGCCGCCTGCAACCGGCTTCACAATGTCAGGCAGCGGTTGGCCCGCTGGCTGCTGGTCACTCACGATCTGCTTGATTCCGATGTCATTCAGACCACTCACGAGTTCCTGTCGAAAATGATCGGTACTGACCGTCCCACAGTCAGCGTGGCCGTCGCGGAACTTGAGCGCGAGGGAATTCTCGAGCATCGTCGTGGGTCCATCGTGATCCTGGGTCGCGAAAAGCTGGAGCGCCAGTCGTGCGCCTGTTACGGTGCGATCAAGCAGTTCAGCAGGGAACTCGGGATTTCCTAGTTACTATAAGCCGAAAGACAGTAGGGAATCCGACAGACCGAATCTGCTGTCCTCGGGTAGCCTCACCTTCTGCATATCATCCCCAATCTTTTTGCAGATGCCCACGGAGACGCATGGACAAACGTGAACAGCGTTGGAGGGAGTTGTGCGCGCAGGCTGCGGTCGAGCAAGACCCTGAAAAACTCATGCAATTAGTCACCGAGATCACTCGCTTGCTGGGGGAGGAGCAGGGGGGTGCGAAAGCCAATCCTTCGGCTAAGCCCAAAGATTCTCCCAAGAAGTAAATCCCGGTTCTGTCGGATTCAACTGCGAAGAATTCCGCCCAGAGCCTGGAGCGCTTTGATGATGTGTTCGGACCAGCGCCCTACTTCGTCTTCGCGCAGGGTTCGCTCACTTGACTGGAACACTGCCCGCAGCAAGATCGAGTACCTGCCGGCGGGAACGTTTCCGCCTCGGAAGATTTCGACCGGAACAAAGCTGCGCAATTCCCCGAGCCGCAACTTAGTGACCGCCTGGTCGATCTGCTCGAACATCACCGAATCCGCGAACACGAAAGAAAAATCCCGCTCCACCGCTGGATAACGCGGGAGGGCGCGGTACCGAGGTTCTCGGAGATCGTGCTCGTACAAGCGGTCGAGAAACAGTTCCGCCGCGAACACGTCCTGTCGCAACTTGCGCGCCGACGCCACATCCGGGTGCAATTGTCCGAAGTGGGCAACAACGGTGCCGTCCATCACCGCGCGCGCGGAACGTCGCGGATGGTAGTAGTCGGGAGTGTCCGCATCGTAGTGCAGCTTTTCCGAGGCGAACGCCGCCAGCAGGTTCTCGAGGTCGCCCTTCAGATCAAAGAACGTCAGCGGCCGCGTCTCCGACGGTTGGAGGACATTCAACGGAAGCGCCCGCCCGCTTGCTCCCAGGCAGATCCGTTTCGCTTCAGCCGAGTGCGCGTTGACCGCCTCATAAACTCGGCCGGCCTCGAACAGCCGCACATCATTCGTGCCGCGGTTGAGGTTGTAGGCGAGCATGTTCAACATGCCGGGCACGAGTGAAGTTCGCATCACCGACGCTTCCGCGCTCAACGGGTTCGCCAGCGCCAACGCGGACGCGGCCGAGAACCGCCTCGCATCCTCTTCGGAAATAAAAGTCAGCGAAACCGCTTCGTCGTAGCCGAGTCCGAGCAGGGAACGGCGCACTTTCTCATCCTTGCGCGCGTCCGGCAAGTCGACGACTGCTCCTGCGAATGCCGGCAACGTGTTCGGAAAGCGGTCGTAGCCATGCAGGCGCGCGATCTCCTCGATGATGTCGATTTCGCGCTCCACATCCAGCCGCCAGGAAGGAACCGTGACTTCAAACTCCTCGCCTTCATGCCGTCCCGCTACCGTTTCGAACCCCAGCCGCGAGAGAATCCGCAAAACTTCTTGCGCGCTCAAAGCCTTTCCGAGAATGCGGTGCACCTCCGAAAGATTGAGGACGATGGGCGCCTGGTCGCGCCCACCGACCACTACGTCCATCAGGTCGCCGGTCAACGTTCCGCCGCCGGAAGCGAGAATCATCTCCGCAACCCGGTCGGTCGAAACGATCGTGGATTCGAAATCCGCTCCGCGTTCGAAGCGGTGCGACGCGTCCGTGTGCAGGGAATGCCGCTTGGATACCTTGCGAATGGTCGCGGGATCCCACCACGCCGACTCGATCAGGATGTTGCGCGTGCGCTCGGTAATCATCGTGTCGAAGCCGCCCATCACGCCGGCCAGCCCGACCGGCTTCCTGGCATCCGCCACGACGAGATCTTCAGTCGTTAGCTTGCGCTCCGCGCCATCAAGCGTTTTTAAAGTTTCGCCCGCACGCGCGAAGCGAACCACGATGCGTCCGCCCTCCAGCAGATCGAGATCGTAAACGTGCGTGGGCTTGCCAATCTCCCACAGAACATAGTTGGTGGCATCGGCCGCATTGTTAATGGGCCGTTGATCCAGAAGTCCGAGGCGCTGCACAACCTTGCTCGGCGACGCTTTAACCGAGACGTCGCGCAGCACGCGCGCGGTGAAGCGCGGACAGTAGCGGCCGTCTTCAACCGTGATGGTGACGCCCGCCAATCCGCTATGTGCCGGCAGTTTGGGCGCAATCGGCTTGAGGGGTACGTCATAGAACGCGGACGCCTCGCGCGCCACGCCGTAATGATTCATGGCATCCGGACGATTGGTGCCGATCTCAGTCTCAAAAACCGTGGACTCGCCAGTGCCCTCGATGCCCTCGACGGCAATCCCAATCGAACTCAGATCGTGGGCAAGGGTCGTGTCATCTACCTTGACGTCAACGAAGTCGCGGATCCAGTTTGCAGAAAGTTTCATGAAAATCAGCTTTTGGCCCTTAGCTGTTAGCTCCTTCGATAGTAGAAGGATCGGCTGCTATGAATGCAATTTGACGACGGCCAAAAAAAATCAACGCATCTTAACCGCAAAGATCGCAAAGGCTTCGCGAAGTACGCCAAGACAAGTTCCTCTTTGCGAACTTTGCGGATGTTTCTTCGCGCCCTTTGCGGTTAAAGGCTTGAGCTAGAGGCAAACAGCTAAGGGCCAAAAGCTTCTTTACCCAAACTGCTGCAAGAACCGCACATCCCCCTGAAAAAACAGTTGAATATCATCCACGCCGTATTTCAGGATGGCGATGCGGTCCGCCCCCATGCCGAAAGCAAAGCCGGAAACTTTCGCCGGATCGTATCCGTTCTCGCGCACGAACTCGAATACGTTGGGATCGACCATGCCGCAACCGAGAATCTCAATCCATCCGGTTGTTTTGCAAGGACGGCAAGGTTCGCTCCCGCGGCGCCCGCTGCCGCCGCAGATGAAACAACTTACCATCATCTCGGCGCTGGGTTCGGTGAACGGGAAGAACGATGGACGGAATTGGGTCTTCACGCTTGAGCCGAAGAACGCTTTCATAGCGTGATCCAAAGTGCCCTTCAGATCGCCGAAGGTGATGTTGGTGTCGACGGCCAGCCCTTCAATCTGGTGAAACATGGGCGAGTGGCTGGCGTCAGGCGGATCGTTGCGATAAACCTTGCCGGGAATCACGATCCGCAACGGCGGCTTGAGCTTCTCCATGGTGCGAATCTGCACCGGCGAAGTGTGCGTGCGCAGCAGCAGCCGATCGCGCAGGGCTTTTTTGTCCTGGCCGGAGAGGAACAGCGTGTCCTGCATATCGCGCGCAGGATGGTTCGGGGGAAAGTTCAGCGACTCGAAATTGTAGTAATCGGTCTCGATCTCGGGACCCTCGGAAACCGAGTAGCCAAGATTGCGGAACACGCCCACCATCTCGTTCATCGTGCGGATCACGGGGTGCTCGGTGCCGAGGGGACGTCGGATGCCGGGCAGGGTGATATCGATGGATTCGGCATCGAGGCGGCCAGCGGAAGTGCCATTGCGCAACCGCTCGAGCGTCGCGTCGACCGCAGCTTCAATCTTCGTCTTCAGTTCGTTGACGCGCTGACCCGCATCTCGCTTGGCTTCTTTGGGCGCGGCCTTGAGCCAGAGTTGGTTGATTTGCGTGGCGATGCCGTCTTTGCGGGCCACCCAGCGATCGCGGAAGAACTTGTATTCGTTCTCGCCATTGACGCCGGCTGCTTCGGAGTCGAGCGCGGAGAGTAGATCGCGCGCGGCTGCGTCCAGCGCGGATAAGGAGTAGTCCGTAAGTTTAGGAACCGTGTACATGAATTTGCCAGAGTTCGTGAGACCTGCCGAAAGATTCCCCGCTACGCTCCGAATGACAAGCTTTTAAAACAGAACCAATCGCATCTTGTCATTCCGACGCCGAGCGCGGCGGAGGAATCTACTTCGTGCCGCGACGTCGGCATCACGGTCAGCAGTGAGTCTCTCCTGCGGTTCGGAAAGGGCGGGCGCGGACGCCCGCCGCTCCATTGTCGCGAATTAAATGCTGATCTGATGCTGGTCAGCGATACTGATGCAAGCTTCAAGCTCGCGGCTCACAGCTCCTAAGCTGCTCCGCCCAGCGCGCTCTTTGCCTGCTCTGCCAGATTCTTAAACCCGGCCGCGTCCTTCACAGCTAGATCAGCAAGAATCTTGCGATCGAGTTCCACGCCTGCCTTTTTCAGTCCGCTGATAAATCGCGAATAGCTCAGGCCGTTCTGCTTGGCGGCAGCGCCGATGCGCACGATCCAGAGCGAGCGGAACTGGCGCTTGCGCTGCTTGCGTCCCGAATAGGCGAACTTCAAGCCGCGCTCGACGGCTTCTTTCGCGGAGCGATAGAGTTTTGATTTTGTGAGGAAATAACCGCTGGCGCGGTCTAATATTTTTTTCCGCTTGGCGCGGCGTTTGGTTCCACGTTTTACGCGAGGCATTGCCTTCTCCTTTTTCGTTTCTCCACTGCTGGCGGCTGGAGGTAAGGATCGTCGACGACGATTTGGGACCTCTTCACACGCCTGGGCCGCGATTGTCTGCGCCCATATTTTCTGCGTCGAGGGCGAGACGCCCTCGAGACAGCCGGCGAGACGCCGGCGCTACCTACTTCTAAGCGTACGGAATCATGCGCAGTACTTTGGGAGTGTCGGCGTCGCTGACCAGCACCGCTTTCGCGAGCTTGTCTTTGCGCTTCTGTCCCTTGGAGGTCAGTATATGGCGAAGGTGCGAATGACGCCGCATCACCTTTCCGGTTGCGGTTTTCTTGAAGCGCTTGGCGGCGCCTTTATGTGTTTTTAATTTCGGCATAGATCCGTTCTTTCTAGTTATTACAAATTCAGCTCTTAGCTGTTAGCCGTTAGCTTTCGATCGCCGTGCCTTCTGACAGACGATCACACAAACGGCGCAAACGACATCTCCGTCATGCGTGGAATGCAACGCGCAAGCTAAAAGCTGAAGGCTAAGAGCTAATAGCTGTTTTCCTACGCTTGCTTTGCCTGCGGTTGTGGCGGCGGTGCGGCGGGCCGCGGTTTTTCTTTCTTGCCCCCGCCCTCTTCCTTTTTGGGAGCGAGAATAGCGTGCAACGTGTTGCCTTCCTGCCGGGGGCGGAACTCGACGATGCTCTTGTCCTGAACGTCCTTGATCAGGCGTTCAAGAATCTGGCGTCCCAGGTTCGTGCGCGTCATTTCCCGGCCGCGGAAGAAGATGGTCGCCTTGACCTTGTCTCCTTCGTCGAGGAACCGGAGCACATGATTCTTTTTGGTTTCGTAATCGTGGTCGTCCACATTGATGCGGAACTTCACTTCCTTGACCACGATCTGCTTCTGATGCTTCTTGGCCTCGCGCTCTTTCTTTTCCTGCTGGTACAGGAATTTCCCGTAGTCCATGATGCGGCAGACAGGAGGCTGTGCAGTGGGCGAGATCTCTACCAGGTCCAGATTTTTCTCGCGCGCCATCTTGAGCGCTTCGTAAGGAGGCAGAATTCCGATCTGATTCCCTTCGTCGTCAATCACGCGGATTTCGCGGGCGCGTATGCGGTCGTTCGTGCGGATAAACCTTTTATCGATACCATCCTCCAGTGCAGTTTCGGCAGAAACTAGAGCAAAATTATAGCATGGGGGTCACACTGGTCAGCCGGCACATGCGACCCTTGCAACAGGAGTTTCTACCCTACGTTTTCACGAATATGCGGTTTCATAGGAAGAGAAGGCTTTCTACAACAACTGGGATTTTGCCAAGCACTAAATAGCTTGAAATCGCACCGGAAGGTTTGGCGTCCGGTTTGCTTGTGGAATCGCAAGGGAGTCCCCACTCATGCCTCAGGAGCTTTCTGTTTCCTATCAGGCCGTTAAGACCAAGGTGCATCGGCTCATGGATGCGGCAGTGGAAGGTGCCAAGACGGAGAGCGATATCGTGGAGTGTATTGCTCGCTGGTGGTGCCTGGTACAGCCGGCAGACCGAGCTGTTGCCCGCAAGTACCTCTTGACTGTGCTGGAAAGATCGAACGCCACGTTGCAAGCAATTGCCACCACTTTGTCGGAACTGGAAGGATTCGCTGGCCGCGACATCGCTCCCGAAACCTTGGCGGAGTCGCCGGCGCAATCACAAAACTCCCCGGTTAATCGCGTATAGACCCCTCGGCAACACCGGCGTTTACACGCAACTTTCTTGAAAAGTGAAAGTTACGCAATATGGAATCCCGGCCTAGGGCCGGGATTTACCTGTTTCTAAGAGCTTTGGATTCCTCACATCGAGCGCGAACGACCAGCTAGCTCAGACGCAATGCCTCCGGTTGCGCCAGCTTGGGTCGACTCCTCATGATGGGCGACGCGCCACATGAGAATCTCGGCTTCAAGTATGGGGCAGTCAGCCAGATCGGAACGAATGGCATCGAGTGTCTGCCACAGGCGCCGCGAGTTCGGTCCAAGGAAACCCATGAAGGCGTCGCTGTTGGGAGTACTCCATGAAGTCACATCCTGAAGAAACTGCAGGAAGCCCGTCACCCAGCCGCGCACGTACGAGTTGCCTTCCGCGAGGAATGTTTCCAGGTGATCGAAGGAGGATCGGACGGACTCATAGTCCCGCCCCTGATAGAGATCGCTGAGCAATCGCGCGAATTCAAACCATTGCCGGTCGTGATTACCGGAAGCAGTCCAGATTTGCGAGGAAGACAGTTGCGGAAACGACCGCACCAGTTCCGCGAGAGCGGTTTTCTGATCGACCATATGTACCTCGCACTTGTGACCTGAATTGAGCCTAGTCCCCAGAAAGCTGACAAGGAATGGCCCGGATGGGCCAGCGTAAGGCTGGATGGTGTGCCGGGCTACGCGAGGTAACGGCCAGGGAAGGCACTGAAAAGAAGTGTCACAATGAGGGGTGACACGCGTCACCGCCTCGGGCCTGACCCGGGATGTAAAGTTCTCCGAAGTCCTCCCCACGCAACGCTGCTCCATCTCTGCGGAGCAGCTTTTCTTTTATGGGGAACCCTAAACCCATCGAGTGCGCCCAGTGTATGCAGTCGATGGCGAACGCCAAGGGCGAACTACTGACCCGAATCGCCTGCGCAAACTGCCAATACGCTCAGGAGAGCGTTGAAAGCGAGAGGTTGGAGCGCGAACGCTCGTTGTGCCGGTGGATGATTTCCCGCTGTCCTGAATGCGGAAAATGGTGTTGGACACGAACTTCCCTTGCCATCCATCGCGAACTCCACCGAGCCGCCTGAAATTAGAGGTTGACGCAGCCGTGGGCACGCATCGGTCACAAGACGCGCGCAGCTGTCATGCGAAAGAGATTCCTCCGCCTCCGGCGTCGGAATGACAAGGCTTGGGGACGGATGACAAGGCTTGAGAACGGGATAACAAGGCTTGAGGATTACGTGCCAACAAGTTCTGATTCGTTGTCGTCTCACTGACCTGCCGGTCTGTGACTCCTGAGACGGTACCTGCACGATGCCTTACTTTTGTCATTCCGACGCCGTTTGCGGCGGAGGAATCTGCGACTGCAAGGAGCGCGAAAAGCAATATTACGTTACTGCAACCAGTGCTCCGTCCTCGCAGCGTTCCACGTGCGCCTGGACCCAGCGATTGGGTTCGTGTTCACCCCGAAGTCGGAGCTTCAGGTAGTTGTCAGTCAGTGCTTCGGTGAAGACCGGAGAGGTCCGGCCGACAGAAGCGTCTGCGCCACCGGACAGCGTAATGGCTTCCACCGTCTCGCCGACGAAGCTCCCCATGAACGACAGTTTCTTCTTCTCGCTGAGTTCCCGCAGAATTCGATTGCGCTCGCGTGCTACTCGAACCGCGACCTGGCTTGTCATCCCGGCGGCCGGCGTGCCCGGACGGGCGGAGTAGGTGAAGACGTGCAGGTACGTAAAGGGCAAATCCTCGATCATGCGCCGGGTTTCTGCGAATTCGACTTCAGTTTCCCCGGGGAAGCCTACCATTACGTCCGCGCCAATGGCGGCTGTGGGCATGGCCGCGCGAATCTTTTCGATCCTTTCCCGATAATGCCACGGCCGATATTTGCGATGCATGCGCCGCAAAACCGCGTCGCTGCCGGATTGCATGGGAACGTGCGCATGTTTGGCGATGCGCGGGGACCCCGCGACCAAGGCAATCAGTTCGTCGCTCCAGTCCATCGGCTCGACCGAACTGATTCGGAGCTTTTCGAGGGAAGTGTGGTCGAGGACGGCGCGGATGAGATGAACCAGTCGTTGGTCGTTGGTTGTTGGTCGTTGACTAAAACCCAAGTTCGATAGTGGGTGCTCATCTCGATGAGCAGCTGAGACCTGAGACTTGACACCCCCTTCCAAATCTCTTCCCCATCTTCCGAGATTGATTCCGGAGATCACCAGCTCCCGGTATCCTGCGGCCACCAGGGCGTTTACTTCCTGAAGAATCTGGGCGAGCTTCAACGAGCGGCTTTGCCCGCGAACGTACGGAATCACACAGAACGAGCAGCGGTTGTCACATCCATCCTGCACTTTGAGGTTGGGCCGAGTGCGTTCGTTCGCGGCGTCGAAGACCGGGGCCGCCAGGAGTTCGGTGTGGGCGAATATGTCGGAAACGAAAACCAGTCGTCGGTCGTTAGTCGTTGGTCGTTGGCTTGAATCCCATGCCGCTGTCAGTGTGCGCAATGGAACGAAAGATCCAAGGGGATCGGCCAGGCCGGCGTAAATCCGTTCATCTATCGCGATCTGGGCAAGTTGGTGCTTATGCGAGTTGCCAATGACTTGAGAAACGCCGGGCAGGGCGGCGAGTTCTTCAGGAGAGCGTTGCGCGTAGCAGCCGGTCACGACGATGCGGGCCTGGGGATTCTCCCGGTGTACCCGGCGGATGGCAGCGCGGGCATCCTGATCGGCCGAGGACGTGACCGTGCAGGTGTTCAGCACGACAATTTCGGCTTCCCCCAGTTCGGAGGCGCGATCGAGTCCCCGCTCCTCGAACTGCCGCTCAATGGCAGCGCCGTCGGCCTGGGTCGCGCGACAACCAAAATTCTGTACGTAAAAACTTGCCACGATACTATAGTAGCAGCGCAACCGGACTTCGAAGACATCAGGGACGAATCCTGCGCTGTGCAGAACTTGATATGGAAGCTATCCTGCCAGCCTCGCGGTCTCGATTCATTCCCTGAAGGACAATCTATGTCGCGCGTGTTGTTGGTGGATGACGATCAGCCGGTGTTGTTGACGTTGAAGGCCGTGCTCGAACTGAATGGCTTCGAAGTGGATATCGCAGCTTCAGTCGCGCAGGCGCGCGAAAAACTGAAAGCCGGCGAATACGATGCAGTGATCACTGACGTGCGAATGGAAACCGAGGACGCCGGGTATGAGGTTCTTCGCCTGGCGCGCGCGCAGCGCAACCGGCCCGCCACCGCCATTTTGACCGCGTATCCTCCGAGCGATGAGAGTTGGCGGAAAGAATCGGTGGAGTCGTTGCTGGTCAAGCCAATTGGAACGCGCCAACTCGTGCAGCAATTGGAGACCTTGCTGGCGCGCCGCGCGGGCACACGACTCCCGCAACGCGGCGAAACCGCCTCGTAGGGCGAACTTAGATCTAGGGAAAAAGCCAGGAAAAGAGGGGGAACATTCAAGTTTCCTGGAATTTCTACCGGCGTTCCTGCCCGCCGGCTCTTTTCAACCCTCGGATCTCAGGCGGTAGCTGCCTGTTGCCGCTTTTGCTGAAAGCACTCCCGGCAGAAGACCGGTCTCCCTTGTGTGGGCTTGAAAGGGACGGTGGTCTCCTTGCCGCATTGAGAGCAAGTCGTTCGAGTTTCGGTCTTGGCGGGCGCCTGTCCTGGGACGGCCGCTCCCAGAACCGCAATGCGCTTCGCCTTGCATGCTTTACAACGTTTGGGTTCGTTCTTGAACTGCTTGTCGTGAAAGAACAGTTGTTCGCCTGCGGTAAAAATAAAGTCAGCGCCGCAGTCGATGCACTTCAGTACCTTGTCCTGGAAGTCCATCCCTCACCCCATTCCCCGGACGCATCTCGCTCGTTTTCGGAAGTGGGGAACTTCCGTACGTGCGAGTGCGCACAGAGTCGTTACGCACCCCCCCTCAATCACCCTTGGATTCGGCCCACCTGCGGTGACGCAGGTCTACTACGAAAGAACTAGAGATGCCAGAATGACGACGGCGCTTATGTTTCCGAACGGGACAGCCCAGGGAAAAAGAATGGGTCACCGCCTCTGGCAGTGACCCATCGGTGATCAATCTTGCTCCTTGCGCGCCTTTTTCCGACTGTGTTTGCGTGCGAGCGCCTCCTTGACACGCTTTTTCTCGCCGGGCTTCAAATAAAAGGAGTGGCGCTTAACCTCCTTGATGATGTCTTCCTGTTGCACCTTACGCTTAAAACGTCGCAGTGCATTTTCGAGGGACTCACCTTCTTGAAGTCTGACTTCCGCCAACTAACTACACCCCCAAACTCGTCCCGTTGGACCCAGTAGTTATTGCAAGGTTCCGTAGGCAAGTCAAGGGGGAATGTGGGTGTTTTCGCCGGAATTCGAAGTGTTTTTCAGGCCGGAGTCGTACTCCATCATTCGTTTCCATTAGAACGTCAGTCGCAAGGCGAACTGAATCTGGCGCGGCGCATAGGCGCTGGTGGCTCTCGTCAGGTTCGCCGGTCTTTGATAGTAGGCGGGAAAGTATTTGATTCCAATCGTTTTATCTAACTGCACAAAGTCGGTCGCGGTGCTCGTGAAGCCATCATCCGTGATCGTCACGCGCTTGTTGTCGCGGTTTAAAGCATTGAACGCTTCGGCTACCAACTCGAGTTTGTAACCAGGGCGCAAATAAAGACGACGCGTAAGACGCAAATCGGCGGTGGCATAGTCCGGACCGAGGAATGCATTGCGCCCATAACCGGGCAGGCGATCGTTCGAGCTGTTGCCGTCTTGGTTGGGATCGCCGAATACCTTGGCGTCGATGGGGCGACCGCTGCCGATAGTCATCACGCCCGCAAGTTTCCAGTCATTGAAAATCTTTGCCAGCAACTCGTGATCGCGGCCGAAAGGTTTGATTTCTTCAATCGCCGACAGCACGAAACGATGGCGCTGATCGGTGACGCTGGATCCGCGTTCGGAAGAGGCGGAGTACGCATTCTGCATCGTGACAGGACGGCCGGCGACCAGCGCATCCTGGCCGTCATCGACCGCGTGCGCGAAGGTGTAAGCCAGACGGAAGTAGAAACCGCTGGTCATGCGGCGGCGAATAGAAATAGTCGCACCGTGATAGGTGCTGGAAGCCGCACTGTCGAATTCATTGATGGCACCAAGGCGCGAGATGGGTCGTGCCAGCGGGTTGATACAGGGTGGGTACGGACAAGTCATCGAGCGAGTCATCTGCCAGGAGGAGAACGAGGGCACGTCGTAGTAAGTGTCGAGAAAGGTTGTGCCCGTCGCGTCGTAGACAGGATAAGTGACGTTGATGGGAACGGGGAGATTGATATCGCGTGCCCGGATCATATTCTGGCCGTGTACATACATATACGAAATTCCGGCTGCAAAGCGGTCGGCGAGTTCTCGCTCCAGGTTCAGGCTGGCTTGATGCACGCGTGGAGTCACGAAGTTGGGCGCGAACGCGGCTACATCGGAAGTTAGATAGCTGGCCACATTCGCAGGCGGCGCGCAGAAGGTCGATTTCACCGCGCAATTGGCGAGCACGCTGGGGTAGGCCGGAAAAACCTGGCGCTGGTAGAAGTCCATGTTGTCGAGAAAAAGATTGCCGGAAGTCAGGCCATTGTCGGTGGCAATGGTCGAGGTGTAAATCTGCGGAATGCGTGTGTAGAACAAACCATATCCCGCGCGCACGACCAGCGGGTGGTCATGGCCAAGCGAGTACGCCAGACCGATGCGCGGGGAAAAGTTGCGATTATTCAGCGGAACTTTTCCCGCCTGCGGCCAGAGCGGATTGCTGACCAAACCTTTGGTGGAGAACGTCTGGAGATCGTAACGAGCACCCAGGCTCATGGCCAATCTTCCCGTGACACGAATCGTGTCCTGCACGAAGGCCGCGTACTCGTTGGTGTCAGGATGCGATACCGCCGAGCCGAAATTCTGGATGTAGTAACGCGGCACCTGGTGGGCGTAGGCGCGCAGGGGCGTCAGTTTGAGCCCATAGCGCATGGGTTCGAATGTCCAGGGATCGACCGCAATCGTGTCGTAGTAATACTCGCCGCCGAACATCGACGGGAAGAAGTTGTAAATCCTGGTGAACAGCGTGTCGCCGCCGAACTTCCAGGAGTTGCGGCCCTGTTCGAAACTCAGTGTGTCGGCGAGGTGAAGACGATGTTCGCGCGTCTCCCGAGGAAGAATGGTAGAGCGGCCCATGCCATCGAACACGTTCGTGATGTGCGTCCGGACATCGGCCGAGTTGGCGCTCGAGGCCTGCAGATCGCGTGAAAACTGCGCGCGGAAATGGCTCACGAAGCGGCTGGAAATACCGCTGGTCAACGCGAGCGATGCGGATTCGGTGGTGACATTTTCTTCGCCATTGTCGCTCATTGTCGAGTTCGTAATCGGACTGGCGGGATCGAAGAAGACGTTGTTGGTTCCGTAATAGCGCGATGTGTTAAGGCGGGCGGAAAGATGCTGCCGTGGCGTCAGAGTCGCGTCCAGTTTAAAGAAGCCGGTGTTTCCGAGGAGATCGGATTGGAAGTTGCCGGCAAGTTTGTTGAGCTGGGCCGCAGTGGCGAAAACCAGATCCCGGTCGCTCGCTTCGAAGTCGCCGTCCCGAAGAGGTCCGGTGCCAGCTTGCGGAACGAGCACCGTTCCTCCGCTCAGGAAGTTCACCACCGTGGGAATGTGAAAGATGTGCTGGTCATAGCCTGCAAAAAAGAAGACGCGGTTCGAACGGATCGGTCCCCCGATGGTCCCTCCGAATTGATGTTGGCGGCTTTGGGGCTTGAAGTCGAGAAACGCAGGCTGCGCTCCGAAAGAGCTGTCGCGCAGAAAGTAGAAGGCCGTTCCGTGCAGATGATTTGATCCGGATTTGGTCACGACATTGACCACGGCGCCCCCGGCACGTCCAAGTTCCGCGCCGTAGGTGTTCGAGGACACGCGGAACTCCTGCACAACCTCGTTCGAGAATTGGTAAGGTGCCCGATAACGGCCGCGCGCCTGCGCGAAGAAGGCGTTGTTGTTGTCGGCCCCGTCGACCAGGTAGCTCGATTGGTATCCCCGAATGCCGCCGAAAGCGAGGTCTCCATTGGAGGCGGAGGTCAGGCCGCGCGGATCCTGGGTCACGCCCGGCGCAAGCAGCGAAAGGTCGGTGAAGCGGCGACCGTTCAGGGGCAGGTCATTGATCGCTCGCTCGTCAATCACGGTGGAGACCGAACTCGGAAGGGTCTCCACCAGCGGAGGAGCGCCCGAAACTGTGACGGTCTCGCTCGCTCCCGCCGGGCTCAAGCGAAACGAGAGTTCGGCCGTGCCGCCCACATCTACGTGGATTTGCGGAGTCTCTTGCGGGGACATGCCCTTGATCTCTGCGCGTCCCGAGTAGTCGCCGGGCGGCAGCAGTTCCATAGCGAAGCGCCCTTCGCCATCCGTGAGCGCTGAACGGGACATGCCGCTGGCCGCGCTGACGATCGCGACAGTGGCCTGGGAGATGGGGCGCCCGTCAGGATCAAGCACGGTGCCACGAATGGCGCCGGTGGAGGCGTCTTGCGACAGAACACGTAGGTTGAACAGCAAACAACCGAGCACGATGGCGATGCGGGCAAAATGGCGCAGAGTGGACGGCATGAGTCCCACCTCGAATGGAATGGGGCTCGGAAGGGATAGGGAAACAGGAGAGTTTTACCACTGTGGCAAGGACGGCCGATGTGTTGGAGGACACAAAGTTCGTGTGCATTTTGCGAATGAGTACCGGAAAGGGAAAAATGAGCTACTACCACCTACGAACTGCGAATTGCCCGGCATGCAGGAGTGCACGCAGGTTGTGTTTTGAGGTGAATCGGCATGAGAACAGTGCCATCGATAAATAGTGCGACAGCTTATTGCTTTATCTCGTTGCCCGTCCTTTCTGGCCACTGAATCTGCTCGAAAATAGCACGGAGGCGTTGTCCTTTGCTGGGATTGATCGACTCGAAGAATGCCACCCGGCCCAGCAAATGAGAACGAAATTGAGGATGAAGCTTGCGATTCTGAGTTCCGGGGCCGTGGCGGATGCAATTGGTCAGGATGGCCTTGAGACGGTCAAAATCGGCGCGCGTGACATTCATGTGCTCATTGGCCACAATTCCAGCCAGATGCTGGCGCACGCCCCGCCGCATGATGCGTGTCTTGCGGTGATTCACCGAAAATCCCTCTTCCAGCAGGATCGCAGCCACATGAATCGAGAATCGATCCACGTGTCTTGCGAAGGACTCGTCGCCCGAGAACGCGAGATCGTCGGCGTAACGCGTGTATTCGGCGCCGACCGATCGTGCTAATCCGGCCAGACGGCAATCCATGCGATATGCGCACACGTTGGCGAGCGCTGGCGAGGTCGGCGCCCCTTGCGGCAGATGCGGTTTGGAGTAGATATCTCGCGCCTGATAAATATTTTCAAAGCCGTAATCGGAAGCGGATTTCAGCCAGAGGCTTCTGGGAGCAGTCGTGGAGCATAGTCCGCCCAGCAAGTCAGCAACAGATTCGGGATACCCCGCCGTCCGAAAGAATGCGGCGATTCTCGCCGCCCGAAATGTGGGGAAGAAATCCTGCAAATCCATGCGCAGAACAATGGGCCGGCCTACGTGCGGGCGGACGAAACTCAGAATGCTGCGGCTCTTCACAAACCCATGCGCGGCAGGATGGGGCGGAACTTTATTGAGAACATGAAATAGAATTTGCCGCTGCACATCTTTCAGCCGAGGCTTTGGGATTTCGATCAGTCGAAGACGCCCCGAAGCCTTTGGCAGGATGCGATAGTGATAGTGCTGAAGAGGGGGTCGGTTAAGCTTCGAGGCAAGTCCCTTCAGGTCGGCCAGCCACAGCAGGTCCGTCAGATCGAGAGCCAGCCACTCGGCGAGTGCTCCGACGGACTCGATTCGCGGGAGATTCCAATCCGCTGCTGCGGGAACAGGACGCATCAGCTCCGACTGCATCAGCCAGTGCTCAATCCTGATTTCCTTTCGGTATTTCGCGCGAGCTTGTTGAAAGTGCCGATCCTGTCGCAGGAACTCGCAGACTTCACGGCGATGCGGACGAGTGTGGCCGCTGAATCTTTTGATGTAGCGCTCTACTAAGGGGCGGATCCAGCGCCAACGGCGTCCCAAGGTTCTTGTCAGGCGTTCACTAGCGAGGTCAACCGTGGGCTCACCTGCTAGCAGGGAGGAGGCGAGCACGGAATAAAAGACGGAGCCTTTCATCGAGACAAGACGGCGGAACGCTCCAACGAGTCTCACTCTGCATGACCAGTCCTGCGTGGACTCGCAGAGAAGGTCTTGCGACGAATTGTCAGCTCTACACGTTTCCCTGGGGTGACCCCAGAGAGATGCAGGCGGGGCCACGAGAGCCCGTTCCACACCAGCTTGGAGCGTCCGCCGAGCGAGCGTTATCGTACCATTCACCACGGAAACACGGAGGCACGCGGAAAATACTAAGAAAAAGAAATACAGGATTTCTCTGTGTCTCTGAGCCTCTGTGGTCAGGCCTCAGTTGGTGGCACCGGGGCGCTGCGCTCTGTTTCTGGTCGGCGGTGAGGCTTCTGCGATATTCGGCGGATTATGGCTGGGCGGAGGGCCTCCGTGGAGGCTGAGCTGACCGAGGCGGCACAGATTAATGGCGTCGCCCAGGATGCGCATCGCTTCCTGCGGGGCGTGAAAGCCCATCGAGTTTTCCGACATCACGAAATCGATCATGAACTGCCCGCGCCGGTGATAGTCGCGAGCCGCAGCTAATTGCGCATCGGTCGCCCCGTTTTGCTTCGCGGTCTTGATGTCCCCGATCAGGTCAACAAGCGCATCGAGTGCCGTGTTGCGCAGAGTGAAGAAGTGGTCCTGGATGTCTTCGACGCGCGCTTTCAATTCTTCTTCCGGAAAATGATGGCAGGTCTGGCAGGAGCGGTTGATTTTCAAGAGCGGACTGTTGACCTGGTGATCGCTGATCTTCAGACCGCCCTGGCGCATGTAGGGCATGTGGCAGTCGGCGCAGGCCACGCCGGAACGCGCGTGCACGCCCTGATTCCACATTTCGAACTCCGGATGGCGTGCTTTGATGAGTTGCGTGCCGGTATCGGGATGGACCCACTCGTTGATCTTCTGGTCGCCCTCAACCGCGATGACGTCTTCTACTTTCAAGCCTTTGGCCCACGGGAAAGTCAGGCGCTTATTGGGCGGCTGGAAATAATACGTCACGTGGCACTGACCACAGACGTACGAGCGCATTTCCTGGCGTGTGGCCATGGTATTGACGTCGTAGTTCGCGACGCCTTGCGCCGCTTTGAGCGCGCGTATGCCTTCCATGAATGCCGGGCGGGTGATGCGCAGTTGCATCGTGCTGGGATCGTGACAGTCGATGCAAGCGACGGGGTGCCTCACAGTCTGGCGAATCTGGGGATAAGTCATGTGCGTGTCGCTGATGGCGTTGAAGCCCTTCATCAGATCGCCATTCCCCAGCTTCAGGTAAGTGGTAACGATCGAGGCGTGGCAATTGATGCACATCGCAGGCGGCGCGAACTTTTGCCTTTCCGTGAAGGTCTGGTCATCGAGCATGTAGGCATGGCCGCGGCGCTCGCGGTAATCGGCGGAGAAGGAGTATCCCGCCCAGATGGTTTTCAGGCGCGGATCCTGCTCGAGTTTCGAGCGCGCCACCACCGAGCGGGGATCGGCTTGCGTCGGGGAGTGCGGCATGGCTTCGCTCCCGCCATACTTGGTGCGCTGCATGTCCACCGTGCGCAGGTAGAGATCGTATTGCATGGGGAAGTCCTTACCCCAGATGGCGGGATCGTCGATGGTGTCGTTCAGTTCGACCACACGATAGAAAGGATTCCGCGCCTCCTGCTTGCGTTCGAAGATGTTAACCAGTAGCGCGGCGATCGCGACCGTGGCGAGAGCGGCGAGTGCGACCACCAGCGCCAGCATGCGGCGCGACGGTGCGGGGCCGGGATTGGCAGTTTCAGTCATGGTTGCTTCCTACAACAACAGGTTTCGGAATCGCGGCGGCCGCTTCAGAGTGACCGACCGAGGCGTGGCAGCGCGTGCACTCGATGCCTTGCGCTTTGCCGTGCACCACGTTGCCGTCGATTGCGGCAGTGATGTTCTGGTGACAGCGGCGGCAGGCATTTTCCGTGACGCGATGATCGAACCCGGTGATCTCGATGGTGTCGGGATACCAGCCGGTGGTGAAGTAAAACGAGTGCCAGAATCCGTTGTTCGCTTTCACGGCGTACTTCCCGAAGATATTGTGGGGAGTGTGGCAGTCATTGCATGTGGCGGCCGAGTGGTGGCTGGACTTCAGCCAGGCATCGTACTGCGCTCGCATGACGTGGCAGGTGGCGCAGGCGGCCGGATTGTTGGTGAGATAGGAATAGCCTTTGGAATAAATAAAGGTGTAGCCGCCCAAGCCAATCGCCAGACCCAGCAGCACTCCCAGCAGAAGAGTATTACGGATCGGGGATTTCATCGTTCGTCTTTCGCCCACGGCGCGGGACAGCCGACCTTCGCTCGGAAAAACCAATATACGCCGGATAAGCCGGGGATATGTGACGTTCATCACGCAGGAACCGGGCAGGCCCGAGGAGACGCAGGCGTCTTCGCCCGCCCGTTGTCGGCCATCACGCCCCCGGTCGCACCTCGAGCGGCGTGCATGGTATGTTCATCTACTTCGGTCGAAGGAGACGGTTTCCTCTGTATTGAGGCTGCCATGATTCGTTCCTACAAGGGCAAGCATCCAATGGTTCCTGCATCGTGTTATGTCGATGCCTCAGCTCAGTTGATCGGGGACGTGGTGCTTGGCGAACACGCGAGCGTCTGGATGAATGCCGTGCTGCGCGGCGATGTGCACGAAATCCGCATCGGCGCTCATTCCAATGTGCAGGATTGCTCCGTGCTCCACGGCATGAAGGAGTTGTACGGTGTTTATGTGGGCGAGTATGTCACGGTGGGCCATTCGGTCACCCTGCATGGATGCGTGGTCGAAGATCGATGCCTGATCGGCATGGGTTCTACAATTTTGAATGGCGCGAAGATTGGCGCGGGATCGATCATCGCGGCAGGCACGTTGATCCCAGAGAAAACGATGGTCGAGCCCGGTTCGCTGTGGATGGGGTCGCCGGGGAAATTCCGGAGGAAGCTGGGTCCGGAAGATGCCGAGACCATTCTGCGATACGCGCAGAATTATTTGGGGTACAAGGAATCGTATTTGAAAGAGAGTAGCGAGTACTGAGTTCCGAGAACTGAGAACTGCGAACTGCGAACTGAGAACTGCGAACTGAGAACTGAGAACCGAGAACTGAGAACTGAGAACTGAGAACCGAGAACTGAGAACTGAATGATCAAAGCTGTTCGTGGAACCCGGGACCTGCTGCCGCCGGAGACGCAGTTGTGGAACTTCGTCGAGGCGAAGGTGCGCGAGGTGATG
>Ga0210399_10001163_pt1 | contig 20629 bp, 19 predicted proteins | sample IncBWC14MmetaG_FD_150865 | JGI IMG/M metagenome (GOLD analysis project Ga0210399, IMG submission 150865) | Forest soil microbial communities from Barre Woods Harvard Forest LTER site, Petersham, Massachusetts, United States - Inc-BW-C-14-M | ecosystem: Environmental > Terrestrial > Soil >... | reverse complement strand
ACCGCGCAGTCGGTATGTGGAAGCCCGCAGACGTACTCGCCCCAATATTGTTCGCTGTCGCTGAAGCTGTACGGAAGAATCAGTCCCTGCAGCGGACCCTGTGAGTTGCCGTAAAGCGCCCCGCCGTGGGTCGACCGGTAGCTCACGAGGTACTCGTAGCTCCCCTGGAGACCTGCAATCGCAGGCTGCGCGGCTGCGGGCTGGCTCCTCAGCAGAGCGAGCCACACACCGCAGATCAGGAATACAATCCGGTATCTGTGGTTGCTACAGCGCGCGCAGAAAATTGACGATGTCCTGCTGTTGCTCGCGCGGCAGCCTGTCAAACCGCTCGATCACCCCGCGCGCCTCACTGCCGTGGCTCTTGTGGGCCTCGATTGCCTTGACCAGGTCGGTCGTGCGTCCGTCGTGCAGCAGGAAAAGCCGCTGGCCGACGCCCCACAGGGGCGCGGTTCGGAATTCATCGGGGCCCGCGCCGCCTTGCGTGATGCCATCGGCAAGGGCGACGCCCATGTGGTGAACGAGCAGGTCGGACCACAGATTGACCGGCTGGTTGGATAGCGCTGCGCTCGGCGCGGTCGCCGACCCGCTCGCGATCGCCCTGCCGGTCGTCAAGGTGGGCGTGTGGCAAAAAGCGCAACCGACACTGGTGAAGGCGTCGCGCCCGTGCTTGATCGAGGGGGTATCGGGAGCCGGGCTGGGTGGGGCCAGCAGCCGCATGAAGTCGGCGAAGGCCTCGATGTCGGAGAGCGCCGCGGGGTGGCTTTGGGTCGGGTTGGGTTCGGCAGCGGTGGTGAAATTCGAAGTATCCTCGGGCGTTGCGTTCAAGACGCAGCCTGGCGTCTCGTCACGCTCCTGCGGAAAGAGCTGACTGCTGACGCCCATCTCGACGTTGTAAGCCTCACCCGCGAACATGAGCAGCGACTTGTTCTGCGCCTTCCATCCAAAGCGGGTGATGGTGCCATCGTTGCCGCTGCGGTTGACGTTGCCGCCAAGGTGCGCGTTGGGGTGACCGACTATGCCCATGGGCTTCTTGCGCTGCGTATCCGCTGCCATGTTCGCGAGGATCGCGGTATCCGGGATCGCCTCTATCAGCCCGGCGCCGAATACCGGAGTCGGGATGCGGAAGATAATGTTGGGATTTCCGCCCCGGCCGCTCAGGGCATCGCCCGCGGGCAGGAAGTCCGGCTGTGCGATGTTGCATTTGCCGGCGTCGCTGCGCCCGGTAATCACGAACAGATCGTGGACCGAACCGTCCTGAGCGCCCTCGGGACTGAGCTTGAATCTCGCCTCTCTGATCGGGCCCCGCGCGGTGATGAACCACGGGACTGTGTTCTTCGCGCCGTTCAGCCTGGCGACGGCGATTAGCGGGTTGGATGCGGGGCTGCTGCCACCGACGGTGGGCTGCCCGTGACACGAAAGGCAGCTATTGGAGTTGAAGCGGGCTCCAAGCCCGTTGTTCCGCCCGCCGCTCACGGATTCGACGGTGACGAACCGGGTCAGCCCGTCGTTGAAGAACGCCAGCTCGTCCGCGCTCAAACCGGGCAGCGGGCCGCCCGCACCTGGGCTGCCCCCGCGCACCCCCGGATCGACCGGACCCTCGGCCGCCTGACCGGTTGTGTACACGCAGGAACTCAGGAGCGCTGCGAGGCCTGCGACGACCAGCCTGGCGAGTGCCTGTCGGGTGTTGCTCATGGGGCTGCGCCTCCTTGCCGTGGCCGAAGGAGGACTATACACGCCTAGCCGAACGCTTCTTCCTTCAGCTTGCAGAACCTGCAGAAATAGGTGTGCACGGTCCGCCCCGACTTGTCCTGCCGCGTGTTGGTGACCTTCCAGCCAAGCTCATGACACCTCGGGCAACGTTCGCCTTCCGGATTGGTGGCTGTCTGCGCCTGCGCCTTGAGTGTGGCGTGCTCGGTGGCGAAGCCTTCCGCCTTGATCTGCAGCTCGGCCAACTGCAGCAGCAACTCGTCAGCCATACCCTTGATGTGCGAATCCCGCAGCTTCTCGCTGTGCGTTCGCAGGCGGGTTGCGAGCACGATTATCTGTGCAATCGCCTGAGTCAGCTCGCTCATGTCACTTTAGTATACGACCTCCATGTAGCTAACTCACGTCGTTGAGTCTGGGAACCGGCTGCTTCGTGGATGCCGATCGTGCACGGCAGGGCGGCATCTCTACTGGGTGCAACCACATGACCAATGGTCCGGGATTGAAGCGGCCGTGATCACCCGCGCGCAGCGCAGCATAGAGTTCCGCTGAGCGGCCTTGCACCGCCGCCGCTGCGAGCGTACGGTCGCGCGGCTCTCCACTTCCCGGAGAGTTCTTGCGGGAGACGGCAGCGTGAATACAAGAAGCCTGATGTGGGGGTCACTTGCTCTGGTCATGATGTTGAGTGGCGCGGCAGCGCAGGCGGCCCCCGCCAGCGCGGACGAGCAAGCGGTGACCGCGGCCGAGCAGCAGTGGCTCAAGTCGCAGCAGGCGAACAACGTGGAGCTGCTCGCGCCGCTGCTGGCCGACAAGGTCGTGGAGACCAACGGAGAAGGCAAGGTTTTTACCGGCAAGGACGCCGTGCTTGCCGATTCGAAGTCGGTGACCTGGAGCGGCGTCGACTACACGGATCTCAAGGTCACCGTGTTCGGTCATACGGCCATCGCCACCGGTACCTTCACCGGTAAGGGAAAGGATGTGACCGGTAAGCCGCTCGACGAACGGTCACGCTTCACCGATACCTGGCTCAAGGTGGACGGCAAGTGGCTCTGCATCGCCACCCAGGACTCGCCGCTCAAGAAATAAGAGACGGACTGCTGTCAGCGGCGAGCGCGCCCTCGATGCTGCGCGCCAGCGCGCACAGCGCTTCGTCCTGCTGCGCGCGACCGACGAGCTGCAGCCCGGCCGGCACGCCCTGCACGGTGACCGGCAGCGTGATGGCGGGGTGCCCCGAGAGATTGAACGGCCGTACGCACCAGCTCGAGTGGAGCGCGGCGCGCGCATCCTCGGCTGCCGCGAGTGTCAGCGGCAGATCCGGCAGCGTCGGCAGGGCGAGCGCGTCGAGGTCGCTCAGGGCCGCCTCGATCTCGGCCCGCCATGCGCGGCGCAGCGCCTCGGCCGCCGCGAGCTCCGAGCGGGAAATTGCCTGCGCGGCGGCAAGCCGCGTGCGTACGTCTGCTCCCAGCCGCTCGCTTGCGGCGAGATGGCCGAATGCCGCCCAGGTCTCCGCGCCGATGATCGTGAGTGCCGCCGCGAACGCCGCCGCAAATGTCGGCAGTGCGACGCGCCGCGCCTCCACGCCGGCACGCCCGAGTGCGGCGCGCGCCGCACTGCTCACCTCGGCACTCGCCCCTACGTCGAGCCAACCGACCGCGGCGTGCCGCGGCGCCTCCCGCGCCCCGAAGGTCGCGTCGATCATCGTCATGGCGCGCTCGACCATCGACACCTCGCGCGCCAGAGGGCCCACGCAATCGAGGGTCGAGTGCTCCGGGTGCACGCCCGCGCGGCTGACCCTTCCATAGGAAGGCTTCAGGCCGACCACGCCGCAGCACGCAGCCGGCAGGCGGATCGAGCCGCCGGTGTCGTTACCGAGGGCGAAGTCGACGAGCCCTGCGGCCACTGCCACGGCCGATCCGCTCGAGGATCCGCCCGGCACGCGTGCCGGCGAGCGCGGGTTGAGCGGAGTTCCGGTCCAGCGGTTGATGCCGGTCAGGCCGTAGGCGAGTTCGTGCAGGTTCGTCTTGCCGACGATCCGGCAGCCGGCGTTGAGCAGCGAGTGCACGACGGCGGCATGCTGTGGCGCCGGCGGCGCATCCACGAAACAGGCGCTTGCCATGCGCGTGGGAAAACCGGCGACGTCGATCGAGTCCTTGACGCCGACCCGCAGGCCGTCGCCCCCGAGCGCCAGCCGCTCGACGAAAACGGCAGTGTCCTCGAGCAGATTCGGCGCGGGCACTTCTCTCATCGGCCGGCCTCTGCGTCAGGTGACGAGATTCTGCGGTTTACCGCTCACGAACGCTTCGATGTTGTCGATCAGCTGATCGGCGAGGAACTGCATCGCGCCATCGCTCGCCCACGCCACGTGCGGGGTGAGTATGAAGTTGGGCGTGCGCAGGCTGAGCAGCGGGTTGCCGTCCGTGGGCGGCTCCGTGGTCAGCACGTCGAAGCCGGCTCCCGCGATCAGGCCCTCAGTGAGCGCCTGCACCAGTGCCTGCTCGTCCACCAGTCCGCCGCGCGCGGTGTTGATCAGGATCGCCGTGCGCTTCATTCTGCGCAGCTGCTCGAGTCCGATCATGTTGCGCGTCGCCGGTGTGAGCGGCACGTGCAGCGACAGCACGTCGCTCCGTGCCAGGACCTCCTCGAAGGGCGTGAACACCACTCCCGGCTCTTTGGGCGGGGCGTGATCGGCAAACAGTACGCGCATGCCGAAGGCGCGCGCGATCTGCGCGGTCCCCTGCCCGAGCACCCCCTCGCCCACGATACCGAGAGTCGCCCCGTGCAGATCCCGGATCGGGTGATCAAAGAAGCAGAACTGATCGACCTGTTGCCACCTGCCCCGCTCGATGTCGCTGCGGTAGGCGAGCAGATTGCGCCGCAACGCCGTGATCAGCGCGAACGTATGTTCCGGCACGGTGTGCACCGCGTAGTTGCGGATATTGGAAACCACGATGCCGTGCGAGCTGCAGAAGTCGACGTCGACGACGTCGTAACCGGTGGCGGCCACGGCGATCATCTTCAGCTGCGGCAGCTGCTGCAGCGCCGCGGCGCGCAGCGGTACCTTGTTGGTGATAGCGATGGTCGCAGCCCGCAGCCGTGGCACGAGCTCGCCCGGCTGCGTGACCGGATATTCCTCCCAGCTGTGCCCGAAGGCTGGGCTGCGCACCCGGGCCTTGAGTGTCGCGCGATCCAGAAAGACGATGTGCATCCCTGGTAGTTTAAGGCGCTGATGGCCTGCGCGCCCGGCAGCAGCCCGGGATTTGCAACCCGGGCCCCATCGCCGGTAGCGTGACCCACTCAGCTAACCCCCGCAGGAGGTCCCGTGCGCCTCGCCATCATTGGACAACAGGCTTTCGGCAAGAGCGTGCTTGAGGCGTTTATCGCGAGGAGCGCGACGGTCGCGGGCGTCTTCTGTGCCCCGGAGAAGCCGGGCGCCAGGCCCGACCCGTTACGCGTGGCTGCAGAGGAGCGCGGCATTGAGGTCTTCCAGCTGCCCTCGCTCAAGGACGAGCAGGCCGCGCGGATTCTCACCGGGCTCAAAGTCGATCTGGGCGTGATGGCCTTCGTGGTGCAGCATGTGCCGCAGGCCTTCGTCAACATCCCGAAGCACGGAACCATCCAGTATCACCCCTCACTCCTGCCCCGCTACCGCGGGCCGAGCTCGATCAACTGGCCCATCATCAAGGGCGAAACCGAGACCGGGCTGACGATATTCCGCCCTACGGACGGACTCGACGAAGGACCGATCATCCTGCAGAAGACGGTGCCGATCGGGCCAGACGACACGCTCGGCACCGTTTACTTCGACCGCCTCTTTCCCCTCGGGGTCGAGGCTCTGCTCGAGGCAGCGGATCTGGTCGTCGGCGGCCGGCATCAGGAGATTGCGCAGCGCGAGACGCTGGCCAGCTACGAAGGCTGGTGCCGCGATCCGCAATCACGCATCAACTGGCAGGCCCACGTCGACCAGCTCTACGACCTGATTCGCGGCTGCAATCCCTCCCCAGGCGCGTGGACCACGGTCCAGGGCCGGATGCTGCGCATCTATGACGTCGTGCGCCACCGGACCCGCACCTTCCGTACGGTTCCCGGGAAGCCGGGCGAGATCTGTGCCATTGGCGCCGAGAGCTTCGAGGTTGCGGCACAGGGAGGGCGGCTGGAGGTGCGCACCGTGCGCCTTGCGGCGGGCGCCAAAGCGGCCGCCGGGCCGCTCGCCGCGGAGCTGCAGCTCGCCGTCGGAGCACCGCTCGAATCCTGACGGCAGCGATGAGATCCTCGAGTCAACCCTGTACTACGCACGAGCTCGCCAGGCGCGCGCTGCTGGCATTCATCCTGACCTTCATCGCCGCGCGCATCACGGTGCTGCTCATCATGGCGCGGCGCATCCCCAACCTCTACTTCTTCCTCAGCAGCACGCACGTGCATCATCTCAACTACGGGATCTTCCTGCTCGCCGCGGTCGGCGCCTACACGCTGATGGCCACGCCGAGCGCGCAGGCCGCGCGGCGCGCCGCGCTCATCTACGGTGTCGCCATGGCGCTTACCTTCGATGAGTTCGGGATGTGGCTGCATCTCGGCGGCAGCTACTGGCAGCGCGCCAGCCTCGATGCGACGGTGGTGGTCGCCGCGGTGCTGGCCCTGCTCGGCTATGCGCGCTCGATAGAGAAATTCGAGGCGCGCCACCGCCGGGCTTTCATCGCGCTCGGCGTGGCACTGCTCGCGTTCGCCGCGGTGCTCTACTACGCATCCGAGTACCTCGGCAACATGGCGGGCCCGCACCTGCGGGAGCTCGAGGCGGCCTCCTCGCCCTGAGCGCGGCTGTTGGTGGCGCAGCTCAGCGGTAGAAGATGTGGTTGCCGATCGTGGCGACCGCGTGCCGGCTGCGCGCCCAATCCGGCTGCACGCTGGTCGCGTGATAGAACAGGGCCTCGGGTACCAGCGACGGGGACAGCTCGTCGTAGGCTGCGTTGGCAACCGTCATAGCCTGCTTCCATGCGGCTCCGTCCTCCGGCGAGAGCGGGCCCTGCGCGGTCCAGGAGAAGTCGGCGACGTGGCGGCGGTGCACCGGATCCCAGCGTCGCTCGTGAACTACGGCACAGATGGTGCGCGGAAAATTCCGCGCGTGCGTCCGGTTCAGCGTGACCTCCGCGACGGCGTACTGACCCGCCAGCGGCTCGCCGCGAGCCTCGAAGTAGATGTTCTCCGCGAGGCATTGCAGATCGTCCGCACGCTGGCGCGCGCGCGCCTCGTCCCGCTGCACGGTTTCGATGCGCACCGGCTCGATGCTGGTGCCGTCGCGATAGGCAAGATAGATGACACCCGCCACGGCAAGAAGCAACAGCGCGAGCAGCGCGACGAATCCCAGGTGCTCGTGCCTGCGGAAGCGCCACGAGTCGAGGAGCCGGCGCCGCCACATGACGGGCCAGAAACGGGCTTCGACGAACAGCGACATGCGCATGCGGTTTGTCCGACCTCCCTGGACGCGACCCCTGAGCGGCGCTGGTGCGCGCGGGCGACGATGGCGCGAGGTTGCCCGCGCCCTCTCGGCGGGTCAAACCCCGTATTAAGTTGTGCCCCGATTTCGCGGGGCCAGCGAAAATGCTTTTTCCAAGTTGTGATCCGGTGCACAAAGCGTGCCGCCGGACATAAGGTTCGCGTTGACAGCGGCGGTGCCCGCGCTCACCCTAAACGCAGTCTGTAAGGGCACTCCCTTCGAGAGAAGGGGTCGCAAAGCCACCGGTCTAAGGGTTCATCCACGACAGCGGGGTTGCCAGCATGGAACGCCACAGCGCGCAGGTGCGGGTCACCTGCCGCGCGCAGTCAGAAGTCGCAGCGAGGTTGACGCGCGTCAGCCTGCGCGGCGCCATGCCGTCGCTCTCGCTCATTCTCCCCGAACGACGCAGCAGCGCTGCGTAGTCCACTCACTCAAGTCCTGTCGGTCAACCGACAAGCGAGTACTCCCATGACTCTGTCCAACCTGCTGACGATTACTCCGTGGCCCGCGGTTTCGGCCGCCCTGCTGCTGTTGTTGCTGATGGCCGCCCTGTACTTCGCCAGGGGCACGGCTCATCAGTTGCTGCTGGCGGCGGCCGGCGCGCTGTCGCGAGGACTGCGGGTCGCTTCGCACGCGGTCATTCACGGGCAGGCGCGCCTCGCCGCGCGCAACCGCGAGGTGCTGCTCGCGGCCGGCCGCGAATCCAAGGAGCGCATCGTCGAGCGCGAGTTCACGCGGGTCGCGGACACGGTGCGCAAGGATCTGGCCGGCTATCCGGACATGCACCGGCGCCTGAGCGAGGCGATTCAGCGCATCGAGGAGGATCAGGAAAAGGCCGCAGAGGTCCCGCCCGAAGCGCCCGGCTGGGCGCAGGCCGTCAAGGTCGTGGCTGACCTCGACAAGAAAAATTCCTCGTCGGAGATCCTCTCCGACATTCACAAATCCCTCGTCAAGGCTCACGACGAGGCAATGGACCTCTATCGCAAGGGGAGCGGCGAGCGCCATGCGCTGCTGCGTCGCATGATGCCCGACTGGCGCCAGATCCGCGAGGCCCTCGGGCATGTAGGCAAGAGCGTCGAGGCCGTCATCGGCCGCTCCCAGACCATCGACCGCCACATGCAGGAGTACGAGGCGATCGTGCGCGGCGAGGACCACGCCGTATCGGTGCTCTCTTCCTCGTCGATCGTCTACTTCTTTATCTCCGCCCTGGTGCTGGCGGTGGCAACCGCAGGCACGGCGGTCAACTTCACGCTGATCGCGCGTCCCATGGCCGAGATGGTCGGCGGCACCAACTTCATCGGTGGCTTTCGCACCGCCGATATCGCCGCGCTGGTCATCATCATGGTGGAGATCTCCATGGGGCTGTTCCTCATGGAGTCACTGCGTATAACGCGGCTGTTTCCGGTCATCAGCGCACTGTCCGACAAGATCCGCGTGCGCATGGTCATAGTCACGTTCCTCATCCTGCTGCTCATGGCCAGCATCGAGGCCGGGCTCGCCTACATGCGTGAAGTTCTGCTGCTCGATGAAATGGCAACCAATGCGCTGCTGCGGGGCGAGGCCGCCGGCTCGATCGCGGGCTCGCACCTGTGGATCACCACCGCCGCGCAGATGGGCATGGGATTCGTCCTGCCGTTCGCACTGGTGTTCGTGGCGATTCCGCTCGAGACCTTCGTGCACTCGCTGCGCACCGTGGTGGGCCTCATCGGCATCGCGGTGCTGAATGCACTGGCGCTGGTGCTGCGGTTGCTCGGCAATGGCTTCCGCCACCTCGGCGCCCTGGCCTGCAGGGTCTACGATCTGCCGCTCTTTGTTCCTCTGTGGATCGAGACGCGGATACTGGCCGCAAACGGCAACGGCCACGCAACGGCGGCCACCACCGAGGAGGCTTGGAAGGAGGCGCGGTCATGAAACGTCTACTGTTGCTGCTTGCCAGCGCACTCGTCCTTGACAGCTGCGGGCCGCCTGCGGCGCGCAACACCGGCGTCTACCTGCTCGTCGACACTTCCGGCTCCTACAACCGGCAGGTCGGTAAGGCCGCGCAGATTGCGCTCTATACGCTGACGCGCCTGCAATCTTCGGACACGATCGCGGTGGCGCGCATCGACACGGCCAGCTTCACCGAGAAGGACATCATCGCCAAGGCCACCTTCGACGATCGCCCGAGCACGGCCAATGCGCAGAAACGCGCGTTCGCGAGCCGCCTGGAGAAGTTCGTCGATCAATCGCCGTCCGCGTCCTACACGGATATCACCGGCGGCCTGCTGCAGGCGATCGAGTTTCTCAACGAGAAGCATCCGGCGCGCAAGGAGATCCTGATCCTCTCGGACATGAAGGAAGAGCTGGCCAAGGGCTATGTGCGCGACGTACCGCTCGACTTCCACGGCTTCGATGTGGTCGCGCTCAACGTGACCAAGCTGCGCGCCGACAACTTCGACCCGCGCCTTTATATGGCTCGCCTCGACCAGTGGCGCGACCGCGTCGAGAAGGGCGGCGGCCACTGGCGGGTCATCAACGACCTCGATCACCTGGACGGGATGCTCTAGGCCGGCCTCGCCTTCAAAGAAAGCGTTGCAGCCAGTCCACCCAGCGCTGATAGACGTCCATCTGCCGCACCGGATCGCCGGGGAAGTGCCCGCCCGAGGGGATCGCGTAGAACTCGGTCGTGACATGATTGTCCCTGAGCGCGCGGTAGAGCCCGTAAGACTGCGTGATGGGAACGCGGAAGTCGCCGGTGTTGCACATGATGAGCGTGGGCGCCGTGATCTTCGTCATCGCACTCGAAGGCGACTGGCGGCGATTGACCGTCATGCCGTCGCCGACGTAGGGCGAGGCACCGGTGGCTTGCGATTGAGTGACGTTGCCGTCGGACAGGTCGTACATCTCGACCCAGTCGGTGACGGCGGCGCCGGCGACGGCGGCCTTCCACACCGGATAGTGCCCCGCCAGCCAGGTGGTCATGAACCCGCCGTAGGACCAGCCGCTGACCGCCATGCGGCTCGGATCGATGAAGCCACGGCGCTTCAGATACTCCACCCCCGACATCACGTCCTCGCCGGGTCCCTGGCCGGCATCCCGGTAGATTGACGCGTAGAACGCGTTGCCGCTGTTGTCGCTGCCGCGGTAGTTCGGCTCGAACACGAACCAGTCGTGGGCGGCCACGAGCTGTGGCAGGAGGCTGAAGCGCTCGCGTGAGGCGGAGTTCGGTCCGCCGTGCACCACGAGCACGAGCGGGTAGCGCCGCCCCTCGGCATAGCCGGCCGGATAGGTGAGCACGCCATCGAGCGTCCGGCCTCCGGGCCCGCGCCAGGTGACGGTTTCGCTGCGCGCCAGCGCGAGATCGGCCAGCGCCGCGTTCTCGTGCGTGAGCGCCTGCGGCGCGCCGCCGCCCGGGCCGATGACGTACAGCTCGTAAGGGTCGGTCTTCGTCTGGCCGACGAACACGATCTCGCCCCGGGCGCCGACATCGAGGTCCAGCCAGTACCCGTTGACCGGCATGACACCCTCGAGCGGAATCCGCAGCGACGACCCGTCGACGCCGAGGCGCCACAGCCCGACCGTCGTTGCGGTGTTGCCGCCGACGATGAGCGATTTTCCGTCCGGCTCCCACCAGGTGCCGAACACGTTCGCCTCGAGACGCGCGCTGAGATCGTGGCCCGCGCCGCCCGCGAATGCGGCCAGCCAGACATCCTGAAACTCCCAGGCGTGTGCGTCGCGGTTACGCCAGTAGGCGACGCTAGCGCCGTCCGGCGACAGTTTCGGATAGCCCTCGAGCGTCGCAGCACCGGTGAGCGAGCGAATCGCCCCGGTCGCGACGTCCAGCACCTGAAGGCGCGCGAGCAGTTGATCGCCCGTCGAGGGCGTCTCCTGGCGCACGATCAGGATGCTCTTGCCGTCCTTCGACCACACGATCGGAGAGCTCGGCGGACCGGGCGGCAGGCTCGAGGGGAGCGACCAGGTGCCGCTGGTGAGGCGCTTCGCCTCGCCGCCCTGTGCGGGCACCAGCCACAGGTGTGTGGGCCGCACTGCTTCTGAGACCGTGTAGTCGTCGTTGCCGACCTTGAACGCGGTGCGGTACTTGTCCTCGCCCTTGAGCTCGGGCTTCGGATCCACGATGGCGTAGGCAATGCTCGCGCCGTCGGGGCTCCAGGCGAACTGCGAGATGCCGTCCTTGCCCTTGGTGAGCTGCAGCGCGTCGCCGCCGCTCAGCGGCAGGACGAACAGCTGCCCGTTCTTATCGGCGTCCGGCGCGACGAACCCGAGCGCCGCGCCCGTCGGTGACCAGCGCGGCGAGCCGGCGTGATGTCGCTCCCGGGTGAGCGGCCTCACGTTGCCGCTCGCCAGGTCGACCAGCTCGATCTCGGAGCGAAACTCATCGCTGTCGAGGTCGGCGCGCGTCTCGACCACCGCTATCGTCCTGCCGTCGGGAGAGAGCTGTGGATCGGACAAGCGCACCTGGCGCACAAGGTCGCGCACCGTGGGCGCCTGCGCCGCCTGCGTCGCGCCCGCGAACGTCCACAGCAGCGCGGCCGCCGCCGCTACCCGCACCGTCGCCTTCATGGGAAGCCCCCTGGGTGTTGTTCGTGGCCGGCACTATAGCCGACGCCTTGCGCGTGTAAACTTTGCCGCCCGCGTCCGACGCCGCCAGGCGAGTCCGTGCCGCACACGACCCCGAAGACCGGCCCCCTGCACCCCGGCGCTGGCGCGAGTGCCGGCGGTGTGCGCCTGCGTGCCTACCGCACGGGCGATCGCGCGGCAGTGCGGCGCATCTGCGCCGACACCGGCTTCCTCGGACAGCCGATCGATCCGGTTTTCGAGGACCGCGAGCTGTTTGCCGACTACCTCACCGACTACTACACGCGCTTCGAGGCCGACGCATTGCTCGTTTGCGAAGTGAGTGGCGAAGTGCGCGGCTACCTCATGGGCTGCCGCCGGCCGCTGCTGAAGCAGGCCTACCAGTTCTTCGCCAACATCGCGGTAGCTGTCAAGGCGCTGTGGCGCAGTTACGCGCGCCCGTACCGGAGCTCATCGCGCGCCTTTATGCGCTGGGTGCTGCTCAACAGCTGGCGCGAAGTCCCGGCGGCGCCGCGCAACACGCCGCACTTCCACATGAACATACTGACCGACGCTCGCAGCGTCAGGAACACGCGCGCGCTCATCCACTCGTTTCTCGACTTCCTGCGCGCGCAGGGCTACCGCAGGGTTTACGGGCAGATGATCACCTACTCCACCCGGCGCACCGAGGGCCTGTTCAACCGCTACGGTTTCGAGGTAATCGACCGGGTGCGGGTGACCAAGTACCGGGCGCTGCACTCCGGACCGGTGATGCTCGCGACGGTGGTGAAGGAGCTCCGGCCCCGCACGCTCGGAGGCGGGGATCGCCTGTAGCGCCGCGGCGCGCGCCGGCCATCCGGCCCGCGCGCCGACCTTGAGCGCGAGCGCTGGAGCCCGCGGACCTGCCGGTGGGGAACGCCCTGGTCGCGGCGTACGCAAAGCTGTAACGGGCGTGCAATTTCTCTGACGCATCTGCAGCCCATTGTTGCGAGCGCCGCAGGCCGGCGCGCGTCCTGATAGCGCGTCCGCACCGTTCCAGGAGAGAAGCGATGAAGCGAATGAATGTTTCCGGTGCGAGCGCCCTGCTCGCGCTCGCGCTGGCTGTCACGCCGGCGCTGGCCGCGCCCCAGTCGCGGGGCTGCCGCCTCGATGGGCGCATCGGCCAACTCAAGCACATCGTCCACATTCAGTTCGACAACGTGCACTACCGCCGCGACAACCCCAACGTGCCCTCCGACCTCGAGCAGATTCCGAGCCTGCTGCACTTCCTCGAGGACAACGGCACGTTGTTCACCAATCACCACACTCCGCTCATCTCTCACACCTCGGTCGACATCCTGACCTCGCTGACGGGCGTGTATGGCGAGAAGTTCGGGGTACCGATCGGTAACAGCATCGGCCTCTTCAACCCGGCGACCGGGGTCGCGAGCTTCCCGAGCTCCTTCACCTACTGGACCGACGTGCTCGCCGACGGCACCCCGGAGATGCTGGCTCCAGACGGCAGGAACGCCCCGGCGCCCTGGGTGCCCTTCACCCGCGCCGGCTGCGACGTGGGCGCCTTCTCGGTCGCCAACATCGACTTCGAGAACATCGGCAGCGACATCAACAATGTGTTCGGCCCGAGCTCGCCCCAGGCACAGGAGGCCGCCGGCAACTTCCGTAAGGCGATTGCCGACTTCGAGGGCATCATCGTGCACTGTGCGAAGGGCAGCGCCCGCTGCGCGCACAACGGCGCGCCCGATCTCCTCGGCGACGAGCCGGGCGGTTACCTCGGCTAGTCAGCCCTGTACGGCAACGTCAACGTGCAGCCGCAGATCTCGCCGGGCGGCCCGGTGCTCGACCTCGACGGCAACCCGATCACCGACGGCCGCGGCAACAACGGCTTTCCCGGATTCGACCCCTCGCCGGCGCAGACGCTCGGCTACCTCGCCACCATGCTCGAGGCCGGTGTGCCGGTCGTCTACGGCTATATCGAAGACGCCCACGATAATCACGGCGCGCAGATCTCGGGGGTGAGCACCTCGGTCGCCGGAACCTTCGGGCCGGGTGAGGCGGGCTACGTCACACAGCTCAAGGCCTACGACAAGGCATTCGCTCAGTTCTTCGCCCGCCTCGCCGCCGACGGCATCACCCGGGATAACACCCTCTTCATCGTCACCTCCGACGAGAACGACCATTTCGCCGGCTCGGGCCCGGCGCCGGCAGGCTGCGATGGCGTCACGACTCCGTGCAGCTACGCCCATAAGGGCGAGATCGATGTCGATCTCGATGCGGTGCTGTTCGCGGAGTTCGGTGAGGTAACGCCCTTCGGCATCCACTTCGATGATGCCCCGACGTTCTACATCAACGGCAACCCCGCACAGACCGACCCGAAGACGCGCCAGCTCGAGCGCGAGGCGAGCGTCGCGCTCGGCTTCGACGTGATCCGGGGGGGCGACAACCTGCTCGCGCAGGCGCTCGCCGACCAGGCAGAGCAGTCGCTGCTGCATATGGTGAGCGCCGATCCGAACCGTACGCCGAACTTCATCCTGTTCGGCAACCCGGATTATTTCTTTGCGACCTCCGGCAAGTCGCCGCCGCCGGCATGCACTCCGGCGACGGACGCCGCCAGCTGCTTCGTCGAGGGGTCGGGTTTCGCCTGGAACCACGGTGACTTCCAGAAGGAGATCACGCGGACGTGGCTCGGAGTCGCCGGCCCCGGCGTGGCGCCGCTCGGAACATTCGGCGATATCTTCACCGACCACACCGACATCCGGCCGACGCTCATCTATCTCGCCGGCCTGACGGACGACTACGAGCACGACGGGCGCGTGCTGTTCGAGGCGCTGACCCAGGGGGCGACCGGCAGCGCGCTGCACGCCCATCAGGCTACCCTGTCGGCGCTCGCCGCCGTGTACAAGGAGATCAACGCGCCGCTCGGGACGCTCGGCCTGCGCACGCTGACCGGCATCTCGACCCGGGCGCTGTCTGCTGACGACGCTACCTACGCATCGCTCGAGGCGAGGATTCGGGACATCACCGCGCGGCGTAACGAGATCGCGGGACAGATGATCGGGCTGCTGGAGGATGCGGCGTTCCGCAATCGGGCGATCGACGAGCAGCGGGCCTGGGGCCTCATCGGGCAGGCCGAGGAACTGCTCGGCTGGGTCTCCGACCCCTGAAGAGGGCTCAGGGCTTGTTGCGGACCGGCTCCGCCTGACGCACGCACGCCGGCCCGTCGCACGTGACGCTGAGCTTCAGGGCGCTCGGCCGGTCGAGCCGCCGCCGCACCAGCTTCGCCTCGAACTCCGTGCCGTACCAGGGCACCTGAGGCACCCAGCCGACGATGTGGCCGCAGGTGAGGTAGATGACGCGGCCGCTGCGGAAATCCACCTCTTCGTCGTCGCGATCGTCCTGCGACGGGTCGTAGCGGCGGATGTTCCAGTCGCACAGGCTCAGCATATAGCCGACGGTGTGCAGGCCCTGGTTCGCGTACGCATCGGCGGGGGAGAAAAAGTCCGCGAACGGCTCGTTGTGAATCGAGCAGATGTGGGTGTGGAAGTCCGCCACCACGTCCTTGGCGTAGAACTCTCCGAGGTCCACGCCGAAGGGCTTCTTCGAGCTGAAGAGCGCGGAGGCCTCGTAGCCGTCCGGCACCCGGCGCACGACACCGCCGCACTCGTAACGCGGGTCGCAGACGGCGGCGGCGTGTTTCAGCGCATCGATCGCCGCCTCGTCCATCGTTGCAAATACCGCGAGTGCCAACAGGTTCACGATTCAGCCGCTCCCTCTGCCCGTCTCTTGAGTGGACCGGCGCCCGCCGTTTTGGTGCCTGCAGGCGCGCGCTTTTCTTCGTTATCACTCTGCATGAATTTCCGGCCGGCGAGTCTTCGCATCTCTCGGTTTCGGCATATGCGCCAGCGCGCTAAGTGAAATCGGCGGCGATCGTTGCGGATTCGTGACCCGAATCACACCGGGGTACACTAGGCTTCGACCCCAAAAAAGCCCTCGAGGAGATTGTGATGACTCTCAAGATTGGCGACGTCGCCCCGGACTTTCAGGCCGACACCACCGAAGGCCGGATTCGCTTTCACGACTGGATCGGGGATTCCTGGGCGGTACTGTTCTCGCACCCGAAGGATTTCACGCCGGTGTGCACCACCGAGCTGGGCTATATGGCCAAGATCAAGCCCGAGTTCGATAAGCGCAACGTCAAGATCATCGGCCTGAGCGTCGACCCGGTTGACAGTCACTCGAAGTGGGCGGCCGATATCAAGGAGACGCAGGGCTACGCGGTCAACTATCCGATGATCGGCGATCCGGACCTGGCGGTCTCGAAGCTCTACGAGATGCTGCCGGCCAGCGCCTCCGGCGATCCGTCCAAGCGCACGCCCGCCGACAACCAGACGGTGCGCAATGTCTTCGTGATCGGGCCCGACAAGAAGCTGAAGCTCATCCTGGTTTATCCGATGACGACCGGTCGCAACTTCGACGAGGTGCTGCGCGTCATCGACTCGCTGCAGCTCACCGCCAAGCATCGGGTCGCGACCCCGGTCAACTGGAAGAAGGGCGAGGACGTCATCATCGCCGGGTCGGTGTCGAACGAGGAGGCAGCCAAGCTCTACCCGCAGGGCTGGAAGGCGCCGCGGCCGTACATCCGGATCGTGCCGCAACCGCGCTCCTGAGCCGCGCGCCGGGAGGAGCGGCGTGGTCTTCCGCCAGCTGTTCGATGCGGCCTCGAGTACCTACAGCTACCTCCTCGCCGGCCGGCGCGGCGGGGAGGCGCTGATCATCGATCCGGTCCTCGACCGGGTCGAGCGTTACCTGCAGCTGCTGCACGAGCTCGATCTGAGACTGGTGAAGGCCCTCGACACGCACCTGCACGCCGACCACATCACCGGTCTCGGCGCGCTGCGCGACCGCACCCATTGCATCACCGTGATGGGCGAGCGCAGCCGCGTCGACGTGGTGTCGATGCGCGTGGCCGACGGCGAGCGGGTGCAGATCGAAGGGGTGGAGCTCGAGGCGCTGTACACACCCGGCCACACCGACGACTCCTACTGCTTCCGCATGGCGGACCGGGTGTTCACGGGTGACACCTTGCTCATCCGCGGCACCGGCCGGACAGACTTTCAGAACGGCGATGCCCGCGCCCAGCACCAGTCGATCTTCGGGCGCCTTCTCACGCTGCCCGATGAGACCCTGGTCTTCCCCGGGCACGATTACAAGGGTGACACCGTGAGCACCATCGCCGAGGAGCGCCGCTGCAATCCGCGCTTGCAGGTGAAGTCGGTGGAGGAGTACGTCGAGCTGATGGCGAACCTGAAGCTCGCGAACCCGAAGATGATGGACGTCGCGGTGCCCGCCAACATGAGTGTGGGGCTGCACCAGGAGCAAGTCGCGCAGCGCGGCTGGGCGGCGAGCGCCACCGAGGCGCTCGCGCTCGTCGGCCGGCCCGACGTGGTGCTGATCGATCTGCGCGAGCGCGGTGAGCGTGAGCGCCACGGCAGCATCGCCGGCTCGCTCCACGTGCCCTACCCGAGCCTCGGCGAAAGCACCCGTGCCGGCGGCATGCTGCACGCGCTCGCCACCTCGACCGGGAAGCGGCTGCTGTTCTATTGTGCCTTCGGCGAGCGCTCGGCTATGGCGGTACAGGCGGCGCAAGACGCCGGCCTCACCGCCTGCTGTCATCTTCACGGCGGGCTCGCCGCCTGGAAGGCGGCGGGCGGACCCGTCCAATGAAGAGCTACGTCTTTCGGGAGTCTGGCGCGCCACTCGTTGAGGTCGAGACTCCCGACCCGGTGCCGGGCGGCACGGAAGTCCTGATGGAGGTGCGGCACTGCGGGGTCTGCCACACCGACGTGCACCTGCGCCAGGGCTGGTTCGATCTCGGCGGCGGCAAGCGTCTGGCCTCGAAGCTCACCCTGCCGCATGTCCTCGGGCACGAGATCGAGGGTGCGGTCGTCGCATCCGGCCCTGCGGCAGGCCCGCTCGCGGCCGGCGCGCGCTACGCCGTGTTCCCGTGGATCGGTTGCGGCCGCTGCCGCGCATGCCTGCGCGGCGAGGAGAACGTCTGCCTCGGTGAGACCCGCCAGCTCGGCTGCTCGAGCGCCTGTCCCGGCGGGTATGCGACGCACGTCCTCGTGCCGCATCCGCGCTATCTCCTCGACTACGGGGCGACCGAGCCGGCCCTGGCTGCGGCCTGCATGTGCTCCGGCCTCACCGCCTTCGCCGCGCTGAGGAAGATCGGCCCCGTGGAGTCCGCCGAGCGCGTGCTGCTCATCGGCTGTGGCGGCGTCGGGATGATGGGGATTCAGTTCGCCAGGGCGGTGCTCGGCCATGCGCCGCTCGTGGCGGACCTCGACCGAGCACGCCTCGAGGCGGCGCTCGCCTGCGGCGCAGCGCTCGCTTACGACGCCGCCGACGCAGCCACCCCCGAGCGGATTCGCGCCGATAGCGGCGGTGGCACCGCCGCGGTGGTGGATTTTGTCGGCTCCGAGCAGAGCTTCGCGCTGGCGAATCGCGTCGTGCGCCGTGGCGGACGCATCGTCATCGTCGGCCTCTTCGGCGGCGCGCTGCAGCTGCCCCTGCCGCTGATTCCGCTGCGCGCCCTGTCTATCATCGGCTCCAACACCGGGACTCTCGCCGAGGCCCTCGAGATGATGTCGCTGGTGCGCGCCGGCCGAGTTCAGGCGATCCCGCTCAGCCGACGCCCGCTGTCGGAGGCTGAGAGCGCGCTGCGCGCGCTCGAGCGCGGAGCGGTGACCGGGCGACTCGTGCTGGTACCGTGAGGATGATTCTCCAGGCGACCCTGATAGCGGGCGCCATCTACGCGCTCATCTGCGTCCTGCTCTACCTGTCGCAGGACCGGCTGCTGTATCTGCCTACCCCGGAGGTGGCGCACGGCGGCGCGAGTGCGCTCTCCCTCGGGCGCGGCAGCGTCACCCTCAAAGTGTGGGAGCTGCACGGCGCGGCCGCGCCCGCGCTCATTTACTTCGGCGGCAACGCCGAGGACGTCGGCGCCAATATCGCAGACTTCGATGCGGCGTTTCCCGCGCGCGCGGTCTACCTGGTGAACTACCGCGGCTACGGCGGCAGCACCGGCCGACCCTCGGAAACGGCGCTGACCGGCGACGCCGAAGCGATCTACGACGCGCTGCGCGCGCAGCACGACCCGATCGCGGTCATCGGCCGCAGTCTCGGCAGCGGCATCGCGGTAGCGCTCGCTGCACGCCGCCCGGTCGAGCGGTTGATTCTCGTCACTCCGTTCGACAGCATCGCCGGCGTCGCCGCCGATCATTTCCCCTGGCTCCCGGTCCGCGCGCTGGTGCGCGACCGCTACGACTCGCTGCGACGCATCGGCGAGGTGCACTCGCCCACGCTCGTGGTGGTAGCTGAGCACGACGAGGTGGTGTACCGGGCGCGCTCGGACGCACTGATCGCCGCGATTACGCCAGCGCTGCGGCACACCGTCACGGTGGCAGGGGCGACCCACAACGACGTGAGCGGCTATCCCCTCTACCTGCACAGTCTCAGCGCGTTTCTTTACCGCGCGCCGTAGCGGCGCAGCATGGAGATAATCGCGCGCTCGTCGGCCGCGACGGCCGCCCGCAGCGGCGTCGTGCCGTGGGCGTCGGCGGCGCTGGGGTCGGCTCCGTGGGCGAGCAGCACGGCGACAGCGTCCGCCTGTCCGCCGACGGTCGCCAGCATGAGGGCGGTACGTCCCTGCGCGTCGCGCGCGTCGATGTCGCCTCCGCTCGCGAGCTGTGCCCGGAGCGCCGTCAGATCACCGGCCGCGGCGGCCTGCCGGAGCGCGTCCGGATCGACTTGAGCAGGCGGGGAGGCTGGCACGGGGGCCGCGCCCGCCGCACCCCGCGAGGTGGCCGCCGTGGCCTGCGCGAAGGAACGGGCGCCCGCGACGACGACCGGCTCCTCGAGCGGCACCGCACGCGCAGCCCCTGCATCGGCTTGCTGCTCGAGCTGTCGCGTCGTCAGTGCATCATTGTGATCGGCGCTCGCTGCAACCCGCGCGCGCTCCCGCGCCACAGACGGGCGCGCCGGACGCGCGGCGGGGGGCGCGGTCGCCGGGGCGTTAACCGCTGGCGCTGGCGCAGGCAGCGCTTCACTTGCCCGCTGACTCTCCGAGGGTGCGGTCGGCGCGAGGAACTGCGGGGCGATCACCACTCCAGCCAGGACTGCGATCGCGAGCGTGCCGACGATCGCCGGCCGCCATCTCGGTACGAGCAGCGCCATCAAGCGGCGGCGGCGCGCGGCGCGCCGGGTCCGTTCGGCGGCGAGGCGCGCCGCATGGTCCAGCACCGCGCGCCGGGTAGCCTCGCTCGGACGGCTCGGATCGTGCTCGGAGGCGCGTCGATACCGCTCGTCGGCGTCTTCGGAGCGGTCGAACGGAGGTGGCAACGTGCTCATGCGTACGCGCTCAGCAAGTCGCGAAGCCGCGTGCGGGCGTAGCGCAGGCGGCTCTTGACGGTCTCGAAGCTTACGCCGGTGATCGCGGCCACTTCCTCGACGCTCAGGTCTCCTTCGAGCTGCAGGAGAAAGGCATCGCGCTGCTCCGGCGGCAGTCGTGCGAGTGCCTGGCGCAGCACCACCGCCTGATCGCGTGCCTCCGCCGCCGCGAGGGGACTCGCGCCCGGGTCCGCGGTCAGCCGCTCGACCACCGTTTCGGCCTCGTGGCCGAGCGCATCGAGGCTGAGGTGCGCACGCCGCGCGCGCACCGCGTCGACCATGCGGTTGCGCGCAATGGTGAACAGCCAGGTCGTGAAGCGCGCGCTCGGCCGATAGCGCTCTGCGTCGCGTGCCACGGCGAACCACACCTCCTGCATCAGCTCCTCCGCCGTCGCCCGGCTCCCGACGTTACGCTCGAGGTAGCGCCAGATGCGCAGC
>Ga0210399_10001162_pt1 | contig 20640 bp, 20 predicted proteins | sample IncBWC14MmetaG_FD_150865 | JGI IMG/M metagenome (GOLD analysis project Ga0210399, IMG submission 150865) | Forest soil microbial communities from Barre Woods Harvard Forest LTER site, Petersham, Massachusetts, United States - Inc-BW-C-14-M | ecosystem: Environmental > Terrestrial > Soil >... | reverse complement strand
ATGCGTAGAAGAGAAAAAAGAATTAACGCAGAGGACGCAGAGGTCGGAGCGCAGAGGGCGCAGAGAAGAGTACCCCAAGAGCGCTCGCATGAAAGCCAGCGCTACATTGATTATTTTAAATACTGAGGGGAGGGATACGCGCGTGGGAAAACTTGCGATTACAGGAGGAAAGAAACTGCGGGAGGCGCCGTTTACGCGGTGGCCGATTCCGACTAAGGCGGAGGCGGCGGCTTTGAAGGATGTGCTGGAGAGCACGCTTTGGGGCGGGCAGCCGTTTCCGGGGAAGCATGCGGCGGCGTTTGCGGCGAAGTTTGCGAAGTTGCATACGGCGAACTATGGGCAGTGCGTGAACACGGGGACGGTGGCGATTCAGGCGGCGCTGAAGGCGATTGGGATCAAGCCGGGCGATGAAGTGATTGTGCCGGCGTACACGTGGGAGGGGACGGTCGGGCCGGTGCTGCTGGTGAATGCGGTGCCGGTGTTTGTGGATGTGGATCCGGATACGTATTGCCTGGACGCACGGTTGATCGAGGAAGCGATTACGCCGAAGACCAAGGCGATTTTACCGGTGCATCTGGGGATGCGTTTTGCGGATATGGATGGGATTTTGCGCGTGGCGGGGAAACACAATTTGAAAGTGGTGGAGGATTGCGCGCACGCGCATGGCGGGATGTGGAAGGGGAAGGGCGCGGGCTCGATGGGGGATATAGGAGCGTTCAGTTTTCAGTCGAGCAAATTGATTACTTCGGGCGAGGGCGGGGCGGTTATCACGAACAATTTGGAGTATATGGAGCTGGTGCAGAGTTACATCAATGCCGGGCGAGCGAGCCTGACCGACAAATATAAGAAGCGGATTATTGGATTTAATTACCGGCTGGGGGAGTTTCAAGCGGCGGTGTTGGGGGCGCAGTTGGCGCGAATGCCGAAGCAGAGCGCGATTCGGGAAAAGAATATGAAGCGGTTTGAATCGCGGATGGCGAAGACTCCGGGGATCGGATTGTTGAAGCCGGATCCGCGAATTACCCGGCTCGCGCCTTATGGGTATGTGATGAAGTATTTCTCGGAGAAGGTGAAAGAGATTCCGCGGGCGGCGTTTGTGGCGGCGATGCAGCTGGAGGGAGTGCACTGCGACGGGTTGTTTTACGAGCCAGTGTACAAGAGTTCGCTGTTTCCCGTGGATGCGACGGATTTTCCGGCGTTGAGCTGGGGAAGGGAAAAGGCGCTGGATTTGCGGTCGATGTATTCGTGTCCGGAATCGGAGAAGGCGGCTTATCAGGAGGCGGTGTGGTTTCCGCATCAGCACTTTTTGGGGACGACGAAGGATGTGGATGATATTGCGGATGCGATTCACAAGGTGCTGGACAATGTAGAGGAGTTGAGAGGGTTGGATCATAAGGCGATACGGAATCAGAGGTTGGGGAGGGCGGATCGGGAGAGTTGAGAATGTAAGAGAAGATTTAAGACAGAGGGCACAGAGGAAGAGCACAAAGTTCGCAGAGAAAAGTAATCCGAGAACCCAGGCTAAAGCCTGTGCCACCGGCACCGAATCTTCGTCTTGGAGTCAATCTAAAGATATGAAAACTGGGAAAACGGTGGGGTTTGCTGTGGTGGGATTGGGCGCTATTGCACGGGGGGCGGTGCTGCCTGCGTTTCGACATGCGAAGAGGGCGAGGCTGGTGGCGTTGGTTAGCCGAGACGTGCGACAGGCTGAGAAGCTGGCGCGAAAGTTCAGGGCTCAGGCTGCTTACGGAGCGGAAGACTTTAGGGCTTGCCTGGAAAATCCGGCGGTGGATGCGGTTTATCTGGCTACGCCGCAGAGCGAACATTGGAGCGCGACGATTGCGGCGGCTCGGGTAGGGAAGCATGTGCTTTGCGAGAAGCCGCTGGCGATTTCTTCGGAGCAGTCGGCGGAGATGGTGCGGGTTTGCGAAGAGTGCGGCGTGCAGTTGATGACGGCTTACCGGAAATTTTATGAGCCGAGCGCTTTGTACCTGAAGAAATTGATCCAGAGCGGGAAGCTAGGGAAGATTGATGTGATCCATACATCGTTCAGCGAGTTACATGTGGCGGGGCGATCGATCGCGTGGCTGCTTGATTCCAAGGTGGCGGGCGGCGGGCCGTTGATGGATTTGGGTGTGTATTGCGTGAATTCGAGCCGGTGGCTGGTGAGTGAGGATCCGGTCGAGGTGAGCGCGCACTCGTGGAAAAAGGATGCGGAGCGTTTTCGGGAAGTGGAGGAGGGGATTTCGTTCCGGATGCATTTTGCCAGCGGGTTGGTGGTGCAGGGGACTTCGACCTACAGTTCCGCGATTTCCTCGTTTGTGTTTGTGCAGGGGACTAAGGGATGGGCTTGCCTGACGCCGGCGTTTCCGTTTGATGAAGAGAGAAGATTGACTGGGAAGATTGGCGGGAAGTGCTTCGACAAGAAATTTAAAGTGGTGGATGAGTTTGCACCGGAGTTGGATGCGTTTGCGGGGGCGATTCGGGCGAACAAGAGTGTTGATCCAGATGGGCGGCAGGGGCATCGGGACATGTGCATTTTGGAAGCGATTTATGAGTCGGCGGGAAATGGGAAGCCGGTTAGCGTAAGATACGGCATTCGTTGAAGGGCGGGGAAGACAGAAGAGAGAAGAGCTTAACGCAGAGAGCGCAGAGCCGGAGTTGAGAGAACCCAAGGCGGAGGAGCGACTCGGTCATTCATGAGCACGGGGAAAAATGCCGGACGGAAGAAGGCGGGGAAGGCCGCTAGCATTTACGATGTGGCGCGGGAGTCCGGCGTGTCTGTGTTTACCGTGTCGGCGGTGGTGAATAACAAGAGCCATGTGGGGAGAGGTTTGCGGGAACGCGTGGAAGCGGCGATACGAAAGCTGAATTACCGGCCGAATTTGATTGCGCGGAGCCTGGCGAATCAAAGAACGCATACGATCGGAATGATTGTGCCGGACATCGGGAATCCGTTTTTCCCACTGGTGGTGCGCGGGGCGGAGGATGCGGCGCAGAAGCATGGGTACAATTTGCTGCTGTGCAACAGCGACGATTCGCTGGACAAGGAAGAGAAGGCGATTGAGCTACTTTTGTCGAAGCGCGTGGACGGAATTTTGCTGACGAAGGCAGCGGGGGATTTCCGGCCGCCGCTGCGGCAGATGATCAAAGAAGTGGACACTCCATTTGTGCTGGTGATGCGGACGTATCCGAAGCTGACGAAAGACGCGGTGATTACGGACGATTACCACGGAGCGTACGAGGCGGTGTCGCATTTGGCGCGGGCGGGACGGAAGCGGATTGGGTTGATCAGCGGGCCGCTGAAGGTGAGCAATGCGAAGGAACGGTGGCAGGGTTTTCATGATGCTCTAAAGGCGGAGGGGTTGCCGTACGAGCAGGATCTGGTGATTGAGGGCGATTACCGGCTGGAGTCGGGATTCCGCGCGGGGCATTCGCTGCTATCGCGGCGGCCGGACGGAATTTATGTGGCAAACCATCTGATGACGATCGGATTGTTGCAGGCGGCAGAGGAGATAGGCATGCGGTGCCCGGAGGATTTCGGGCTGGTGAGTTTTGATGATTATCCGTGGCTGGGAATTTTTCGGCCGCGGTTGACTACCGTGGAATTGCCGAAACATCAGTTAGGCATGGAGGCAGCGGAGCTTTTGATTCAGAGGATTACGGGGGATACCAGCAAGGCGGTAGTGAGGAAGTTGCAGCCGGAGCTGCGGATTCGGGAGTCGTGTGGGTTTGGGTTGCGGGCTGGGGGGGAATCGAAAATAGAAATTGGAAATTGGAAAATAGAAAATAGAAAATAGAAAGAGGATTTAACACAGAGTGCACAGAGGTCAGAGCGCAGAGGACACAGAGAAGAGAAACCCAGGAGCACAGGCCCTTCGACCCTCAGGGTAAACAGGAATGGCCGTGCCACGGGCGAGTACGATCGCGGAAAGCTAGGTTTCGGTGAAGTCGAAGAGTTTGGGGCGGAGAGTAAAGCCTTTGGTTTTGTAGGCGGCGTAGAGAATTCCTACCACCAGCCAGATGATGCCGGCCCATTTGGTCCAGTTCTGCAGGCTGAATAGCAAACCGAAACAGAAGACGAAACCGAAGCCGGGGACGAAGGCGTCGAGGAAGAAGTTACGCTTGCCGGCGTTTTCGGGACCGAAGGAGAAGTGCAGGAGGGAGACGAGGTTGACTCCCATGAAAGCGATCAGTGCCCCGAAGGTGACGATTTCGGCGGCGAGTTCCCAGGGGATGGTGAGGACGCCAATGTAGGCCAGGGCGCCGACGATCCAGACGTTGTAGATGGGATTGCCTTTTGTGGGACTGATGTGGCCGAAGATTTTTTTCGGGAGGACATCGTCGCGGCCCATGCTGTAGAGGAGGCGGGAGGCGCCGACGTGTCCGGCGAGGCCGCAGGCGATGCTGGAAACGAGGAGCATGATGCCGTAGGCGTGGAAGAGCATGGGGCCACTGGCGGCGCGGGCTACGTCCATGAAGGCGGTTTCCGGATTGAGGTAGGTGGTGTAGTCCGGCAAAACGCGCTGGGCCATGTAGACCTGGAAGCCGCTAAAGAGTCCGGTGAAGATGCAGACGAGGACGGAGGCTAGTAAGACGTTGCGGCGGGGATTTTTTACTTCTTCGGCGAGGATAGAGACGCCGTCGAAGCCGATGAAGACGAGAGCGGCGAGTCCCGTGCCGGATGCAACAGCCCGGAATTTGAAGGTGTCCGGGTCATAGATGGGCTTCAGGGAGATCAAGCCGGAGAAATGCTGGTGGAGGATGATGTAGCGAAAGGCTTCGATGAGGAATGCGGCGGTTACGAGGACCATGAAGGAGAGGAGAACTTCGTTGGTGCGAGCCGTGAATTTGATGCCCTGCACAGTCATAAAGGTAATCAGGCCGACGGCGAGAGCAGCGAGGATGGCGAAGGGGATTTTGGGAGCCATGCGCTGGATGGCAAGAACGGCGTAAAGCGCGTTCTGGATTGGCTGAAAGAGATATTCAAGGAACATGGCCCAGCCGACAACGAAGCCGACGTGGGGATTGAGGCCTTTGCTGATGTAGGTGTAGACGGAGCCGGAGGAAGGATAGACAGTGGCCATGCGGCCGAAACTGATGGCGGTGACGGACATGGCGACCATAGCCAGGAGCATGGTGGTGACTGCGTGGCCGTGGGAGAGGACTTGTGCTTCGCCGAAAAGAGGGACGGCGGCGATGGGCGAAGTGAGAATGACGCCGTAGTAGATGAGGTCCCAGAGGCCGAGGACACGTTTGAGATGGGGCTGCGTGGCGGTTCCCGCTTCAAGTGTCCCTGTGGTTGTTTCCACGCCGGCCTCTTTCGGATGCGAAAAGAATTCGGGGCCCGACTGCTGTTATGCGATTCAGAATTAGTTTCCTAAAAGAAAAAACGTTCCTTTTTGCGCGCTTCGTCGTATTTCTTGCGGGCGGCGCGGACGGAATCGCGCTCAGAGACTTCGGCGATGGGGACGTCCCACCAGGATTCGTAGCCTGGGACGCGGTCGTCGTAGGAGGTTTCGACGACAATGACGGAGGTGCGTTCCTGTTTGCGGGCGGCTGAGAGCGCGTTGCGAAATTCGTCGTGGATTTTGGCGCGCGTGGTCCAGGCGCCGAGGCTGGCGGCGTTGGCGGCGAAATCCACGGGGATGGGGTCTCCATCGTATTTTTCGCCGCGACGATAGCGGTAGTTAGTGCCCATGCCTTCATTGCCGCAGCCGCGGCTGAGGCCGCCGATGCTGGAGAATCCGTGATTGTCGAGAAGAACGATGTTGAGCTTCACGCCTTCCTGGACAGAGGTGACGATTTCTTGCGCCATCATCAGGTAAGAGCCGTCGCCGACCATGACGTAGACTTCGCGCTTCGGGTTAGCCAATTTTGCACCAAGGCCGCCGGCGATTTCGTAGCCCATGCAAGAGTAGCCGTATTCCATGTGATAGCCGCCGGGTTGGCGGGTGCGCCAGAGTTTGTGGAGATCACCGGGGAGGCTGCCGGCGGCGCAGAGGAGAATGTCGGAGGCTTCAGTGAAGGAATTGAGGGCGCCGATGACTTCGCCTTGGGAGAGCGGTGGAGCTTTGCGTACGGCATAGATGCGATCGACCTCTTTTTCCCAGTCGGCACGGAAGGTGGCAATTTTTGTGGCGTAGCTTCCTTCGATTTGGTAGGCGGAGACGACGGATTGGAGTTCTTCGAGGGTGGCGCGGGCGTCGCCGGTGAGCGGAAGCGCCGCGTGTTTGTAGGCGTCGAACTCGGCGACGTTGATGTTAATGCAGCGGACGTTGGGATTCTGGAACGCGGTTTTGGAGGCGGTGGTGAAATCGGAGTAGCGAGTGCCAATGCCAATGACGAGGTCGGCTTCGCGGGCGGCGATGTTTGCGCCCGGAGTGCCGGTGACGCCGATGGCACCGAGTTGTTGCGGGTGATCGTAAGGGAGGGATCCTTTGCCGGCTTGGGTTTCGCCGACGGGGATGCCGGTGGTTGCGGCAAAATTTGCGAGGGCGCAGGAGGCTTCGGAGTAGAGAACGCCACCGCCGGCGACGATGAGAGGTTTTTTTGCCTGGCGGATTAATGCTGCGGCTTGCGTCAGGAGTTCTTTGTCGCAGCGGGTGCGCGGAATAATCCACACGCGCTTGCGGAAGAATTCTTCGGGGAAGTCGAAGGCTTCGGCTTGGACGTCCTGCGGGAGACTGAGGGTAACGGCCCCGGTGTTGGCAGGAGAGGTGAGGACGCGCATGGCTTCGGGAAGGGAAGTGAGGATTTGTTCGGGGCGCTCGATGCGATCCCAGTAGCGAGAGACGGGTTTGAAGCAATCGTTGACGGAAATATCCTGCGTGGTCGGGGATTCTAATTGTTGGAGGACGGGAGCCACGTTGCGGCGAGCGAAGATGTCGCCGGGAAGCAACAGGACGGGAACGCGATTGATAGTTGCGGCGGCGGCGCCCGTGAGCATGTTCGTTGCGCCGGGGCCGATGGAAGTGGTGCAGGCGAGGGTGCGGAGGCGGAAACTGGTTTTGGCGAAAGCTGCGGCGGTGTGAACCATGGCTTGTTCGTTGCGGCAGAGGTAATAGCGTAGGCCGGGATTTTGCTCGAGGGCCTGGCCCATGCCGGCGATATTGCCGTGACCGAAGATGCCGAAGCAGCCTTCGATGAAGCGATGCTCCTGCAAGTCACGGCTGGAATATTGGGCTTGAAGGAAGGCTACGATGGCCTGGGAGACGGTGAGGCGGCGGGTCATGGAGAGATTCTCCTTCTGCGAGGAGCGCGGGACAGGTGATTACATTGAGGCTGAAGTGGTAGGAAATACCAGCACGAAATTGCGAGAAGCTCTAAGCGCTTATCGGCGGGCTGCCCGGTGAGCTTGACTGGGTGGTTGTCTGCCATGGACCTGTCCCTTTGAGGTTGCAGGAAGTTTACTGTGTCAGCGCACCAACGGCAATCGCGGATCCATGTCTTTCCAGGTGGATTTCAGCCAGACGTGATTGGGGTCTTCGGTTACGGCCAGGGTGCGGGAAGTTCCCGCAAGGAAGTTGAGGTAATAGACGTCGTAACCTGGTCCGGCGACGACCGGATGGAACCCGGAACGGACGAGGACGGCGTCGCCATCCTGTGCGCGAACGGTGACGTCACGAGAGAGGTCGGGGGAGTAGAGGCGCTGGAGGGCGAAGCCTTCTTTCGGGCGGTTGATGCGGTAGTAGTAGATTTCGTCGAGGTCGACTTCGGCCGGGGGGTTGTGGACGTCGTGTTTGTGGGGAGGAAAGCTGGACCAGTTGCCGCCGGGAGTGTAGACCTCAATGACGACAAGTCTATCGGCGGGGAAATCTGGACGGATGATGTCGACAATCTGGCGGGATGCGTTTCCACCGCCACGGAGGCCGCTAACCACGTCTTTTGGGGTGATGAGTTTGGGCTGAAATGTTGCTTGCGACGGGGCGCGACACTCGGCAATTTCGCATACGGTTTCGGCTTGGAACGTGGCGGCATGATTCGTGGGGAGGTAGAGGCAAAAAGGCAGGCCGTCGAAAACATTTTTTCGCTGGCCGATGGAGTGCGAGCCTTCACCCCAATCCACGGAGCAACGGCCACCGAGGAGGACGAAGGCGGCTTCTTCACCTTTCGTGGTGGAGGAATATGTCTCGCCGGGATTCAGGCGGCGGGCGGACATGCTCATCCATTCCCATTGGACGCTTTCGCGGGAAAAGCCGAGAAGTTCACCGGATTGGGCTTCGGGGAGAGAACGGGAATGGACGATGTTTGGAACAGTGGACATGAAGCACTCCAACCTGCCCCGGGCATTTCCGGGAGCGTCCGGCAGCGGTAAGGCGACGGCGAACGCGGGAAAATCAAAGCGGTTTGCCGCTGGAAGCAACCGAATCCGGAACCAGTTGAAAAGTTCGCAGAAAGCCTATGGATTCCGGGTATGGGCCACTCGCTAACCGGCTAGATTGTAGCGCAGGTTGGGGAGATTTGGCCATTGATTCGTGGATTGGTGGTGTGGAGGGGGAGAGGAAAAAGATAACGCAGAGGCTGCGCAGAGAAGGGAAAAAAGGAACACAGGCTAAAGCCTATGCTACCGGGCTTAGTCGAAGGAAGTGGGCCAGTCGGGGTGACGGAGGTGATCGAACATGTGTTGGATTTGGGTGGGGGTTACCCGGGGGAGAGAGAGGGGCGGGATTTTGCTCTCGGGGAAGAAGTCCACGGCGGTGGTTTCGAGGCTTGGTTCAGGGGCGCCACCGGTGAGGGAGCAGAGGAAGAAGAGTTTGTAGGAGTGGAAGGGGTAGGGCGGGTGGCCGTGGAGATTGTGGTCGTAAACGGCGGCTAACTTTTCCGCCTTGGCTTCGTAGCCGGATTCTTCGCGGACTTCGCGTAGAGCGGCTACGCTGGGCGAGTCGCCGATGTCGGCCCAGCCGCCGGGGAGGGTCCAGGCACCGTCATTGCGTTCCTGGACGAGGAGGATGCTGTCGTTGTGAAAAACGGCGGCGCGGACGTCGACCTTCGGGGTGGCGTAGCCGAAGTTTTTTTGGAAGAGATCGATTATGGAATCGGTGGTGTGGGGATCGTACGGAGAAGAGAGAATTTCGGCGACGATCTGGCGGATTTGGTTGAAGCGTTCGAGGTCGAAGGGGTCTTTGGCGTAAGTTAGACCGTTTTGAGCGATGGCCTGGAGGCGTTGGGCCCATTGCAGCCAGTGGGGATTTGTTGTGGGCATTCGCTCGGGACTCAGAACAGGAAAGCAGATGTTAACACAGACGTCTCGGAGGTCGGAGCGCAGAGGACACAGAGGGAGAAAAGCGCCCGCCTGAGAAGGGGGCCGCTACATCGACGACATGGCGCGGTTAAGGGCGGTCAGTTCGGCGGGGGTCAGGGGGCGGCGCGACGATTTGGGGAGATTGCCTAGTTGGAGGGGGCCGATGGAGACGCGGACCAGGCGGAGGACTTCAATGCCGAAGGCGTCTAGCATGCGGCGGATGTGGCGGTTTTTACCCTCGTCGAGGGTGAGTTCGAGCCAAGAGTTTTTTTCGCCGGTGCGGAGGATAGTTGCGTGTTTGCAGCGGAGGGATTCGTTGCGTTCGGTTTCGACGCCGCGCTGAAGGGATTCGATCAAGTGAGAGTCGGCCACAGTGGCAATTTGCACGTGATAGGTTTTGTCGAGATGCGATTCGGGATTGGTGACGCGGGCGTTCCATTCGGAGTCGTTGGTGAAGAGGAGAAGGCCTTCACTGGCTTTGTCGAGCCGGCCGACCGGGGCGAGCCAAGTGAGACCGGGAGGAAGCAGAGAGTAGACGGTGTCGCGGCCTTTTTCGTCGGAGGCAGAGGTGATGATGCCGCGCGGCTTGTTGAGCATCAGGTAAATTTTCTCGGCCGGCTTGAGCGCATTGCCTTGCACTTCGATGTGGTCGGTACCGAGGCGTACGGGAGTTTCGGGATTTTTCGGAGTGGCGCCGTTGAGGCGGACTTTACCTTGGCGGATTAGTTCTGAGGCTTGTTGACGGGAACAGTAGCCGAGTTTGGAGAGGGCGCGGGCGAGGCCGATTTTGCGGGAGGAATCGGATTTCGGCGGCGGTTTGCGGACGGGGCGGTGTGTCACGGATTCAATGACGCGAGACGCTAGGTCTTTTTGTCCGGTGCTGGGGGTTCGGAATGTTTTACTTCGCCGAAGCGTTTGCCGAGCCAGTCGCGGACTTCCTTGGGATTGTATTTAAAGGGGCCGTTGCCGCCTTTGTAGGAGATGCGGCCTTGTTCGTCGATGATGTAGAGGCGCTCGGGCCAGGCGGCATAGGCGTCGTTGGCGGCGTTGGACATCTCGTCGATGCCAAAGGGCACGGGGAATTTGAAACGCTGAGTGAAATCGTTGGCGATGGCGACGCGTTGCTCGAGAGTTTTTGGCTGGGCGTAGCAGACGTTGTCTTTGTCTTTTTCGTTGGATTTCATTTGCCACTCGTCGAGTGGGTGGGCTTCGCGGACGTAAATGGTTAGGAAATCAGCGCGGTCTTTATAGTCGTTGTAGATTTGCGCGATATCGCCGACCTGGCGACGGAATGGCGGTCAGGTGAAGCTGCCGAAGACGAGGACTAGTGGCTTGGTTTTAGTGCGTTCGCGAATGTGGAAGCGCGTGGTGCCGTCGAGGGAGACGAGAGTGGCGTCGGGGGCATCGCCGCCGACTTGGAGATTGCCGCGATGCATGTGCGGGAGGGCGTAGCGGACCATGCCGATAGCGTCCTTGGGGCTGCCGGCGAGTATGCTCAGGCCGATGCAGACTGCGACCGAAAGGATCGCAACGGTGGTCAGGGACCATTTGATTATGGGATGCATGGGTCTGTCTCAGCTTCCATATCGTCTCATAGGTTGGGGGGAATTTTTGGGTGGTTGGGAAAAGAAGAAGAGAAGAATTTAACGCAGAGGTCGCTGAGACGCCCTTCGCTAGAATCGCTCGGGGCAAGCAGAGGGCACAGAGAAGAGAAACCCAAGAACACAGGCTGAAGCCTGTGCTACGGAAGGCGGCCGCTACAAAGGCAAAGGGTTAGTAATTGGCTGAGGCGCGGAGTTGGTCGCGGAGGGCGGAGTAACGGGCGAGGGATTTTTCGATGATGTTCAGGGCGGCGTAGGCTGGGCGGATGTCTTCGACCTGGACTTGTTTGCCTTCGAGTTGTTTGTAGTCCTGGAAGAAGCGCTTGAGGACAAGCATGCGGTGCGGGGGAAGGTCGCGAGCTTCGATGTACTCGCTGAATTCGGGATCGTTGGTGGCGACCGCAATAATTTTGTCGTCGCTGGCGCCGGAGTCGACCATGGTCATGACGCCGATGGCGCGGGCTTTGATGAGGGCGAGAGGCTGGATGGGCTCCTGGCAGAGAACGAGGACGTCGAGAGGGTCGTTGTCTTCGGCGTAGGTTTGCGGAATGAAGCCGTAATTGGCGGGATAGAAGACGGCGGAATGGATGATGCGGTCGACCTTGAGGAGGCCGGTGGCTTTGTCGAGTTCGTATTTGACGTTGGAGCCGAGGGGAATTTCGATGACGGCCTGGAAATCGCGGGGAAGTTCCTTGCCGGGGGAAACGTCGTGCCATGCATGCATCACGCTGGGATACCTCGCTCCTTCAGAGACGGATATCTATTATGTATTGAGATGAGGTGGAAAGGTAAGGAGTGTTAACCGAATTCCTGAGAAGAGAAGAGAAGAGAAGAGAAAGGAAAAGATTTAACACAGAGGGCGCAAGGTCGGAGCGCAGAGGACACAGAAAAGAGCGGCCGGCCTCGAAAGGCCGGCCCTATACCGGCTATAGGTTTCGGAAATCACCTAGGCGGATTTTTTGGTCCAGGCGCCGATTATGGCGCCCATCAGGACCAGACCCGTGAGCGGAAAGAATTCGTTGATGGCGAAGAGTTCTTTAGGGCGCATCTCGTACATATAGGTGGTGTAGGTGATCGGGCCGATGAAACCGATCCAGAGCAGGACGCCGACGGAGGCGCCGCGGCCGATGGTGTTGGCATTGCGCCAGATGCAAATTTGGGCGAGCGAATAGGCGATGAGGAGATTGAGGACGAACGTGATGACGTACGGGAGGGCGGGATTCATGCTTTTGGCCTGCTCGATGCTGATGTTTTCGAGGGCCATCCACGGCTTGCTGAAGAGCACGCCGTACCAGACGGCGCCGAGCAGCCAATACGCGATAGCGGCGACAAACACAGCAGCATAATTTGTTTTCATTCGGGTGTTCTCCCGTCAGGAATGTGTGGCCGGGAATGTAGCACTAGGCGCGGGCTTTGTCGATGAGTTCGTCCCAGATGCCTTTGGATTTAAGGATGAGTTCGATGGCTTCGCGAATCGCGCCTCGTCCGGCGTGGGCTTTGGTGGTGTAGTGGGCGATTTTTTTTACGTCGACCACAGCGTCACCGACCGCTACGGCGAGGCCTACACGCTTCAGGATGGGAATGTCTGGTAAGTCGTCGCCTACGTAGGCTACTTCGGCGTCTTTCACGCCGGCTTTCGAGAGGATTTCTTCGTAGGCGGGCAGTTTTAGCGGGATCTTCATGTAAACGTAATCCATTTTCATTTCGTGGGCGCGGCGGAGGAGGGCGGGGCTTTCACGGCCGGTGATGCAGCCGGTGCGGATGCCGGCGGTGTGGGCGAGGGTGAGGCCCTGGCCGTCGTGGGCGTCGAACTTTTTTATTTCGAGGGCGGAGCCGTCGGGCTGGGAGAGGAGGAGCACGCCGCCGTCGGTCATGGTGCCGTCTACGTCCATGAGCAGGAGTTTGATTTGTGCGGCGCGTTTTTTTAGGGCGGGGGAGATTTTGGGGGTTGGGGACAAGTGACCTCCGGTGAAGTTACGATCGCATAATTTTAGCAAGATTTGGATGCGATAACAGCGGACACGGATAGGAAATAAGAAGGAGTTTAACGCAGAGGGAAGAGGGAGACGCGGAGTTTGCAGAGGAAGAAACGAACGCCGCTCGGGAGAGCGGCATTCCCGGAGCGCCAACCTGAAGGTCGGCCATTCCAGTTAGATTAGTTCGAGGGTCCAGAGGTCGTGGAGGTGGACTACGCCGACTACTTTTTGGGAGGCGTCTATGACTACTACGGAGGTGATTTTCTTTTTCTCCATAAGGTTGAGCGCTTCGCTAGCGAGAAGTTTGGCGTTGATGGTTTGTGGGTTGCGGACCATGCAGTCGCCGGCGGTCATGGAGAGGGTGGCGCCGCCGTGCTTTTCCATGAGGCGGCGGAGGTCGCCGTCGGTGAGGATGCCGGCGAGTCTGCCGTCGGAGGTGATGACGGTGGTCATGCCTAATTTTTTGGCGGACATTTCGTGAAATGTGGCGGGCATTGGAGTCTTGGGAGAGACGCGGGGCAGGGCTTCGCCGCTGTGCATGAGGTGCTCAACGCGGAGGAGTTTTTTGCCGAGGCGGCCGGCGGGATGGAGGGCGGCGAAATCGTCATGCTGAAAGTCGCGGCGGTCGAGGAGGGAGACGGCGAGAGCGTCTCCTACGGCCATGGCTACTGTGGTGCTGGCGGTCGGCGCGAGATTGAGGGAGCAGGCTTCTTCTTTGACGCTGACGTCGAGAACGATTTCGCTGGCTTCAGCGAGCGTGGATTTCAGATTGCCGGTGAGCGTGACGATGGGAATTTCAAGGCGCTTGAGGGATTCTAGTAGATTGAGGATTTCCTGGGTTTCACCGCCGTAGGTGATGGCCAGGAGGGCGTCGCCTCGAGCGAGCATACCGAGATCGCCGTGGAGCGCTTCGGCGGGGTGGAGGAAAAAGGATGGCGTGCCGGTGCTGGAAAAAGTAGCGGAGATTTTGCGGCCGACGAGGCCGGACTTACCCATGCCAGTGACTACAACGCGGCCTTTGCAGGCGAAGAGGAGATCGACGGCGCGGAGGAAGGAATTGTCGAGGCGCGCGAGGACGTCTTGAATGGCTTGGGCTTCGATGCGGAGAACGCGGCGGGCCGTTTCGAGGCTCATGCGTTGCTCCAGCGGCGGACGAGAGTGGAGAGTTCTTTGAGGCGCGCGAGGAGTTGCGGGAGTTGCGCGAGGGGAAGAGCATTGGGGCCGTCGGAAAGAGCGGCGGCGGGATTGTCGTGGGTTTCGACGAAAATGCCGTCGACGCCGGTGGCTACGCCGGCGCGTGCGAGGGGTTCGATGAATTCGGGCTGGCCGCCGCTGGCGTGGCCCTGGCCGCCGGGAAGCTGGACAGAGTGCGTGACGTCATAGACGACGGGGTAGCCGAATTTTGCGAGGACCGGGAAGGTGCGCATATCCACGACGAGATTGTTGTAGCCGAAGCTGGCCCCGCGTTCGGTGAGGATGATTTTCTGATTGCCGGCGGCGGTAATCTTTTCGGCTACGTTGCCCATGTCCCAGGGGGAAAGGAACTGGGCCTTTTTTACGTTTACGAGGCGGCCGGTTTTTGCGGCGGCGACCAGGAGATCGGTCTGGCGGGAGAGGAAGGCGGGGATTTGCAGGATGTCGGCGACCTCGGCGGCGGGGGCAGCTTGGGATGCGTCGTGAATGTCCGTGAGGATGGGGAGATGCAGATCGGATTTTATTCTGGCGAGGATGCGGAGGCCTTCGGTGAGGCCCGGGCCACGGAAGGCTTTGACGGAGGAGCGGTTGGCTTTGTCGTAGGACGCTTTGAAGATGTAAGGGACGCCGGCGCCGGAGGCGATTTTGGCGACGCCCTCGGCCATGGAGCGGGCGTGGGCTTCGGATTCGATGACGCATGGGCCGGCGATGAGGAAGAGCGGATTGCCGCCGCCGAGGCGGAGAGAGCCTAACTGGAGTTCTCGCGTAGTTGTCATGCGATAACTGAAGATATCACAGGCGAATCATGGGCGCTCGACAGGTATTATCTGAAAAGGACGCCGGCCTCCGATGCGATAGGTAGCAAAATCGTTCTGATCCACGGTGAAACCACTTGAATGGATTCGCGTTCGGCCAGATGCACCAGGGTGGCGTCGGCGAAATCCATCGGGTGAACTTTGTAGCGGTTCATCAAAATCTTCGTGTGGGATAACTCTTGATTCGAAATGGAGGCCAGAGTGATCGTGCCCGACCCGATGAGCCCCCAGACGGCATCTACTTCCGTGCGGGAGCGACGAATCAGGTGGGGGGGCGGTCAGGACCGCGGAAGTGAGCAAGGGGAATCGAAGTTGTTGAAGAGTATGGATGCGTGGTGAGTGCCACTGATCGCGCTTGTCGATGAGCGTGAGTATCGCCCCTGTATCAATGAGCGCCTCAGCGGGCATACTTGCGGCGCAAGTTCTGGCGCACAAGCTTGGTTACATTTGCAGACTTGGTTGGATCGTTGCCCTTTATTACGCCGATGTACTTCTGGGCGAGATCGTGAAGCCTCTTTTGCTCTTCGTCGCCAGCGACGTCGGTCGCGTGCTTGGCGAGCCATTCGTCGACAGCCATATCCAAGACGTGGGCGATCTTGAGCTTGCGGCGGCGGGCGATGCGCTCCAGGTTGGCTTTGCGGCTGGGGGTAAGGCGCCAGCTGTAGACCTCAGTCTTCATGCACTACACGTGTAAATAGAGTGTGTTTATGCAGCGGCGTGGGGTGTGGCGCGCAGTTGGGGAGTGTGAGGTTGCGTTTCGGCTGCGCTGGTTGCGGCGGCTGGGCGTGGTTTCTGGAGTTTGTGGTCGAGCGAGGCGCCGATGAAGGCGGCGAAGAGGGGGTGCGGCTCGAGGGGCTTGGATTTGAATTCGGGATGGAATTGGCAGCCGAGGAACCAGGGGTGGTTCGGGGCTTCGATAATTTCGACGTAGTTGTCGTCGGGAGTGCGTCCAGTGATGCGGAGGCCGGCGGCGACAAGGGTTTTTTCGTATTCGCGATTGAACTCGTAGCGGTGGCGGTGGCGCTCACTGATTTCGGTTTTGCCGTAGGCTTTCTGCGCGAGGGAACCGGGTTCGAGCTTGCAGGGCCAAGCGCCGAGGCGCATGGTGCCGCCCATTTCTTCCACGCCGAGCAATTCTCGGAGTTTGTAGATTACGCGATGGGGAGTTTGCGGATTGGATTCCGTAGTGTCCGCATCGGGAAGAGCGGCAACATCGCGGGAGTATTCCACAGTGGCGCACTGCATGCCGAGGCATATTCCAAAATAGGGGACTTTGTGCTCGCGCGCGTATTGAATGGTGTAAATCATGCCCTGCAGGCCGCGCTTGCCGAAGCCGCCGGGAACCAGGATTCCGTCGTAGCCTTTGAGGCGCTTTTCGGCGGTTTCGAGGGAATCGATTTCCTCGGATTCGATCCAGTCGATGACGGTTTTGTGATGATGGGCCAGGCCGCCGTGCAACAAGGCTTCACGCAAACTCTTGTAGGCGTCTTCGAGCTGGACGTATTTGCCGACAATGCCGATGCGTACTTCACCTTTCGGGTGATGCAAGCCCTGCAGCATGTCCAGCCAGGGTTGCATGTTGGCAGGGCGCTCTTCGAGGCGCAGGAGGCGAATGATCTGCGCGTCGAGGCCTTCCTTGCTGAGTTCGACGGGGACTTCGTAAATGGTCTTCACGTCTTCCATAGAAATGACGCAGGAATCGGCGACGTTGCAGAAGAGCGCAATCTTTTTCTTGAGATCCTCGGAGATGTGGCGATCGCTGCGGCAGAGGAGGACGTCGGGCTGAATACCGATGCCGAGCATTTCTTTCACGGAGTGCTGTGTCGGCTTGGTCTTCAGTTCGCCTGCCGCGGCGATATAGGGAACCAGCGTGACATGAACGAATAGAGTATTTTCGGCGCCTAGTTCGAGGCGCATCTGGCGAATGGCTTCGAGAAAAGGAAGCGATTCGATGTCGCCGACGGTGCCGCCGATTTCGACGATGACGATGTCGACACCTTCGGCGACGCGTTTGAAGCAGCGTTTAATTTCGTCGGTGACGTGAGGGATTACCTGGACGGTTTTGCCAAGGTAATCGCCGCGGCGTTCCTTAGAGAGAATGGTTTCGTAGATGCGGCCGCTGGTCCAGTTATTGTCGCGGGTAAGTTTGACGTGGGTGAAGCGTTCGTAGTGGCCAAGGTCGAGGTCGGTTTCGGCGCCATCGTCGGTGACAAAGACTTCGCCGTGCTGATACGGGCTCATCGTGCCGGGATCCACGTTCAGGTACGGATCACATTTTTGTATGGTGATTTTGAAGCCGCGACTTTCGAGGAGACAGCCGATGGAAGATGCCGCTACGCCCTTGCCGAGAGAAGAAACAACACCGCCGGTTACAAAAATATATTTTGGCGCCATCCGGGTTGCTCGCCTCCGCACCGAGCAGAATTGAGCTTGTCGAACCTCCGCAGGATTGACGTACATACAATTATGTCCGGTAGAAAGAGTTGTGTCAATGAGAAGTCTTTGCTCGGAAGAATCGAAAAATTTTCTTGGAGCGCGACATTTTTGTGACGGATGGGTTCGTAATTGGCAAAAAGTGGAGTAAGGTTTGTTGGGTGGGAAAATTTCTCGGGGAAGAGGCGACATGGGCAGCAGAAAGTTCTGGATAAGTGCCGCGGCGGCGATTGCATTGTGCGCGGGGGCGCTGGGGCAGCAGCCGGCGACAGCGCCGGCTGCGGGAACGGGCGAGTATGACGTGAAGCGAGAAGGAGAGGTCGTCGGAACGGTCGTTGTCTATGCAGGGAATTCGAAGACGGCCCCGTTTGGCGCAAGGGTGACCGTGCAAACGAGTGCCGGAATGATTGAGGTACACCTGGGCGATCCGCGATTGCTGGCCGCGAATCATTTTTCCATTGCTACGGGAGACACGCTGCGGATTGTGGGTGAGTCACTGGCCACCGGGAATGGGAACCTGTTCGTGGCGCGAATCGTGCAAAAAGGGACGCAAGCGCTGGCAGTGCGGACTTCGCGCGGATTCCCGATTCCTTATGTGGCGCCAGCCGGCAGCCAATCGGCAGCCGCGCGCCGGGGTGTGGCATGAAACGGATTTTTGCCGCGGTGACGGTAGCGATCGCGGGTTTTCTGGCTGGATGCGGGGGAAGCGGATCGAACATTACACCTCCGCCGCCGACGGGAAATTTTTCGAACGCTAGCCTGAACGGGCAGTATGCATTTTCGATGAGCGGCGTGGATCTGAATTCCGGTGCGTACATCGCGCGAATCGGCAGCCTGGCGGCGGATGGGCAGGGACATGTTACGGCAGGGCTTGAAGACTTGGTGGATCTGGGCAGCGGGGGCCCGGCTTCGATGGTTACGTTTTCGAATGGGACTTATCAGATCCAGGCAAATGGACGCGGACTTATCGTATTGAATGTGACGGGAGGCGGGTCACTGCAAGTTAGCGTTTCACTGCAATCCAGCAGCCATGGGTATTTGGTACAGACGGATGGATTGGCTTCAACGAGCGGCGCTCTGGAACTGCAGACGCCATTGCAATTTTCGGAGAACGCGATCAACGGAAAGTATGTGTTTGATTTTTCGGGGATATCGTTTGCCGGCACCTCTCCTTCAGTGATTTCGCTGATTGGACAATTTGGAACGGATGGAAATGGAAATGTCACCGGCGGCGTGGCGGATGTGAACGACAGTTCGTTTGCGCCGACGGGAGCAATGGCGCTGACGGCTAGCACGTATCAGCTGGACACGAATGGAAACGGAACAAATTTTGGGCGTGGAATGATGATGTTGGATGGGCGGACGTTCGCATTTTACATCGTGGATTCGTCGCGGGTGGAAATGCTGGAGGAAGATTCGCTTGGAGGAAGCTCGGGGCCCGCGATATTGCAGGCGGGCGTGATTCCCGCGCAAAATTCGGGATTCAACGGGAGCTTCGCGTTTCTGACGGGAGGTTCGCAGACGACCGGAAATTTTGGGCCGGACGCGCGAGTGGGGCGTTTCACCGCGGATGGCGTGGGTGGAATTGGCACGATTTCGTTTTTTGAGAACAACGACGGAAACACCGCGCAACTGTCGCCGAGTTCGGGGATTTCCAGCACGAGTTATGCCATCGATACGGCGAACGCGGGGAGTGGGCGAGGGACGTTTACCTTTCACAACTCGTCGGTGGGGACCGTGTCGTATGTGTTTTATATGCATTCGCCGACGCGGGCGGTGATTCAGGACGTGAGCGCGGGAATTGTGGCGGACGGAACAATGGTGTCGCAGTCGGCGACTTCGTTCACAGCGGCGAGTGTGGCGGGGAATTATTCTTTCAGCTGGAGCGGGGTGGAGTTGGTGGCTCCTTCGCCGTTCGATGAGAACTATGTGGGGCAATATGTTCAGACAACGGCCGCGACGAGTAATATCGCCGGCGTGGTGGACTACGCGCAGTTGGGATTGAACACGATTAATACGAATGGCGTGACGTTGAACGCGGGGATGTCCGGGACGTTGACGATTGTCGGAGATGGGACACAAAACAATGGGTACAAGATCGCGATTGGCGGGCCCTCGCCGTTTACGGTGAATTTTGTGGGCTACTTTGGCGATAACGGGACGGTGCTGATGGTTTGTTCGGATGGGAACCGGACTACGGCTGGCGTGGCTACGCCGCAGACGCAATGACAAAGAGAGAAATTAGAAAAGAGAAAAACGTAACACGGAGTGCGCAGAGGGCGCAGAGAAGAGAAAAGCAAGGACACAGGCTGAAGCCTGTGGTACATGAAAGCGTGCGCCTTGGAAGGCGGCCGCTACAAAAGCTAAGAACAATGCTAAGGACGCGATTGTTCGTGGAGGAGTCTTTCTACGCGGGCTACGTCTTCGGGGACGTCTACGCTTACGGCGTCGTGCTGGACTTCGGCAACGCGTATTTTCCAGCCGTTTTCGAGCCATCGGAGTTGCTCGAGTTGCTCGATTTTTTCGAGCTCGCCCTGAGGCAGCGTCGGGTATTCCAACAAAGCGTCGCGCTGGAAAACGTAGAGGCCGAGGTGCTTCCAGTATTTGACGTGGATTTTTTGCTGGGTGTCGCGGATCCAGGGAATCGGGGCGCGGGAGAAATAAAGGCCGTTGCTTTCGAAGTCGAGAACTGTCTTCACTATATTGGGATCCATGATGTCGCCGGCGTGGCGGATGGGCGTGGCGATGGTGGCGATCTGGGCAACAGGCTCTTCGAGTAGCGCGGCGACGGCGGCATCGATGGCGGATGGATCGACTAGCGGTTCGTCGCCCTGGACGTTGACGAAGACATCACCCGGCTCATGCGCGGCTACTTCGGCTATGCGTTCCGTGCCTGTGCGGTGGTCGGCGCGGGTCATGCGTGCTTCGCCGCCGAAGGCGCGGACGGCGTCAATGATGCGCTGGTCGTCAGTGGCCACCACGACGTGATGGACGGTTTGCGCTTGCTTGGCGCGTTCGTAGACTCGCTGGATCATGGGCTTGCCGGCGAGCGAGACGAGCGGCTTGCCGGGCAGGCGCGTGGAGGCGTAACGCGCGGGAATGACCACTACGACTCTTGGTTCGTCGGCACTCATTGCAACATTCCTTGGAGTTGGGCCTTCGATTTGGGCCTTGGATTTGGGCTACGTTGCAGATGCTAACACAGTTATTTGTTAAGGGCGGGCGTGGAATAACTGGCGGCAAAAGGAGGAAGCGCTGACTATTGCCTTCCGTGGAACGGGTGACTATGATGGGTTATCCGCGCTGCCATCCTGGGGAACCGGGAGGATGGGGGAGCCGTGAAACGCGATTGGTGCAGGATTCGCGTAGTGTCAGTG